>ENA-ORDC01000690-ORDC01000690.1-marine-metagenome-genome-assembly--contig:-NODE-690-length-30553-cov-3.953176_pt1 | contig 30553 bp, 27 predicted proteins | sample MGYA00237783_ERZ508515 | MGnify/ENA primary metagenome ERZ508515 (study PRJEB26186, sample SAMN06268792) | marine metagenome | isolation source: Eden Landing Ponds, San Francisco, CA, USA | place... | reverse complement strand
GTCGGCGCGGTGTTCGACGAGGATCTCACAGCACTTCTGGAAGTTCTCCCGGCGCTTGCGGCTCCACGGGTTGTAGATGGCGATGGTGAAGCCCTCCTTGGCGGCCGCGTGAAGCCGCGATTCGATGGTCGGCATCGAGGTCAGGTGGTCCGAGAGGCTGATGGTCACGGTGTCGTTGACGAGCGGCGCGCCCAGCCGGGCCGCGCAGGACTGCGCCGCCGGGACGCCCGCGACCACGTCGAACTCGACCATGCTCGCGGTCGCGCCCTTCGATTCGAGGATTTCGAGCGCGAGGCCGGCCAGCGCGTAGACGTTGGGGTCGCCGCTCCCGACGATGGCCACGTCGTTCCCGGCGAGCGCTCGGTCGACCGCTTCCTCGGTCCGGGAGACCTCGCCGCACATCGGCGTCGAGTAGACGTCGTCCGCGCCCTCGACGACGTCGTCGGGGAGGAGTTCGATGTAGGTCGTGTAGCCGACGATGTGGTCGGCCTCGCGGAGCGTGTCTTTCGCCAGCGTCGTCATCTCGCTCGCACGGCCGGGGCCGAGGCCGACGGCGACCAACTGGCCCGGTTCGCCGTCGAAGTCCTCGATGGTCGCTTCGACCTTCTCGGCGGTCTGTTCCTGCTTCGATTCGCCCGAACTGCCGCCGCACTTCGAAGCCGACCCGCCGTCTGACTTCGCGGACGACGCGCCGCACTTCGAGGTCGTGTCCGACTCGGCCTCCGTCTTCGTCCCGCCGCACTTCGATTCCGATTCGGTCGCGTCGGTCGATTCCGCCGTCGCTCCGCCACAGTTCGATTCGGTTGTCGTGTCTGAGTCGCTCATGGATTAGAAGTCGTCGACGTCGCGCCCGCCGCGGGGCGTGACGAGATACGTTTCGTAGTCGTTGCTCCAGGGTTCGGTCTCGTGGGTGCCGATGAGAATCGAGGTGCCCATCCCGCCCACGTCGTCGTCGTGGGCTTTCGCGTCGCCGAGGGTCGTAATCGAGAACGTCTCGTCGTCCAGATTCCGGCCGGCCTCGCCGCGGCCGGCGTCGTTGAAGATGCCGACCGGCACGTCGTCGGCCCGCTCCTCGCGGACCACGTCGATGGCGCGTTCGTAGTTCCGCCAGCAGTTGTACAGGACGATGACGAAGCCGCTGATGGCGGCCGCGCGCAGTTTCTCCTCGATTTCGTCCCAGCCGCGCCACTTGTCGGACAGCGAGACCGTACAGAAGTCGTTCGACAGCGGCGCGCCCATCATGGCCGCGCCGCCGAGCGCCGCGGTGACGCCGGGGACGATTTCGATTGGCACGTCGGTCGCCTCGTCCGTCTCCGCCATCGTGAACACGAGGTCGGACTTCCCGTAGACGTTGGGGTCGCCACCGGAGACGTGGACCACGTCCTCTCCGTTTCGGACGCGTTCGAACGCCTCGCGGGTCAGTTCGACCTGCTTTCCCATCGACGAGCGGACGACCTCCGGCCCCTCGTCGCTTTCTTCGGGTGGGAGGGTTCCGTCGTCGCGGAGGAACTCCTGATAGAGGTTCGAGGCGACGACGCAGTCCGAGGTCGAAATGAGTTCTGTCGCCCGCTTCGTCATGTGGTCCGGGAGGCCGGGACCGATGCCGACGACGTAGAGTGTCCCGTAGTCGTCCGGGACCTCGTTTCGGCCGTCGGACGCCGGTTCGGTCGCTGATCCGGTCGCTGATTCGGTCGCTGATTCGGTCGGCTCGTCACCGTCGCTCATCGTCCCACCGCCACGGTGACGGCGTCGTCGTAGCGCCGCTTTTCGACGACGAGTTCGTGGTCGCGGCCGCCGGCGATAGCGCTCGCCTCGGCGATGCCGGGCCAGCCGATGAGTTCCTTCGACCGCGAGGGCGTCGGTCCCTCGAACTCGGACAGCGTCTCTTTTTCGAAGTAGACGACGCCCGCGCCGATTTCTTCGGCGGCGGCGAGCATACCGGGTTCGTCCGCCTTCCGCGTGCCGGTGGCGACGAACTCCACGTCGTCCCAGTCGCGGTCGGCGTCGTCGAGGGCGCGCTCCCACGCCGTCAGGAACTGTGCTTCCTTCGCGCCGGAGACGCTCCCGGTTCCGAGGACGACGCCGTCGTCGCCGTTACGCTTCAGAACGGTCACGTCGTCGCCGACGAGGACCGCCTTCGGGCCGTCGAGTCGGGCGACGGGACCGAGTTCGTCGTTGAGGACGGCGAGGTTCGTCGCCACGGTCGAATCGCCGTTGACGACGTGGGAGTCGAGCGCCTTCGCCTTGCTCTCGACGCCCTGCTTGCCCGCGGCCTCCGAGGCGGTCGTCATCGCCGGGACGGCCCCGAGCTTCGAGAGGTCGTGGGCGACCTGATTCGCGCCGTGGTGGCCGCCGGTGAGCGGAATCGCCCACGTCAGTTCCTCGTCGACGACGACGACCGCCGGGTCCGCCCACTTGTCGTCGAGGAGGCCCGCGGTCTTCCGCATGGCGATGCCGCTGGCCATGAGGCCGACGAAGCAGTCGTAGTCGCCCCAGTGGTCGGCGAACACGTCGCCGTGGTAGGTGAGGATGTCTATCCGGTCGTAGTCGTCCACGAGGTCGCGCTTGATTTTCTCGGCCGTGTCGAGCTTTCGTTCGAAGCTGACGATGGCGATTTCGTCGGCGACCTCGCCGTCGCTGTCGGGGGTACTACAGTGGCCGCTTCCGGAGTCGGTGTCGGAGTTCGTGTTAGAGTTGGAGTCGGTATCGCTCATTGTGCATCACGCTCCTGCGGTTCGGAATCGGAATCGGGTTCGTCGTTCGGTGCATCGCCGCCGCGGGCCCAGTCGCCGTAGAGGAACGACCGCTCGTAGTCCGAGCCGTTCACCGCCTCGCCGATGATGACGAGCGCCGAGGCGCGGTAGCCCGCATCTTCGACCCGCTCGCCGATGGTCTCGATGGTGCCCTCGATGACGTCCTCGTCCGGCCACGAGGCGTGGTAGACGACCGCGACGGGCGTGTCGGGGTCGTGACCCTCGTCCAGCAGTCGGTCCATCGTCTCCGAGACGGCGTGGGTACCGAGGTAGATGCAGACCGTGGTGTCGCCGAAGCCGACGAAGTCGCCGATGTGGTCCTCCTCGGGCGAGAGCGTCCGGCCCTGCGGCCGGGTGAAGACGACGTGATTCGACACCTCGTTCAGCGTCAACTGGGTTCGGAGCGTCGCGCTCGCGGCGAACGCCGAGGTGACGCCGGGGACGAGGTAGCTCGGAACGCCCACCTCGGCCAGCGCGTCCATCTGCTCTAAGGCGGCCCCGTAAATCGCCGGGTCGCCGCTGTGGAGTCGGACGACGGTTCGGCCCGACTCGTAGGCGTCGGCCATCAGCGGAATCAGTTCTTCGAGGTCCTTGCCGACGCTGTTGACCTGCTCGGCGTCGGCGCAGAACTCGTCCAACAGTTCGCTGTTGACGAGCGACCCCGCGTGAACCACGAGGTCGGCGTCCTCGACGAGCTTCCGCCCGGCGACGGTGAGCAGGTCCGGGTCGCCCGGTCCCGCGCCGACGAAGGGGATTCCCTCCTCGTCGGTGAAGCCGGTGTCCGCCTCGCCGTCCGCGCTCACGCCGACCCCCCCGATTCGACGCCGTCGAACTCGGCGGTCGCCACGTCGCGCTCGACGCCCTCGCGCTCGGCGTAGGCCAGCGTGTAGTAGTCGCGTTCGGCGAGTTCGTCGGGGTCGTCGGTGACGACCGTCTCGCCTTGCTCCATGAACAGCCGGCGGCCGAATCGAACCTCGTAGCCCGCGTCGGTCAGTTTCTCGTGGGTCGCCGGCGCGTCGGTGACCTTGAACAGAATCATCCGGTCGGGGCCGGTCGGCGCGGAGCCGTTGGCGGCCTCGCGGAGCGCGAGCCCGGTTCCGGACTCGATTTCGACGCCGAGCGCGGTCGCGAAGGCCGTCATCGCGCTCACGCCGGGGACGACTTCGAGGTCGACTTCGGGATGGAACGCGTCGAGGGTGCGGCGGAGGTGGCCGAACGTCGAGTAGACGTTGGGGTCGCCGAGCGTCACGAACGCCACGTCCTCGGACTCGGCGCGGGCGGCCACCTCGGCGGCGGCCTCCTTCCACGCGCGGCGGAGTTCGTCGGGGTCCCGCGTCATCGGGAAGTCGAGGTCGCCGATGCGCTCCTCGGAGACGTGGTTCAGCGCGACTGTCCGGGAGAGCCGGCCGGGTGAGTAGACCACCGCCGCCGATTCGAGCAGGCGTTTCCCCTTGACGGTCACGAGGTCGGCTTCCCCGGGGCCGAGACCGATACCGTAGACGGTCACAGTCCCTCCGCGTCGCGTCGGCCGACGACGACGTAGACCGGGTTGTTCGACCGGAAACTCGTCGCGCCGGCGAGTTCGTAACCGTGGCTCACCTGCATCTGGACGACCGCCGAGAGCAGGCCGCGCTCGCGGAACGCCTCGATGGCGTCGCCGGCGGGTTCGACCCGCGAGACGTTCATCACGACCCGGTCGACGCCGGTCTCGACGGCGTGGTCGAGGACGGCCTCGTAGTTCCGACTGCCGCCGACGAACATCGCGTCGGCGTCGGCCGGAAGCCCGTCGGGAGCCTCCGCCTCGCGGAGCGTCACGTCGGCGTCGTACTCGTTCGCCGCGAGGTTCTTCCGCGTCACGTCCAGCCGGTCCGGTTTGCGCTCGACGGCGGTCACGCGCTCGACCCGCCGGGCCGCCTCGATGGTGACCGAGCCGGTACAGGAGCCGACGTCGACGAAGTGGTCCGTCGGCCGCAGGCCGAGTTTGTCGAGCGTGACCGCTCTCACCTCCGGTTTCGTGGGTCCCGCCTTGGCGTCGTGCGGGAGCGTTACCTGTGACATTCGACCTGACAATCCCGGCGCTGTTTGAAAACAATTGTGCTTGGAGTATAGCAAATCAACTTTCATAAAATCGACCCGACGAGTTATTAAATCGAAATTGTCGAAACACAACCTCGCTTGTTCCCGAAAGTTTTACAACCGTGCTTGGTTTTCCTCAATCTGAGTTTATCATGGCAACGGCGAACACCGTCAACGGTCGTATCGAACGCGCTCGAACCGAGCTGTCACCCACGCAGATGGCCGCCGGAGCCCTCTTTATCGCCGCGCTGGGCTTTACGCTCCTGTTCGTGCAGGACCCGCTCGTCCACGACTCGCTCCATAACTTCCGCCACGCGGCCGGCATCGCCTGCCACTGAGGATGTTCGCCGAGTACCTGACGCGGGGAGTGAAGGCGGGACTGGTCGCCGGACTGGTCTTCGGGCTGTTCATGGCCGTCGTCGCCAACCCCCTCGTCGCCTACGCGGACGAACTGAACCACGACGCCGTCGAGGAGAGCGGTCACGGCCACGAGGCCGAAAGCGCTCACAGCCACGACTCCGGCGGCGCTCATAGTCACGACTCTGGAGGAACCCACGCCGGCGAAGGCGGCGGCCACCACGACACCGCGGTGTCGATGGCGGTCACGAAGGCCGTGAGCGTCGCGGCCGGCGGCCTGTGGGGCGTCGTGCTCGGCGGCGCGTTCTTCGGGGTCGCCTTCTTCTTCCTCGAACCCGCGATTCCCGGTCCCGACGCCGCCAAGAGCTACCTGATGGGACTCGCGGGATTCGTCACCGTCTCGGGTGCTCCGTGGCTGGTCCTCCCGCCGGCCGCACCGGGCGCGGAACAGTCGCTTTCGGTGTCGACACGGCTCCCGCTCTACGCCGGGATGATGCTCGCCGGCGCGCTCGCTTGCCTCTCGGCGGGTTACGCCTACCCCCGCCTGCGTGAGTCGAGCGGCTCCGGCGCGGCCGTCGTCGGCGCGGCCGCCCCGTTCGCCCTGCTCGCGGTGTTCGCCGTCTTCGCTCCCGAAAACGCGGTTCGCGGGGCGCTGTCGCCGACGCTCGAAACCGGGCTCACCGGACTGTTCGCGTTCGGACAGGTCCTCCTGTGGCTGGTCCTCGCGGCGGCGCACGCGCGGTTCCGCCCGTCGAGTGAGTCCGAGTCCGAATCGACGATTCCGACCGCGGGCCGGGACTCGGCTCCCGCGGCCGATTGATGCGCGACCGAACCGACGAGGTCCGCGAGCACGGCTTTACGGACCACGTGCTGGTCTGTACGAACAGCCGGGACTCCGAGTACGCCGACTGCGCCGAGGCCGACAGCCCAGCGGTGTACGACGCGGTGACGGCGTGGTTGCGCGAGCGTGGCGTCTTCTGGTCGCGCGTTCAGGTCGCCGAAACGAGTTGTCTCGGCCTCTGTAGCGCCGATGGGGCCGCGGTCACCATCCATCCGCGGAACCGGTGGTACTCGGACGTTCGCCCCGAGGACGTGCCGTCGTTGTTAGCCGACGAGTTCGGCCCCGACGCGTCGAACCTCGGCGTTCGATCCACACGCTGACTACGGGGCCGACGACCTCGGGCGGCCGTCTCGTCACTCTCTTACTCTCGGCTCGTCGTTATCCCTCGACGAAACCGGGGTTGAACGCAGAACAATAATATCGGTGCACTCCTGATTACGGTCCATGGACGAGAAGGACCTTCGAATCCTCAAGGCCATCGGGACGCTCGAATCGGGGAGCCCCGACCGGATAACCGAGGAGACGGGTATCCCGAAGTCGACGGTTCACTACCGCCTCGAACGGCTCCAAGAACAGGGCATCATCAAGAACGACATCTTCGATATCGACTTCGAGAAGGCCGGGCTGAACCTCACGCTCATCACCGAGGTCTGGGCCGAGTACGGCTCTGAGTACCACAAGGAGGTCGGCGACAAACTCGGCGAGGTGCCCGGCGTCAACGAGGTGTACTTCACGCTCGGGGACACCGACTTCGTCCTGATTTCGCACCTCGCCTCGCGCGCGATGGTCGAGGACCTCATCTCCGAGTTCGAGGAGATAGACGAGATTTCGCGGACGAGTTCGACGTTCGTCATCACGACCATCAAGGACGAGCCGAACCCGCTGAACGACTACGAGCTCGAAGAGCTGAAAGCGGCGCTCCTCCCCGACGTGTCGTAACGCGGTCCGCGCCGACTCGCACCCGCGAGTGCGACGATTCGCACCCGCGCCGCGCCGGGCCCGACCCGCATCCGCGTCCGCATCATTGCTGAATCCGCACCGACACCGCGCTTCGACCGCCGGAAGCGAATCAGTCTTCGAGTTGCTGGGCGCTCAGGTGCGCCTTGGCCTCCGTCCGGGTCGGGAGCCCGCCGGCGACGGCCAGCAGGACGACGCCGAGCAGACACCAGCCGCCGACCATCGCCCACTCGTAGGGCCACGCCAGCGCCGAAGGCGAGCCGGGGAGGTAGAGGCCGACGAAGAACACCGTCAACAGCAGTCCGAGCGCGCCGACCGCGTAGCCGGCGGGGAGCTTGAACGGCCGGTCGAAGTCGGGGTCGCGGTAGCGGAGCACGAGGAACGAGACGACGACGAGGAGCCACGCCGTCACCATGCCGAGGCCACCGGCGTTGACAACCCACACGAGCATCTGCTCGCCGAACAGGGGCGCGAGCGCCGCGAGGCCCCCGACGAGGACGATTGCGGTCGACGGCGTGTCGTGGTCGTCGTGAATCGTCGCGAGCGTCTCGGGGAGCATGTTCGAATCGGCCATCGCGTAGATGGCGCGACTGGCACCGAGAACGAAGCCGTTCCAACTCGTGAGGATGCCCGCGAGGCCCGCCAGCGCCATGATGCGGCCGATGGTCACGCTGTCGAACGCGATTTCCATCGCCGTCGCGGCGGGAAGCGAACTCTCGACGAGCGTCGCGCCCGTGGCGACCTGTCCGGCCGCCCAGATGACGGCGATGTAGAACGCGGCGGCGCAGGCGACCGAGAGGCCGATGAGTCCGCCGAGGAGCTTCGGCGACACGTCGGCCTCGCCCGCGGCCTGCGGAATCACGTCGAAGCCGACGAACATGAACGGCGTCATGATGGCGACCGTGAACACACCGCCGATGCCGGCCCCCGCGAGCGGCGGCGACGACGGCGAGGTGCCGTTGAACAGCGCGCCGAGGAGGAGCGTCAGGCCGGACAGCGTGATGACGAGCGCGAGAATCGCCTGGAACTGCGCGGCCGGGCGGACACCCCGGTAATTGAGGGTCGTGATAACTACGGAGCCGATGACGCCCGTCGCGACCCACGTGCCGTAGACCGGCTGGCCGGCAACCGTCCAGAGTTCGAACACGTTGAACCCGGGGACGATGTACGCGAGGGCGCTCGGGAGCGCCACCGCCTCGAACGCGACGACGCTGACGTACCCGAAGATTATCGCCCACGTACAGGCGAACGAGCCGGCCGGTCCCAACGCCCGCATGCTGTAGGCGTGTTCGCCACCGACGAAGGGCATCGCCGAGGCGAGTTCGCCGTAGATGAGCGAGACGACGGACACCATGAACCCGCCGAGGACGAACGCCGAGATAGCGCCGGTGACGCCGCTCTGGTCGATGAAGTACCCCGTCTGTACGATCCAACCCCATCCGATCATCGCGCCGAGTGCGAGCACGAACACGTCGCGCTTCGAGAGGACGCGTGAGAGTTCTCCTGTCATGGTTATGAGTGACATCACCACATTCTAACTTACCCACTATATATCTTACTGTGTTCAATTTTTAGTCTTTATTAGGAACACAGTTCAATAGTTACCCACTATCTGGGACGACAAATCGAGCGACGAGTCACCGGAAAATCGCCAAACGGCCGCCGGTTCGAATAGTAGTCAACTCGTGGAGCAGAAAGAAACGGCGTCCGCACTCGATTCGCGTTCCGGGCGTCGTCGAGGGCGTTACGTTGGGTGTCGCGTCGGGTATTGCTCCGGGTGCCGGGCCGGGCGTCGGAGCGTTTACTCGTCGGTGGGCGCGTCCTCGACCCAGACCGTCTTCGTGTTGACGAACTCCCGAATCCCGTGTCGGGAGAGTTCGGTCCCGTAGCCCGAGTCCTTCGTCCCGCTAAAGGGGACTCGCGGGTCCGACGCGACGACGTGGTTGACGGCGACGTTGCCCGCAGTAAGTTTCGTCGTGAGCGCCTCGCCGCGCTCGGCGTCGGCCGTCCAGACGCTCGCGCCGAGGCCGTAGGGCGTGTCGTTCGCCACCCGGACCGCCTCCGCCTCGTCTTCGACCCTGATGACGGTGGCGACGGGGCCGAACAGCTCTTCGGTCCTCGCGGGCGCGTCTTCGGGCACGTCGGTCAGCACCGTCGGCGGGTAGTAGTGGCCCGGTCGGTCGAGCGGTTCGCCGCCGAGGCGGAGCGTCGCGCCGGCCTCCACGGACGCCGCGACCTGCTCGTGGAGCGTCTCCATGAGGTCCGCCCGGGCCTGCGGCCCCACGTCAGTCTCGGGGTCGGTGGGGTCGCCGACGGTCAGCGCGCGCATCTCCTCGGTGAAGCGCTCGACGAACTCGTCGTAGACGGCCTCGTGGACGAGAAAGCGCTTCGCGGCGATACACGACTGGCCGTTGTTCTGCGTTCGCGCCCGCGCGGCCCGCTCCGCGGTCGCTTCGAGCGGTGCGTCGTCGAGGACGACGAAGGGGTCGCTCCCGCCGAGTTCGAGCACCGTCGGCTTGAGTTCGCGCCCGCTCGTCTCCGCGACGGCCCGCCCGGCGCGGGTGCTCCCGGTCAGGCTGACGCCGCGGACCCGGTCGTCTTCGATGACGCCGGCGACGCGCTCGGCGGGAATCCGTAGCGAGGTGAACACGTCGTCCGGATAGCCCGCCCGCTCGAAGACGGAGGCGATGGCGTCGGCGCACCCGAAGACGTTCGGCGCGTGCTTGAGGACGGCGACGTTTCCGGCGGTGATGTGCGGGGCCGCGAACCGAAACACCTGCCAGAACGGGAAGTTCCACGGCATCACCGCGAGCACCGGGCCGATGGGCTCGTAGGAGACGTAGGTCTTCGACCCCGGCACGGTGCCGATGTGTTCGTCCTGCAGGAACTCGGCGGCGTGTTCGGCGTAGTAGTCGCAGACCCACGCGCACTTTTCGACCTCGGAGACCGCCTGCTCTATGGGTTTGCCCATCTCCGCTGTCATCAGCGTCGCGTACTCCTCGCTGTTTTCGCGCAGCACGTCGGCCGCGGCCGCGAGCAGTTTTTTCCGCCGCGAAATCGGCGTCTCGCGCCACGATTTGAACCGGTCCCACGCGGCGTCCAAGCGCGCGTCGACCGTCGCTTCGTCGTGCTCCTCGTGCGTCTCGATGACTTCCTCGGTTGCGGGGTTGATGGATTTCATGGTCATCTCTCGGGAGCGCGGCGGTCGCTCGCGACTCCCACATAGCCCCACCATCGTCCCAGATGTTGATAAAAGTTCCAGTAACACTCGATTATTCGGACTGTATTCAAAACACGTCGGTGACGAACGCAATCGAGTACGGGGCCACCAGCTACGTTCGAGTCTGGCGTGACCGCACACGCTCCGACACGACCGACGTGATTTGGACATTATCTCATAAAGAACAATTTATTAGGATTCAGTTTAGACAGTGTCTCTATGAGAGAACAGACGACGAACTCGTCGGTCGAGGCGGCGTACGACGACTACCTCATGCCGATTTGGAAATCGCTGAACGTCCCGGTCGAGCGGGCGTCCGGCTGTACCCTCGAAGACTTCGACGGCAACGAGTACCTCGACGTGTTCTCGGGTATCTCGGTGACCAACGTCGGGCACAACAACGAGGCCGTCGTCGAGGCCGCGACCGAGCAGTTGGAGGAGTTCGTCCACGGCTGTTCGTACGTCCATCCGAACCGGCCGGTGGCCGACCTCGCCGAGACCATCGCCGAGGTGACGCCGGGCGACCTCCAGAAGACCTTCTTCTGTAACTCCGGCACCGAAGCCGTCGAGGGCGCTATCAAACTCGCCCGGAAGTACACCGGCTCGAAGGAGGTCATCTCGCTGGAGATGGGCTTCCACGGCCGCACCCTCGGGAGTCTCGCGCTCACCGGCAACAGGGCCTACAAGCAGGACATGGCTCCGACCATCAACGACGTGGCTCACACCGCGCCGCCGTACGCCTACCGGTGTCCCCGCTGTGACGGCGACACCTGCGGTGCGGACTGCGCCGACGCGCTCGAACGGGTCATCGGCTCGCACACCAGCGGCGACCTCGCGGCGGTCGTCGTCGAACCCGTCATGGGCGAGGCCGGCATCGTCGTCCCCTCGGAGGCGTGGCTCAAACGCGTGCGGGACATCGCCCACGACCACGGCGCGCTCCTCATCGCCGACGAGGTCCAGACCGGCTACGGTCGCACCGGCGAACTGTTCGCCAGCGAGCAGTTCGGCATCGAACCCGACATCGTGACGCAGGCGAAGGGCATCGCCAACGGCCTGCCCCTCGGCGCGTTCACGGCCCCCGCGGACATCGCGGACGCGTTCGGCTCCGGCGACCACCTCTCGACGTTCGGCGGCAACCCCGTCGCCTGCGCGGCCGCCCTGGCGACCATCGAGGAACTCCAGAACGGTATCATCGACAACGCCCGCGAGAACGGCGAGTGGCTCTCGGCCGAACTCGCCACGCTCGAATCCGACTACGACGTGGTCGGCGAGGCCCGCGGCCTCGGACTGATGCAGGGCATCGAACTCGTCGACCCGGAGACGACCGGCCCGCAACACGTCGCGCCCGCCCCGGACAAGGAACTCGCGGCCGCGGTCGGCGAGCACCTCCGCGAGGAGTCCAACGTCGTCATGGGCGTCGGCGGCTACTACAAGAACGTCATGCGCTTCCAGCCGCCGCTGACGATTTCGCAGGCGCAACTCGGCGAGGCCGTCGAGGCGCTCCGCGCCGCGCTGGACGACTTGGCCTGAGTCGCCTGCGGCGACCGCGACACCCGCTCACGGCCTCGTTTCGATTTCTCTCGGTCTCGCGGCTTACGGTGGTGACAGTTGTGGATTGGAGCCGGGGAGAATGGCCCCTGCTGAAACGGCCGTCTCCGCCGGAAGTGCGTCCCGACCGTCGGTCTGGGTGCGTCTTACTCGTCGATTTTGACCATGACCTTGATGGCCTCGCGGTCGTCCATCGCCTGATAGCCCTCCGGGACGCCGTCGAGGTCGACGGTCTTCGTCAGGATGGGCGACGGGTCGAGGGTGCCCTGCAGTACGTCGTCCATGAGCTCCTCGATGTAGTTCCGGACGGGCGCGCCGCCGGCGGAGAACGAGAGGTTCTTGTAGAATATCGGCTGGAGGAAGTCGGCGGACTCGACGTGCGGGACGCCGACGGCGCCGATGGAGCCGCCGGGGCGGGCGACCTGCGCGGCGGTTTCGAGCGCCGACGCCGCGCCGACGCATTCGAGGACGCGGTTCGCGCCGCCGTGGGTGAGTTCGAGGACTTCTTCGACGGCCTCCTGCCCGCGGGACGAGACGGTGTCGGTCGCGCCGAGTTCCCGAGCGACCGCTAAGCGGTCCTCGTGGTGGCCGACCGCGATGATGCGCTCTGCGCCGATGCGCTTCGCCGCGAGGACGCCGCACAGTCCGACCGCGCCGTCGCCGATGACGACCGCGGTGTCACCGGCTTCGAGGTCCGCCAAGACGGCGGCGTGGTGGCCGGTCGACATCACGTCCGTCAGCGGGAGGAGCGATTCGAGCGTGTCTTCGTCGTCGGCGTATCGCTCGGGGACCCGAACGACCGTGCCGTCGGCGTGGGGGACGCGGACTTTCTCGGCCTGCGCGCCGTTGTCGTCGCCGTGCGGACCGAAGAATCCGCCGTCTACACACGCGGTGTGAATGCCTTTGCGACAGAACTCGCACTCCCCGCAACTGTACGCGAACGGGACGAGTACGCGGTCGCCCGACTGGACGCTCGTGACATCCTCGCCGACTTCCTCGACAACACCCATCGGCTCGTGGCCGACCCCGGAGCCCTCCTCGTGTTCCTCATGGCCGCGGTAGAACCAGAGGTCGGACCCGCAGATGGCGGTGTGAGTGACGCGGATGACCACGTCGGTCGGTTCTTGAATCTCGGGTTCGGGTTTCTCCTCGATTCGAATGTCGCCCGGGCCTCGATAGACTGCTGATTTCATGTACGACGTGAGGTACGGACCTAGCGGGGATAGATGCAATGCTATATGAACAGCCCATTTAACTGCGGTCGGGTGGCCGTCTCGCTCGGTCACGGGGAAGCGAGGCATCGGGGCGTGACCGCGTGGCGGTTCACTGCGTGGGCGGTTGCATCCGCGCCTGCATGTCCAGCGAGGAGGTAATCAGTTCCCGTTCGCCGCGTCGGAGGAGACTCGACAGCGACGGTTGCGAGACGCCGAGCTCGGCGGCCAGTTCCTCGGCCGTAATCTGCCGCGGACTCTCGTAGTAGCCGCGAGAGACGGCGAGCGTCAGCGCCTCCCGCTGGCGGTCGGTGAGGCTGTCCGTCGACTCGTCGGACGCGGACCCCGCCGACGTGATGGACACGAGGTCCAGCGAGATGCCGTGGGCCTCACAGCTCTCTCGGAACTCGTTGAACCCCTCGTACTCCTTGAACACTTTCGTCTCGTGCCAGCCGTCGGCGGTGACGACCGTCGGTTCGAGCTGTGCGCCCCCGAAGTCCGGCTCGAACGCCTTCGAGACCGACTCCGCCAGTTCGACGGTGAGCTTGTAGACGTCCTTGTCGGCGGTCTCTCCGATTGCGTCGGCCGCGACAATCTCGTCGCGCGTCAGGAGGTCCGCCTTAGTGACGCCGTCTTCCCGCTCGAACTGCACGGTGAATATCTGCACGTCCGGCTGTAGACAGAGTGCGTGAACGCACTCGACCTCGTCCGGCCGTAGCGCGGTCGGAATGCTGACCAGCGGCAGCGAGGACGAGCGAAGAATGAATTCCGTTGTGATAGCCATTGTGTGGTGTCACGCCGGCCGGCGAGTTAACGTGCTGGGGTCTCCGCTGAGTGGGGGCGGCCCGACCCCTCGATTCAGGGACGGTCCAGCTCTTTGTCCCACGCTTTCCACGTCTTCAGAAGCGGGATGATGGTGTAGTCGTCGACGATTTCCTCGCCGTCGAAGAGGTCCCAGACGTACTCTTTCAGCGCGTTCAGGTCGGTGTGCCACGCGCTGAAGACGAGGTCGTACTCGCCGAGACAGGAACTCGCGTTGTAGACGAGTCCCTCGTCGATGAGCATCGTGATGAACTCGGTTCGAACGTCGGACGAGACGTGCTGGTCGAACGAGACGAGTATCTGCGCGTCGGCGAGGTCGGCCTCCTGGAGGACGATGACCGCGAGGATTTCGAGCACGTCGCTCTCTTGAAGTTTCTCGCGCCGGCGACGGACGGCGGTCCGGGAGAGGCCGACGCGCTCGGCGAGTTCGGTGTCGGAGATGCGGCCGTTCTCGTTGAGCGCGCGAAATATCTCGTAGTCGTGCTCGTCGAGGTAGTTTTCGAGGACGGCCTCCGGCGTGTTCGGGTCGGGCGGCGCGTCGGCGGATGTGAGGTCGGGGTTTTCCATGGTCGGATGTATTCGTGGGGTTCGATTTGAAACTGCTGGTGCCGTAACTGAATCAAAACGACACATGATTTGTGTCGAATTGGCTAGTTCACGCGTCGGGGACTGGGTGGTGGTACGAGTTGGTCCGGTCGCGGGACGCCGCGCGAAACGGGGCTTCGAGGGCGATTCAGCGGTTAGGACAGCGGTGGGACCGCGGCGACCGCGTCGTCACCACCCCGTCTCGTCCCGCGGAAGCGGGTCGTAGGAGACGTCGTACCCGAACGCTTCGGGGCCGATGACGTCGAGCGCCTCGGGCGTCGTGAGCAGTTCGGGCGCGGGCACGCCGAGGACGCGGACGCGCTGGCCGTACCGCAGGGCATCAGTCATCACCGGCGCGCCGGTGTCGGTGTCGACGAGGCAGATGAGGTCGGGGACCGTCGTGAGAAGCTCGCCGTCGTCGTCCCGCGCGACGAGGAACTCGTTTTGGAACTCGATTTCGAGGGTCGCGTCCTCGTCCAACCCGGCGAGCGTGACGCTCCCGAGGGCGAAGCCGTCGCGGTTGCGACGATGTACGTCCACGATTTTCCCGGCGAACAGTTCCTCGCCGCCGAGGAGTTCCCGGCCGGCGTCGACGGGGTCGGTGCCGGCGTCGCGGGCGCGTTCGACCGCCCGCCCGAGTTCGGTGGCGAGCGAGACGGTGTGGGGAACCGCGAACTCCGAGACGAACTCCCCGGTCATGAGCGGGAAGGCGTAGCCCGAGCGCCCGCCCATCTGAACGGTGATGGCCCGCGCGAGGTCTTCGAGGCGCTTGGCCGAGTCGATGTCCCGGTAGACGACCTGATTGCCGCGCTCGTCGGTCGTCGCCGCGTAGTTCACGGGCGTCCCGTAGATGAAGAACGTGTCCATCTGGAGTTCGGGGAACGCCCGGCCCATGCCGTCGGCGTCGACCACGGGGAGGTCGGTCATCGCCGCCACGCACAGCGGGGCCATGCTGTTCGCGCCGCCGATTTCGCCGGGGATGAGCGCGTCGACCGTCTCGCCGGAGAGGTCCTCGATGGCGCGAAGCGACTGTATCTCTTCGTCGCCGCCGGCGAACTTCTCGACGCTGATGGTGGGTGCGCCCATCCCGCCGACGCTCGCCACGGTGGCGTCCGCGGGGAGGTCCCGCGGGTCGACCAGTTCGACCGAGTCGGGGTAGGCGTCGTCTTCGAGGAGCGTCTGCAGGCGCAGGCGACCGAGGCGGGGGTTGCCGCCGCCGCCGGTGCCGAGGATGCCCGCGCCGGTGCCGAGCGTTTCGAGGTCGTCGAGCGTTATCTCCGTCAGGTGTGGGATGTCGAAACTCATGGGTGGTCCGCGAGTGGTTCGTAGGTCGCGTCGAGGCCGAACGACTGCGGCCCCCACACGTCGAGCGCGGCGGGCGTCCGCATTATCTCGGGCGTCCGGATGCCGAGCACGCGGACTCGCGCGCCGTACCGGAGGCTTTCGGTCGGAATCGGGCCGCCAGTCTCGCGGTCGAGGACGGTGATGAGGTCGGGGACGGTCGCCACGTAGCTCCCGTCGACGGTCGCGCCGAGGTTCTCGTTTTGGAACTCGATGCGCATCGCCGACCCCTCGTCGGCGTCGAGGCCGTCGATGTCGACGTGGCCGAAGACGAAACCGCGTTCGGTGCGGCGCTGTACGTCCACGATTTTCCCCTCGAACAGCGACCGCGCCTCGCCGTAAATCGACTCGCGAGTCACCTCGCGGATGGCGCTCATCGCATCGTCCTCGGCGAGTCGGAGCGCGCGGCCGAGGTCGCGGGCGAGCGACATCGTGCCGGGGATGGCCGTCTCTTTGACCTGCGCTCCGGTCATCGGGTAGTCGGAGACGTAGGCGACGCCGCCCATCCTGACCGTGACGCCGCGGGCCAGCCACTCTAACTGGTCGTTGTCGTCCGTCTCGATGAGGCAGGTGCTTCCCCGCTCGTCGCTGACGGCCGCGGGCGTCCCGCTGACGCCGTAGATGTTGAACGTCTCGTGTTGGAGTTCGGGGAACGCCCGGCCCATGCCGTCGGCGTCAACCACGGGAAGTCCGCGGCGGGCCGCGACGGCGAAGGGAAACGTGGAGTTGATGCCGCCGCACTCTATCGGCATCGTCGCGTCGGCGGTTTTCCCGCGTTCGCGCTCGATGCGCTCCATCGAGGTGACGGCCTCTCGCCCGCTCGGGAGCTTCTCGACCGAGACGGTCGGCGCGCCCATCTGGGCGGTCGGGACGACGAAGTCGTCCGCATCCAGTTCGTCCGGGGGGAGGAGTTCGACGGGGCCGAACTCCTCGATGGCCTGCTTCGCGACGAGTTTGCCGACGTGGGGGTCGCCCCCGCCGCCCGTGCCGAGGACGGTCGCCCCGAGCGCGACGTCCGCTATCTCCTCGACGCCGATTTCGACCGTCATCAGTGGTCGAGCGCCCCGGCGGCCTTCACCTTGATTCGCACCGCGTTGCCGGGCAGGTACGAAAGCGGGACCTCCTCGACGTCGACGATGTCCACGCTGTCGGGGTCCGCGCCGGCCGCGAGCGCGTTGTCGGTGGCCTCGTCTTTCGCGTGCTGGATGGCCTCTTCGCGGTCCATCTCGTCGAGGCTGTAGATGCGGTCGACCTCGCCGGAGACCTGCGCGATGGCGACGCCGACGGCGTTCGCGACCTCGTAGTGGTCGGGCTTGTGGACCTCGCTCGCGCCCGCGATGTCGTCGGGGACGAGGATGCTCCCGCCGCCGACGATGACCACGGGGACGGGCTCGGCGCTCGTCTTCATGCGGTCGACCTCGCGCTCGACGCGCTCTCTGACGTACTCGCGGGCGGCCTCGACGATTTCACCGTCGACGGCCGGCGTCTCGGAGCCGATGTCGATGGTGCCCGCGGCGACTTCGAGGTCGGTCGCGGTCAGCGTCTCGCCGCCGAAACCCCTCGCCTCTTCGGTCAGCTTGTAGCCGACGCTCTGAGGGCCGACGGTGACGCCGTCGTCGGTCGAGACGATGGAGCCGCCGCCGATGCCGATGGCGATGATGTCGGGCATACGGAAGTTGGTTTTCACCTCGCCGATTTCGACGGCGACACTGCTCTCACGAGGGAAGCCCTCGGTGACCGCGCCCACGTCAGTCGTCGTGCCGCCGACGTCGACGATGATGCCGTTTTCGACCTGAGAGAGGTACGCCGCGCCGCGGACCGAGTTCGAGGGGCCGCTGGCGACCGTGAAGATGGGGTAGCGGATGGCGTAGTCGACGCTCATCAGCGTCCCGTCGTTCTGGCCGAAGTAGAGGTTCGCGTCGATGCCGCGTTCGTCCATCGCGTCGACGAAGGCGTTCGCGGCCTCCGAGGCGACGCTCGTGAGCGCGGCGTTGAGCGCCGTGGCGTTCTCGCGTTCGAGCAGGCCGACGCTCCCGATTTCGTTCGAGACGGAGATGGGCACGTCGTCGCCGACTTCCTCGCGGACGAGTTCGGCGACCCGCGTCTCGTGGTCGTCGCGGACGGGCGAGAAGACGCTCGTCACGGCGAAGGCGTCCACGTCGGCGAACTCGCGAATCTGGGCTCTGACCTGCTCCTCGTCGAGGTCGTTGAGGAGGCGGCCGTCGAACTCGTGGCCGCCGTCGAGGATGGCGACGTTGTCGCCGATTGCCTCGGCGAGGTCGTCGGGCCACTCCAAGAGCGGGCGGATGCTCTGGGTCGCGGGCGCGCCGATCCGGATGACGCCAACCTCGTTGAGGCCGCGCCGCTCCGCGATGGCGTTCGTCGCGTGGGTCGTGCCGAGCATCACGTAGTCGAGTTCGTCCTCGGAGACGCCGCTGTCGCCGAGGACCACGTCGAGGGCGTTGAGGATGCCCGACGTGATGTCTTCGGTCGTGGGGGTCTTCGTCTTCGCGAGGAGGTTGTCGTCGCCGTCCATGACGACGGCGTCCGTGTTGGTGCCGCCGACGTCGATTCCGATTCGGTAGTCAGTCATTCGTGGGTTGCTGGAGAGTTTCGATTGGTTCGTAGTCGATGCTGTAGTCGAAGTACGCCGGGCCGACGAGGTCGAGTCCCTCCTCGGTCCGCCACTTCGGCGAACACGGCATGCCGATGACCCGCACCCGGTGGCCGTAGGCGAGTCGCTCGGTGGTGACGGGGTCGCCCGTCTCGGCGTCCACGACCGTAATCAGGTCGGGGGTGCTCGCCACGACGCCGCGTTCTGAGTCGCGGGCGACGAGGTTCTCGTTCTGGAAGTCGAGGGTGAACGTCCGGCCCTCGCAGTCGTCGATGCCGTCGAGCGTCGCCTCGCCGACCGCGAAGCCGCCTTCGGTCCGGCGCTCCACGTCGGTTAGCTTCCCCGCGAACAGCTCGTAGCCGTCCGTGAGGTCGAGGACCGCCTCGACGGGGTCCCGCGAGCGGTGCTTGGCGGTGCGAATCGCCTCGCCGATGTCGTGGGCGAGGGACATCGAGTCGAGAATCGCGTGCTCGCGGACCTCTGCGCCGGAGAGCGCGTAGGTGCCGATCATGCACGCGCCGCCCATTTCGATGCTCGTCACGCGGGCGAACGCCTCGGCGTACTCGTTGCTGACGGTGTTCACGAGAAGCGAGTTACCCTTCTCGTCGGCGATGCTCATCGGGGTGGCGCTGACGCCGCCCATCGTGAGCGTCACCATCTGCACCTCGGGGAACGCCCGGCCCATGCCGTCGGCGTCCACGAGGGGAAGCCCGAGCGCGGCGGCGACGGCGATGGGGACGGTGCTGTTCAGCCCGCCAGCCTCGATGCTCATCGTCGCGTAGGCCTCCTGTCCGAGGTGCGTTTCGAGCGCCTCGAAGGCGGAGCGCGCCTCGGTACCCTTCGGCATCTTCTCGACCATCACGGTCGGCGCGCCGAGCATCGCGCTCGGGATGACGAGCGCGTCGTCGGGCACGTCCCGCGGGTCGATGAGGTCGACGGGACCGTACTCTTCGATAGCCTGCTGTGCCATCAGCTTCCCGATGTAGGGGTCGCCGCCGCCGCCCGTCCCGAGGACGGTCGCGCCGGTGGCGAAGTCGTCGATATTGTCTGTGGTTATCTTCATGGCTCGTTGGTGTTCGATGCGACTGTCTCGTCGGCGACCGCCGCGACGGCCACCTCGGGCACGTCGTCGAACGCGTCGGCGTACGCCTCGTCGTAGATGTGACACCGGACGCTGGGGCCGGCGTCGACCGCGACGAACTGCGGTTCGTCGGCCGAACACGCGTCCGTCGCGTAGGGACACCGCGTGTGGAACCGACAGCCCGTGGGCACGTCCCGCGGGCTGGGGATTTCGCCCCGGAGCGGTTCGTGCCGCGGCTTGTACGCCTCTTCCTCGTCGGTCGTGACCGGAATCGCCGAGAGGAGCGCCCGGGAGTAGGGGTGTCGCGGTCGCTGGAAGACCTCCTCTGTGGGGCCGCGTTCCTGAATCTCGCCGAGGTACATCACGGCCGTCTCGTCGGCGAAGTTGCGGACCAGAGAGAGGTCGTGGGTGATAAACAGGTAGGTGAGGCCGAACTCCGCCTGTAACTCCTCGAGGAGCGCGATAATCTTCGCCTGCACGCTCACGTCGAGGGCGCTCGTCGGCTCGTCGAGCAAGAGTAGTTCCGGCTCGACCGCGAGCGCGCGGGCGATGTTCACCCGCTGTTTCTGCCCGCCGGAGAGTTCGTGGGGGTACTTGTTCCAGTACTCGTCGTTCAACTCGACGCGTTCGAGCAGTTCGACCACATGCTCCCGGAGGTCGGACGTCGCCACGCCGCGGGCCTTTAGCGGGACCGCGAGTGACTTGCCGATGGTCCGCCGGGGGTTCAGGCTCGACGTGGGGTCCTGAAACACCATCTGGACGCGCGACCGGAGGCGAGCCAGTTGCTCGTCGGTCGCGTTGGTGATGTCCTCGCCGTCGAACCTGACCGTCCCGCCGGTCGCGCCGGTCAGGCCGATAATCGTCCGCGCGACGGTACTCTTTCCGGAGCCGGACTCGCCGATGAGCGCGAGGGTCTCCCCGCGAGCGATGTCGAACGAGACGCCGTCGACCGCTTTCACGTGGTCGGACGTGCGCTTGATGATGCCGCTTTTGACGGGGAAGTACTTCTCGAGGTCGTCGACTTCGAGCAGGGGTTCGGACACGTCAGTCACCCCCCGTCTGCTTGCTCGGTCGCCGGGTCATGTGGCTCCGGGTCTCCTCGACGGTCGGCTGTTCGGACGCCGGGACGGCCTCGTCGTAGAGGACGCACTCGACGCCGGTCTGCGGGCCGCGCTCGTACATCTCCGGGCGGGCCTCTTCGCACTCGGCGGTGGCGTAGGGACACCGCGGCGCGAACCGACAGCCCGGCGGCGGGTCGAGGTACTCGGGAATCGAGCCGTCGATACCGGTCGCCATCTCGCCGCCCGTCAGGCGCGGAATCGACGCGATAAGGCCCTGTGTGTAGGGGTGCTTCGGGTTCTCGAACAGCTCGTCTGTCGGCGCGGTCTCGACGATGCGGCCGCCGTACATGACGTACACACGGTCGCTCACCTGTCGGGCGACACCGAGGTTGTGGGTAATCATCAGGACGCTCAGGTCGTGGTTCTCGATGAGGTCCTTCAGCAGGTCGAGAATCTGGTCGTGAATCGTCACGTCCAGCGCGGTGCCGATTTCGTCGGCGATGAGCAGGTCTGGCTCGTTCAGCAGGGCCTGCGCGATGAGCGCGCGCTGGCGCATCCCGCCGGACAGTTGGGTGGGATACGAGTCCATGATGTTCTCGGGGTCCGGCATCTGGACCTCGCGGAGCATCTCCAAGACGCGTTCGTGCGCCTCGTCGCGTTCGCCGCTGAAGCGGCGGCGGAAGAACTCCACGACGCCCGTGTCGCTGTCGCCGCCGAACTGCGCGGTGTCGGTGAGCTGTTCGCCGATGGTGAACGTCGGGTTCAGACTCGACATCGGGTCCTGGAAGACGAGGCTCATCCGCTGGCCCTTGACGCGCTCGAACTCGCGGTCCGAAAGCGACAGCAGTTCCGTCCCGTCGAACGTTATTTCGCCGCTGACGCGGGCGGGCGGCTGATTCAGGAGGCGGAGAATGGACTTCATCGTCACCGACTTCCCACAGCCGGTCTCGCCGGCGATGGTGACGACCTCGCCTTTCCCGATAGAGAGGTTGACGCCGTCGATGACCTCCGCGAGGCCGTCGAACGACTCGAAGCCGACTTCGAGGTCTTCGACGGTCAAAAGCGGGTTCTCGGCGACCGGCTCGTCGAGTCTCATCGGTTCACCTCAACGTCGAAGAGGTCACGCAGGCCGTCGCCGAGCATGTTGAACCCCATCACGAGGACGAAGATGGCGAGCCCGGAGAAGACGCTCACCCACCACGAGTCGGGCAGGTAGGAGGTCCCTTGGCTGACCATCGTTCCGAGGCCGGGCTGGGGCGGCTGGACGCCGACGCCGATGAACGACAGGCCCGCGCCGATGAGGATGACGAAGCCCGCGTCGAGGGTCACTTTGACCAGAATCGGAGACAGCGTGTTCGGGAGAATCTCCCGAAAGAGGATGTGCGGCGTGCTCGCGCCGGCGAGCTTCGCGGCCTGCACGTACTCCTCGCTTCGCTCGCTGGCGACGATGCTCTGGACGAGGCGGGCGTGCCACGTCCACCACAGCGCCGCGATGGCTATCATCGCGTTCGTCAGCGTCGGCTCCAAGGCCGACGTGATTGCCAACGCCATCACGAGCGGCGGTAAGGCGAGTGCCGTGTCGGTCGCCCGCATGATAATCGTCTCGACCCAGCCGCCGTAGTAGCCGGCGACGAGGCCGAGTAGCACGCCCACGGGGACGCCGAAGCCGAGGACGACGCCCACGAGCATGAGCGACAGCCGGTAGCCGAAGAGGATGCGCGAGAGCACGTCGCGGCCGACGTGGTCGGTCCCCAGCGGGTGGTCGAGGCTCGGCGGCTGGAGCGTGTTCGAGAAGTCGGTGAACTTCCCGGCGTGTTCGGGGTACGGCGCGACGACGGGCGCGAAGACCGCGAGCAGGACGATGGCGACGATGATGCCGAGGCCGACGACGCTCATCGGCCTGCTCGTAAAGCGCTTCCACGACCGTTGCCAGAGTTCGCGGCGCTCGGCCGAGACGACCCGGTCGAGGACGCTCGCTGACTCGGCGCTCATGTCGACCCCTCCATCGCCAGTCTAATGCGCGGGTCGACGCGCCCCAGTAGCACGTCGACGAGGAAGTTGATGCTCACGAACGCGACGCCGATGGTCATCGTGACGCCGACGACGGCGTTGAAGTCGTTGTTCAGCACCGCGGTGACGCCGTAGGACGCCAGTCCGGGCCACGAGTAGACGAGTTCGATGAGGAACGCGTTCCCCAGAAGCGAGGCGTACAGGAGCCCCAGAATCGTGAGCGTCGGGATGAACGCGTTCTTGAGCGTGTACTTGTACGTCACGAGCCACGAGGGGAGGCCGAAGCCGCGTTCGGCCTCGACGTAGTCCTGGTCTTTCACGTCTATCATGCTCGACCGGGTGATGCGCATCACCTGTCCGATGCCGGCGAGCGAGAGCGCGAGCGCCGGGAGGATGATGTGCGCCCACGCGTCGACGTGGGCCGCGAGGTTCCCCGACAGCAGAGTGTCCACGAGCAGGAAGCCCGTGAACCGCGAGACGCCCGAGCCGAACTCCGAGCCGAGTCGCCCCGTGATGGGGAGCCATTCGAGCAGGTAGCCGAATATCAGCTGGAACATGATTGCGATGAAAAAACCGGGCACGCTCACGCTGAAGAACGCGACGAGCCGCGTCGCGTTGTCGGCGAGTCCGTCTTTGTTCTGGGCGGCGATGACGCCGAGCGGAATCCCGATGACGACGGTGAGGAACATCGACACGGTGATGAGTTCGAGCGTCGCCGGCAGGTAGTAGACGATGTCGGTGCTGACCGCGCGCTTCGTTTCGAGGCTCGTGCCGAGGTCGCCGACGAGCAGGCCCCGCATGTAGTCGAGGTACTGCAGGGGAATCGGCTTGTTCAGGCCCATCTCGACCGCGAGCGCCTGTACCTGTTCTTCCGACGCGAGCGCGCCGAGAGCCATCCGCGCGGGGTTCCCGGGGAGCACTCGTGACGTGGTGAAGATGATTATCGACAGGCCGATGAGACTCACGAGGATGCCCGCGAGCCGGCGCACGAGATACTGCCAGTACTTCATTCTTGGTAGAAGTCGGGGAACCAGTAGTCGAAGCTCATCGACGGGCGGAAGGTGTAGCCTTTCACGTCCTCGGCGAAGGCGTGTTTCTTCGACTGGGTGAAGATGAACAGGTCGGGATACTGGTTCGCGATGCGTTCCTGTACCTCTGCGTACAGTTCGGCGCGGGCGTCGGCGTCGACCGTCGAGCGCGCCTCGTCGATGAGGGAGTCGACCGTCTCGTCTTCGAGGTGTTCCATGCTCATCCACGTCGAGGCGGCCTCGGAGTGGTACTGGTTGTAGAACACCGTGTCGGGCGAGGGGTACACCGGCCCGTAGAACACCTGATTGATGTGCGGCGTGTCCTCGACGCTCGTGGCGAGTTCGGTCATCGTCCCCCACGTCTGCGGGTTCAGTTCGACGTCGATGCCGATTTCGTCCATGTTCTGCTGGAACAGAAGCCCCATCTTCTCTTCGAGGCCGTAGTCCTTCACGTAGGTGTTCTGGACGGTGATGTCACCTTCCTCGTAGCCGGCGTCGGCGAGAATCTGCCGCGCCTTTTCGGGGTCGTATGTCGGCTGGACGATGTCGTCGTTGTGGACGCCGAACGACGACGGGAGCGGGCCCTGTGCGGGGAGCGACCCCGGCGCGATTTCGTTGCGCGCCGTCTCGTAGTCGAAGCCGTAGGCCATCGCCTCGCGGACGGCGGGGTCGTCGGTCGGGGCCTTCTGGGTGTTGATCTTGAAGTAGAACGTCGTCACCGTCGGTACCGACTCGACGCGGACGTCGTCTTCGGCCGCGAGCGCCTCGTAGGTCTCCTCGCTTTGGTACTGGCTCGACATGTCGAGTTCGCCCGTCTTCATCAGCGAGCGGACGGTCGGGTCGTTCGTGATGATTTGGACGGTGACGTTGTCGTACGCGCCGTCTTTGAACGACCCCCAGTAGTCGGCGTAGCGGCTGAACGAAATCTGCGCCTGCCGCTCGAAGCCCGCGAGTTCGTACGGGCCGGAGCCGGCGTCGTTGTCGTTGAGGAACGACTGGCCGTAGTCGCCGCGGTCGCCGAAGTCGCCGTCTGCGGCGTTGTCGAGGACCAGCTGTTTGTCCACGACGAACAGGAGCACGAGCGTCGCGAGGAACGGCGAATGGACGCGGTCGAGCGTGAACGACACCGTCCGCTCGTCCTCGACGGTCACGTTCTCCTTCGAGAGCACGTTCCCGAGGAGCGATGAGTAGCCCTGATTGATATCGAGGAAGCGCTCGGCCGAGAACTGCACGTCCTCCGCCGTGACGGGATTGCCGCTGTGGAACGTCGCGCCCTCGCGGAGCGTGAAGGTATAGGTCCGGTTGTCGTCCGAGACGGTCCAGTCCTCGGCGAGGTGCCCCTGTAGGTTCCCCTCCGTGTCGGGGAACACGAGCGGGTCGTAGAGGTTGACCAACGCGAGCACCTGCGTGTAGTCCGTCCCCTTCGCGGGGTCGACGGTCCCGAAGCGCTGGGTCGCGCTCATGCGGAGCGTCGAACTGCCGCCGTCGCCGCCGGACGACGACTCTGTCTCCGTCTCCTCGCTGTCGCCGCCCGAGGCCGTGGTCTGTTCTTGGCCGTCGTAGCTCTCGCCACCGCCGGAACAGCCGGCGAGACCGGCGATACCGGCCGTCCCGAGGGCCTTGAGGAAGTTCCGCCGGCTCGCCGCGTCTCCGAACCGAGCGCGGACCGACTCCGACCCCACCTGCGACCGCATCTGTGTGATGTCTTTTCTCGACATACGTTACTCATTCTCACAGAGTTGCAATGGAACATAAAGGTACCGTATAGTAACCTAAAATAATATTCTCGGTTCAAAACGGAATACCATGCGAACAATATGGCACAATGTGGTTGTCTGTCGTCTGCCACACGTCTAGTCGTGTCTCTGTAATCGACAGACTGCACGACCGTCCGAAGAACCTCGCCGGCCGTCGTGGACGACTGGAGGTGTAGTTTCCCGCCCGCTGGCGCTCGTTTGCCGCTCTCGACTGTCTTTCTTCCGTCACTGCGACGAGAGCCCGTTCCCGTTTATACAGTTATCGGTCGTCTGTACACGATAATTATCAGAAAACAATTTTGTAGTGGAATATGACTATTTTGAAATTGACTACTTAGCCAGCACAAACATGAGTCCCACATTGAATTAAAAACAGTATATAGGGTCTGATAGCATCTGAATATTTGTAAATCCCGAAATATAGTTTAATTATTCAAATTATCCAAATACTTATCAATCCTAATAGATTATATTTTATAATTTATGTTTTGGATATAGTTTTGGAATTTATATGTTTCGTATCGTTGTGATGGTACTATCGTGCCAAGTCTTTATCGGCCACGGGCGAGCCGACTTTCGTGCGGTTCCTGTGCTCAGAACTGTACCTAAAATCGGAAATAATATTGACAAATTGGCGGTTGATGAGAGTCGGACGACGCTTAAGTCCCCGCGGGGACAACGACCCCTCGATGGCATGGAAGTTCGAGCGAGTCGCGGGTCCGTTTCGGGCCACTGAGGGTCCGATTTGGACCGGGGACGCGGTTCGATTCACGGAGATACAGGAGCATCAGGTCCTCGAATACGACCCGGTGACGGGGGAGACGAGCGTCTACATCGACCCGACCGCCGGCGCGGTTGGCCTCCACGAGGGACGCGACGGCGAGCTGTACGCCTGCGAGGCCGAGGGTCACCGAATCGCCGCGCTGACCCCGGACGAACCCGCGTCGGTCGTCGTCGACGAGTTCGCTGGGACGCCGCTCAACGGGCCGAACGACCTCGAAATCGACCGCGATGGCGACGTCTGGTTCACCGACCCCGACGATAAGGACCGGGGATTGCTCGGCCACACCTCCGTCTTCCGCGCCGAACGGCCGGCTGTGGACGCGGACGCGAGCGGCGACTGGCAACTCGTCCACCTCACCGACGAGATGGACCGCCCGAACGGCATCCTCCTCTCACCGGACGAGACGCGGCTGTACGTCGCCGAATGCACCTACGGCTCGGACCAAGACACCGACTTGCGGGCCTACCCGATTCGAGATGACGGGTCGCTCGGTCCCCGCGAGCTACTGCACGACTTCGGCGACCACCGCGGCATCGACGGCATGACACTCACGGCGTCGGGCGAAATCGTCGCCTGCGCCGGCTGGGAAAAAAGCGGTCCGGGACCGTCGATTTACGTGTTCTCCCCGGAGGGTGAAGTGCTCGAACGCCACCCGTTCCCCGAGAGCCGCCCGACGAACTGCACGCTCGGGGGGCCGGACGGCTCGACGCTCTACGTCGCGGACATGACGGGCAGTCTCTACGCGGCCGAGACCGACCGCTCGGCGTACGTTCGGTTCTGACCGAAACGGGACCGTGAGGACAGAGACGCTGGGTTGGATGCCGCCGGAACCGAACCCGAACGCGGCGACTCCGACGCGGGCGTCTCAGCGGAGCGGTTCGAACGCGTCGACCCCCGCCTGGGACGCGTCCATGTCTTCGGACACCGCGCCGCCGCTCGCGCCGACCGCGCCGACGATGACGCCGTCGTGTTCGAGCGGGAACCCGCCGCCGAAGACGACGACGCGACCGTTGTCGGTCGTGTGGAGGCCGTACACGTCGCCGCCGGGTTCGGCACCTTCCTTCAGTTCGTGGGTCGGCTTCTTCACCGCGGCCGCGGTGTAGGCCTTGTTCTGTGCGATGTTGCTCGCGACGAGCTTCGCACCGTCCATCCGGCGGAAGCCGAGGAGGTTCCCCTCGCTGTTCGTCACCGCGAGGTTCAGCGGCACGCCGAGGTCTTCGGCTTTCTCCTCCGCCGCGTCGAGAATCGTCTTGGCTTCGGCTAGCGTTAGCTCTTGTACCATCGACTCGACCGTCGGCGTCTCGGAGCAAAAAACCACCGTTCGCGGGGAGAAAAGCCGTCTTAGCGGACACAGGCGGAGATACGGCTCTCCGACCCGAATCGAACGCCGCGGGCTCGACTGCGCGTTTTGCGTTTCTCTGTCGTCGTCGCGTCGGCTTGAACGTACGGGTTATCTCGGGAGGGCGTTCCCCGACCGCTCGAACGACTCCACGTCGCCGGCGTCGGCGGCATCGACGAGGTCGTTGTTGACGAACAACCGCTCGCCGGCCGTGTTCGACAGCGAGAGGAACGTCCCCGTTCCCTCGGTCGCCCGGGCGTTCCGAACCGTGATGTCCGCGGTGTCGACGAGCGAAATCGCCGCCGCGTCGTCGTCGCGGTGGGCCTGTCTCCCGACGAAGCCGTCGACGAGCAGGCCGTCCACGTCTTCGCAGGCCAGTCCGCTCCGGTAGTAGTCGGGCAGGTAGCCGTCGTCATCCCACTCGACGGTCACGTCGCGCATCGTCACGTCGCGGGCGTTCTCGACGTGGACGCCGGCGATGTCGTTGGCGAAGATGGGCGTGACGACCGAACTCGGCTGGAGGTCGAAGTTGCCGCCCACCTCGTCGGCGTGGTCGCTCCCGGTGAGTTCGATGCGGACGTTGTCGAACTCGATGGTTTCGATGTCCGAGTCCTCGGAGCCGTAGACGAGCGCGCCGTTCTCGCTTCGCGCGACGATGTTCGAAAAGCGCACGTTCCGAATCCCGCCGAGGTCGGTGTCGTCGTCCCGCGGGACCGACGTGACGTAGATGGGTTCGCCCTTGCCCCACCACGGGCCGGGGAGCATGTTGGAGTTGACGACGATGTCGGTGAAAAGCACGTTCTCGACGACACCCGAATCGCGGTGCTGGATACCGAGACCGCGGTTCGACTCCTGCACGACGATGTTCTGGAACAGGCAGTCGCGAATCGTGTCGTCGGTGCCCGAGCCGAACTTGATGGCGCAGGCGCTCGACCGGAGCGTGCAGTTCGTCACGACGATGCCCTCGCAGGTCGTCGGCTCGTCGGGGCGCGCGCCGAAGGTGATGCTGTCGTCACACGACTGGATGGTGCAGTCGGAGATGTGGACGTTCCGCGTGTCGCCGAGCGCGATGCCGTCGCAGTTCGGGATGAGCAGGTGGTTGAGGATGTCGACGCCGCGGATATCGACCTCCTCGGTCCCGTGGAACGACAGCGTCCACGCGGGCATATCGCGGATGGTCACGTCGCGGACGCGGACGTTCGTGCAGTTGTTGAACCGGAACATCGGGCCGGGGCGGAAGTCGGGTTTGGCGACCGGCCAGCCCTCGGTCCCTCCCGTCCGCGAGAGGTAGGCGTCGCCCTGTCGGGCCTCGTGGGGGCCGTTCGAGATGAGCGGGTGCGACGCGCTCTCGTTGGAGTGGCCCTGAATGGGCGTGTCCATCCGCATGAACTCGGTCCCGAGGCCGTCGAACTCGCCCTCGCCGGCGATGGTGACGTTCTCTACGTCCTCGGCGAGGAAGAAGATGCGCTCGTCGTCGGGGCCGATGAACTTGTCCGTGTACTCGGACTCGTCTTTCGCGGGGCTGACGACCGCACCGGCTTCCAGATACAGCGTCACGTTACTTCGGAGATGGACGGTTCCGACGATGTACGTCCCGCTGGGGACGGTGACGGTTCCGCCACCGGACTCCGAGCAGTCGTCGATGGCCGTCTGGAACGCCTCGGTCTGGAGGTCGTCCGTTTCGTTGGCGTAGGCTGTCACGTCGAAGGCACTCGCTGTGGGCGGCATGTACCCGTACCGTCGGGGTGACCTATCTTTATACTACTGGTGGTCGGAGTTCGGCCGTGAGTGATGCTCGCCCAAACGTCCTGCTCGTGATGACTGACCAGCAACGGTCGGACACGATTGGGGCGCTCGGAAACAGTCGAATCCACACCCCGAACATCGACCGCCTCGTCGACCGCGGCGTCTCCTTCACCAACGCCTACTCGCCGGACCCCATCTGCATCCCGGCGCGACACACGATTCGAACCGGCTGTGAGGCCGTCTCGACGGGCTATCTCGGGAACGAAAAGCGCGACGCACGACACCTCGAACAGCGGTGCGGCCCCTTCCTCGCCCGAAGCATGCGCGAGCGGGGCTACCGGACGTTCCTCGTCGGGAAGTACCACGCCCACCCGCGCGACATCGACCTCGGCTACGACCACCGCCTGAGTTTCGAGGCGTTCCGCGAGGAGACCGGCCACGAGGTCAAGACGACCGCCCGACAGGGCGCGATGGTCCACCTCCCCCAACAGAACCGACTCCCGCCGGACGACAACTACGAGGCGTGGATGACCGACCGCGCGGTCGACCTCGTCGGCCGCGACACCGACGAGCCGTTTTTCGGCCTCGTCTCGTACGAACCGCCGCACCCGCCGTTCGCGCCGTCGCCGCCCTTCGACCGGATGTACGACCCCGAGCGGCTCGAAACCCCGGTCAAAGGCGACCGAGAAACCGACCATATGGACGAGAAGATTCCCGCCCAGAACCACCACTTCTGGACGACCCGCGAGGGGGGCATCGACGACACCACCGCTCGGGTCATCAAGGCGTACTACTACGGCATGATTTCCGAGGTCGACCGCCGAATCGGTCGCCTGCTCGACGCGGTCGAAGCCCGCGACGACGCCGATAACACCCTCATCTGTTTCTTCTCGGACCACGGCGAACTCCTCGGCGACCACCGCGGCTGGGAGAAGTCGTCGTTCTTCGAGTCGTCGTGCCGCGTCCCGTTCCTCGTGAGTTGGCCCGCGGAGCTACCGGCCGGCGAGCGCCGCGACGACCTCGTGGCGTTGACTGACCTGTTCGGCATCGCGACGACCGCCGCGGGCGACCGAGAACTCCGCGACGGCGTCGACGTGCTCGGGACGATTCGGGGCGACGCGGAGCCGAGAGCGCGGCTGTTCGGCTACCACCGGACGCCGCGGCTCCCGCCGAACTTCACCGGGATGGTCCGCGAGGGTCGCTGGAAGTACGTGTTCATGCGCAACGGCGGCCGCGAACAGCTGTTCGACCTCGCGGCCGACCCGAACGAACTCGACGAGTGCGCCGCCGACAACCCCGAGGTCGTCGCCCACCTCCGCGACGCGCTGGCGGCGAAGCTGACCGACGCGGGGGCCGACGAGTTCGTCGAGAACGGGTCGCTCCGACGCGCGCCGTACCAAGAAATCGACATGGGCCGGCTCG
>ENA-ORDC01000687-ORDC01000687.1-marine-metagenome-genome-assembly--contig:-NODE-687-length-30706-cov-7.062653_pt1 | contig 30706 bp, 27 predicted proteins | sample MGYA00237783_ERZ508515 | MGnify/ENA primary metagenome ERZ508515 (study PRJEB26186, sample SAMN06268792) | marine metagenome | isolation source: Eden Landing Ponds, San Francisco, CA, USA | place... | reverse complement strand
ATGGGCGTGATGCTGGAGACGACCGCGGACGTCGACGCCCACAGCGGGCGTCGGCGGAAGACACCGGGCCAGCGCCTGAACACGATCCGGGCGGCCGGCGAGCTGGGCGTCCCCTTCACCACGGGCATCCTCGTCGGCATCGGCGAGGACTGGCGCGACCGCGCCGAGTCGTTGCTCGCCATCCGGGCCCTCCACGAGCGGTACGGCCACGTCCAGGAGGTGATCGTCCAGAACGTCGTCCCGAACGAGCGCTCGTCGTTCGAGCGCCCGTCGCTGTCGACGATGCGCCGCGTCGTGGCGATGGCGCGGGCCTGCCTGCCCGAGGCGGTGTCGGTGCAGGTGCCGCCGAACCTCTCGCCCACGCGGGACCTGCTCGACTGCGGCGTCGACGACCTGGGCGGCGTCTCCCCGGTCACCGACGACTACGTCAACCCCGACTACGCCTGGCCCGCCCTCAGGGAACTGGAGGACATCGCGGACGGGGCGGGCGTCCCGCTCGTCGAACGCCTCCCGGTGTACGACCGGTTCCTCCCCGATGATCCGGACCCCGGCGGCGACCGCGGCCCGTGGCTGTCAGAGGGGATCTGGACGGCCTTGACCGCCGACGACGACGCGGGCGAGCGGTACCGCTCGCGGGTCGCGGCGTGGTGAGCCCGAGACCCGGCAACATGCCCCGGAACCTGGTGCGGCGCGACGCGCCTCGTACGCGGGGGTGAGAGTCGATCAGGAACGTTCGTGACGGATAGGCAGTGGCGGGGGCGTCACAGGCAGCCGAAGGGCCTGCATCCACCTCGGAGCACGGGCAAGGGTCGCCCGAACGGGGAGAGGCATAGTCGCGAGGCGCGTGTTTGACCACTGCCATGACACACGACAGCACGGGACAGTCCCGGGCGCAGGTTCGCGGATCGAGCCGGCCGGGCGAGCGGACGCCGGCCATCGACGTGGGGGGATACGCATGACCACCGTCGGCACGAGCGCCGACGTGTACACGCTCACCCCGGAGGGGTTCGCGTGAACACCGTCGAGCGCTGGAAGCAGGAGAAACACCCGCTCGACGTGATCGAGGACGTCCGCGAGTACGCCGCCGGCGGCCTCTCCTTCGCCGAGATCGAGGAGCGGGCGGGCGACGGCGAGTGGGAGCGCCTGAAGTGGGCCGGGCTGTACGCCCACGGGACCCACGACGACTACTTCATGATGCGGACGAAGGTCCCGGGCGGGCGGCTGAGCCCCGAGCAGGCCGAGGTGATCGGCGAGGTCACAGAGGAGTTCGCCACCGCTCCCCCCGAGTTCGGCGGCGCCGAACAGAACCCGGTGTGGGGCGACGCCTTCCTCGATATCACGACCCGGCAGGACGTCCAGACGCACTGGATCGAGATCGAGGACGTCCCCGAGATCTGGGACCGGTACGACGAGGTCGGCCTGACGACGATCCAGGGCTGTGGCGACTCGGCCCGGAACGTCCTCGGCTGTCCGGCCGCGGGGCTGACGGACCACGAGTGCTTCGACGCCCAGCCGGTGGTCGACGCCGTCTCCGAGTTCTTCACCGAGAACCGGGAGTACGCGAACCTCCCCCGGAAGTTCAAACTGACCGTCACCGGCTGCCGGGAGGACTGCGCGCAGTCCCAGATCAACGACGTCGGCATGACGCCGGCCCGGAAGACGATCGACGGCGAGACGTACTACGGCTTCCACGCCCGCGTCGGCGGCGGCCTCTCCGACGGCCCGCGGATGGCCTCGGACCTCGACGTGTTCGTCCGCCCGGAGGACGCCGTCGAGTTCTGTCGGGCGGTCGCCCAGACGTTCAAGGAACTCGGCGACCGGCACAACCGCGGCGTCTGCCGGATGCGCTACCTCGTCGAACAGCTGGGTCCCGAGACGTTCGAGGAGGCCGTCAGGGACCGGTGCACGGTCGACCTCCCCGCTCGTGGCACCGACCTCACCACGGGCTACACCGGCGACCACGTCGGCGTCCGCGAGCAGCGCGACGACGACCTGCGGTACGTCGGGTTCAACGTCATCGCCGGGCGTATGGGCGGCGCGGAGTTCGCCGAGGCGGCCCGGGCGGCCCGCGAGTACGGCACCGAGGACGCGAGCGTGCGGCTGGCGACCGACCAGAACTTCCTGGTCACCCACGTCCCCGCGGAGCGCGTCGACGACCTCCTGGCCGAGCCCTGGGCCGCGGATTACCAGCCCGACCCGGGGCCGTTCTCGCGCGGCGCGGTCGGCTGTACGGGCAGCGAGTTCTGCAACTACGGGATCGTGGAGACGAAACAGCGCATCCGACGGTGGGCGCGCGAACTCGACGAGCGCGTCGACCCGCCCGACGACCTCGACGTGGTCCGGATGCACCTCTCGGGCTGTTCGGCCTCCTGCGCCCAGCCACAGATCGCCGACATCGGCTTCCGCGGGGAGACCGTGAACCTCCCCGACGACGCCCGCTCGACGAACGCCGAGGGCGACGCCATCGTCGAGGGCGTCGACTTCGGGCTCGGCGGGAGCCTCGGCAGCGACAACGAGTTCCTCGACTGGGTCGAGGCCGCGGTGCCCGCCGAGGCGGTGATCCCGGCACTGGAGGAACTGTTCGCGGCGTACGCCGACGAGCGGACCGACGGCGAGCGGTTCTACGAGTGGTGCCGCCGGACCGGAAACGACCGACTGCGCGGGGTGATGCAGCGGGCCGACGCGCCGGTCTCGGGAGGTGTCGCGGCCGATGACTGACGGGAGCGAGGACGACCGACGGCTCCCGCGCGTTCCGGACGCGGGCGGCGACGACGGCGGCGACGATGCGCCGACGGTTCCCCCGGCCGCGACGCCGCCGGACCCGCCCCGGACCGACGCCAGCCCGATCCGGTACCGGCAGGCGACGGATGCGGGTCAGTCGGGACGAGCGAACGAGGACGACTGCGGCTGCGGGACGGCCTGCGGTTGCGGCGACGACACCGCTTCCGCGGGCGGCGCCCGCAACCGATCACCGACCGTCGACGCAGAGCGACCGACCGCCGACGGGGACCGCGGCGTCGCCACCGACGGCGGGTCCGGCGCCGTCAACGTCGACGGCGAGGGACGGCTCGGCGAGCTGGAGTTCACCCCGCCGGCCGCCGGCGTCAGCCAGGACGTCGAGGGCGCGCCGGACGAACGGGTCGGTGTCCCCGAGGGGGTCGACCTCGACACGCCCGGCTACGGCATCCGGCGGCGGATGAACGACGCCGCCGAACCGGACGAGAAGACGTGGTTCATGGAGCTCGACCACGCCGTCATCGACGCCGACCGGTGCATCCAGTGCGGGACGTGCGTGGCCGCCTGTCCCTCCGAGTCGATCGGTGTCGGCGACGACGGCCTCCCGGAACTGGTCAAGATGTGCACCGGGTGTTCGCTCTGCTGGGACTTCTGCCCCCGCGGCGGCCTGCGCTACGAGCGCCAGTGGAAGATCACCGGCGGCGAGGACAACGTCAAGGGCGCGGGCGACCCGATCACGGAGTTCTCGGCGAAGGTCGAGGAGGACTGGCGCGAGGGTGCCCAGGACGGCGGGGTCGTCACCTCGGTCCTCGCGCACCTCCTCGAGGCCGGCGAGATCGACGGCGCGCTCGTCGCCACCGAATCGGACGACGACCCCTGGAAGGCCGAGGCGTTCCTCGCGACGAGCGAGGCGGAGCTGATCGACTGCGCGGGGAGCGTCTACAACCAGACGATGGCGCTCGGCAACCTCGACCTGGGGGAGTGGCGCGAGAAACTCCCCGACGTCGACCCCGCGGACCTGTCCATCGCGCTCGTCGGGACGCCCTGCGAGATCGAGGGCATCCGCGCCCTCCAGGACTTCGACTGGAGCTACGGCGACGAGGAGGAACTCGTCCGGGCGGTCGAGTACACGATCGCCCTGATGTGCACGAAGAACTTCAACTACCACCGGCTACTGGGCGAGCAACTGGAGGAAAAGCGGGGGATCGCCCCGGACCAGATCGGCAAGATGGACGTCCTCCACGGGAAGATGCTCGTCTACGACCGCGACGGCGACCTCCTCGTCGAGGAGGACGTCGAGAACTTCCACGACGCGGCGCTGAAGGGCTGTTCCGAGTGCGCGGACTTCTCGGGATACTGCGCGGACCTCGCGGTCGGCTCGGTCGGCTCCTCGGACGAGTACTCCTCGGTGATCGTCCGCACCGAGCGCGGCCTCGACGCCTGGGAACTGACCGAACCCGACCTCGACTATCACGACCTGGAGGACCGGAGCGCCATCGGCAAACTGCAGGGCTGGGACAAGAAGCAGGCCTTCGAGGCCCTCGAACGGCCGTTCGACCCCGACGCCCCGCGGTTCATCGAGTACACGGACCACGCCGAGAACTACGGGACGATCCGCCACCCGCACGAGGCGGATCACTGAGCGCACCGGCCCGCGCGGCCCTTCGGCCGCCTCGCCGTACGAATCGCTGGCCCCGCCTCACCGCATGAACCGCTGGATCGGCGCCGGGAGTCGACGGCGAAAGACCGTGTAGCCCGCGGAGACGACGAGTCCCGCGACGAGGAGCGTCCGGATCGCGCCGTCGTAGATGAGGATGGCGGGCGCCGCGAGCACGACGAGCGCGAGGAGGTCCTCTGGCGCCCCGTCGTACCGGATCCAGCGCTTGGGGCGGAGCCACCGGCGGCGCGGGTGGAGGTACACCGCCTTCTCGGAGGTGCCCTCCCACGGCCGGAGTTCGTCGCCGGCGCCGAGCCAGTCCGTCCCGGAGTGGAGGGCCGCCGAGCCGAAGAAACACGCGGCGGCGACCGCCGGCGCCGACGGCGCGAGGAGCGCGAGGGCGGCCGCCGGCAGCGCGGCGAGCCAGTAGTACACCGGGAAGTGCAGGCTCTTGCGGTGCACGCCGACGGCCAGGTCGAGGTCCGGGAACACGCCGCCGAGGATCGCCGCGAGCGCGCCGACGGTGGCGAACTCCGGGACCGTCCGCACCAGCGGCGCCACCAGGAGGAGGCCGGCGGCCGCGTGGGTCGTCGACATCATGTGTCGTCGGGATGATGGAGGGCCGCCGGCGGCGTAGGCGTGTCGCTTCGCACAGAAAGGGGTCCCGCTGGAGCGGCACTCAGTCGTCGGCGCCGACGGCCCGACGCGCCCCGCCCTCGACCAGCGGCGTCCCGTCGGCGCGGGGGCCGAGTCGCGGGCCGAGCGGGTCGGCGTCGGGGGCGACCCGCCGGCGGCGGCGGTAGTCGGTCGAGCGCTCGACCGGGACCCGTCCGATGGACTCGATCATCTCGGCGTAGTCGGCCACGGAGCGGAACTCGCCGTAGGCGCCGCCCGCGCGCTTGGTGATCTCCTCCGAGAGGATCGTCCCCATGAAGTCGTCGGCGCCGCAGTGGAGCAGTTTCAGGCCGTGTTCGTCGCCGTACTTCACCCACGACGACTGGATGTGGTCGACGTTGTCCAGAAAGAGCCGCGACACCGCGATCATGAGTTCGTCCTCGGCGGGGGTCGCGCCGCCGTCGACCATGCCGTACTCGTACAGCGGTGTGTTGCCGTGGACGAACGACAGCGGGACGAACTCCGTGATACCGTCCGTCCGGTCCTGGAGGTCGCGGATCACCGCCAGGTGCTGCACACGGTGCATCTCGTTTTCGACGTGGCCGTACATGATCGTCGCCGTCACGTCCAGTCCGACCCCGATCGCGGCCTCCATCGCCGCGACCCACTCGTCGGCGTCGATCTTGCCGGGGCAGATCACGTCGCGAACCTCGTCGACGAGGATTTCGGCGGCTGTTCCGGGCGCCGAGTCGAGGCCGGCCGCCCGCAGGCGCCGGTACACCTCCTCGTAGCTCCAGTCGGTGCCGCGGCGGGCGTGGTAGGCCTCCTCGGGGGTCATCGAGTGGACGTGGACGCCGTCGACCGACATCGCCCGCAACTGCTCGACGTAGGTTCCCGGATCCGTCCGGTACGCGTTCGGGGGCTTGTAGTTGGCGTCGTCGCGGTCGCAGGTCTCCAGCACCTCGCGGTGCTCGTCGTCGAGAGCCAGCGCCGGGTGCAGCCCGGACACCGAGCACACCTCGGAGATCCCGCGGTCGACCGCGTCGGCGACGATCCGGCGGGACTCGGCGGGCGTCCTGGTGAAGCCCGCGGTCTCGCCCTCGTACCCGACCTCGAACTCCCGGGCGCGGTCCTTGAAGTTGCAGAACAGACAGCCGGTGTTGCACGCGGTGGTGACGTTGTTGTTGAGGTTGGCGACGAAGGTGACCTCCTCGCCGACCACCTCGGCCCGGCGCCGGTCAGCAGCCTCCAGAACCAGTTCCTTCCGGGCCGGGTCGATGCCCGCTCGGTCGGTGCCGGTCGTCAGCAGTTCGACCCCGTCTCCGACCGTCAGGCGGTCCCCGTCGCGCGCCTTCGCCAGCGCGTTCTCGAAGGACTGGTCCGTCTCCGGGACGTGCTCGAACGACGGCGCGCGCGGGACCCGCGTCATGCGTGACAGCAGTTGACGCACGGACATAAATCCGGGCGTTGCGACGGCCTCGGCCGGTCGAGCGGAGCCCGAAGTACCCCTCCACGAGGGACCGGAACGACGTCACCCCGCACGCCCGAACCACGCCACCCTACACGCCCGAACCACGCCACCCTACACGCCCGAACCACGCCACCCTACACGCCCGAACGAGGTCACACGACACACCGAAACGGCCGCCGACGCGCAACACGTACACTTATGTGTCGAGTGTCCCCGCGACTCGGTATGCCACACGACTGCGGGTTCCTCGACGACCTCGACCTCGACGGGCCGGTCTCCACCGAGCCGGGGACGCGCGAGAGCCACGCCGGCGACTACGGCACGTCCGAACGCGACGAGCGGACGCCCGACGCCGTGGTCTGGCCGACGTCGACCGCCGACGTCTCGGCGGTGCTCGCGGCCTGCGACGAGCGGGGCGTGCCGGTGACGCCGGTCGCGGCGGCGACGGGACTGGAGGGCGGCGCGACCCCCGTCCACGCCGGGGTGAGCCTCGACCTGAGCAGGATGGACGAGATCCTCGACGTGCGCCCCGGGGACTTCCAGATCGACGTCGAGCCGGGGGTGATCGGCAGCGCCGTGAACGAGGCCGTCGGGGACCACGGCCTCTTCTTCCCGCCGCTCCCGTCCTCCGGGGACATCTCGACCATCGGCGGCATGATCGCCACCGGCGCCTCGGGGATGCAGACGGTGAAGTACGGCGAGGTGGGCGACTGGGTGCTCGAACTGGAGGCCGTCCTCGCGGACGGGTCGGTGATCAAAGCCGGGAGCAGGGCGGTCAAGACCTCCTCGGGGTACAACCTCCGCGACCTGCTCGTGAGCAGCGAGGGCACCCTGGCGGTGGTAACCCGGGCGACCCTGCGGCTGGCGGGCATCCCCGAGCAGCGCTACGGCGGCCGGGCCTCCTTCCCGACGCTCGACGACGCCACCGCGGCCATCACGGACGCGATCACCGCCGGCGTCGACGTGGCGACGATCGAACTCCTGGACGAACAGGCGGCGACCATCGCCAACGAGTACTCGGGGCTCGACCTGCCCGACCGGCCGACGGTGTTCCTGGAGTTCCACGCCGACCACGGGATCGAGCGCGAGGTCGAGTTCTGCAAAACGGTGTTCGAGGCCCACGACGTCGAGGGGTTCGAGGTGGCGAGCGCCGGGCGCGGGATGGACGATCTGCTGCAGGCGCGCAAGGACCTCGGGATCGCCCTCGACGAGTGGCACCCCGACCTCGCGCCGGTCCAGGCCGGCGACGTCACGGTCCCCATCTCGAAGTACGCCGACGTCGTCCGGTACGCCCGCGACCTCGGGGAGGAACACGGCGTCCCGATCGCCTGCTTCGGCCACGCCGGCGACGGCAACCTCCACTACTCGGTGCTCGTCGACGAGGACGACCCCGACGCCTACGCCCTCGGCAAGGAGCTCTACGGGAAGATCGTCGAACGGGCGATCGAACTCGGCGGGACGGCGACCGGCGAGCACGGCGTCGGCCTCGGCAAACGGGAGTTCATGGAACGCGAGCACGGCGCCGAGACCGTCGCGCTGATGCGCCGCGTCAAACGGGCGTTCGACCCCAACGACACCCTCAATCCCGGGAAGCTGTTCCCCGAGACGGTCGGCGGCGGGCGCGTCGATCTAGAGTGACCGGCACCCTCGGCGAGCGTCGTCGCCCCGGCGGTCGAAACCGCCCGCCGGATCCCGGAACGTTTACTCGCTCGGCTCCGTCCACGGGCCATGACCGACGACCCGAGTCCGCCGTACGGCCCGGAGCGCAAGGGCGAACTGATCGGCGCCCACCGCGACGAGTCGCTCGAATACCCCGTCTCCTTCGAGGGGTTGCGGGAGGCCGCCGAGGAGGCACTCGACCCAGACGTCAGGGGGTACCTGGCCGGCGGCGCCGGCGAGGACGACACCGTCCGCGAGAATCGGCGGGCGTTCGAGCGCTGGCGAATCCAGCCGCGCATGTGCCGGGACACCAGCCGGCGCGACCTCCGGGTCGACCTGTTCGACGGTGCCCTGACGCTGCCGGTTCCCGTCGCACTTGCCCCCATCGGGATGCAGTCGGTGTTCCACGAGGAGGGCGAACTGGCGGCCGCGCGCGCCGCCCGCGAGGTCGGCGTCCCGATGTGCCTGAGTTCCGTCGCGGGCGAGTCCATCGAGGACGTCGGCGCGGAACTCGACGCGGGCGCCCCGAACCTCTTCCAGTTGTACCCCAGCACCGACCGCGAGGTGATGGAGAGCTTCGTCCGGCGGGCGGAGGCGGCCGACTTCGACGCCGTCGTCGTGACCGTCGACACGCCGATCTCCGGCTGGCGCGGGAGCGAACTCGACCGGGGGTACGTCCCCGGGCTGGACGGCAACGTGCTGATGAACTACCTCACCGACCCCGTGGTCCGGGAGAAGATGGACGTCGACCCGGAGGAAAACCCCGAAACCGCGCTGGGGGCCGTCGGCCAGTTCGTCGGCGACCTCTCGCTCACCTGGGCGGACGTCGACTGGATCGCGGAGCTGACCGACCTCCCCGTGGTCGTCAAGGGGATCCTCCACCCGGACGACGCCCGCGAGGCCGCCGCCCGGACCGACGGCGTCGTCGTCTCGAACCACGGCGGCCGGCAGATCGACGGGGAGATCGCGGCCCTCGACGCCCTGCCGGGCGTCGCGGAGGCCGCCCGCCAGGCGGACGCGGACGCGGCGGTGCTGTTCGACAGCGGCGTCCGGTCGGGCGCGGACGTCGTGCGCGCGCTGGCCCTCGGCGCGGACGCGGTGATGATCGGCCGACCCTACATCTACGGGCTGACCCTCGGCGGCCAGGCGGGCGTCGAACACGTCCTCCGGAACCTGCTGGGCGATCTCGACCTCGCGCTGGCGCTCGCGGGGTTCGCCGACGTGGGCGCGCTCGACCGCGACGCCGTCGTCGACCGGTCGCGTCTGCCCTGATCGAGCGACGCACCTGCGGCCGGGCGAGCAATGCACCCCCGACTGGACGAGCGATGCACCCCCGACTGGGCGAGCCTTCAAATCCGATGACGGTCACACCTCGCGGCGTGCGCTAACGAGAGCCGCGGCGTGATCCGCGGGCGTCCGACGCCCGACCGGCGGCGACGGCCGTCCCAGCCGTCCCCCGCCGAGTGCGGCACCGCGCGTCGCGAGCGTCGGCCAGGTGTCGCCAGTTCGCCAGGGACCGCGACCCGTCGGGGGTCAGTCCGCGCGCAGGCGCTCGACGACGCGGGGGAGCACGTCGGTCACGTCGCCGCGGAGGTCGACGTCCGCCCGCGAGGAGTGGGGCGTCGCGTCGCGGTTGACGATCAGTAGCCGGCCGGTGCGGGCCGCCCGAACCGGGAGCGACGCGGCCGGTTCGACTACGAGCGACGACCCGACCGCCAGGAACGCGTCGGCGTCGTCGGCGAGCCGACGCGCCTCGCGATAGGCCTCCCGGGGGAGTTCCTCGCCGAAGAGCACCACGTCGGGTTTGAGGATCCCGCCGCACTCGACGCAGGTCGGCGGTATCTCGCCGTCCCGGGCGCGTTCGCGGGCAGGTGCGGCGTCGAACTGCCGGCCACAGCCCCGACAGACGACCCGGTTCGCGCTGCCGTGGAGTTCGATCACCGACGCCGAGCCCGCGGCTCCGTGGAGCCCGTCGATGTTCTGGGTGATCACCGCGTCGAGCACGCCGTCGGCTTCGAGCGCCGCCAGCGCCTCATGGGCCGCGTTCGGCGCGACGTCGTCGGACAGCATCGTCTCGTGTAACTCCAGTCGGTCGCGCCAGAAGCCCGCGGGATCGGCCTCGAACCGGCCGAGCTCGAAGTCGCGCGGGCTGAACCCCCGCCCCCAGACGCCGTCCTCGCCGCGGAACGAGGGGATGCCGGAGGCCGTGCTCACCCCGGCGCCCGTCAGGGCGACGGCGCGCTCCACGCTCCCGAGCGCGTCGACGAGGGCGGTCAGTTCGTCGTCCATGGATCGCGAAAGGGGCTCCCCGACGAAAAGGCCGACGCCGTCGTCGCGGCGACCGGGAATCCCCGGGCGGCCGCGAGCGCCGCCACCCGCGTGAATGAAAGAGCCTTTGCGACTCGCACGTGAGCCGCGGGTATGACCAGCGTGAAAGAGTTCCGGGTCGATCGCGAGCCGACCGCGACCGACCTCGGGCGGGGGGCGTTCGTCTTCACCGACGCGTACTCGGTGTTCGACTGGGGCCAGATGCCCGACGCGATCGAGGGGAAGGGCGCCGCCCTCTGTACCATGGGGGCGTACAACTTCGAACACCTCCAGGAGAACGACGTCCCGACGCACTACCTGGGCGTCGTGGACGACGACGGGGGCGAGCCGACGGCGCTGGACGAGACGACGGCCCCGCCGCGCGAGATGGCGATCGAACTCACGCAGGTGCCGGATCTCCCCTACGACGACGGCAGCTACGACTACGACGCCTACCACGCGGCCGCCGGCGAGAACTACCTCGTCCCCCTGGAGATCGTCTTCCGGAACACGGTGCCGGTCGGGTCGAGCCTCCGGAAGCGCGGCGAACCGACCGACTACGGACTCGATCTCGACGCGTGGCCCGACGAGGCCGTCGACCTCCCGGAGCCGGTCGTCGAGTTCTCGACGAAGTACGAGGAGCAGGACCGCTACCTCGACCGCGAGGAGGCGGCCCGGATCGCGGGGGCCGCCGAGGTCGACCGACTCGAAGCGGTCGCGCTTGCGGTCGACGAGGTGGTCACCGAGCAGGCCGAGGAGGCCGGCTTCCGTCACGAGGACGGCAAGATCGAGTGCCTCTACCACGGCGGCACGATCAAGGTCGCGGACGTGGTCGGGACCTTCGACGAGAACCGCTTCAGCTACGACGGCCAGCAGCTCTCGAAGGAGGTCGTCCGCCAGTACTACGCCCGCGAGCACCCCGAGTGGGTCGACGCCGTGAGCGAGGCCAAGGCGCGGGCGCGCGAGGAGGGCGTCGCCGACTGGCGGACGCTCTGCGACGTCGAGCCGTCGCCGCTCCCCGACGACGTCCGCCGGCTCGTCGCGGACCTCTACGGGGCGGGGACGAACGCCTACACGGGGCGCGAGTGGTTCGACGCGCCCGACGTCGACGACGTGGTCGCGGCCGTGCGGTCGCTGTGATCCGCGCGGCCACGACGCCGCCGCGCGGAGTGTGCACGGACGTGTACATCACGTCGACTCCAAAACGCACTTTACCCACGACCGCGCACCGGTAGACGATGACCGCCTACACCGCGACGGTGACCGTCCGCCTGAAGCGCGGGGTGCTCGACCCGGAGGCCGAGACGACGAAGAAGGCGCTGGAGCGGCTCGGGTTCGAACTGGAGGGGCTGCGCTCCGCGGATCGCTTCGAGGTCGACCTGGAGGCCGACGACGCGGACGCGGCGACGGAGCGCGCCGAGGAGATGGCCGAACGGCTGCTGGCGAACCCGACCATCCACGACTACGAGGTCGCCGTCGAGGAACGATGACGGTCGCCGTCGTGCAGTTCGGCGGGTCGAACTGCGACCGCGACGCGGTCCGGGCGCTCCGCCACCTGGGTATCGACGCCGAGCGCGTCTGGCACGAGGACGGCCTGCCGGCCGACACGACCGGGATCGTCCTCCCCGGCGGCTTCTCCTACGGCGACTACCTGCGCGCCGGCGCGATGGCCGCCCGCGCGCCGGTCATGGCGGAGGTGCGCGACCTGGCCGACGAGGGCGTCCCCGTGCTTGGCGTCTGTAACGGGGCGCAGATCGGGTGCGAGACCGGACTCACTCCCGGAGCGTTCACGACCAACCGGAGCGCGCGCTTCCAGTGCGAGCACGTCACCGTCCGCGTCGAGCGCGCGGACACGCCGTGGACCCGCGCCTACGACGAGGGCGAGGTGATCGAACTCCCCATCGCCCACGGCGAGGGCCGCTTCGAAATCGACGAGACGACCTACGAGCGCCTCGACCGGGAGGACCGGGTGCTGTTCCGGTACTGCGAGGCGGACGGTACCGTCAGCGAGCGGGCCAACCCGAACGGCTCGCGTGGGAACGTCGCCGGCGTGCTGGGCGAGCGCGAGACGGTCGCCGTGCTGATGCCCCACCCCGAGCGGGCGACGCTGCCCGACCTCGGCCTCACCGACGGCCAGGGCGTCCTCCAAGGGTTCGCCGCGGCTCGCTGAGCGAAGCGTTCGCGTCGGAGCGGCGACACGCCGGAAGCGACGACGATATGCGAAAAGGCGGGCGAACGTCGCGTCGCCCGCACGGAACACCAACTATGACAGGTTCGGCACGCAGCGGGTCGCGGCCTGCGACGGCACACGACGAGGGAGCCGACGGCTCGAACGCGGGAGGGTCGTGGCCCGCGTTCGACCCGGGCTGTGATCCGGGGACAGCTCAGTCGCGGATCGTCGCCGGGAGGTCGGTCGCGAGCCACGCGTCCGGATTCTCCGTCTCGCGGATCTCGAGCCAGCCGTCGGCGTAGTGGATGGTTTTGTAGGTGGTCTGTTGTGCTGACATCGTTCGGTCGGTAGCCGGCGTGCGACCGCGGGAGTCGAACACGGGGCCCGGACGCGTCGGCCGCGCGTGCTACCGTACACCCCAGGACGCGATCGAACGGTATCAGTACGCGCAGCCTTCGGGCGGCGGAAGGACGTCGCTTCCGGGGGTAGGCGGTGCCTTCCGGGGTTAGGCCGAGACGAACGGTCCGCGCAGGATGGGTGAGAGCGGGCGCGCGTAACTCAGCGAACCAGCGGCATCGCGTAGCTGGTCTCCTCGTCGAGAACGAGTTCCCAGGTGCGCTCGCAGTCGCAGGCGACCTGGTCGAACACGCTCGGGTCCTGCCGGAGGTCGAAGTCCTTGATCGCGCGGTTGACCCGGTCGTCGCAGTCGCCGCAGTTGTGCGGGCCGCGATCCGAACCGTGGCCGACGGGGTCGGAGACGACGATGGCGTCGACGTCCGCCGTCGTTTCCAGCACCTCGGCGACCGACCAGAGCCAGGGCGGGCGGTAGCCCCCGCGGAAGAACAGTTCGTCGACCATCGTGTACCGCTGGACGTTGCAGGGATTCATCGAGACGGTGTGACAGCCGTCGACGGCCGCACATCGGCGGATCGAGGCGATCATGTCGTCGACGGCCTCCGACTCCGAGAGGAACGGCGGCTTCATGAGCAGATAGGCCTTGACGCCGGCGTCGGCGGCGACGGCCTCGGCGCAGGCGGCCTCGAAGTCGGCGAACTTGAAGTACTTGTTCACGCAGTCGCGGCGGACGCGGTCGGTCGCCGTCTCCAGGCCGATGGCGACGTCGGTCGCCAGCCCGCGGTCGGTGAAGTCGGCCAGTTTGTCGCGGTCGACGAAGTCCGGCAGGGACTCGACGACGATCCGGTCGCGGTCGGCGAACGCCTCGGCGAACGCCTCGCGGGTCTCGGCGGGCACCTCGCGCTCGTCGAGGAACGACCCGGAGGTGTAGATCTTGACGAGTCCCGCGGGCTCGTCGGCGTTCTCGGCCTCGTGGTCGAGACAGACCTGGAGCTGGTCGAGGAGGGCCTCGTGGGAGACGCTACCGCCCTCGACGCTCTCGGCGACGTAGCCGCACATCGTACAGCCGCCGGCGCGCGCCCAGCGACAGCCGCCGGTGTTGAGGATGATCGTCAGCGACTGGTAGACGCCGTCGGGCGTGTTGTCCTCGTCGAGCCACACCCGGGTCGGCTCGTGGGGATCGTACGTCCGGTCCTTGCGGGCGCGGATGCCGCGCATCACCTCGTTGTGCGCGTCCATCCCCCGCCCCCGCTCGTAGACCTCCGGACTGGGGGAACTCATTGCCCCCCCTACCGGGTCGGCGGGTAAATCGCCTTCGTCCCGGCGGCGCCCGCCACCGATCGCGGACGCTCGTCACCGACGGCCGACGCCGGCCGCTCGTCCCTCGACCGCCGCGCTCGTCGCCGTCTCCGACCCCGTCGCTCGTCGCCGTCCCCCGACCCCGGCGAACCGCCGAGATTCGGAGGAAGCAGCGACGCTCCGGCCGTGCTACCCGAAACCGGGGACCCCCCGAGACGGCACGCTCCGCCGGGGAGTAACCGGATTCCGTTTCTCGACCGTGGCAACGACTAACCGGATTCGGCACCTATATAACCAACGTCCATTACTATGACCGAATTAGGCGGATTCCAGGACCGGGTGGCGCGGATCGACCTCGGCGAGGGCGAGGTGCGCTACGAGGGTATCGACACCGAGGACGCGAAGAAGTACATCGGGGCGCGCGGGCTGGGCGTGAAGTACGTCTTCGACCAGGGGCCGGACGTCGACCCGCTCTCGCCGGACAACCTGCTGGCGTTCATGAACGGGCCGCTGACGGGGACGCAGACGGTGATGAGCGGCCGAATCGCGATCTGTACGAAGTCACCGCTGACCGGCACGGTCACCGACTCCCACCACGGGGGCTGGTCGGGGGCCAGGCTGAAGTGGGCGGGCTTCGACGGCCTCCTGTTCGAGGGGAAATCGGAGGAACCGGTGTACGCCGTCGTGGAGGACGGCGAGGTCGAACTCCGGGACGCCTCCCACCTGTGGGGCAAGGGCGTCCACGAGACCAGGGAGATCGTCGAAGAGGAGATGGAGGGGGCCTACGGCAAGAACCTCTCGATCATGGCGATCGGCCCGGGGGGCGAGAACCAGGTGCGCTACGCCTGCATCGTCAACGAGGACGACCGGGCCTCCGGTCGGGGCGGGACGGGCTGTGTCGCCGGCTCGAAGAACCTCAAGGCGGTCGTGATCAAGTCGGGCACGAAGATGCCCAAGCCGAAGGACTCGGAGACCTTCCAGGAGGGCTACCAGCAGGCGGTCGACGCGATCAAGGAGTCGGCGGTCACCGCGCCGAACGAGGGCGGCCTCTCGCTGTACGGGACGAACGTCCTGATGAACCTGAGCGAGGAGATCGACGGCCTGCCGACGAAGAACGGCAAGTACACCTCGACGCGGGCGTACCGCGACGCCGAGGGCGTCGACGTCGACTCGGAGCGCGTCTCCGGCGAGAACGTCCGCGAGAACATCCTCGTCGACGAGCCGACGTGTCACTCCTGCCCGGTCGCCTGCAAGAAGGAGGTGGAGGTGAACGTGACCCACAAGGGCCAGGAGATGAACGTCCGCACCGAGTCCTACGAGTACGAGTCGGCCTACGCGCTGGGACCGAACTCCGGGCACACCGAGCGCGACGAGATCGCGCTCATGATCCAGCGGTGTAACGACGTCGGCGTCGACACCATCGAGATGGGCAACATGCTCGCGATGGGCATGGAGATGAGCGAGGACGGCAAGCTAGACGACGTCGGCGAGACCATCGACTGGGGCGACACCGAGGCGATGATCGACATGATCGACCGGGTCGGCCAGCGCGAGGAGGGCCTGCCGGACCTGCTCGCCGAGGGCGCAGACCGGATCGCCGAGCGCAAGGACGCCCACGACAACTCCCTCGCCGTGAAGGGCCAGACCATCCCGGCGTACGACCCGCGCTGCATGAAGGGGATGGCCATCGCCTACGCCACCTCCAACCGCGGGGGCTGTCACCTCCGGGCGTACACGCCGTCGGCGGAGATCCTCGGCCTCCCCGAGAAGGTCGACCCGTACGAGTGGGAGGGGAAGGGCGAACTCACCACCGTGTTCCAGGACCTGCACGCCATCTCGGACTCCTTCGACATCTGCAAGTTCAACGCGTTCGCGGAGGGCATCGAGGAGTACGTGATGCAGTACAACGGCATGACCGGCCTGGACGTCACCGAGGACGACCTCATGACGGCCGGCGAGCGAATCTACACCCTGGAGCGCTACTACAACAACCTCGCCGGCTTCGACGGCGAGGACGACTCCCTGCCGGAGCGCTTCCTCGAAGGAGGGATCCCCGGCCAGGGCGCCTCCGAGGGCGAGTACGCGGAACTCGACCTGCTCAAGGAGGAGTACTACGAGACCCGCGGGTGGGTCGACGGCGTCGTCCCCGACGAGAAACTGGACGACCTCGGCATCGACGTCGGACCCGGCACCGGCGTCTCCGCGGGCGGCAGCGGCGCCCCCGCCGACGACTGACCGCTGGCTGCTACGCGGCGCCCGAGCGCCGACACGTTTTTCGCGCCGCCCGAGCGCCGACACGTTTTTCGCGCCGCCGGTCGACGCTCGCCCGTGGCCCGCGAGATAACCCACGAGGCGACCGGTCCCGTCCGGTTCGACGAGGACGACCTGGCCGAACGCGGCGGGGAGATCTGGCTCTGCCGGTGCGGGCTGTCCGACGACCGGCCCCTCTGTGACGGGTCCCACGAGGCGACCGCCGACGAGGCCGACGGCGTCCGCTACAAGTACGCGAACGACGACGGGAACCCGCGCCGCGAGGTGGCGCAGCTCGTCCTCCGCGACGACGAGTAGTCCCGGTGACGACGGGTAGTCCCGGCGCGAGCGACGCGGGGCGCAGTCAAACCAGGAACCGGAACGTCCAGAGCGCGAGCATCCCGATCCCGATGGTCGCGAAGATGCTCTCGGTTCGCCAGGCGACCACGGCCGCGAGCGACGCGGCCAGGAATCGATCGTCGGTGAGGGTGGCGGCGGCCGACCCGTCCAGCGAGACGACGGCCGGGACCGCGAGCGCGGCGAACACCGCGGGGGGGACGAACCGGAGCGCCCGGCGCACGCGGGGCGGGACCTCGTCGATCCGGCCGAACAGGTAGATGAACGAGAAGCGGAGCGCGAACGTACACACGCCGATCACGACGATCAGGACCCAGAGTCGGGGCCCGCCGACGAGATCGGACACCGCGGCGAGCGGTGGCACGGACGCGGGGGTCACCCGAACACCTCCTCGGCGGCGGCCCCCGCGACCACGCCGACGACGGCCGCGAGGACGATGCCGAGGTTGAACGGGATGGCGCCGCCCGCGAGGGCCACCCCGCCGGCGACCACCGCCGCGAGGACGGCCGGCCGGTCCACGAGCGTCGGCACCAGCAGCGCGATGAACACGAGGGGGAGCGCGAACGAGAGTCCCCAGGACTCGGGGACCCCCCGTCCGAGGACGACGCCCGCGGCGGTCGACAGTTGCCAGGCGACCCAAGGGGTCAGCGCGACGCCGAAGTAGTACGCCACGCCGTCGCCCCCCCGGACGATGGGCGTCGGCGCAGACGCGTCGCCGACGGTACCCCCCTCGCCCGCACCCGTGGCGTCGCCCTCGGCCGCGTCGGCGGCGTCGCTCTCGGCCGCGTCGGCGGCGTCCGGATCGTCGCCCGTCGCCCCCCGTCGCTGCGCCTCGGTGTCCGCGTAGCGGTCGACGGAGAAGGCGTAGGCCTGGTCCGTGAGGAGGTAGGCCATGAGCGCCTTCCGCCGAAGCGGGAGGTCGCGGAGATACGGCGCGAGGGAGGCCGAGTACATGATGTGCCTGACGTTGATCACGACGGCCGTGAGCACGACGACGGCGAAGGTGGCGCCCTCGCCGACGAGGTCGATGGCCGCGAGCTGTGCGGCGCCCGCGAAGACGACGACCGAGAGCCCCATCGCCTGGACGGGGGAGAAACCGGCGTCGACGGCGGTGATCCCGGCGACCATCCCGAACGGGACGAGACCGAGCAGGACGGGGAGCGAGATCCGAACGCCGTCGACGAAGGGGCCGGAGAATCGGCGCATGGTCGCTCTCGAACGGGCGTCGGTTTATGACTGTTCTTCCGCCGGTTCGGCAGCCGGCAGGCCGATCACCACCGCCTGTCGGATGTCGAGTGCGGCCTCGAACTCCTCGCTCCGACCGAGGTCCGACCCGAGCCGGTGGAGCTGTTCCTCGTGCGTGCGTCGAACGGCGTCGGTCTCCCGCCGGTCGAATCCGAGCCGGTCACCCACCGCACTCCAGTGGTCGGCGGGCACCAGAAACACCGCCCGGTCGCGCGTCGAGACGACGCGCTCGAAGCGACGCTCGTACCGATCGCGACCGTCGCGGAGGTGGGTCTGGGCGCGCCGGAGGAGGACGGGGAGCCGATCGGGGGGGACGCTCGCCTTGGCCGACGCGATCAGGAGGACCGGGCCGTCGAACGGGAGCGACGCCGCGGGCGCCCCGTCGGTGGCGTCGGACTCGTCCGCCATTCAGCCCCCGGCGCGCATCGCCTTCCGGGCGAAGCGGTCGATCAGCGGGTCGAGCGCGTCCGGATCGCCCTCGAAGACGATGCGGACCTCGTCGACCTCGAGCGTCGGGCCGACGCCGACCCGCGAGGCGGAGAGTTCGGCGCGCCACCCGTCGCCGACGACGACCGCGTCGTCCCGCCGTTCCCCGCCGAGAGTGGTCAGGTAGCGGATCGCGAGTCGGCGCGAGATGCCGCGAAACGACCGCTCGCGACGGTCGCCGGTCGCCGCCTCGCGGGTCTCTCCACTGTCGTCGCTCGCGTCCCTGCTGTCGCTCGCGTCCCCGCTGTCGCTCGCGTCACCGCTGTCGGTCATCGGCCCCCGGCGACGGGCGGGAACACGGAGAGGGTGTCGCCGTCCTCGAGGGTCGTCCGGATGCCGTCCAGGTGGAACACCTCGCGCCCGTTCTTGAGAACGTTGATGTGCGGTCGGAGGTCGCCGTCCTCCAGGAGCTGCCCTTCCAGTCCCTCGTAGTCGGCCTCGAGCGAGCGCAACACCTCCTCGACGGTCGCACCGTCGTCGAACTCGTCGTCGACGAACTTGGAGCCGACGGCCTCCCGGAACGTGGCGAAGAACTTCAGCGTCACTCGCATGGGTACTGGTGGGGACCCTGCGGCTAAAAGGTGCCCGCCGAGCGTCGGCCGGAGCGGCGGCTCAGCGGTCGCCGAATCGGATCCCGTCCTCGACGACGCGGTAGTTGCGCTCGCGGTCGATGTGGTCGGTCAACCACTCGTGGTCGTACAACTGAGCGACGAGGTCCGCCTGGAGATTCCGCCACGCGATGGCGTAGATGGGCGACTGCCCCCAGGCGCGGAGTTCGGGGACGAACTCGTCGTAGCGTTCGAGGTGCGTCTCCAGGCGTTCGATCAGGTCGACCACGTGGCTGGCGACGGCCTCCTCGCCGTCGGCCTCCTCGATGGTCCGGTTGAGGCGGGATTCGATGCCGGAGACCGCCCGCTTCATGTCCTGTTCGACGTTCTCGCTCCCCTCCGGGAGCGTCTCGAGGATCGGCTGTGGGACGCCGAGGCTGACCGAGTCCATGTCCGGCGCCTGGCGCCGGGAGGCCAAAAGGGTCCCGACGCCGACCGTCGGACGACGGGCGCGGGTCGCCGGGACGGGACGCTCACCGCGACGGGCCCGTCAGTCGTCGCCGTCGAGAAACGCGCGCAGGTCCGCCCCGCACCCGCGACAGAGCAACACCTTCAGTTCGCCCTCCGGGTCGAGCACGTCCACCGCACTGAACCTATCGCCCGGCTCGATGGTTCGACCGCAGCGGACGCAGTCGTGGGCGCGACGCAACGCCATGCGAACGAACTCGGCCGGAGGACACCTAACTCCTGTGCCCCGCGTCGAGCGACGCACCCGGACAGGATCCGGGTCGACGCCCGGCCAGAGTTCAAATACGGTGACGCGGCCACCCCGCGACGTGGACTGAGTCGACGCGGAGCGGCACGGGGCCACAGCGGCCCGCCCGTCGCCGGCACACCGCTCCGCGGGGGAAGCGTGCCGGCCGTTCGCCATCCGCCGCTCGTAGAGGGCTCCGCGCGCGACGACGCTCGACAGCGGCGTCACTCCGCTCTGCCGTCCGGATCGTCGCGCTGAGAGAGTTCTGACAGGTCGCCGACGTCGACGCCGTACTCGTCGCGAGCAGCCGCCGCCGAGACCTTGCCTAGTCTGACGTCCCGCTCGACCGCGCCGGAGTCGCGGTCGTCGGGGTCGCCGTAGCCCCCCGCGCCGGGGGTCCGAAGGCTGACCGTCGTTCCGGGCGGGAGGTCCCGGATCACCTTGGGCGGTAGCCGTTCGGCGGCTCCGTCGTCGGCCTCGGTTTCGTCCGCATCCGTCTCCGAGTCGGCGTTCGTCGGCGGGAACAGGAACGCGGCGCCCGGTTCCCCGTCCGCGCCGCCGAACAGCCCGTAGGGGGCGTGCCGGTGCCGGTCGGCCAGCAGGCTGAGCGAGGCGACGTGGTCCCAGACCTGGATGTCGCGTCGGAGGCCGAGTCCGCCGCGGAACTCCCCGGCGCCGCCCGAGTCCGGCCGGAGGGCGTACCGCCGCACCCGGAGCGGGTACGCCGTCTCCAGCACCTCGACCGGCGTGTTCATCGTGTTGGACATGTGGACGTGGACGCCGTCCAGCCCGTCGAGCCCCTGCCGGCCGCCGAAGCCGCCGCCCTGCGTCTCGTAGAAGGCGTAGGGCGAGCCGCCGGCCGAGTCCGGCGAGCCGCCGCTCGCGTCGCTCGCGGCGGCGTCGCGCGGATCCGTGCCGCCGAAGGTGACGTTGTTCATCGTCCCCTGGGACCCGGCGACCACCCGCGACGGGGCCGCCTCGGCGAGCGCGCCCAGCACCGCGTCGGTCACGCGCTGGGAGGTCTCCAGGTTGCCGCCGACGACCGCCGCCGGCGGGGTCGGGTTGACGATGGTCCCCTCGGGGGCGTCGATCTCGATGGGCCGATAGCAGCCGTGGTTCGGTGGGATGTCGGGGTCGGTCACGCAGCGCACCGCGTAGTAGGTCGCGGAGGCCGTGACCGCGAACACCGCGTTGATCGGGCCGTCGGTCTGGTCGGCGGTGCCGCCGAAGTCGACCCGGATCGCGTCGCCGTCGACCGTGACGGCGACCGCGACCGGCAGGTCTTCGTTTCCGCGCCCGTCGTCGTCGAGGACGTCCTCGAAGCGGAAGGTGCCGTCCGGCAGGTCGCGGATCCGCGCGCGCATCCGCCGCTCGGAGTAGTCCTTGATGGCGTCGAGGGCGGCCGGCAGGTCCGCGCCGTGGCGCTCGGCGAGTTCCTCGAACCGCCGGGCGCCGGTGGCGTTCGACGCCTCCTGGGCGCGCAGGTCGCCCCGCCGCTCGTCCGGCGTTCGGACGTTGGCGAGGATCACCCTCAGCAGGTCGTCGTCGACGTCGCCCCCCCTGGCGTACTTCACCGGTGGGATGCGGAGCCCCTCCTGGTAGATCTCGGTGGAGTCGGCGGCGACGCTCCCGGCGCGCGAGCCGCCGACGTCGGCGTGGTGGGCCCGGTTCGCCGCGTAGCCGAGCAGTTCCCCGTCGCGGAACACCGGCGAGACGAGGGTCAGGTCCGGCAGGTGGGCGCCGCCGCGGAACGGGTCGTTCAGCAGGATCGCGTCCCCCGGCGACAGCGCCGCGGGCGGGAACCGGTCGATCGCCGCGGCGACCGAAAAGGGCATCGCGCCCAGGTGGACGGGCATCGTCTCGGCCTGGGCGACCATCTCGGCGTCCGCGTCGAACAGCGCGCAGGAGCAGTCGCGGCGCTCCTTGATGTTCGGCGAGTAGCCGGTTCGGACGAGCGTCGCGTTCATCTCCTCGGCGACGGCGACGCAGGCGTTGCGGACGACCTCCAGGGTCACCGGGTCGACGGCCGCGGACGACGGCCGGGCGTCGGCGTCGTCGGGGGCGGCACCGCCGGCGCCGCCCGACCGCTCGGGACCCGTCACGGCGACACCTCCAGGACCAGGTTCGCGTCGTCGTCGACCGTCACCCGCTGTCCGGGGGGGACCACGGTGGTGCTCTCGACGCCCTCGACGACCGCCGGCCCGTCGAAGTCGACGCCCGCGGGGAGGGCGGCGCGCTCGTAGACGGGGGTCTCGCGAACCGCGCCGTCATAGACGACGTCGCGGACCTCCCGTTGGGCGTCGGCGACCGAGTCGCCGACCGGCCCGGGGTCGCGGGCCGGCGGATCGACCAGGCCGCGCGCGCGACAGCGGATCGTGACGAGTTCGATCGGCTCGTCGGGGGAGGCGGTGCCGTAGCGTTGCCGGTGGCGCTCGTGGAAGCGGTCGGCCACCGCGTCGAGCGCGGCGTCGTCGGGGTCGTCGGGGACGGGGACGGAGAGGTCGAACGACTGGCCGGCGTAGCGCACGTCGACCGAGCGATCGAAGGCCATCCGGTCGTGCTCGAAGGACTCGGCGTCGAGGCGCTCGCGTCCCTCGCGCTCGAAGGTCCGGAGCGTCTCGGCCAGGTCGGCGGCCGAGACCTCGTCCCAGGGACGGACCCGGGACGTCGAGTAGTCGTAGGCGACGTCGCTCACCAGCAGGCCGAGCGCCGAGAGCACGCCCGCCGTCCGCGGGACGACCACCTTCGGGACGTCGAGCGCGGCAGCGACGCCCGGCGCGTGGAGCGGCCCGGCGCCGCCGAAGGCGACGAGCGCGAACTCGCGGGGATCGTACCCGCGCTCGACCGAGACGACCCGGAGGGCGCGCTCCATGTTCGCGTTCGCCACGTCGAGGACGCCCTGGGCGGCCTCGCGGAGCGTGGCGCCGAGCGGAGCCGCCAGGTCGCGCTCGACCACCGCGCGCACCGCGTCGCGGTCGACGTCGAGCGAGTCGTCGAGAAACGCGTCGGGGTCGAGGCGCCCGAGCAGCAACTGGGCGTCGGTGATCGTCGGCCGGTCGCCGCCGCGACCGTAGCAGACGGGGCCCGGATCGGCGCCCGCCGACCGCGGGCCGACGCGGAGCGCGCCGCCCTCGTCGAGCCAGGCGACGCTCCCGCCGCCGGCGCCGACGGTGTGGACGTCGATGGCCGGGACGGAGACGGGGTAGTCCCCGACGGTCGTGTCGGCGGTCACGATCGGGTCGCCGCCCTCGACGAGCGACACGTCGCAGGAGGTTCCGCCCATGTCCATCGTCAGGAGATCCTCGAAGCCGGCGTCGCCGGCGACGTGGGCCGCGCCGCGGACGCCCGCCGCTGGGCCCGAGAGCAGGGTGTTCACCGGGCGCTCGCGGGCCACCTCGGCGGTGATGATCCCGCCGTTGGACTGCATGAGCCGGAGCGGCGCCCCGATCCCGGCCTCGCGCACCTCCGCGTCGAGCGTGCCGACGTAGTCGTCCATCACCGGTCGGAGGGCCGCGTTGAGCGCGGTCGTGAGGGTGCGCTCGTACTCGCGGATCTCCGGCAGCACCGACGAGGAGAGCGAGACGGGGGCGTCGACGCCCGCCTCGCGGAGGACCGCGCGGACGCGCCGCTCGTGGGCGTCGTCCTCGAAGGGGAACAGCAGGCAGACGGCGACGGCGTCGACCTCGGCCGCCCGCAGTTCGACGGCGACGTCGCGGACGGCGCCCTCGTCGAGCGGTTCGAGGACCCGTCCGCGCTCGTCGAGGCGCTCTGGCACCTCGTAGCGCCGGTCACGCTCGACCACCGGCGCCGGCTTCTCGACCCGAAAGTCGTAGATGTCCGGGCGGGCCTGCCGGCCGATCTCCAGGACGTCCCGGAAGCCCTCGGTGGTGACGAGCGCGGTGTCCGCCCAGTCGCCCTCCAGGACGGCGTTGGTGGCGACCGTCGTGCCGTGACCGAGGAAGGCGATCCGCTCGGGGCGGGCGCCGTGACGCTCGGCGACCCGTTCGAGTCCGGTGACGACCGCCCGCTCGGGGGCGTCGGGCGTCGAGGGCGTCTTCTCGATCCGGACGCGGCCGTCGATCACCGTCACGAGGTCGGTGAACGTGCCGCCGACGTCGACGCCGACCCGAACGTCGCCGTCGCCCGTGGCCGCCGCGTCGTCACTCGCCGTCTCGCCGTCGCTCGCCGTCTCGCCGTCGCTCGCCGGGACGCCGCCCCCGTCGTCGTGGACCCCGCCGCCGTCGTTCGACATACGGTGACACCTGTGCGGGTCGCCTGTTAGCCCTGTCGCCCGGCACGTCGAACTGGACGGGCGTCCAGGTGATCGGGAGGGCGCTACCGCTCCTCGACGTGACGCACCTCGACGGCGATCCCGCGCGTGGACTCGGCCATCTCCCGACCGTGCATCGCGGCCCGACCTACGGCGAACGCCTTCGGCCCCTCGATCACGACCTCGTCGCCGACGCGGATCGCGTCGTCGGCGTCGACGACGCCGGGCGCGAGCACCGAGCCGTGGGGGACGAAGCCGTCGATTTCGACCCGGCGCGTCGGCGCGTCGCTGTCGACCCAGCGGCGCGCCCCGGCCAGCGTCAGCGCCAGGACGCCGTACTGGGGCACCATCGCCGCCAGTTGTTCGCCGTCGCCGTCCCTGGCCTGGAGTTTCGGGTACCGACCCGTCGTCCGCAGGCCGTCGAAGATCGCGTCCCCGGCGCCGTCGCCGAACTGGTAGTCGGCGATGGCCCGGACGGTGTTGTGCTGGCGCTCCCGCTTGCCGTACTTGAGCTCGCCGCCGAGGGCCTCGCGGAGGTTCGATAGCGACTCGTCGGTGGTGGGGTGGTCCTCGACGGTCCAGGTCACCTCGACGTCTCGCTCGGCCGTCGCTCGCTCGACGATCTCGCGGTAGTCCTCGGGGACGTGCGCGACGATCCGGGGGTAGTCGTTCCGGTCGAGGTACCGTCCCAGGACGCGGGCGACGAACGACACCTCGTCCTCGGCCCACCGGCCGGTGACCACGGAGTCGTAGTGCTGGGCCGGGTAGGTGAGTTCCAGTTCCTGGGGCACGACGCCGATGGGCGACGTGATCGAGACCAGGTGCGCGCGCCACCCGATGGCGTCGTGGAACTGGCCGTGGGACTGGGACTCGCTGTAGGGTTTGCGCGCCGAACACGGCACGAGCACCAGCGGGTTCGAAAAGCGATTGCGGTAGCGCGAGGTGACCCGCTCGGCGAAACGCTGGATCTCCACCCTGCGGAGGCTGTCCTCGCTGGCGGCGGTGAGTTCGACGTCCCGGATCACCGGCGTCCGCGCCTCGAGGTAGCCGTACTGCTGGTCGAAGCGCCGGAAGGCGGCGGTGAGCCACTGGTCGTGGCGGGCCTGGCCCTCCAGGTAGTCCCGGAGGCGCCCGTCGCGAATCCGTCGACGAACCGTCCGCAACGCCGCGTCCAGCGCGTTGACGTTGTGTTCCTCACAGGCCGCCCGGTCGAACTCCTCGATCCCGACCTGGCAGGCCGGACAGGCGCAGGGCAGTTCGTCGAGATCCTCGAGGAAGTACTCCGCGTCGACGGTCTGGTAGAACCCCCGCGACCCCTGCACCCGGGCCAGTTTCGCGTCGACGAGGTCGACGCCCGCGTACGCGAGCGTGGCGACGTTTCTGGGGGTGGCGACCCCCGAGAGGTACAGCGCGGTGTCGGCGGGGATCGCCTCGCGGACGGCGACGAGTTCGTCGCGGAACGCCTCGGCGTGGCCGACGATCCCCTGCCCGTTCGAGAGGACGTAGGCGTCACAGCCGCTTTCGGCGACCGTCTCGGCCGTCTCCGCGGTGACGGGGGCGGCGCTCGGGAACGACACGTCGGGGTAGTCGGGGACGAACGATTCCTGCACCGTCGGGTCGGTGCCAGCCGGGAACGCCCGGTGGGGGAGCACCGTGAGGCGCTCTTCGTCGCCTTCGGGAACGTCGCGGTCGGCCGTCCACAGGCTGCCGGCATCGTCGACGACGTCGTCGACGAGCGCGGGCGTCGCCAGCGGGTCCGCGAGGCGGAGTTCCCCGAGGCGGGCCGCGCCGTCCCGCGCGAGGACCTCGAAGTAGTCGGTCATGGGGGGAGTGGACGCCGGAGGGTAACCACGCTTTCGTTGTGCAGTGATCGCCGACGGCATCGTCGCCGTCGGCGTGCGGCGGTGACCGGGCCGGCGGCCGACCGTCCCGGGTCGACGGCGGCCCACCACCTCGATCCGACGGCGGCCCACCACCTCGATCCAGTGCCGGCGCACGCCGGCGAGTCACCTATGGGGCGCGACGCCCACGGGACACCATGGTCGAGTACACGGGCGTCTGGGACCACGACGAGACGGTGGCGTTCCTCGACGGGCACGCCGTGCCGCTCCGCCTCGCCTGCCGGACCCCGGTCGATCGGCTGTGGATGCTCTCGCTGTGGTTCCGGTACGTCCCGGCCGACGACGCCGGGACGGATCGAACCGATGGCCCCGGCGGCGAGTTCCACTGCGCGACCGCCGCCGACGCCGACGTCGTCGACTTCCTCCGCGCCGACCCCGACGTCGCATTCGAGGTGTCGACGAACCACCCGCCGTACCGCGGCGTCAGAGGTCGCGGGACGGCGACGGTCGAGTCCGAGGGCGCGACCGACACCCTCCGGACCCTGCTCGAACGGTACCTGGGCGGCACCGACTCGGACCTGGCGCGCTGGCTGCTGTCGCCCGAGCGCGAGGAGGTCCGCATCCGGGTGGCCCCCGACCGACTTCACTCGTGGGACTACACCGATCGGATGGGCGGCGCGACCGGGACGAACGCGGGCGGGGAGTGACGAGAGCGGGTCAACGCCCGTCTACCGAGTCCCCGCGGTCGCCGTCGACACCCGCATCGCGGTCGGCACCCGCGTCGCCGTCGGCTCGCCTGTCACCCCCATCGCCGGACTCGACCGCCGGCAGCGACTCCAGTGCGACGTGGTCGGGGACGGCGTCGAGCGCCGACGCGCACCAGTCGCGGTGGGCGAGGACGAACGAGGCGTCGGGGTTGGCCGCGGCGAGGCGGGCGACCCCGCGGGCGGCCGCCGCCTCGGCGGCGGGATCCGTCCGGTCGGGGACCTCCGCGGTGAGCGGGTAGGTCTCCGACAGGGCCCGGGGGAACGGGCCGAACGGCGGGACGACCCGCCAGACCGCCGCGTAGCGGTCGTCGGAGGGGACGCCGCCCTGCGTGAGCAGTACCTCGCCGTCGGGGACGGCCAGTCGCTGGAGACGGTCGTGGTGGCGGCGGACCTCGGGCCGGCGCGCCGACTCGTGGGAGAGGTGGAAGAACGTTCCTTTGGACGCTCTGTCGGCCCGTTCGAGCTGGTCGGCGTGGTCGAGCAGCGCGCGGTAGCCGTCGAGCAGCGCCGGGTGCCCGCGGGCGCGCGCCTCGACCAGTTCGAGCAGGTCGCCGTCGCGGATCGCCTGCTTGATTCGCCCCATCTCTTCGAAGGAGACGTGGAGGTTGTGCTCGGCCAGCAGACGCTCGCGCTCGTCGTCGGGCCGCTCGCGGAGGTCGTCGGGGTCGTGGGCGGTGCAGATCGGACACGAGCAGGGGAGGTAGTCGAGGTCGTCGAGGTGGTTCGTCCCCCGGACGGTGAGGTAGCGGTCGTCGCGCGCGTAGATGGCGTAGGCCGCCGAGTCGAAGAGGTCGCAGCCAAGCGCCACTGCCAGCGCGAACATCATCGGGTGGCCGGCGCCGAACAGGTGGACGGGACAGTCGGCGTCGAGCCCCCGCTTTGCGGCCGCCACCGCGTCGACCATCTCCGCGTAGCGGTAGGCGTTCATCAGGGGGACCACCGCCCCGACGGGGAACACGTCCAGGTCGGTGGCGGCCGCGGCGCGGCCGGCGCGCTCGCGGAGGTCCGGGAACGTCGAGCCCTGCACGGGCGCGTTGACGAGCATGTCGCCGACGTCGACGCCGGCGGCGTCCTCGATGGCGGTCGCCGTCCGTTCGAGGTCCGCCTCGGCGCGCTCGCGGTCGACGTCCGGGGGCGTCGGGATGTCGACGGGCGTCCCGACGTCCGAGCCGATGTCGCGCTGGAACTCGAGGATCTCCCGGGTGGTCACGTCGATGTCGCCGTACTCGGCCAGCTGGAAGGAGCCCGAGTCGGTGACGACGGCGCCGTCGAAGCCCAGCAGGTCGTGGAGCCCGCGTTCGAGGGCGTCCTCCCGCAGACCGTCGGTCTGGCGGATGATGTAGGAGTTGGTGATGAGGATCTCCGCGCCGAACTCGGGGAGTCGAGCGGGGTCGACCGTCCCGATGTTGGGGTTGACGACCGGCATCAGCGCCGGCGTCTCGACGGTCACGCCCGCCCGGGGCACCGTCAGTTCGCCGATGCGGCCCGCGGCGTCGGCGGTCCGGAGTTCGAACGCGTCTCGCATGGCCGGCCGTTTCCGGGGCGCGGCGGTAAGGGTTGCGTTCGGTTCCCGCGCGGCGGTCTGTCCGCGAGCCGGCGGCTCACACCGGGGCCAGCAGCCCCATCTCCGCCCCGAGGTCGGCGAATCGGAGGGCGACGTAGAGCAGGGAGAACAGCGTCGCGTTGTAGGTCGCGTGGACGAGCGCGGGCACGGCGATGTTGTCGGTGAGTTCGTAGATCGTCCCGAACACCAGGCTCGGGAAAAAGAGGATGCCGACGGTGACGAGACGGGCGCTCGCGCCGCCGGTCAGCGCGACGAAGTGCACGCCGGCGAAGATGGCGCTCGCCAGCACGATGCCCGGGACGGCGTCGAAGGTCTCCCGGAGGCGATTCTGGACGACCCCTCGGTAGAGCAACTCCTCGCCGGGGCCGATCAGCAGGAACGAGGCCGGGACGAGCAACAGCAGCGTCTCGGGCGCCTCGCGGCCGAGTTCGGCCGCCTGGTTCGTCCCCGTCTCGACGCCGAGCAGGCCGACGAGGGTCCCGATCACGATGATCGAACCGAAGGCCCCGACGTAGCCCGCGACCGCGAGGAGGAGGTCGCGGCCGCCGGGGACCCGGGCGCCGACGTAGTCGAGACCGACGCCGCGGTAGCGGAGGTACAGCAGGGCCACGCCGCCGAAGGCGACGCCCTGAAACGAGATCAGCGAGAGGACGACGAGCACGATCGGGGAGAACTCGACGCCGAGGACGCCGGCGCCGAGTCCGAGCGCGAGCAGGAGGAGCAGTCCGACGGCCAGCCCGAGCACCGCGATGGAGACGGCGACGAGCAGCGACCGGACGCGGGGATCGAGGGACACCATACCGGGACGTCGGGCCGGGAGGGAAAAGGCGTTCCCCCGCCGTCCCGGCGACGACGGGGGGTCCGCGGCGGACGGCGTGCGACCGCGGCGACGCTACCCGCCGAGGAGGGTCGGCCCGAAGACGAGCAGGAGCAGCGAGGCGAGCATCGCCAGGCCGACGCCGGTGGTCACGGTGCGGACGACGGCGTAGGGGCGCTCGACCGGGAGCCGCGAGACGACCGCCTCGGTGGCCGCCCGGAGGATCCGCCCGCCGTCGAGGGGGTAGCCGGGGATGCAGTTGAACAGGCCGAGCTGGAGGTTGATCCAGGCGGTCCAGAACAGCACGTTCGCCAGGATAAAGGCGAGGTCGCCGAAGCCGCCGAGCGGCCCCGACACCTGGTAGAAGTTCGTCACCGCGGGGGTGAACCCGGGGAAGTTCGGGACGCCGAGGACCACGGAGGCGAGCGGGAGGATGAGCGCGACGTACACCCGACCGAGCATCGAGTCGGCGGGACCGCCCGAGAGCGTCTGCGAGCCGGGGCCACCGTCGCCGCCGAGCAGTTCGAGGTAGGTCCCCGCGGGGTAGGCCTGCGTCCCGAAGTCCGTCAGGACCAGCCCACTCGTCCCCCGGAACAGCGAGACGCCGAGGAAGGCGCCCTCGTCGTCCTCGTTCGCGTCGAGGGTGACCTCGTAGGTCTCCATGGCGCCGTCGGTCCAGGCGCGGACTTCGACGGTCTGGCCCCCGCGCATCGCCGCGAGTTCGCGGCCCAGGTCGGCTGCGGAGGTGACCCGCGCGTCGCCGACGCGCGTGACGATCAGCGGCGCGTCGGTCGGGGCGCCGGCGGCCGCCAGCGGCCGGTCGGGGATGACCCGGGTGACGTACGCCCCGACGGGGATCACCCGCTCGCCCGCCGAGGTCGAGAGCCGGGCGAACGTACGGTTCTCGGTCGCGGCCTGGAAGCCGGTGCGGGTGTACACCTCGGTGCCGTTGACCGCCGTCACGCGGATCGGGTCCTCGTTCGGGTCGACGGTCAGGTCTGCCGGGTTGCCGCCGATGGAACCGGCGATGATCAGCGAGCGGGAGACAGTGACCGTCTCCGGGCCCGCGCCGTCGTCGACGGTCACCTCGACGTCGCGCGCGGCCGTGCCGAGCAGGGCAGCGTCGAGGTCGGCGTCGGTCGCGACCGACCGTCCGTCGACGGCCGTGATCCGGTCGCCGGCGTCGATCCCCGCCGCCGCCGCGGGCGATCCGCCGTAGGCGTCGTCGACCGCGACGCCCGGCGCGACGCCGATGGCGCCGATCACCGGGCCGAACAGCAGCGCGAACGCGACCAGCGTGACCGCGAAGTTGTTGGTGACGCCGGCGGCGAACATCCGGCTCCGACTACCGCGGTCGGCGGCGCGCTGGCTCTCCTCGTCGGGTTCGACGAACGCCCCGATGGGGAGCACCGTGAGGAAGACGAGCCCCATCGACTCGATGTCGATGTCCTCGACGCGACACAGCAGACCGTGGCCGCCCTCGTGGACGACCAGGCCGACGAGCAGGCCGAAGAGGATCTCGGGAGCGACCGAGAGCGG
>ENA-ORDC01000685-ORDC01000685.1-marine-metagenome-genome-assembly--contig:-NODE-685-length-30722-cov-16.968249_pt1 | contig 30722 bp, 30 predicted proteins | sample MGYA00237783_ERZ508515 | MGnify/ENA primary metagenome ERZ508515 (study PRJEB26186, sample SAMN06268792) | marine metagenome | isolation source: Eden Landing Ponds, San Francisco, CA, USA | place... | reverse complement strand
CGGTGTCGTTGATGAAGTCGACGTCGACCTCCACGGTTTCGTTGGTCGGTTCGTCGAGGGTGATCGATTCAGTGTGAACGGTCTCGGCGCTGACGAGGGCGACTGCTCCCACGGCTGCCAGCGCGAGCGTCGCGACGAGTGCCAGTGCGGCCAAGCGGCCGCGCGTACTGTCATCCGTCATTTTTAGTTGATGTACGAGACCAGCATGAAGCCAGTCGACTGGATGGTGAAGGCGATGAACGCTGCCGGTGCTTCTGCGAGCGTCGCCTGGAACGCCGGGAACAGCGGCGGGGCGACCACGAGCGCGATCGTCGCGTAGACGATCCATAGATCGATACCGCCCGTGTCGCTCAGCGGGGCGTCCCGCCAGACGAACACGGCGACGAGCGAGGCGATCGAGGCGAGCCGGCCGATTGTCAGGTCAGCGTTGCCGATCTCCCAGAGGACTTCGCCGGCGTCGACGATCGGGAGGATCGTATCCTGAACGAGGCCCAGACTGGTGCCCGCGCCCCAGGCGAAGACGACGATCAGCAGGAGCTCGGCGTCGAAGTCGAACCCTTCACCAGATCTTGTCCGTGGCACGATTCAGTCCTCCAGCGGGCTGGTCTCGGTTCCGCCCTCCGCGACGAGCTCGAGCATGTCGACCAGCACGACCGCGCCGGCCGCGCCGATCGCGAGGTAGGCGTAGCCCAGGTTCGCGCTCGAGAGGCCGATTTCGACCAGCAGGTTCGTGTCGATCGCTTCGACGAGGCCCCAGTTGAGTGCGCCCGCGCCGGCAACGAGCACGACGACGAGCTGGGCGAGCGGCATGTCGTCGGTGATCATGCCAGAACCCCCGTTGCTCGCGAGATTGGTGCGCAGTTGGTACAGAACGATTCGCCAAACACCACGACCTTAAACCGGTTCAGCCGGGTGCTACAGTTGACACACTGCATACGCAAACAAAATCTAGGGGATATTCCTCGGGTGCCAGGATTCTTGGGATACTTCGGATGATTCGGGATGTCGTCGCCTTTCAAATGGTCTCGGTTCTGGAGTCCTAACCGATCTGTGAATGGCAGTCGGAATTCTGGGTGTCTCTATCGCTCCTCGATAGTGTAGAATTATTAGCCCAGTCCATCAAGTAGGCACTCGCACGAATTGACATGAATACGAACGATGGATCAACCCCGGATCTCCCGTCTCCAAAATGGAAAATCATCGTCGCTCTCTCTGTTGGGGCGACTCTGGTGTATTTCGCCCTCGGTCTGTACTCGTCTGATTTAATTCGGCACCCTCCAATTCAAATCGGATACAGCCTGTTCTGGCCTCTCTTGGGAGTGTCGATGTATCTGGATATCAAACGGGCGCATGCTACTCTATCGTGGCCGAGTAGACCACGACTGTATACAATCGCTGGTGCGATTCCGGGGCTCAATGGCTTCTTTGGAGGATTCTATCTGCTCAACCGACGACGTATCGCTCAAGGGAAAGATCCTGTTACTCAGTCGATCGACAGCGAAAACCTACTATCTCGTTTCTATTACGGGTTCGGGCTCTATCTTGCTCTTTTCATTCCGATCTTCTTACTCGGAACTTCCATAGCGACACTCGCCTTTGGAAGTGAAGTCGCTTCATCCAGATATCTCGTGTGGCCACTACTGTTATCGCCTATCGTCCTCATCTCCGCTCGTCATCTTCTTAGTAAAGAGAGTCGGAATTCCGTCGATTATTTTATCAGAGACACAGGAGTTCGTCTCTGCACATTTTTGGCGCTCTTCATTCTTCTCGCAGTCAGTACCGCGATCTATCCATATCTAGGAATACTAATGCTACCATTTCTTTTCGTTCCATTTGCTGGTTTCTTTGTCTCGATACTTCGGCTACGGGCTTGGGGGAAGGCAGTTCCGGTGGTCGCAAAGAAGGAACTGATGTCTCGGTTTGATGGAACGGGTGATTCGTCCTTTATTCCCACCACTGGACTTACTAATACTGGTATTATTATTGAACGGGATGTCTCAGTCCAATTCAAAGGCGTCTTCGGGTATATCCCGATGCCAATTGAGGACTTGGAACTTCGGAGTATCACTGGCGCTCTGAAAATGGGGCTTGCTGAGCTCATCTTCCCGGCGATATACACCGTCGGTTTCTATGCCGCGATACTCTATCGCGAGCAACAGATGGTGGCATTACTTCGGACACTACCGACTGAGGGTGTTCTCGTTACTACTTTCTCGTTTTTCAGTATTCCGCAGGCAGGGATCAAGGAGGCTCTCTCGTTTGTTGGTGTCACCGACGCTGTCCTCTCTGCCGCTTTCTTTGGTATTCTGGTTCCCGCTCTCCTGTTGATACCTTCTGTCTGGCACTTTACTCTCGCCTACGAACGATCGCAGTATCGACTGCTGAAGCGATTCGGTGGACAACATCACTTGGGTCTCTTAATCTTCCTTCATTTTCTGGTCCTTCTGGGTGTCTCGTATTTGGTAACGATTAGCTAATCCGAAGGTTCTAGGAACTGGACTGTCTACGATTGAGGTGAGAGGTATGGAGTTCCGGAAGCTCTCACCAAACGGAGATGCTACGTCGGTGTCGCTACCGAAAGACGAGTTAGTCGACCTCGAGATCGTCGACGACGACGGTGAGCTCCGTGGGGATCACTGGGCGCACGTCGAGCACGTCGGGGATGGAGAGTTTCGGATCGAGGTGATGGGGGCGGAGTAAGAGTCTCGCCCCTATACCAGCGTTTTTTGCACCGTTTCTCCGAATTCCTCTGGAACAGGTAGCTCTTTCATCACTCGTGACTGGAAGCGATAGTAGTCGTTATGGGCACGCTGACAATTGGCCTTCAGCCAAGCCGCCGCTTCGGGGCCATTGAGGTACTCAAGAAGCTCCTCGATATTGACGTGATCCTTCGGAATTAGATAATATACTGTGTGTCTGGGGACGATGTCACCTTCTTTGTCCAACCAGAAATGTGGCTCTTCAGCTATGTCTTGGGTGAGAATTTTCTCCTGGAGTATATCTTCCATGGGTGGATTTTCGTGCCAACCATACCAGGGTCTCTTGTTCTTCTTCACACAGGAGCGGTCTTCTAGCCTCGATCGATGTACTTCTGCCCAGTCACCGAAGTCGCCAAGCTCGTCCTCTGCAGGAAGATCTCCGTTTTCGTCGTAGGGGCAAATGAAAACGCTATCACTTCGGCCATTATCGTTCAGACCCAGTTGCTTGCCCGAAACAGTTGGATACGTCCAGTCGTCCCGCAGCTGTTGAGGGGCCTCTTCTTCAGACTCGACGAATAGTTTGTCATCTCCAGTGGCAACGCCACAGCTGATACGTTCGCAAATATCCCCAAGGGTGACACCCGAATCAATCTCCGGCTCTTCTTCGGTCCTAAGAATACTTGTCCAGGCACTCCCGTCCTCGGGAAGAGAGACTACTTCTTCGGAACCGTCTCGCCGTTTGATTCTGCTTCTTCCAGGATCAATTGCGTCGATTGTAGTGACTGTTGGGAAGGTTATGTACCCGGAGAATGAGTCCTCGTCTATGTGATCGATAGATTTGACGTGATGATTGGTCATGATCCGCCGCAGTGGCGAGGCTGTTTCCACGTATTCGAATTTTTCTGGGGTGACAAAGACTAGTCTCCCCCCGTCGGCCAAGAGATTGAGCGACTGCTCGAAGAACAGAATATATAGGTCGAACCGCCCTACTGCGGTCTCGAATCTTGACTTGTAGGTTCGCTTCTCCCCTTCATCGAGATCTTCTATAGGGACGTATGGAGGATTACTGACTATGTAGTCGAATTCGTCTAGGTCGTTCAAGTCTCCGAGAAAGTCACGCTGGAGAAACTCAACATTTGCCTCGCGATGTTTGCTTTTCGCGGTCTCGATTCGATCAGGGTGGGTCTCTACAGCAGCCCCTTCAGGCATCGGCTTGCCATTCCGTTCGCAGTACCGCTTTACTGCGGCGATGAATGGTCCCTCTCCAGAGCCAGGGTATAGAATGCGATCTCTCTGTTCTGGTTCATTATCCTCGAAGAGCATCTCAACCATGTCGTCTGCGAGTCCCGGCGGCGTCGGTACGTGCCCCTTCACACGAGCCCTTTACGCCCGATAGTATTTAAATATATATTAAACTCGAGCACTGTCTATCACTTTGCCGATCGAAACGTTGCTCTATCAACCCAGCTTCTGTTGTCTCGTTACGTCCCACTCTTGGAGTTGCTCGACGAGTTCCTCAATTTCATCTTGGAAAAACACTCCATCAATATGCGCGGCAGCTGATGTATGAATATCCTCACGGACGTCCTCACGCGGTTCTCGCTCAATGAGGCGTCCGACATTCGCGACCACGACGAACTTCGCGTTAGGGAAGTGTTCCTGTGCTGTACGGGCTTCGGAACCAAATTCTTTGAATCGTTTCTTTCTGTCCTTTTGCTGGATCACACGGACTTCCCCAGTCACCTCGTATGGCTGAGAATCCGGAATTACAATATCAGGTTCTCCTGGGAGTTTATTCCCCTTGAAGGCCGGATATCCTTCTTCGTTCAGTCTGTCGAGGACTTTCCCCTCGTAGCGGGCACGATAGTGACGACGTTGGTCGTTTTCCCACAGCTTGACGAACGAGAACAAGAGGGCCTCTACAGTCAGGCGATCTGGCATCAATTCTTCCAGTGCCTCCGCAAACGCTTGTGCGTGGTCTTCGTCCCTAAAGTCGGTCTTTCGACCCCGGAGCTTCGATCCGATGCCACTGATTCCAAATTGTCGCTCAAACTCCCGATCGGGAAGGCCACTCACCTTTTGGAAGAAGGGGACCATCGTCTCTGAGTCAGCCCACATCGCATCGAGATACTCGTTCTTGCCGGCGGCCGCGAAGACGATCTCGTCTGCGGTCCCTGTCGTATCGACAGTAAACTTTTCTCGGAGGACTGTATACGCTGTCTCGACCATACGATCGAGTTCCTCGTAGAGTTCTGGGAGCTCTCTCTCACTTGTGCGCGGATATTGAATCACAAGCTAGCTGACTGTCATTCATATATAAAGATCTAGCACTTAATCATGGTTTTGAGTGGACAAATGAATCAGGAAGGACGGACACAATCTTCACTTCAGTCGACTTCAAGAGAGTCCATAATTTGATCTCTACCCTGAACCATACCGTAAGCTGCCTCAAAGTACGGTTCCCAAAGCACTTCTTCCCCATTCGAAATAATAGTCTTCCATCGATCCTGTTGAAACGACTCCAGAGAGTGATATTGTTTAATCAGCATGTTAAATATGAGTATTGGTCCCATCGGCGGATGGGGGATTCGTGGCTTATCCAGCCCATTTGAGCAGTAGTGATAATCCTCATAAGCTCCAAATTCAGAGCCTGATAGCTTCCCACCTACCTGAAAATGACATAGGGGTTTGGATTCACTGTCTAGCTCCCCTGTATCAACATCCCAGTGCATACGCTCTAAGACGTGAAAATCCTCCGAATAGCTATCGAGACAGCAGTGATGGAGTCCTTTTTGCAACCCCTTATTATCCCGATCATCGATAGCTAGAATTAGAACACACGAGAACATTTCATACTCATTGTCTGAAACTTGGATGTTCGCTCCTAACCTTGCCTGACCGTTCCCATTCGGGAAATCCCTTGGCGAATCTAACTCAAATACTAAAAATGGGTTGAAATTTAGACTCCAGTCTGTGGGTTCGGCGAATTCTAAAGATTGCTTTGCATTCCTTAAGCTTTCTTCAAGCCGATAATCTGCTGCATCTATATATTCAGAGTTTTCATATAAATCGCGGATAGCATTTCGTAGATATTGATACAGATCCTCAGGTTCCGGTAGTTGGTTTTCCCGAGTCATAGCTCAACCAGAACACGAAGATCTTCAAAAGTAGATCCCCGAGAATTCTCGATATTACTGCATTCATAGTGAACTTGGAATTCCGGATCTTCGTTTGCTTTTTCAGCAGCAACTGTTTCTGGATATTTCTCACCACAGACATCACACACCGCAATATCATCTACATTCACGCCCAGAACACGAGGGGCATCTTTCCAGGTTCGATCAATGGTGATGTCCTCCTCTGAAGCCATTTTATGTAGTTTTTTTGTAACTTCATATCTCCACCATCGATGTATATTATGGGAGAAAACGCCGCTGTATTCTTCGGAGGTCAAATCACCACGGTACTCTTCGAAGACATCAATATCGATGCCCAGTTTTGTAGCAGTCCAAATATCGTCCCATACGAGCCCTGGTTGTCGAAGGAGATCGTGTCGAATCCACCGTGCAAGTCTCAAAACTCCGCCCGGTTCGTAGTCTTCTCCAGCTGGAATTCCCTCAGCAAATTCCTGTGGAAGGATTGGCTGAATCTTGTTCTTTAGATCTTTTTCGGCCTTCAGCAAATCGAGAATACCAAGAAGTCCTTCCCCTTTCTTTGACTCAATATTTCGATACGCATCAATATCTTTGATAATTCCCTCGTCCTTTAACTGATCCGGGGCTGTGATAATTTCGAACCTATTTTCGCCTTGTTTACGTTCGCGCATGAATCTCTGGTCCCCATATTGATTACTGAAGCCATAAACCGGCATTTCGGGATATCTGTCATGCAAAATACCCTCAATTGAAGGACCATCTGCAGAGTATTCACCTGTCTGTAAATACCAGTCTACCAGAGCTAGGTCAGGGGCCCCTTCTTCAACCAGGTTTTCACCACCATGGAGTAATCGTTCTGCAAGGTTGAGAGGTTCAACAGGTATTACTTTTATTCTCCCATCTCGTCCGAATTCGCGATCTTGCCCCGTTCGTCTTCCTTCGTCGTCGTCAACCCAAAGGACTGTGTATTCACTGTTCACTGAGAGTCACCTCCACTGCAGTTGCCCATCCCTCTCTTTCAATGAACCTGACTCCGCCTCCGTATTTTTGAGCGATATCACTCACTATACTCAGCCCTAAACCTGAACCAGTCCCAAGTTGACTCGAAAGATCTTTCGGCATTTCGTCACTGAGGTTGTCGTACAGTTCATCGGCTGGGTCAGTCACCAACGGATCGAATACTTCATTTCTGTACCCCTCTGGGAGGCCGATACCCGTATCCAGAACTTCGATTATAACATCACCGTCCCTTGACTTGTCACCATTGATTAATATTCGCCGATCATCACTACCTCCTGCAATGACTGCCTTTATGCTATTCGTCAGTAGGTTAATCAGAATTGAATAGAGCTCCGTCTGGTGCATTGGCGGGGTATAAAGATTCACAGGGATATCTGACCCAATGTCGATATTGTAACTTGTCGATATGTATTCCACTGATTGCGTTATTTCCTCGACCTCGCCTTGGAGGCGTTGCTTTTCTTTTGTAGCATCTTCGCCAGAGTCTGTTAGTATGCCGAACAGGTTCATCTGTTGCTCAAAACGGGATTTGAGACTGTCCAGATTCCCCGCTACCTTTTCAAGCTCGTTTTTTTCTTCTTCAGGTAGATTCTCAGCGGTGTGCTTAACGTCTCCTTTGGCAGTTTCCAGTTTTAGAATCATGTCACGAAGCTCATGCATGAAGGAGAAGATGAACTGATTAACAGAAAATGCGGATCTATAGAAATCGATTTCTTGTTGTTGCTGTTCCACAGACTGTTGAACAACTTCTGCGGCAGTCTCAACGACTTCTGAAACGTTTGACTCAGTCCCTGTTTGCTCTTCGCTGATGTTCTCTGAAGCAGACTGAATTACGGTTACTGCTTGATTTACTGCTTCAGAAGTCGATGTTGAGCTACTCGATGAAGTAGATCCACTCGAGCTGCTCGTTTTTGATTTAGCACTTGGTCCTGAACCACCTACTTTTGAGTTGTTCCAGGAGTCTAATACTGAGCCACCAGAATGATCTGATGATGTTCCACTCGAATCTTCCTCTTTAGATTTGTTGGAGCCTTTGTCTTGGAGTTGGTCTTGCAGATCTCTTGACTTCTCTTCGAGTTCTTCTTTCGCCTTCAGAGCTTTGTAGTTGCTATATTGCAGTGTGAGCCATTGCAGACTCAGCCGAACGCCTTCTTTCAAGTCCTCGAATGTTTCACCATCAATGAAGCCTTCACGGTCGGCTTTCATTTCTAGGTTGGCGTCGCTTGCGACATTGATCCGTCCTACTAAATTCTCGTTTCTCGGATGAACTAACATCACTCTGTCACTATGAAGTTCTAGATCATTAGACAGCCCTTCGAATTCATCGTCCGGCTTCGTTATTCGGCGTGTGTAGTACCGATCAATACCAAGCCAATCGTCATCTGGCCCTCCATAGGGATATACTCGAAAACCATCCTGATATACTCTAATACCACCGAAGTCGCTGGTTATCTCTTTTGCTCTCTCAAGACTCAATGTATTCGGATCTCGGAAGTGCTTCTTTTCTAATGGGATGAACGCAATTCTGAACGATGTATTCTCAATACCTTCGTAATCGTCCCTGATAGTATACTCCCGGTTTCCGATTCTCTTGGCCTCTAACTCTAATTGGATATTTCCTTCTTCATCAAACTCACCTTCCAAGGTACACCAACCTGCTTGGTAAACTTGATCGAGTAGACTACCTTGCCCTCCCTCAAATTCTGGAGCATCAAATTCGATTTCAAATCCTGGGTCTTCTTTTTCAGCCCCTTCACGACGTTGTGGTTGAACTACTGAGAGGGTCAATACATTTCGGCGTAGAGTATTGAAATCACGCTGTGTCCATTTATCCCGTAGATCAATTAGCCGCAAAGTGACGCCTGTTGTCGCCTCGTCAAGATATTCTCGCTCGAAGGGGACGTCAATATTGTCAACGTCAGTCTCTCTTGCAAATTCCCCCCATCGAAAATCGACATGCGTTCGTACGTAACCGTCTGAATCAGGGTCTTCCGCTGTAGAAGTTAGTTTCAACCGACGTGCTAAACGTCGACAGGAAAACCGGCCAATCCCTTTATTGCCCGTTTTTTTCCTAGCATACTCATCTGTTGTTGGATTGCGTATCTTGTCGGTTGTCCCAATACGCATCCAATTTTCATCGATCTCTTCGAAGGTCATCCCAGCGCCGTTATCTTCGATTTGAATCTCGCTGTTGTGGCTCTCTTTATTTTGGCGTGCGTTGATAAATTTCAGATCGACTTTCGTAGCATCGGCGTCGTAGGCGTTTTTGATTAGTTCAGCCACCGCAACGTGGTTGCGCGTTACAAGATTCTCGCCCAGTTCCTCTAGAAGACGACTGTCAATGGAGAAGTTTAGATCATCTGGGCTTTGAGACATGGTTCCCAGTAATCAGGAGAGGATTAAAAATCCGCGGGTCCGAATCACTACCTGGTGCAATCAATGCCAGAACGTTCCGTTTGGCACTTCAGGAATACCACAGATGATGATACAGACATACTGATTTTCAATCCAGGTGCCGAAAGTGGTTCACTCCATATCTATACACATCAAATGTCTGTTCCAATTGAAGACGTTCAGGAAAGGGCTGAAGAAGAATTTGGATATTGTCGGGATATCTCAGAAGTACCCGAGGATTTCGCCAGACTAGAGTTTGGCACAACCAGTGGGAAACCTTGGCGGATCGATTAGTAATCGATACTGTTTCTATCTTAGTGCCCGCTCCACTGTCGGCCTCGGCTGATGCTCTGCGTCGACTTCACCTTCCAGATATAGCTGTCCCCATCGCGTAATCTCGTACATCGTATCGGTCAGCGGAGCGGCGAAGCCAGCGTAGACCAGAAACTCACATCGTTCGCGAATCCTCCCTTTCGAGGCGTCGAGATCGGGTTCGGTGGCCATCACGCGCGGCGATGACCAGCCTTCCTCGTCGAGGTGCTCGAGGATTCGATCATCCAACTGCTGCATCCAGAGGGCTGACTTTCGAGGCGACATGGGTTACGTCAGACTGAACCTTCTTGATCGGCGTCTATACCAGGTGAATCGGGGGACTCGATTTTGTCCGGCGCGTCTTCGGAGGTGTCGATTTTGCCGTCGAGGTAGGCCTCGCCGCGGTCGGTGATCACGTAGACACCGTTTCCGAGGTGCTTCAGGAGGCCGTGCTCGGCGAGCTTCTTCAGACGCCGGGATATATGCGGGCGTGAGACGCGAAGATACCCGCTCTCCTTCAATTCTTTCGGCGTCGCAGATTCCTCTTCTCGGATGAACTCCAGAATGCGATCATCCCAAATCGTCATCCACGAGCCTGATTTTCGCACTGTATACACAAATGTCTCCCTGTCTCCTAAATGTGACTTCGAGTGCTACTAAGAACATACTGGACCCAAAAGCACGTGCGTTACATTTACGTACGATACGTACAACGGGCTAGGTGCGGAGCCACCAACGTCGGTCGTAGAAGACTCTCCTCGGTTGTGTGAAGATAGGGCGGTGCTGGAACCACCGCCCGACGTGGCTTCGGTGATCGACATGACCGCTGAAACCACTGCGGGCAGTAGCGCCCGCGCCGAGAGAGACGTTTCGCTCGCTCAAAAGTCCGACGACCAGCGCTGTGTTTGCGGGGAGCCACTGGACGGCTTCGACGCCCAGCTGGGCCAGGCTGTTTGTACCGACTGTGCGACCGCGTACGAAGACTCAGCCGACGCGCCGAGGTGTGAGGTCGCCGGCTGTTCGTGCCGCTCGCGCTACCTCCTGCCGCCGGAGGGGAATCTCTGTGAATTCCACGCCCAGGAGCGACACCCGGTCCTGGCTTCCGTGCTCCGCTCCTCGAGTGTCGAACTCGTCCGGGAGGGCGGTGCTGAATGAGTCTCACCCATCCCGACGGCGAGCCACTCGCTCGTCTCACGGAATTGACGGCGTTCCAGCGAGACATCCTCTGGGCGCTTTCGCACCACGGCGCGATGAAGGGTCTCGCTGTCAAGGAACAGCTCGAGGAGTACTACGACGAGACGATCAATCACGGGCGGGTCTACCAGAATCTCGACGCGCTCGTCGAGTCTGGCTTCGTCTCGAAGAGCGCCCGCGACAAGCGCACGAATGAGTACAAGCTCACGGCCGACGCGAAACAGGCACTCCAGCGCCGTCGCACCTGGACCGAGGCCGGTGAGGTGGTTCAGGCATGAGCCAGCGGCGCGCCCGGATCGAGGAGTGTTCCGACTGTGGCGAACTCCTGGTCGGCTTCGAAGACGACGAGCGTCACGACTGCGAACCATGAGTCGGGAACGCCGCCGGCCAGATCCCAGCGACCTCTCGCCCCGCGAGGCGCGCGATCGCTATCTTCGTCGACGAAAGCCGGACTCGACGGACAAGAGCATCCACGGCTGGGAGTACCGGCTGAAGATCTTCGTCGAGTGGTGTGAGTCCGTCGGAATCACGACTGTCGGGGAACTCCGGCGCTACGACATCGACGAGTTCTACGAGCTCCGGAGCGCGGATATCGCACCCGCCACGCTGGAGGGCGAAATGTGGACGCTGAAGATGTTCCTCGATTTCCTCGAGGACCTCGGAGCCGTCGACGACGGAATCTCCGACGCGGTTCGGATCCCCGATCTCGACGAGGAAGACCGGTCAAACGATACGAAACTCCACACTGACGACGCGATGGCGCTGCTGGACTATTATCGGAACAATGAGAGCGACTACGGGACCCGAAGGCACGCGTTCCTCGAGCTCGCTTGGTTCACTGGCGCTCGCCAGGGCGGCATCAACGCGCTCGACATTCGTGACTGCCACTTCGGAGAGAATCCGTACGTGGAGTTCCGCCACCGGCCAGACAGCGGAACGCCGCTGAAGAACAAACTCGGGGGCGAGCGCCCGGTCGCAATCACGCGCGAGACAGCTGACGTCCTGCAGGCGTACATCGACGGCCCTCGCTACGACGTTCGGGATGACCACGGTCGGCAGCCGCTCATCTCCAGCGCGAAGGGGCGACCGCACACGAACACGCTCCGGGTGATCAGCTACCTGGCGACGATTCCCTGTCTCCACTCGCCGTGCCCGCACGGTAAGGAGGAGATAGCCTGTAACTGGACGGAGTACGCGCACGCGAGCAAGTGCCCGTCCAGCCGCTCGCCCCACCAGATCCGCACGGGCGCGGTCACGTGGTTGCTGAACAAGGGGTGGCCGCCGGAGGACGTCGCCGAACGGGTGAACGCGAGCGTGAAGACGATCGAACAGCACTACGACAAGGCCGATCCCGAGGAGCGCCGGCGTCGGCTGCTTGATCGGATGGAGGACCGCCGACGATCGCTGGTCGATGACCTGGAGGTGGACCATGCTATCTAATTTCCGAAAGGAAAATCGAATTTCGGCGTTTCACCCCATCGAGGAGCCTGCGAAACAGCTCGTATCTACGTCGCGCCGGCCCACTACCTTTCCCGCATTCCACTTCTTCGAGCACCGCGTAGCGTGTGCAAGGATCCCTGAATGCGGGAAGTCGTTCACCCGAGCGAATTCGAAGTCGACCAGAGGCAGCCCGCACAGTGAGCGAAGCGAACGAGCAGGACCCTCTGGGCGTGATTCGAATTCACGCCGACCCACTGCCCGCTTATACATTTTCCAGGGTTCTCTGACAGTTAGCGACCCGTATGCGGGGTGGTCGCTGTGACCGCTCAGCAGGTCCAGCTGACGGCCTTCGAGGATCCATCTCTATCGGATCTGACACCCGCTGAGCGGGAAGTCTACGAGGCCGTCGAGCGTGGCGAGTACGGCGCGCACGAATACGCTCGCAAGTGGGGTTGCCGCGCAGTTTGTTAAATGAAAACATTGTTGTATATTGGCAACACCAGTAGCAGCTATGCAGCGTTTTGTTCAGGGACGATCAATTACTCGCAGCATTCAGGCAATCCAAGTGCCGCTTTCTGAGGTTGATAGATGACTGACGAGCGACCGTCGCAGCTCTCACGTCGACGATATTTGCAGGTAGCAGGGGTTGGAACGGTCAGCATCGGGGGGGTGAGAGCTGCTGGGAGAGATACCGATTGGGAGTCACGAACTACCTCCGCGTCGACTGTCTCCCGGATTGCTTTTTCATATATGGATTATGGTGGAAGCACTAATCTGGAAGTTAACGGTGACCGACGAATACAGGAAGACCTCAGTTACCTAAATGGGGATACGGTCGGGAATGCAACTGTTCGGATTCCACAACCTTCTGATGGTGACGATGAGGGACGTGCCGTTATAACCGGGTCGATAAGTTCGTTTAGTGTCGGCGGCCAGGAATTCTTTGTCGATAACTTCGATTTTGGCCCGAGTGATGATCCGCTGGCGACCGTCGGGTTCGACTCGGTGACGCCACAGCAGTCTTCTTACGAGGTCGGCGACGAATTCACAGCAGATGGGGTTTCGATGCGTGTCGATCCCTATTTCTTTTCAGATGGGAGAGAATATACTGACGGAAGTGGCTACCTATCGGGAGATTCTGACCCCTCATTTTTGCCGGGGAACGTCAATCTTCGAGTCAACATTGGATCGATCCCCGGGAGTGGAGGCGGAGAAGCGAACCTCGTTCTGGAGATGACAGGTGACACGGCCGAGGCGGGCGGGGAGGCGACGATCGACTACATCCTGACGAATCGAGGCAGTGCCGAGGCGACTGGCCTGCAAGGATACGTTTACCGTCCTTCGAGCGATTGGACGATCGAGGAGGCGGGAGCGTTCACGACGCTCGGGGCGGGCGAGACGGCGACGGCCAGTGTCACGCTTGCCGTGCCGACAGACGCCCGTGGGGAGTACACGTTCGACGGGACTGTCGAGAGCGAATCTGGATCGAGCGCGACTGCGAGTTGCACGGTCACCGTCGAGCCGGCAAACGAGACTCCAGAGGCGGCGTTCTCGTACGAGCCGTCCGAACCGGTGGTCGGAGAAGAAGTGACCTTCGACGCGGCGGCGGCCTCGGACCCGGACGGGACTATCGTGCAGTACAGTTGGGAGTTCGACGACGACTCCGCCGATGCGGACGGTGTCACCACGACTCGGACGTTCGACAGTCCCGGGGACTACGCAGTGACCCTGACCGTCACGGACGGCGAGGGGGCGACGGCGTCAGTCACGAAAACCGTCACCGTCGAACAGACACCCTTCGGGAGGTGGAAAGAGGCCCATCTCGAGACGGCGACCCGTCTCGACGAGCTGGCCGTGTCTAACTTCGGAGCCGCCGAGCGAGCCAGTGCAGCTAACGAAGCTTACACAACCGCTGTCGACGACGGACGACTCAGTCGTACCGACGCAACCGAGGCAGTCCAGCGTCTCGACAGGGGGCTTGGAATCACGGAAGACGTCTTCGAGTATACTACCGACGCTCCGGAACTATCCACCAACGAGTTCGACCTCATCGGAGAGATGGCAAGGCCGGTGCTCGACACGACGCTGGAGCTTGCCATGACGGCGATATCGATCGGAAAGAAATTGGCGAAAGGAGCCGGGTTGGGGACAAAAAACGTCCTGAAGGTCGCTAAGTCGAAGGCATTTGACGCGATGACCTCGCTTCTGTCGGCTGCTTTCGGAAATACCGTCGACGTGGCCTCAGAGGTCAAGACGAAGGGCGACACGATCGTCTCGAAGCTCCAAGAGGGGGTGTACGAGACTGTCGATCAGATGCTCGAGTTCAAAGAACAACTCCTGGACGAACTTGTCGAGTCTGTCTCGGCGAGCCTCCAGTACGCCATGGAACAATCGTTGCTATTCTCTCCAGTGGTGTCGGAAGTGTATCCAGACGGGACCGGTGTTTCCCTGACAGACGGACTGGCAGTGTTCTACGCCAAGCTATCGGCCGATCCAGTCGCCAATGCCGGACTCGACGGGACGATGGCCGGGGCGTCGACCGCGGCGTCGGACGCCTCCGCGAGCATCCAGAGCGAGGCCGAAGATACACAGGCGCTGATCGCGGACGCGAAAGAGTTTAACGAAGAATACAGCCTCTCTACTGCCATCTACGATCTGTTTGAAACTCCCGATAGCGATGACATTGTCCAGACGTTAGTTTCGGCAGTCCTGTTTCTCGCTGGTGGTGTCGTCGATGCATTTTCGACCGGTGGTGGATACGGGGCTCTGGTGAAGATCAGCGTCACACATCATCTTGGTCTCTGGGGGATACAGGCGGGTGACCCGTTGTGACGGACTACAGGACTGACACGGCTTCGGCATTTGTCCGGTACAGGCAATCGCTCGAGTCTGGGCGCGTGCAAGCAGCCGCCGAGGCAGCTGTCACGGTCGGAGACAGCGAGGCGCCGATCGAAGGGTTGTATGTTGACTTCGTGACGGCGCTCGAGGCGGACGACCTGGCGCTTGCGCGGGCGCTACTTGATACGTTGGCAAATAGGTACGAAGAGGTTGAAGGAGCCGAACAAGCATTCCTCCGGCGCGTCGTGACAGGACTCGACGCGAACGCGTACGAGGCTGATGACCGGGAATCGTTACTCGAGTTTTCCAGGACGATGTCGCAGGCCAACGCACAGCGAACAGGGTTCCTTCTCGAAGCTGTCTCCGCGTTCGAGTCCGATGGCCCGATCGATACCGGCCGTCTCGCAGATAGAGCGACCGAGACGCGAGAGATAGAGGGATCTCTCGACAGCACGAGACAGTCGACAGCGTCGGTCGTTTCGGACGCGACCGTCCCATCGACACCGTCGATCGTGACGGTCGATTCACCGGAGTCGCTCGCCCAATCAGAGACGGTCACCATCACGGCCACGGTCGAAAACATCGGCGACGAAGCGACTCTGCCGCTGGATCTCCATATCTCCACGGACAGCGGACTCGTTGCCGACCGTGAGGGTGTCGGGCTGGGTCGACTTGCTGCCAGGGAGCAACTGTCGATCGAGATCGGAATCACTGGGCGATCACCCGGAGAACACGCTACCACGGTTGAAATCACCGCCGACGGCGAGACCGTCGAGTCGACTGTCGCGACGTTCACCGTTTTGGAGACTGATCGTTCGGTTCGGGAGGTTATCGCAGGCGGTCAAGACGCGACTCCGAGTGTACTCGACGTTCGAGCGGCACTGGAATATTGGTCCCAGAACCGCCAGGTTCCCGAAACTGGTGGGGAAACAATTGACGACCGAACGCTTCTCTCTCTCATCGAAGAATGGCGTGTCGCTGAGGGGAGTGAGTCGTAATGCTTCGTTTCTATGCTGTCTTCCTGACGCTCGTGATCTGTGCCACTGTCGGAGTCGTTTTCTCTGGTGGAGCGATCGCAGACGGTCCCGAAACGAACGTGTCCGTTTCTGAACAGGCAGCGCCCGGTGAGGAGATCGTGATCGAGTTTCGCCTCGAGAATACCGACGACACTCCCCGCGGATACGTGCTGAACGCCTCAGTCCCCGACTCGTGGGTCGTCGTGAACCAGAGCAGCGACGGTGCATTCTGGAACGAGGAAGATCAAAAGTGGGCATGGATGACTGTCCAGCCCGACTCGGTCGTCACCGCGTCGATGACGGTGGCCGTTCCGGAGAATGCTACTGACTCATACACTCTCGAGGCCCTCGCGAAGGACGCGGAGGGGCAAAGATCGATGAGCAGTAGCACGGTCGTAATCAATACGTTGCCAATCACCCGAGACGAGACGTACACGACTGAGGAGGGCTCGGTACTGAAGGTCCCGGCACCGGGAGTGTTGGACAACGATGCCGATCCAGATGGAGAACTGCTATCAGCCGAAGTCGTTCGAACGCCCGATAACGGCCGCCTCCAGTTCCAGGCAGACGGCTCGTTCGTGTACGTTCCCGATCCCGGTTTCAGCGGTCAAGACAGCTTTGTGTACGAAGCAGTCGACGAGGACGACGGAACGAGAAACGCAACGGTATCGATCACTGTGCACTCTGCCACAGAAACGAGTGGCCCTCCGGATTCGAACGACGGGACCGAAGATAACGGGCTGCCGACTCTCGGACTCGTCGTTGGAGCTGCCGGCCTCCTCGTATTGGCGCTCCGTGTCTGGTGACGTGACGCCGTTCGGTTCGTCGTATAGCCACGGCCTGGATGAATCCGATCTTCCTACGGATGGACGATCTCCATCGGAATATCCAACTCGGGGTCACGCTCTGTGGCGTCGTATTCGTCCATCGACCCCGGCAGCGCGGGATAGCCATCTGCTTCATCTCGCCGTCCCACCCCAATCTGGGCAGCCGTTCCGGCCAGCACGGCCGCGTCGACGACGTCGTCGCGCCGCCCCTTCGAGAGTCGGTCGTGCCAGGCCGCCCCGTCCGCTCGCTCCGAAACGATCGTCGCGACCGCGTCCCGCAGACGGCTATCCAGATTCCCGAGTAGTTCGACCCGCTTCTGGAGGCCTTCGTCCGTGTTCTTCGACGACAGTGGTCCGTCGTCGAGTGTGGCAAAACAGACCTCCGGGTGACTCTCGTAGACGATGTCGACGGCGTCGTCGATCTCCCGCAGGAAGACGTCGACCTCTTTGATTCGGGGGAAGAGCCACCAGCTCTGACTGCCGAGCGATCCCTCGCTGGCCCCGACTGCGCTCTCGTAGTCCTCGGCGTGGACGACCTCGCGCGACGGTACGGAGAAGACGGTACTCGACCGCTCGCTGAGCAATTCCTGGGCGGCTCGATCACAGGCCCGACCGTCCGTCTCGGGCAGCCCGATCGGAATGTCGACCAGGGTGGCGTCCGCCCGTTCGCCGTATGCGGCCCAGACGTTCAGTATCGACGGTTCGGTCGAAACCCTGACTTCGTCGCCGAGTTCGACGACGACCCACAGCCCACCGGCCCAGTCGACGCCGACGTAAGTCATCGATCCCAGTACTCGGCTTTGAATCCGGGTGTCCCGAGTTCGTGGAGGTCTCGCGAGACATCGCCGACCCCTTCCTGCAGTCCGTCGTGATAGTCGACCAGTCGCTCGCGGATCTCCTCGTGTTGTCGCGAGAGGATCTGTGCTGCGGTGAGGGCCGCGTTGAACGACTTGCCGGCGTCGACGGCGGTGATGGGCGCTCCCTGGGGCATCCCGATCACCGAATCGACGGACTTCTCCTGGACGGGCACGCCGATCACAGGAAGGGGGTAGGCGATCGAGGCGGTCATGTTCGGCAGATCTGCGGACTTGCCACCCGCCCCGGCGATGATGACGTCGAGTCCCCGATCCTCGGCGGTCTCGGCGTAGGCGTACATGAGTTCGGGCGTCCGATGCGCGGAGACGACGAACGTCTCGAAGGTGAACCGAGCCTCGGGCGCGTCGGTGTAGTCGGTCTGTTCTTCGAAGCCGAGTTCGTCGGCGAGCGCGGCGTATGCCCCCGGGCGCTTGCCCTTCCCGCCGGCCATCGTTGCCAGGTCAGAATCCGATCCCATGACGATGCCCACGTCGGGGGTCGCTTCGTCGGGGACGTCCATCTCGGCCTGTTCGTGTAACTGGTCGATCAGCGACTGGACGCTGTCTGCGGTGGTCATAGGCGAGTGTGCTCGCGGGACGGTCCTAAGCGTGACGGGATCGAGCGGCGGGCTAGGACCCGAACGATTCCTCGCTGAACAGGCGCTCCCGGACGACCAGCAGGCCGGGCAACATCGTGACAACGGCGACGAACGCGAAGACGATCGCCAGCCCGGTCACGATGCCAAAGCGCTGCAGCGGTGGCGAGAGCGAAAACGCCAGGACCCCGAACGCCGCGGCGGTCGTCGCAGCACTGGCCAGCAGCGTCCCGCCGGTGCCGGTGATCGTCCGCCGGAGCGCCTCGCGGAGGGTGTCGCGCTTCTCGCGTTCGTTCATGTAGCGCTCGGCGGCGTGGATGCTGTAGTCGACGCCGAGCCCGATCGCGAGACTCGTGATCACCGCGGTCTCGCTGTTGAAGGCGATTCCGAGTGCCGACATCGCCCCGAGCAGCCACGCCAGCGAGGTCACGACCGGGACGAGGGTGATCACCCCGAGCGACCACGAACCGTATCGCGCTCTGAACAGGGCCATCAGGAACACCAGGATCACGACCAGCGTCACGGCGAACGCCTCGACGAGCGTCGAGAGCAGGGCGTCCTGAATGACTGCTGTCGAGACCGCCTGGCCGGTCGCCACTGCGCTCACACCCGTCGCACTTCCTTCGATACCGCTGGCAAAAGACCGAGTGTCCTCGGCGATCGTCTGGGCCGACTCGGCGCTTCGGACCGAAAGTAGCAGTCTCGCGGACGTGATCTCGCCGTCGTCGTTGCGACTCATGACCTCCGACGCCGCCGCGGGATCGGCCGCGAACACCGCCGCGTATACCGCGCTGACGTTCGTCTCGGGGAGACCGTCGCCGTCCGCGTCGTTGGCGTCGACGAGGGTTCGGACGGTATCGTTTCCGCTGGCGATATCACGGACGACGGTGTTGGGCCCCTCGACCGCGGCCCGTCCGTCGGGTCGCAACTGGATCGAACTCTCGGCCGGCACGTTCTGGCTCGCGTTGTCGATCGCCGACAGTACCGACGCGTCGGTGACTGACCCGCGTAACAGGATCTGGGACTGCCCGCTGTCACCCCTGAGCTGGAAGTTGTCGCTGAGGTACTCGAAGTCCTCGGCGATGGTGTACGTTCCTGGTGCGAGACCTCCCGGGAGAGACTTCGCCCAGTCGGGCGCGTCCTGGGGGAGGAAGTCGGCCTGATTGAACTCCGTGTCGATGCCGGTCGCGCCGTAGCCGCCGACCGTCGCGAGCAAGATCGCGACCACGACGACGGCGATCGGTGCTTTCGTGGTGAGTCGCCCGACCGATTCGAGCGCCGCGTTGGCGAGCCCGCTCTCGACGCCGAAGGCCGGTTTGGCGCGACTCCGCCCGAGTCGGTTCTCGACGACCCCGTCGACCTCGATCTTCAGCGCGGGCAGCAAGATACCGAAGGCGACGAACGTCGCGAGGATGCCGCCGCCGCTGAGGATCGCGAAGTCCTGGATCGCCGGGAGCGGACTGACGACGTTCGAGAGAAAGCCCACGCCCGTCGAGACAGTCGCGGCAGCGAGCGCGAGCGCGACACTCCCGAGTCCCAGCGCCATCCCGGCCCGGATCGACGGCCGGGAATCGTCGGACTGGGCTTCGAGCTGGCCCGACCGAGCTTCACGGTAGCGCATCACGACGTGTAGCGCGTAGTCGATGCTCAACCCGATCAGCAGGAACGGGACGGCGATCAGGATGACGTTCATCGGGATCGCGAGCCAACCCATCAGCCCCGCGAGCCAGATCATCACGACGGCGATCCCGACGAACGCCAGGATGATGTCCAGCAGGTCGCGGTAGGTGATCCCCAGGACGAGGACGATCAACACGAGCGCGAACGGCGTGATGATCGCGAAACTGTCACCGGTCGCCCGTGAGGAGGCGTCGTCGCTGACGCCCTGGCCGAAGACGAACGCGTCCCCGAACCGCTGCTCGGCCAGTTCGTCCATGCGCACCTGTGCGTCGTAGGCAGCCTGTGGATCGCCGTCCTCACCGCTGTCGTCGACCTGCGAGATGAGCGTCAGTCGCGAATCGGCTTGCGTTTCTCCGGGCGTGTAGTCCCGCGGGAGGAACGCGTAGGGGTCGACCCCACTCGCAACCTCACGATCCGGGTCGAGGGCCTCCGCGAGCAGTGACTCGAACTCGGCGTCGTCCATCGACTCGAGCGCTTCGATCTGTGCGTCCAGCGACGGCGCTTCCGTGGGCGCGCTCTCGCCGGACTCCCGGGCCACCGCTGCTGTCGCGACGACGTTCTCGATGCCGACGAATCCACGCTCGCTCAGCGTCGCCGAGAGCGTCTCGTCCTCACTGATTGTCTGCTGATATCGCAAGCCAGCCAGCAACGACTCCCGTGAGAGCACGTTCCCGTTCTCGTCGCGGACGACCAACTGGGCCGCAACCCCCTCGTCTTCGCCGTAGTTCTGCTGGACGAAGTCGAGCGCGTCGGTCTCTTCGGAATCGACCGAGAACTGGCCGATATCTTCGCTCCCTGCACCGCCCATCGTCGTCCCAGCCCCGACGAGTACCGTCAGTACCACGACTGCCAGGAGCGTGAGCTTGCTGTGCGCCGCGATCCACTCCGCGTACCGTTCGGAGATGCGGCCGGTCATCGTTCGGGACCGCCTCCCGAAGCGCTCGTTCGAGTCATCGTTGTGCCTACCTCTAGCTACGAAGTACTTAACTGTTTGTAGATTACTACAATATCTATGCAGGGCGTGTCCCAGGGAGACAGAAACCCACATAATACGGAGGCGTCACCTACAACACCATGAGCGAGCGCGAAGCGGTCGAGTCGCTGCGGACGCTGGGGCTGTCGAACTACGAGGCTCAGGTGTTCGTCGCGCTACAGGGGCTCGGCAGCGCAACGGCCCAGGCGGTCAGCGAGCACTCCGAGGTCCCGCGGTCGCAGGTCTACGGCGCGGCCGACGACCTGGCCGAGCGCGGCCTCGTGGAGGTCGTCGAGTCCTCGCCCAAGACTTACCGACCGGTCGCGCTCTCGACCGCCCGGGAGCTACTCGCGGAGCGACTCGAACGCGAGAAGTCACGCGCCTTCGAGAACCTGGAGTCGATTCGAACAACCGACGCCGACCCCACCGGCGAGCAGGACGTCTCGACGTTGCGGGGCCGGCGACCGATCGACGACCGGATCGCGACGCTGGTCGAGTCGGCAGCCCGGACCGTCGTCTTCGTCGCTCCCGCCGGGGAATCGCTGACCGACGAGATCGCCGACGCGCTGTGCGGTGCTGCCAACTCAGGGGCCGACGTGACCGTCGTCACCGCCGAGTCGGCCCTGCGGTCGCGGTTCGAGGATACTGGCGTGACGGTGTTCGTGATGTCAGAAGACAACCCCGCCGACTTCGCTGGACGGGCACTGATGGTGGACGATCGAACGGTGTTGCTGGCCGCCGAGACCGAAGACGGGCCGATCGAGGAGGAGGCACTCTGGACCGGCGACTCCAGTATCGGGCGAATTTTGGCGGCGTTCATGCGCTCGGGGATGGAATCCGGGCGCGAGCGTCAGCCCGACCGGTAGGTCTCACTCGCGGAAGGTCAACTCGTCTCGAACCGTCCGCGCCCCTTCCAGCAGTTGGGTCGGGTCGCCGCCGTCGTCGCCGAGCTGCGTGATATGACCCATCTTGCGTAGCGGATAGACCTCGTCTTTGCCGTAGTAGTGGAGATTGCAGCCGTCGGTTTCGAGCACGCGGTCGAGATTGTACAGCGTGGCTTCCTGTCGCTCCTCGACGTCACCCAGAATGTTCGCGCTCACGGTCGGACTGCGGCGTTCGGTCGAGCCAAGCGGCCAGCCCAATACTGCGCGGACGTGCTGTTCGAACTGGGAGGTCACACAGCCCTCGATCGTCCAGTGGCCGGAGTTGTGCGGTCGGGGTGCGATCTCGTTGAGCAGGATCTCTCCGTCGGGCGTCTCGAAGAGTTCGATCCCGTAGACCCCACGGCCCTCCATCTCTTCGAGGACATCCCGAGCGACCTCGCGGGCACGCTCCAGCGTCTCGTCGTCGGTCCGGGCGGGCGAGACCGTCTCCCGGAGGATTTCCTCCTCGTGGATCGTCTCGGTGACGGGGAAGGTGTCGATTTCGTCCTCGCCTTTGACGCCCATGATGGCGAGTTCGCGCTCGTACTCGACGTAGGCCTCGACCATCGCCGGGCCGTCGATCACTTCCAGCGCCGCCTCGACGCCGTGGCGGTCGTAGATCGCGGCGTTCCCGCGACCGTCGTACCCACCTTTGCGGGCTTTGAGCATGAGCGGATAGCCGAACTCCTCGGCGGCGTCGAGGACGTCCTGAATCCCGTTGACTTCGAAGAACGCAGGCACGGGAATGCCGGCCTCGGCCATCCGCCGTTTCTGGACGAGTTTGTCCTCGATGAGCGCGAGCGTGTCGGGATGGGGGTGAACCGGCGTGTCCGTCTCCTCGCTGATCTCCCGGAGGACGTCGGGATCGACCAGTTCGATCTCGAAGGTGAGGTAGTCGACGCGCCCGGCGAGTTCGCGGAAGGTCTCGGGGTCCTCGAAGCCGCCGACCAACTGGTCGCGGGCGACGGGGGCGGCCGGTGCGTCCTCGGTCGGGTCGGAGACGACGACGTCGACGCCGAGCGGTGCGGCAGCTTCGGCGAGCATCCGTCCGAGCTGGCCGGCGCCGACGACGCCCAGCGTCGGGCCTGGTGCGGTGATCATGTACCCGCGGATTTCAAGCGGGGCAGGAAAAGCGTTGCTTTGCGTGCTGGCTCAGCCGCCGCGGTCGATCGCGCTCTCGTCGAACAGTAGTACCGTCTCGCTGTTGTACGTCCGGATCCTGAAGACCGTGTACTCCGAGCCCGAGACGGATTCCTGAAGCCCCGCCACGTCGTCCGCCCGGGTGAGCACGACCGGCGGCATGTCGTCCTCGATGGTGCCCAGTTCAGCGCTCGATTCGATGCAAGTCACGTTCGCGCCCGATTTGTGGAGATACCACGACATCGGCAGGCTATCGAACCACCCGATACACGAGGGGAGGAAGTCCGAACTGCTACTTCCGGAGAAATACGAACCGTAGACGAGCACGTCGACGCCCTCGTTTTGGGCAGCGACCCGGTCGAGTCGGTCGACCTCTTCGCGGAAGTCGTCGGCGGGCTGGCCGTACTGGATGAGGCCGTTGTCGTTCCAGTCGGTGTCGGCGACGTAGGCCGCGCCGGCGGCCGTCGCGAGGACGTGGCCCAACACGACGACCAGAACCAGCCCAGCCGCGATCGCCTGGAGGTCGTCGTGCTCGCGGACGCTCTCGCGACCCCAGCGATAGACCGTTCCTAGCCCCGCGGCGGCCGGAATCGCCAGGATCACGACGGGATGGCTGGCGTTCCAGGGCCCGAAGATGTCCAGCCCAGCCGGGTAGCCGATTACCGAAGCGAACCCGGCGTAGCCGCCAAATAGCACGAGATTCCGGGGCGGATCGAGGGGGAATCGCTCCCGGAGCGGGCCGAATACGGCAGCCAGACCGCCCAACATCGCGCGTGCCGTTCCGAGTCCTGCGAACAGGAGTGTCGGGAGCCCGTACTCGCCGAGGACCTCGAAGTAGTCGGGTGCGAACCTCTCGTAGCGTTCGAGGATGGTGGTGTCCTCGCCGGTCGAGATCGCCTTGTCCGTCCACATTGGATACTGATTGATCCAGTAATTCCCCGTGTTCCACGCCAGTTCGGGAAGCTTCCAGGGCCGAGCCAGTGCGTCACCCAGCGATATCGTGCCGATCATCTCCTCCTGGGCCGGCGATAGTGGGTAATACACCGTTGCCGCACCCCGCGGTGCGAAAAGGAACAGCCAGACTGCGTACAGGACGATACCAGCGCCGATGGTGTGGCCCACAAAGCGTTTGACACCGCGGTCGCGAGCGCGGAGCCGCCCGACACCTGCCGAGAGGGTGTTCCGAACGAGCGCCCGTCGGCTCGTGGACTGTCGCGGCCTGAGGAGTGCCGTCACCAGCAGGAGGCCCGTCGCACCGAGCCACGTCACGATGTAGATCAGCGCGTTCTCCTTCGAGGCGATCCCGAATCCCAGAAAGAGCGCCGCCGGGTAGAGATACCGTGGATTCCGGGTGTCGTAGGTCCGGACGAAAAAGCCGAGCGCAGTGATCATGAAGGCCGCGACGAGGACGTCGCTGCGGAGGAATCGCGAGTAGTACAGCAGAATCGAGTTCGTCCCGAGGAGGAATGCGAAGATAACCGTCTCGTGATCGCGCAGGTGCTCGCGAAAGAGCAGCGCCGAGAGGGGGAAGAGACCTCCGACGATCGCGACCGGAAGTCTCGCGAGGAAGTCACTCGGCCCGAACAGCGCGAACAGCGGCTGGGTGACGTGGTGGACGAACGGCCCGTGGATGATCGGGCGATAGGCCAGTGCGCCGGTCTCCTGATACCGGAGGATCCAGTAGGCGACCCGCGCCTCGTCCCAGTGGGCGGCCCGGTGGCCGAGCCAGACCAGCCGTACCGCCAGCGCGAACAAGACGATCGCGACGACCGCGCCGACGACGGGATCGCGCTGGCGGAGCGGCGCTGGAATCCGCGCTGCGAGGCGACTGAGGCGCCGCTGGAGGGGCGACGATTCGTCGGGGACCGATTCCATATCTCAACTGGATGGGGCCACAGATAGAATACTTGTGGTCCCGAACGGCGACGAGAGGCCGCCCGTGGTCCCAACTCGCGACGCCCAGTCAGTTTTCGTCGACGCGCGACCACACTTCCAGGGTCGGGTCCGCCCGGTCGGTGTAGCGCATACTGAAGTTGCCGACGTGGGTGAATCGCTCGCGGAGCCACTCCCGCGGGACCGTGTCGTCACGGACTTTCGTCACGACGACCGGGACGTTCTTCTCGGTCACTCGCTGTTTGAAGGCCTCGGGCTGATAGTCACACGTCGCGTTGACGCCCGCTTGCTGGAAGTGCCAGTGTGCGGGTAGGAACACGCCGAGGTCCGTGCACGTCGGCCTGACGTTCCAGTAGTTGTCGATCCCCTGGTTGTTGAGCAGAGAGGCGTGGCCGATCTCCTCCCACTCGCCGGATTCGCTGTAGACGATCGCGTCCAAGCCCTCGGAGTCGGACGCCTCCTCGAGCGTCTCCAGCATCGGATCGAGGTCGTCGTGTGGCTGGGCGAACTGCACGAGTTCGTTACTCTCGTGCTGGGGGTTAGTGTAGACGTGGGTGGCCCCGCTCCAGGCCACCGACGCGACGATCAACAGCAGGATCAGCGAGGTCAGTCCCACGTCGATCGGGTCGTTCTCGGCGAGGGCGTCGCGCCCCCAGCGATAGAACACGCCCAGGCCGACCGCGGCCGGGATTGCAAGCGGGACGAGGATGTGGATGTTGTTCCACTTCCAGCCGCCGCCGATCGACAGTGCCGCTGGGTATCCGACCACTGACGCGGCCCCCGCGAAGCAGAGGAAGAACACGAGTGGCCGTCTCCCCTCGGCACTGTACCACTCACGGACGACGCCCGCAACCGCCAGCAAGATCAGCGCCGCAGACGTCTCGATCAGGCCGTCGAACACGGCCGATTCGAGGCGATCTCGATACGCCTCGAACGCGAGTCCGTCCGCCCTGTCGCCCCACGCCGGATACTCGCTGGCGAACTGCGAGTACGTGGCGTCGAACAGCGCCGGCCACTTCCCGGGATCACCGACTGCCTCCCACAGCCCCACCGAGGGCGACCCCAGGGGGTTCGTCCGCATTCCATCGAGGCCGTCGCCGCGGGGTGCGAACATGAACAGCCAGAGAAACCCGAACAGCGCGACCGCCGCGACTCCGTGGCCGACGAAGCGGAGCGCGTGTCGTCTCTCGTCGGGATCGTTTCGGAGGGTCCGAACTCGTGTCCGGAGCGTCGATACCCACCCGAACGGCCAGTCGATCCCCGTCCACTCGAATTCGGGGCGATTCAACAGTCGATCGTGGACGAGCGTCCCGATGCCGAGCCACCTGAGTCCGGCGACGAGTGTGAGCGCGCCGGCCCACGTGAGGGGGTACAGCACCGAGTTCTCCTTGGAGGCGACCCCCAGCATCAGGAACAACGCCGCGCCGTAGAGATACCTGGGTTTGCGACGGTCGACCAATCGGACGAGCATCCCCAGTGCCGTGAACATGAACGCCGCCACCAGCACGTCGCTGCGCATGAACCGCGAGTAGTACAGCAGGACGGGATTGAACGCCAGAAACAGTGCCAGTGCGACAGTCTCCTCGCTGCGGAGGCGATCACGAAAGAGTAGCGCCGACAACGGAAAGAGGCCGCCGACGAGCGCGACCGGCAGCCGCATCGTGAAGTCGCTGGCTCCGACGAGTCCGAACAGCCAGCGGTCGACGTGCTGGATGAACGGCCCGTGGATGATCGATCGATAGGCGAAGTGACCGTCTTCGAGCGCGTACAGCGCCCAGTAGGCGACGCGAGCCTCGTCGAAGTGGGCCGGACGCGCTCCCAGCAGGGTCAGCCGGGCGACCAGTGCGAGGACGGCGACACAGACCACCGCGGCGACGACACCGTTCGGCCCCTGAAGCCAGAACGGGAGCGCGTCGGTGAACGTCTCGCGGGGGTCAGGACGCTGATCCGACGGGGAGTCAGCCATCGTCACCAATGCCAGGGCGGGACGATAGAAGTTTTCCGGTCTCGGCTCGGTGTGGGTCCCGGTCAGGCCGGGAACGGTACATCTTTCACCCACGGCACCGACCTCGCAGGTATGGTCAGTCTCGGGCTGGTGATCGGCCAGTACGACAAACACGGCGACGTCCTCTCGGAGATGGAGCAGTCGGCCCGCGAGGCCGCCGCCGACGCAGACACCGAAATTGTCGAAACGCTGGAAGTTCCCGGGGCCTACGATACGCCGCTGGCGGCCGACCGACTGGCCCGCCGGGAGGACATCGACGCCGTCGTGGTCCTCGGGGTCATCATCGCCGGCGACACCGACCACGACCAGATCATCGGCCACGCGGCCGCCCAGGCGCTCACCGACGTGAGTCTCGATCGGGACACACCGGTCACACTGGGAATTATCGGTCCGGGCATGAGCCAGGACGAAGCCGCGGCCCGCACCCAGAAGGGCGGCGAGGCCGTAACGAGCGCGCTCGACATCGTTTCAGCACTCCAATCATGACGTACGAACCAGACTTTTCAGACCGTGTCCAGCGAGTCGAACCGTCCGCGACCATCGCCATCTCGAACCTCGCCGCCGAACTGGAAGCCCAGGGCGAGGACGTCGTCGACCTCTCTGTCGGAGAGCCGGACTTCGACACTCCCGAGTCGATCAAACAGGCCGCCAAAGAGTCGCTCGACGCTGGCGACGTCGGCTACACCTCCTCGAACGGGATCCCCGAACTCAAAGACGCCATCGTCGACAAACTCCACGCCGACGGCCTCACCCAGTACGGCGAGGAGAACATCATCGTCACGCCCGGCGGCAAGCAGGCCCTCTACGAGATCTTCCAGACCGTGATCGACGACGGAGATGAAGTGTGCCTGCTCGATCCCGCGTGGGTCTCCTACGAGGCGATGGTCAAACTCGCCGGCGGCTCGCTCTCGCGGGTCGACACCTCCCAGTACGACTTCGATCTCGAACCCGCGCTGGACGAACTCGCAGCGACTGTGAGCGACGACACTGAACTGCTCGTCGTCAACAGTCCGGGCAACCCCCACGGCGCGGTCTACTCCCGTGAGGCCCTCGAAGGCGTGCGCGACCTCGCGGTCGAGCACGACTTCGCCGTCATTTCGGACGAGATCTACAAGGAGATCACCTACGGCGACGCCGAAGCGATCAGTCTCGGTACCCTCGACGGGATGGAAGACCGGACGATCACGCTGAACGGCTTCTCGAAGGCCTACGCGATGACGGGCTGGCGGCTGGGCTACTTCGCCGCCCCCGAGTCCATCGTCGAGCAGGCCGGCAAACTCCACAGCCACTCCGTGACCTGTGCCGTGAACTTCGTCCAGCACGCCGGCGTCACCGCACTGGAGGAGGTCGACGAGGAGATCGTCGAGATGCGCGACGCATTCGAGGAACGCCGCGACATGCTGATCGATCTCTTCGCCGAGCACGGCAAGGACGTCCCCGTCCCGGAAGGCGCGTTCTACCTGATGCTGCCCGTCCGCGAGGACGACCAGGCCTGGGCCGAGGAAGCCGTCGAGAAAGCGCAGGTCGCCACCGTCCCGGGGAGTCCGTTCGGCACGCCCGGCTACGTCCGGCTGAGCTACGCCGCGAGCAAAGAACGGCTGGAAGAAGCCGTCGAGCGGCTCGCTGACGCTGATCTGTTGTAGAACAGGCGTCGTTCGGCAGTCGCCCATCACTATTACGTATTTTTGTGAACGATTTGGCGTATGAGCATCGTCGCTGTGTTGCGACTCCACGGGAACCTCATCCTCTTCGAGGAGGCGTTCGACGTGGACCACGGCGTCGAAGCCACCTTCGAGGATTTCCACTACGTGAGCGATCGAGAGGGGAACACCCGGTACGTCTTCTTCTGGTGGTGCTCGGGTGACGATCTCGACGCGTTCGACGCGGCGCTCGGCGCCGACGATAGCGTGGCCGAGCGGTACGTCGTAGCTGAAATCGGTGAGAAGGCACTCTATCACGTCAGGACCCGGTCGTTCCCGCCCGAGCAACCGCTCGTGTTTCCCCTGTTTCGCGAGCTCGACGTCACCACGATCAAGGCCAGCCGTGACGCGGACGGGTTGCACCTACGAGCCCGATGTCCCGGCCGAGACTCGCTCTCCGCATTTCGCCGGAGCGCGCGAGACATCTGCGATTACGTCGACGTCGAGCGACTGTACGTCGAACGGGGTCTCGAAACCGGACGGCAAACACTCACGGACCGACAGCGGGAGGCACTGGCGCTGGCACACGAACACGGCTACTTCGAGACGCCCAGCAGGACGACGCTGGAAGACCTCTCCGAAGACTTCGGCGTGACGCCACAGACGCTCTCCAGACACATTCGCGACGGCGTCGAGAAACTCGTCGAAGACGCCATCACAGACGATATTTAAAAACACTTCTGCATAAGCACCCACGCCGATCTAATCCGAGCTATTAATAATTATACTCGGGTGCGAGAGAGCGCATCCGACAAAGAGATCCAAGGGGACGGTCACCATGTCGGGACAGCGTATCAAGTGGACGGGCACCACGTCAGGACAGTATGTGGAACAGCCGGGTGCATCGAGGTCGGAACAGGGTGGGAGAGGAGGGGGTTCAGACTGATGCTGTATCGAGGTAACGACGGGGAGTACTACGGGGGAGTCGACATCTGGGAACGGTTCGAGTCCAACAGTTGGACCCCGTTCGCATGGGATCCGGAGCGCGGAACCGAGTGGGTCGAGACGGACGACCAGGAGTTGCTCGAACTGACGCCGGTCGTGCGGGAAGAAGTCCCTCGGAGCGTCGAGATCGAACGGACGGACTCCGGCCTCAGCGTCGCGTGATCTGGATCCGGGTGGAACTCATGCGACGGTCCGAGGCAATCAGCACCGACGGTCGACGATCCGATCGATGATCCGGCCCGTCGAGAGTAACTCACTGTCGTATCGCGGTTCTCGCGCGCTCGCGCGCCTGACCTCACAGTCGATCCCGCGGGTCGCGAGCGCGTCGGTGATGGCCTCCTCGTCGTGGTGCTGGTCGTGGCCCAGCACGATCACGTCGGGATCGATCTCCTCGATCGGGACGAAGATGTCTTCGGGGTGGCCGAGCTGGGCCTCGTCCACAGGGTCGAGGGCACTGACCATCTCGACGCGCTGGCGATCCGCCAGTACGGGCGGTTCCTTGTGCGTGACGTTCTCGCTGCGGGCGACGATGACGTGGAGTCGCTCGCCCATGGCGGCGGCGTCTTCGAGGTAGTGCAGATGGCCGGGATGGAGGATGTCGAACGTCCCCTGGGCGACCACGCGCGTCAAAAGAACCACCCGCCGCGGTCGTCCTCTTCGCTTGGCGCCATCTCGCGGTCGATGTCTTCCTGTGTGAAGTCGAAAAACGACTCCTCGGGTAACTCGATGTCGAGCACGTCCAGGTCGATCGGCCTCCCCTCCTGATCGAAGGCCTGCCAGTCGCCGCGCTCGTACGGCGCGCCGACGATGATGTGGACCTCGCCTTTCGTGAACGTCGCCAGATCGGCGTCGGAGGGGCGGAGCACACCGTTCGGATGGGAGTGGATCGAGCCCGCAGCGCGGACGTCGTTGGGGATCATGCTTGTCTTGACTGTCGCCGAGACCGAGTTCGACTCCGTGCCGGGGATCACGAGGACGTCCGTGAGGACGGTCCCGCGGCGGTCGAGGCCGACTTTGCGGGCGTCCTCGCCCCGCAACAGCCCCATGTACTCGTTGGGGTGGCTGTCCCGTGAGGCTTCCAGCGCGAACGTGAGTGCCGACTCGGCGATACCGACGAC
>ENA-ORDC01000682-ORDC01000682.1-marine-metagenome-genome-assembly--contig:-NODE-682-length-30852-cov-6.075158_pt1 | contig 30852 bp, 32 predicted proteins | sample MGYA00237783_ERZ508515 | MGnify/ENA primary metagenome ERZ508515 (study PRJEB26186, sample SAMN06268792) | marine metagenome | isolation source: Eden Landing Ponds, San Francisco, CA, USA | place... | reverse complement strand
GGGTTTAGACTCACCGCCGAAGCGACCGACGGCGCGAGCGACACCGTCAGCCCGACGCTCAGCTTCGACATCGTCGAGACGGCCGAAAACGGCCTCAACGATCCCGAAGCCGAGGCCGGCGACACCACCGAGGACGTCGGCGAGCTACAGGACTACATTGAGGTCACTATCTGGGAGAATACGGGCATTCTGGGCGTCGACGCGCTCGGCGCCGACGACCTCACCCAGCAGATCGGCGAGCCGACCATCGCGGAGGGGACGTTCGCGGAGGTGGCCACGGCGCTGAACGACGAGCCGCTCGGGAGCATCGACACGTCGGCTGACAGCGACGAGTCCGTGTCGGCAACGCTCCGCTGGGAACTCGCCGACGACGAAAACATCAACGTCATACAGACCGACTCAGTGACGTTCACGCTCGACATTCAGTGCGGGGGTGACCAGTGAATGGTCGCCCCGCCTCGCGAACGTTTCATGAGAAGTGTTATCAAGCCTGAAAACTGTCTACTGGCCAATAATTATAATACGGCAGCGAATCACCGCCTATACGATAGTCGAAATGAACGGTGTGGGTCCTAGAGGGGAGGGGAGAACACATGGACAAACCAGACCTGACGCGCCGGCAAGTGCTTTCGGGCATCGCGGTGAGCGGCGGGGCTGGGGCGCTCACGGGGCGGGGCACGACGGGGCTCTACTCGGACGGGGAGCTGTTCACGAACAACTCGGTCACGGCCTCAACGAGTACTGCAGGCGTGGTCGATTTAGACGTGGCCGTCGACTCGCTGGGCGACGCGGACGGGCTCGTCTACACGGTCGAAGTTCCGGACCTGGCGAACAACAATCCGTCGTACATCTGGGTTCAGCCGGTGACCTGTCCCGACCCGATCGACGCGGCCGACGACGTGAACGTCGAGCTCCGGGTCGAGTGTCCCGATAGCGACGAGACCGTGACGATTGGCGAGGGAACACTGAGAGGAGTGATCGACGGTCTGCGTACGAACGCAGGCGAGCCGCTGCGCTGTTCCGGCGAAACCGCACGGTGTTTCGAACCAGGTGAGAACGTCGAACTCGTGCTGGAGGTGACGGGCTCGGGTACTACCGAGGACTTTGCCTTCGAACTTGAGTTTTACGCAGAACAGTGCCGGTACAATTCGGGAGCGACCACGCCGTTCGACTCGCTTGCTCAGTGCGACACGGGAGACGAGACGACGCCGGCCAAAGGAATCAGCTGGATCGCGTTCTGCTCCGGATCCGACGTGGCGCTCGCTCCGACCATACACGATCCCGGTGACTTCGATGACGGGGCTCCGAGGTCGCTTACGTGGGAGACCACTAGCGGCGTGAACTACGTCGTCGTCAAGGCCGGACAGAACTTCACAATATACGAGTACTCCAGCGGGAACACGACGACCGACACGGTAACGACGGGCGGTAACGACGACGCCGACTTCTACGGTAGCGAACCGAAAAACAACCGCTCGTCCGACCCGTGTGAACTGGCGGCTGAGAAGTTCGGGTCAGGATCTTTCTCCAGTAGCGGAACGTCGGTGAAACTGGAATGGGACGAAGAAAATGAAACGTTCACTGAGAGCTCATGACCGACGAAAACGCACAAAACACGGCGACTGAGGGCTCGTGGTCCGAGGACATCCCGTGGCGGAACATAGCGAACGCCGCCGGGGTGGTCCTCCTCGTTGCGGTCGTGATTCCGTTCGTCGTCTTCGCGGTTCCGCAAGTCGTCGGCGCGGACCAGAGTTACGTCGTCCTCTCGGGGAGCATGGAGCCGGCGATGAGTCCCGGCGACGTCATCATCGTGAACAGCGTCCCGGCCTCTGCCATCGAGCGAAACGACGTGATCACCTTCGGGGGACAGGACGGAGACACGCCGACGACTCACCGCGTAATCGAGGTGGTCGAGCAGGACGGCACTACGGCGTTCCGGACGCAGGGCGACGCGAACGAGGACCCGGACGGGTCGCTCGTCACACCCGACGAGCTCCAAGGGAAAGTGCTGTCGCCCGGCGGCTACCTCCTGGTCATTCCGCTCATCGGCTACCTGATCAACTTCGCCAGCACGCAATCCGGGTTCGTCCTGTTCGTTGCGGTCCCGGTCTCGCTGCTCGTTCTCAACGAGATCTGGAACGTTATCGCCTCGACTCGCTCGGGTCCGGAACCCGATGACAACGCCGAAGCCGCGGGGGCAGTCGACACGGGGGCTGGAGCCGCCGAAGCCGTCGAAGGGACCCCGAATGATAATGGCGAGAGAGAGAGACCCACAGCGACGGCACAGGACGACGCTACCGATGCGACGTCCGACAACGCCGACGCGGGGATCAGCTTCACCGCCGCGGAGCTACAGCTCGGGTTGGGAGTGAACGCCGCGTTTCTGGCGTACAGCATCTGGGTGGTGTACAGCATCTGGACCACCTACGACGCGGTTGAAACGTGGGCCCTCGGCGTTGTCGGTGGCGTCGGGGCGTCCTTCCTGCTGCTCGGTGGACTGTACCTGTTCGGCGGCGGTTCAGACGACCCGACCGACGAGCGGGATCACAGCTCCGAGTCAAACTCGGACGCCCAGTCCGAACAACCCGTCGTCTCTTCGAACGAGGCCGACGCAACCCACGCTGACGGGGAGTTCGTATACTCAAGGGATCCCGACATGGAAGCCAGAGCCGAGACGGCGGACGACGTCTCTCGGCGAACCAACGGCGACGGACAGACGGTGTCTTCTGAACGCGAGAACGGGAGTCCGGTCTCGGACACGAATAACTCGGAGGGTGAAACCAATGCGTAACCGTGCCGTCCTTTCGGCCGTTCTAGCGGTATTTCTGGTAGCAGCCGCCGCCACGGGTGGCGTAACAGTCAGCATTCTCTCCGACAACGAAACAGTCCCAAGTAAACTCTCGGTCGAGAAATCTTCGGAGACGCAGGTGGTGAGCAATACGACGAACACGACGAATACAACGTCGACGAATACGACGAACACGACGAACACGACGAACACGACGAATACGACGAATACGACGAACACGACGAATACGACGAATACGACGAACACGACGAATACGACGAACACGACGAACACGACGAATACGACGAACACGACGAACACGACGAACACGACGAATACGACGGACACCTCGTCGACGAACACGACGAACACAACGGACACCTCGTCGACGAACACGTCCGCCCAGAGCACGGATACAAACGAAACGACCGACAACATCGGTAGTGAGACCCTGGTTACACAGGCCGCTGCGGAAGCATCGAGAGACACCACCGCGCAGGATACAACGTCTGGTCGACCGACCCAGTCTGTACCGGCTCACCCGGAGATGAACTACTCTGGGAGACGAGTGTGACGATCGGATAACTAGTTCTGCCCACCCGTTGAACTCTCCCACGGAACCGCAATCTCGGACCAGCCCAACCGACCGCGCGATGTACTCCGGCGGAAGTTAGACACTCCCTCGGACAGGTTGAGCGATACTGAACGCGCAGCTCGAGCCGGTATCGATCCTGTCACCTCCCTACTGTGCCGAGTGGCGGCTGCTCGTGGTCGTCAGCAGCACTCTGGTGACGGCCGAAGGTAGTCTCGATCCAGTCTAGTAACAACGCGACGTGTCTGAACGGAATACTAACTGTAACGAAGCCGCAGGACGGCTCGAATCTGGTAACGATCAGACTGGTATCGTTTTATCCGTCGTTCCTGATGTATCTACCAGCGGCACCAAACATACGATAAAATAAATTATCAGGCTAACAATAATGGAGGTTTATATCGCCGCTGCGCGAAGAAGTAGATAGAACCTGTCAACCGAAATGGACAGACTACCGAAACGATAGTTGAACGTATGAACCTACCATTCGTCAACGACAGAAACGACGGGGTAAGCGCGCGTGAGAGTGAACTATCCCGGAACGATATCTTCGATCTGCTATCGAACCGACGGCGACGGTTCGTCCTCCACGCGCTCAAGCGAATGAAAGAACCGGTCGAGCTCGCTGAGCTTTCCACGTACGTTGCCGCGTGGGAGACGGAAACGGAGCCAGAAGAGATCGACCGGGAGGACCGACGGAGCGTGTACGTGACGCTCAGACGCACACACCTCCCAAAACTGGACGAGAAGAACGTAATCCAGTTCGACGAATCAGAAAACACCGTCCAGTCGACAGAACTATTGGACAATATTGAGGTACACACCGAGGTCCTCCACGAAAAAGAGATCTCCTGGAGCCTGTACTACCTCGGACTCGCGGGCGTCTGTGGATTACTACTGGTTGCCGTCATCACAGAAGCACCCCTATTCGATTTGTTCGAACCCATTCACGTCGGGTTGTTCGCTGCCGGGATATTTTTCGTCTCCGCCGCGGCCCATCATCTCGTAGAGCGACACAGCCGGTTCGGCGTGACGCAAAAGCCGCCCGAAATCCATCAGCAGCAGTAGTTGGGTGCCCCCTGGGCAGAGATCTATCCCAATTCACCAGATCAGTATCGCAGATTCCATTTGTTCTCGAACAGAGCGGACAGATACCGACCAGTAGCGATGCGACTCGGATCGCCCAGAGAGAATGGATCAGCGCAACCGACACCTCTACACGAGTCGCGCTGACAAAACGTCTGACTGTCGGCAAAACACAAACCGTCAGGCCGGTCGCCGACACACGTGGCGATACGGGACCGAGCACGCGCCTCGATTGATTCCTGTTCGCACGCCGTTACCCTCCAATATTCGGAGCGAACGTCCCGTATGTGAATTGCGAATTCGGCGACACAAACGAGAGCGGTAACGAAGCCAGTCTCATGTGTGCCGTCTCCTATACCTCGATCCGCTCCCCGATCGCCGGCGCGCTCGCCTCGAACCCGTCCGCCCGCAGGTCCGCCGCGAACGCCTCGCAGCGGTCGCCGTGGTTCACCAGCACGCGCGCTCCTCGATACGACTCCAGGAACGACTTCAGCCCGTCGCGGTCGGCGTGCGCGGAGAAGTCGTACTGCTCGACGCGAGCGCTCACGGGCATCACGCGCCCGTCGATCTCGGCGCGACCCGACTCCAGGAGGTCCCGTCCGGGCGTCCCCTCGACCTGATACCCGGTCATCGCGACCTTGTTCACCGGGTTGGCTCGGATGGCCGGGATGTACGTCATCGCGGGGCCGCCGGAGAGCATCCCGCTGGTGGTGACGATGGCCGCGTTGCCGTCGGCGATGCGCTCGCGCTGCCCGTCCCGGCCGGTGACGAAGCGCGCGTGCGACTTCGCGCGCCGGAGCGCCTCGGGGTCGCGGACGAAGTCGGGGTACCGCCGCAGCATCTCGGTGACCGACTTCCCCATCCCGTCGACGTAGCATGGGATGTCGTGGGCCGCACAGACTAACAACAGCTCCTGGGTGCGCCCGATGGCGAACGCCGGGACGACGACCGTCCCGCCCTCCCAGAGCGTCGTCTCGACGCTCTCCGCGAACCGCCGCTCGACCTCGCTCCGGTCGTCGTGTTCCACGTCGCTGTACGTGCTCTCGCAGATCACCACGTCGGCGTCGGGCCGCGCCGTCGTCCCCGCGACCAGCCGCTGGTCGTCGGTGTGGAAGTCGCCGGTGTACAGCAAACGCGTCTCGCCGTCGTCAATGAGGACGTGCGCGGAGCCCGGGATGTGGCCCGCGGAGAACAGCGTCACCTCGTACCCGCCGCCGTCGATTCCGCCGGCGACCGGGAAGGGGTCGCCGTACCCGTGCCGCCGCTCGACCTCGCCCAGCCGCGCGACGTGTTCCCGGCCGAACGGACACAGCGGGCTGTTGCCGTGGAGCTTCAGCGTGTCCTCGGCGAGCGTCCGCGCGAGTTCGCCGGTCGGCGGCGTCCAGTGGATCGGCGGTCGCCGGTCGCCCTTCAGGAGCGCGGGGACCGCCCCGACGTGGTCGAGGTGGCCGTGCGAGACGACGACCGCCTCCGGCTCGGGGTCGCGGACCGGGTACTGCGGCGGCTCCGCGGCCATGAGTCCGTAGTCCACGAGCAGCGCGTCGTCGACGAGGAGCGCGCTCCGGCCGACCTCGCGGGCGCCGCCGAGGAACTCGACCTCCATCGAGCACACGTAGCCGCCCGCGGCGTTAGTGTCCGTCGGTCGGCGGAGTGGCTCTCCGGTCTGACGAACGACTCCTCGGTCGAGCGAGCGACGCCGCCGACCGGCGTCAGTCGATCCGCTCGGCCGCGTCGCGCTGGACCAGCGGGTCGGCGTTCTCGACCGGGAGGGAGACGACGTCCTCGCTCGCGAGGTCGTACTCCCGCTCGTCGACGCCGAAGATCGCCCCCACGTCGCGGGTGATCCGGACCGTCGCCCGGTCGACAGAACGGTCCGTTTCCGCCCCGCCGCCGGCCGTCGATTCCGGGATCGGGCCGCCGTCCGTCGTCGCCCCGGATTCCGTCCCGTCGCCCGCGTCGCGGTCGGCCGCCGCGCTATCGCTCTCCTCGCCCGCGTCGTCGACGCCGACCGCTCCCGGCGGAGCCGGTTCTGGCGGGACCGGCGTCGGGTCGTCTCCGCCGTCGCCCGCGGACCCGCCGGTCGGCTCCGGTGCGGCCGGCGTCGAGTCGTCACCGGTCGCGATCGCCGGCTCCTCGCTCGAGGCGGATTCCGCCTCGGTTCCGCCCATCGCTCCGGCCAAGGTGTCCGGGACTGCCGGTCCGTCGTCGGGGTCCGGCGGTCCGGCGTCCGCCTCGGTCGCGGTCGAATCGGTCGGCGTCGACTCGGCCGTGGTCGACTCGCCGCCGAGAGCGTCGGGGGCACGCGACGTAGCGGAGTCGTCGGACGTCGGAGCCTCGCCGTCAATCTGGACAGCCTCCGTCGCCGGCGACTCGCCGGCGAGCACGTTGAGCACCTCCGACTTGTTCGCGGTGATGCGTTCGACGAGGTCGTCGAACAGCCGGCGCTCTTCGGTCGTCATCCCCTCCTCGTCGACCGACATGTCGGCCGCGGCGAAGGAGGCGAGCTTGACGACCTTCCCGACCCGGCGCTCGTAGAGCGCCTCGGCGACCTCCTCGGCGGTCTCAACCTCGTCGGAGAGCCGGCGGATGTCGTCGTCCGCGAACGGGTTCTCGACCTGCTCTGCGCGGCGGTCGCGCGCGGCGCGCAAGTCCGCGACGTACGCGCCCACGTCGTCGTAAAACGAGTCCCGCAGGTGCTGGAGGCTGTCCTTCCGGCGCTCCTTCGCCTGCGCGGACCGGAGTTCGTCGAGGTTCATCTGTCGTCGGTCATCGTTCGGGGGCTTTCCGCGCCTCGCCGCGGGCCATCAGGAAGGCTCCCGCGAACTCGGGCACGGTGTTTCTACCGGATTCAACTCTGACGCGCTCGCCGTTTAATTCTACCGTCCGATCCGCATCGGTCTCGATCCGAATGTCGCGGCCGACGAACCGGTCCGGGACCGCGTCCCGGAGCGGGTCGAAGTCGGCGAGCTCGTCGCGGTCGAGCGGCGTGACGACGAGGGCGGAGCCGCCGTGGAGCGTCCCCGGCAGCCGGATGAGCCGCCGGGTGTCGGTCGTCACCGGCTCGTCGATCGGGGCCGCGTCCGCCGCGGTCACGCGCGAGGCGAGCGCGGAGACGAGCCGGCGGACGCCCGGCCCGCCGGCCTCGACGTTGCCCTCGCGCACCGCGGTCGGGTTCCGGTCGAACGCGCCGAGGATCGTCTCCGCGCGCCCCTCGCCGATCCCGTCGAGCTCCATCAGCTCTTCCCGGGCCGCGTCCTCGCCCATCTCGCGGAGGTTGTCGGCGTACCGCACAAGCTCGTCGTGGACGCGCGCGCCCCACCCGCCCTCGGTCCGGAGGACGCGCTTCGTCGTCCCGCGGTCGGAGACGGTGCGGATCAGGCCGTCGGTGTCGAGGTCGATGGCGCGCACGTAGTCGACGATCTCGCGGCGCGCGTCGCTGTCCAACTCCCGGACGCTCTCGTCGCGGACGTGGACGTGGTAGCCGCGCCCGCCGGAGAAGACGACCGTCAGGTCCTCGAACCCGAAGTCCGCTTCGAGAAAGTCGAGCAAGCGCAAGAGCGCGTCCTTGCACTTGGCGAGCATCTCGGCGTAACTGTCCTCGCCGAGGACGACCGAGGGGAGATGGTCGGCGTCGAGGTCGAAGATGAGATCCGACGAGCGCCACTCCTTGCCGCCCATCGTCGAGGCGCCGGGGTGTTCGTACCGGCCGGCCGAGAAGTAGACGTGTTTCGGGCGCTCGCGGGGGAGGAAGTCGCCGAGCGAACCGGTGTCGAGCAGCGAGCGGTGGCGGACCATCGTCTCGCCCGGCCCCTCAGTCCAGGGGACGTAGCCCCACTCGCGCTCGTTGGCGTCCGGCGGGGGCGAAAAGTCCACGCGGCGATAGTGGTCGCCGAAGCGCCCCCGGAGGTACGCCCGCGTCCGTTCCTGCACGACTCTCCGATTGCGAACGGTGGTGCAAAGCGTTTGCGTTCACCGGCCCGTCGATCGTGGCTGGGCCGCGGCCGACGGTCGGGGACCGATCGGCGTGGGAAGTTACCCGCCGCCGAGCAGTTTCGAGAGGCGGTCGGTGAGGCCGTCGTCCTCGCCGAGTTTGAGGTAGTAGGCGTCGCCGCCGTCCTCGTAGTAGTCGTCGATGCGGCGCTGGATCGTGAAGCCGATGTGCTGATAGAAACGGATCGCGTCCCGGTTGGTCGAGCGGGCGTGACAGGTCACCGACCCGTAGTCGTCGGCGACGCGGGCGACGAGCGCCTCGCCGAAGCCCTCGCCCTGGTACTCGTTGTCGACGGCGAGAAAGAGGATGTAGCCGTCGCGGCGGACGGCGGCGAAGCCGACGAGTTTGCCGCGGTTGGTCCGGTCGACGAAGAGGTAGACCGTCGAGCGCTTGTAGGCGTTCTCGAAGAATCGCCGGCGCTGGCGGAGCACGCCGTCGCGTTCGCGGATCCGCTCTTTGAGTTGCCAGGCCTGCTCGACGTAGTCGACGTCGCCCGGCTCGACGACCCGTCGCTCGACGTTGACGCTCACTACCGGCGGTATAGCGCTCTCGTGACTATAATTCCATCGCCCTCGCCGTCTCCGGTCCACGGCGTGGCGCTTGGCTGAGGGCGACTCGCCCGCGCTCCGGACACAACACTTTCCAATCGCCCCCTCGACTGTCGGATCGATGCCGTTACTGGCGAGCGCCTCGGGGGGTGACCGATCGGCCGTGGTCGAGCGACTGCGACAGATGTTCATCTCCGGCGCGGCGATCACGATTCCGCTCGTCGTCACGCTGCTCGTGCTCGCCTTCGCGGTCAACTTCATCCTCGGACTCATCAGTCCCGCCGTCTCGGTCATCGCCGACAACCTCGACGTGGGCCGGGACCTCGGCAGACCGGTTATGGAGGGGATCGCAGTGCTCGTCCTCGTGGTGGCGATCTTCGGTATCGGGTTCGTCGCGGAGACGCGCTCGGGCGACGGCCTGGAGAAGGCCTTCGACACCGCGATGGCCCGCATCCCGGGGATCGGGTCAGTCTACACGAGTTTCAACGAGATGAGCAAGATGCTCCTCTCGAACGACACTCAGAGCTTCCAGGAAGTGAAACTCGTCGAGTACCCGACCGAGGGAACCTACACGGTCGGGTTCGTCACCGCGGACACCCCGGACGAGATTGAGAGCGCGACCGGGTACGACGACATGACGACGCTGTTCATGCCGATGGCGCCCAACCCCGTCATGGGCGGGTTCGTGATGCACATCTCCGACGAGCGGGTCCACGACGTCGACCTTACCGTCGAGGAGGGGATCCGCTCGATCGTCACGAGCGGCGTGGCGGTCGGGAGCGAACAGTCCGGCCACGACGGGGAGATCGTCGACTTCGGTCGCATCCGCGAGCAGGCCCGTGCGGGCGTCTCTGACCTCGGCGCGCTCAGCCAGCGGACCGCGGGCGACCTCCGGGAACTGACAGCGGAGGACTTCGAGCGACTCAAGACACAGACGTCCGACCAGTTCGGCGTGATCTGGACCGGCGACGACGACGAGGACGACCCCCCCGTCCACTACATGCTCGAACGAACGGCCGACGACGGTGAGGAGTCGTGAGCTTCGCGCTGCGCGACCACACCGCGGACGTCGCCGTCGAGGCCACGGGCGGCGACCTGAACGCGGTCTTCGGCGCGGTCGCGGACGGGATGGCCGCTGCGATGGCCGAGTCTATCCCGGACGACGGCGACCGTTTCTCGCTGTCGGTCACCGCCGAGAGCCGCGAGGCGCTGCTGTTCGACTACCTCGACGAACTCATCTACGAGCGCGACGTGCGCGTCGTCCTCCCCGTCGACAACGAGGCCACAGTCACCGCTCCGAGCGGTGCGGACTCCGACGAGTGGCGCGTCGAGGCGACCGCCCGCGGTGTCCCGCTGGACGCGGTCGAGGCGCGGGACCTGAAGGCGGTCACCTACTCCGAGATGGACCTCTCCGAGACCGCCGATGGGTGGCACGCCTACGTCGTCTTCGACGTGTGACAGCGCGACATCACCGCTGTCACTGTTCCGCGCGACTGCGGAAACGTGCGTTTATCCGGCGACGGCGACAAGCGCCGATCGATGGACCTCCCGACCTCCCGGTTGCGCGCGTCGACGCGGTTGCTTACCGCATCGGTTGTCGCGGTGCTCTGGACGGCGATGCTCGCGGCCGCGACCGGCCGCGCCGCCGCCCACGTCGACTACGTCACCGACCCGCCCACGGCCGCCGAAGACGGCCTCTCGTTCGCCCTCGACGTTCTCTCGAGCCCGCTGAACGCCGCCCTGGTCGGCGGCGGCGCCCTGACCGTGCTCGCCCTCGTCGCGCTCGACCGGATCGTCCAGCCGGCTGTTCCGGACGTTGCGGCCCTGCGGGACGCCCTCGGCGAGTACGACCAGTACGTCCCGTGGATGCTCCGCCTGAGTCTCGGTCTCCCGCTCGTCGGCGCCGGGTTCAACGGCTACCTGTTCAGCCCCGCGGTCGGCGCCGACGCGCGCCTCCTCCAGGTCGGGCTCGGCTTCTTTCTCCTGTTCGGCCTCGCCACGCGGCTCGTCGCCGCCGTCGGCCTCGCGAGCTACCTGGCCGCGTTCGCGTTCAACCCGGACCTGATCCTCGCCGTCGAGTACGTCCCGGGCTTTCTCGCCATCGCGCTGCTGGGCGGCGGCCGCCCGAGCGCCGACCACATGCTCGGCGTCGTCGCCCGGACTCCCGGAACCTTCTACGGCCGGATCGATCCGGTGGGCGACCTTGCCGAACGGTTCGGGGCCGTCGTGGCACCCGCGGAGCGCTACGTGCCGACGATACTGCGCGTGGGCCTCGGCGTCGCCTTCGCCTACCTCGGTCTCGTGGAGAAACTCGCCGACCCCGCCCGCGCGCTCCAGGTCGTCGAGAAGTACGACCTGACCGCGGTCGTCCCGGTCGACGCCGGCCTGTGGGTGCTCGGCGCCGGCCTGACCGAAATCGGCGTCGGCCTCCTGCTCGTCGCGGGCTTCTACACGCGCGGCGCGGCCGCCGTCGCCTTCCTCACGCTCGTCGGCACCCTCTTCGGCCTCCCCGACGACCCGGTGCTCGCTCACGTCACGCTGTTCGGCCTGCTCTCGGCCGTCTTCACGTTCGGCGCCGGCCCGCTCTCGCTGGACGCGTGGCTGGCGGCGAAGAGCGACCGGGCCGAGCCGTCTGCGATGTCGGCCGAACCGGCCGACGACTGAGAGCGGTCGCCCCCTCGCAGAGGGTCGACGCCCCGACAGCGAAACCTATTCCGGCGCGCCCGGCCCACGTCTAGGCATGACCACCTACGACGCGGACGGCATCACGCTGCAGAAAGTCCGTGACTACGTCTGGGAGATCCCACAGGAGGGCGGCATGAACGCCCCCGCCCGGATCCTCGCCAGCGAGCAGTTACTCGACGAGATCAGCGAGGACAAAACCCTTCAACAGCTCAAGAACTCGACGCATCTCCCCGGCGTCCAGAAGTACAACGTCTGCATGCCCGACGGCCACCAGGGCTACGGCTTCCCCGTCGGCGGCGTCGCCGGCATCGATTCCCAAAACGGCTGTATTTCGCCCGGAGCCATCGGCTACGACATTAATTGCTTGCCGGGTGAATCGGAGGTCCGTCTCTCACACGGCCGAAAGATCCAGATCGAAGAGCTCCGAGAGAGATTTGAAGAGGAGAACGCAGCTGTCGCGACGGGCGAGGACGTCGTCGACTCGGAGATCCGTCTGTTCACGGAGTCGGGGTCACAGACTGTCTACGAGGTCGAGACGACGACGGGTAAGACGTTCGAGGCGACAGCCGACCACCCGGTCAAGACACCGGAGGGAATGGTCGAGGTCGGCAATCTCAGGGCTAGAGATAGTGTACTCGTTCATCCGTTCGAGGGGATCGAACACGAAGACCCGGAGGAGTTCACTCTTCTGACCGAAGACGACTTCGTGGACGAGGACCCGCAAGTGGTTCGGATCCTCAGAGAGCGTGATCTGCTCCCGTTACGGTCGACCGACGAGAAGTTCAACCACCTGCTCAAGCTCATGGGGTATCTCCTCGGCGACGGCTCCTACGGCGGGAACGGACAGACGTGGTTCTACGGCGAGCCCGAAGACCTCGAATCGATCCGTGATGACATCCGGGCGCTTGGTTTCAAACCCTCGAAAATCTACGAACGGGACCGCGAGCACGATATCGAGGGCTCCACATTCGAGACGACCGAATACAGTTGTAAGGCGACAGCCCGATCGCTCCGGTATCTGTTCGTCCGGTTGGGTGTCCCCGAGGGACCGAAAGTCGAGAACGGCTTCACGACGCCGACGTATCTCGACCGACTCACCGACTGGCAGAGAGCTCTGTTCTATTCGGCGTATTTCGGCGCCGAGATGAACGCGCCGGCCGCACAGCACGACAAGAACCTCTACTGTCCGAAAGTCTCGCAGACCCGAACGGAAGCGACGGCTGCTGCTGGACGAGAGTTCTTCGAAGATATGAGCGAGTTCCTCGCCGACATCGGGATCGAGACGAACGCGATCGAGGAGTTCGAGACCGACTCCAATCGCGACGAACCAACCGTTCGGTTCCGACTGGGCATCAAGAACGACACGGACAATCTGCTCCGGTTCTTTACTCGCGTCGGCTACCGGTACCACGGCGAGAAACAGCGCGAAGCGATGAAAGCGATCCAGTACCTCCGAACGAAGGAACGGGAGATTTCGCGCAGAGAGCGGATCGCCAACAGAGCGAAAACGATGGCAGATGGCGGCACCGAGGCCTCGGAGATCAAAACAGAGTTCGACGTCAACGACCGATTCATCGAACGAAGTATCTGGAGCGGTCGGTCCGGCCGGCCCCGTCCGGGCGAGGAGTTCCCCGACTACGAGGAGTTCGTCGAGACTGTCGAAGTGAATCAAGACGGAACGGTCCCCATCGAGATAGATAGGGTTCGCGAGGTCGGAGCGAAACCAGTCTACGACATCGGGGTGACACACGACGACCACACGTTCCTCGCGAACGGATTCGTCGTCTCGAACTGCGGCGTCAGGATGATGAAAACGAACCTCACCTACGACGACCTCAAGGGACGCGAGGAGGAACTCGTGGACGCCCTGTTCGCGAACGTCCCGTCGGGGCTGGGCGGCGGCGGGATTTTCGAGGGACCGAAAGGGGATGTCGAGGACATCCTGAAACACGGCGTGGAGTGGGCGCTGGAGAACGGCTTCGCAGTACCCGACGACCTGGCCCACTGCGAGGACGAGGGCAAACGGCCGGAGGCCGACCCGTCCAAGATCTCCCAGAAGGCCAAAGACCGCGGGAAGAACCAGGTCGGAAGCCTGGGGAGCGGGAACCACTTCCTCGAAGTCCAGCGCGTGACCGATATCTACCGGGAGGACGTCGCCGCGGAGTTCGGGCTCGAAGAGGATCAGGCCGTCGTGCTCATCCACTGCGGGTCGCGCGGGCTCGGTCACCAGGTCTGTACGGACTACCTGCGGGAGATCGAACAGGCCCACCAGGGACTGCTCGACAGGCTACCGGACAAGGAACTCGCGGCGGCGCCCGCGGGCTCGCAACTGGCCGAGGACTACTACGGCGCGATGTGCGCGGCGATCAACTTCGCGTGGGTCAACCGCCAGCTCATCATGCACCGCACCCGGCAGGTCTTCGAGAAGGTGTTCGACCGCGACTGGGAAGCGATGGAGATGGATCTGCTGTACGACGTGGCCCACAACATTGGCAAGAAGGAGGTCCACGAACTCGGCGTCGACGCGGACGGAAACGCGGTCCCCGAGGAGGACGCGGTCGACCACGAGGAGCGCGAACTGTACGTCCACCGCAAGGGCGCGACGCGGGCGTTCCCGGCGGGCCGGCCCGAACTGCCGCCGGCGTATCGCGACGTGGGCCAGCCGATCATCATCCCCGGCAGTATGGGCGCGGGGAGTTACGTCCTCCGCGGGGGCGAGCAGTCGCTGGCCGAGACGTTCGGGTCGACGGCCCACGGGGCGGGTCGGCTGATGAGTCGCACGCAGGCCAAACAGGAGTTCTGGGGCGAGGACGTCAAAGACGACCTGCGTGAGCAGAATCACGTCTACGTCAAGGCCCAGAGCGGCGCGACCGTCGCCGAGGAGGCGCCGGGCGTCTACAAGGACGTCGACGAGGTCGTCCGCGTCTCCGACGCGCTCGGCATCGGTGACCGCGTCGCCCGCACGTTCCCAGTGTGTAACATCAAGGGGTGAGCGGCGCGGTCGGTCGGACGGGACTCGAGTGTCCTCAGTGGTCCCAGGTCCCGAGGACGGTCACGTTGCCGGTAGGGGGTGCGTAGACGACGCTTATCCGGTCGCCACGGTTGACGTTCTCGCCGTAGGCGTTGCCCCGACTGAGCTGGACCGTCGCGCCGGGTCCGACGGTGTCTGTCGGCTCGGCCCCGGCGAGGTCGCTCCAGCGAGCTTGCGCGTCGGGCGACCGGACCGTCAGGTTGCCGGCGTCGAATTCGTCGCCGCGTTCGTGGGTGACCAGCAACACCGACGACTGGTCGATGTACTGAAACGAGAAGTTCGCCTCGGGTGGCCCGTCGGCGTTGGTCTCTGCCACGAGGACGAACACACCGACCGAAGCGGTGACCAGCACCGTCATCGCGACGAGGATCGCGACGCCGGCGAACTCAGAGACACCGCGCTCGTCGGACGTGACCGGTCCCATGTCCGTGACGGTTCGCGGCGCGGATTAAACCCTTGTCGGCGAGAGTATCAGACGCGATAGTGCACCGAGTGGTCTCCAGTCGCCGGGGACGACGGAACGCAGACCCGGTGGCCCCCCTCAGGTCGGGTCGGCGAGACGGCGAGAGGGGCTCTCGAAACGGCCAGCGATCGCCATGGGGAAAGCATTTGACGGCGAGCGCAGACAGTTCGAGTATGATAGACGAGACGGTCGAAGAGATCGCCGAGATGCAGACGCACAGCTCTTCGGTGGTCGCCATCAAGGCCGCGAAAGCGCTGCTCGCGCTCGCAGACAGGGAGTTCCCGACCGTCGAGGAGTACGTCCGCGCGCTGGAGCGAAACAGCGACGCCCTCCGGCGGGCCAACAAGTCACACGCCACGCTCCAGACCACCCAGCGCGAGATAGTCGACCGTATCGCGGAGGGTGACTTCGAGTCTGTCGACGAAGCACAGGCTCGCACCGAGGAGGTCGTCGCGGAGATCGTCGACCGGGTCGAGTCCGCGAAGGCCCGTGCCGGCGAACGCGCGGCCGACCTCCTCTCGGACGGTGACACGGTCTTTACCTACGACTACTCCTCGACGGTCGTCGAGGCGCTGGAGGTTGCGGCTGCCGAAGACATCTCCCTGACGATCTACTGTGCGGAAGCCAGACCCCGACACCTCGGGCGGAAGATGGCCCGCACGCTCGCGGCCGTGGAGAACTTCGACGTCCACCTGATAGTCGACGGCGCGGCGGGCATCTTCCTGCCGAAGTGTGACCGCGTGCTGGTCGGGATGGACTGTATCGTCGACGATACGCTGTACAACCGCGTCGGCACGTACCCGGTCGCAGCGACGGCAGCCGACGTGGGCGTCCCGGTAGTTGTCGTCGGTGCCGAATCGAAGATCGTCGGCGGCGGCTTCGCCTTCGAGAACGAGGAGCGGTCGGTCAGCGAGGTCATCCGCGAGCCCGCCGACGGCTTTACCGTCGAGAACCCAGCCTACGACGCCACGCCGACGCGCCTGCTCGACAGGGTCGTCACCGACGCCGGTGTCCGCGAGTACTGAGGGGTCCGGTGGTCCGGGCCGCCGCTGTCGGCCACGCCGTTGCGGGTGACACAATCCTTTTGAGCGCCCCCCTCGGTGCACATCCTATGGTCGAGCGGGTGATGGCAGGGTGAGTCCCTACCAGACGGGCGGGTCAACAGGGACAGCGACGGCGACACCGACGCCGGAGCCGGCCGTCCCGGGCGGCGAGTTCCTCCCGGCAGCCCTCCGCCAGCTCCTGCGCGACGCGCCCGTCTGGCTGGTCGACGCCCTCCAGACAGTCGTCGTCCTGATCGTCGCCTACGCGGTCGCACGATTGCTCGTACGCTTGCTCGGACGGCGTATCGCCCGGTACTTCCGGCGGCCGAGTCTCACCCGGACCGTCCTCCGTGGGATCCGTGTCGCCGTCGGGGTCTTCGCACTCCTGACGATACTCGGCATCTACGGCTACGAACTGAGCGACATCGGCCTCTCCGTGGCGGTCTTCACTGCGGTGCTCGGTGTCATCCTCGCACCCATCGTCGGCAGCGTCATCAGCGGGATATTCCTGCTGGCCGACCAGCCCTACGAGATCGGCGACATGGTCGAACTCGTCGACAGCGGTCAGCGCGGCTTCGTCGAGGACATCACGCTCCGATACACCAAGATATTCACACTCGACAACACGTTTCTCGTGATCCCGAACGGGACGATCCGCGAGCGGGACGTCGTCAATTACTCGGCCGAGGACACACGGACGCGCCAGACGCTCGACCTGCTCGTGACCTACGAGAGCGACATCGGGCGGGCACGGGAACTCTTCGAGAACTCGGCGCGCAAAGTCGAAGGGGTCGTCGAGGGCGGCCCGGGCATCCGGGTGGGATCCGCGCGGTATCCGGCGGGACCGACCTGCTACATCGACGAGTACGCGGACCACGGCGTCAACCTGCGACTGCGCTACTGGGTGGAGGAGCCTTACTGGCTGTTGCGGATGCGCTCGCGGATCCAGACGGCGCTGTGGGAGGCCATCGAAGACGAGGACATCGAGATCGCCTACCCCCACCAGCACCAGGTCTTCGACGAGACCAGCGGCACGATGCAGGTATCACTCGTCGACGAAGACGGTCCCCGTGGTCCTCGTGATCCCCGACAGCCGGGCGTCCGTCCGCCCGACGGTGACGAACACGGAACACTCGGTCACTCGGACCCGGGCGAGCGACGGCCCGAGGACTCACCGTCGGATGAACCCGGCACCGGAGACGGGGCGGACCGACCGGACACGGACGACAGCACCGAAGACTGATGCGGTCGACTGCAGGAGTGACTGGCATCCAAAATCGTGCGTGTCGGTCAGTGTCGATCGGCGAACAGTCAGGGTTCGGCGGTGACGACGTCGCAGTCGAGTTCGTCCCGGAGGTAGTGTTCGACGTCGGGGTCGTCGACCAGGCGGCGGATCATCGCGCGCCAGCGACCGGCCTGTTTCTTTCCGATGACGACGATATCGGCGTCTTCGGCGACGATCTCGTCGAGTAACGTCTCCTCGACGAGGAGGCCGTTACGAACGACGTAGCGCGCGTTGTCGAGGTGACCGAACTCCCCCTCGACGGCGGCTTTGAGGTCGGCCCGGGTGGCCCGATTACCGTTCTGGTACTGGTTGACGTGGAGGACCGTCAGGTCAGCTTCGTGCTCGGTGGCGATTTCGATAGCCGTCGCCAGCGTGACTTCAGAGTGCTCGCTGAGGGGGTATCGCACGGGGACGACGACTTGCGTCATCGAGTAGACGTTCTCCTCGCCCCCGGGTCAACTTTTCCATTCCGGCCAGCAACCGGGACGAAACCGTTTAGCGACACCCGCCGCTGGGACCGGTATGGACGAGCGGACCGGGCCCGACGGACAGGGACTGTACGTCGACACCGACGACGCCGAACGCGGCGCCGATGGACCGCTGTACGTTGTCTATCGCGACCCCGACCGCGAGCGACGCTGGGGGTATTTCTGTGGCCACTGTGAGTCGTTCGCCACCGCCATGGACTCGATGGGGCGTGTCCAGTGTACCGACTGCGGGAACCTGAAGAAACCCGACGAGTGGGACGCAGCCCACGAGTAACCACAGATCTCGGATACGGTTCTGTCAACTGTCGGTCGCGTAGGAAGACTTATTGTGCGGGGAGTGGTAGGTGATGACGAATGAGGGCTGTTACCAAGCCACTCGACGAGCAGGCCCGGTCGATATTCGCAGACCTCGGATACACGGTGTCCAGCCGCGGTGCCGAACTTCTGGCCGAGCGCAAGTGGCGCGTCGTCCGCGTGACCACAGTCGAAGCCCACGAACGTCCACCGGAGTCGGGCGACTATCGATGCTTCGTGGCCTGGAGCGAGGACGTCGACGCGGTCGAGCGCCGACTCGAGCGCGCCGACCCCGACTACGAGTGGGCGGTCATCGGCATCGACGAAGACGGCGACTACGAAGTGACAGCCCGACCCGCCGCAGCCTGAACGGCCGCGGTGAGAGACGACCCGACGATATCGATGCGATTCCCACCGGTAGCTGCTCGACTCCGAGGGTAGCTGCTGTCCCACAGGCACTCGCCGCGGTAGTAGCCGGTACTGTTTCATTCCCCCAGGGTGGAGAATGGTAGTGATGGCAGACGCCGACGACAATCAGACCGAGAGGGACCTCGCCGAGTTGGACCTCGCGGACCTCCTGACGGACGCCCGGACGAACGTGGCGCTCGCCTGGGTGCTTGTCGGAGTGTTCGCACTCGTCGCCGTCGAGAGTGTGCTCACGGACGACCTCCTGTGGGCCGCCTTCGCGGTGGCAGTCGCTGCGGTCGTCGTGTTGCCACCGCTCGCGGCCCGACAGGTCCGCCGGATGCCGCCCTGGGAGGTGGTTCTCCTCGCCGGATTGCCGGTCGTCGGACGGGCGGTCGCGACGCTGCAGGTGACCAACACGGTCGCCACGTATCTCGCGATCGCCGCGCTCGCACTCCTGATCGCCGTGGATATCCACATGTTCACGCCTGTGCGGATGAGCCTCGGGTTCGCCGTCCTGTTCGTCGTCGTGACCACCCTCGCCGCGGCCGGCCTCTGGGCGCTCGTCCGCTGGGGGTCGGACATCTATCTCGGCACCGAACTCCTGCTCGTCCCCGGCCCGGACGGGGTCCTCACCGACGCCGACAGGGAAGTGATCGAGGAGGCGCTCATGTGGGAGTTCGTCGCCTCGGGCGTTGCCGGCCTCGTCGCCGGCCTCTTCTTCGAGGGGTACATTCGCCGGCGGGCCAGAAGCGACGCCCGCATCGGCGAGGAGGGGTCGGTGTGAGGCTCCGCGACCGGCTCGGTATCGGACCCCGCCGCCAGCGCCAGGCCGTGCGGGCGATGCAGGCAGTCATGCTCTTCGTCGTCGGCGTCGGCGTCTGGCAGGGCGAACCGAAAGTCGTCATCAACGCCGCTGTCGCACTCGGTATCTCGTTTCTGGTCCCTTTGCTCGAACGCGACTACGGCGTCCCGCTCGACGCCGGATTGACGCTGTGGATCACCACGGCCGTCTTCCTCCACGCCTTCGGTACAATCGGCTTCCCGCCCGGGACGACGAGTCTCTACCAGAGCGTCTGGTGGTGGGACCACATGACACACGCCCTCTCTTCGTCGGTCGTCGCCGGCGTCGGCTACGCTACCGTGCGCGCTCTCGACGAGCACTCCGACGAGATACACCTCCCGTCCCGGTTCGTCTTCGTGTTCATCCTCCTGTTCGTCCTCGCCTACGGCGTCTTCTGGGAGATCCTCGAGTTCGCGATCGGGCAGGTCGCAGGGGCCCTCGGCGTCGGCAGCGTCCTCACGCAGTACGGCCTCGAAGACTCGCTGAAAGACCTCGTGTTCAACACCATCGGCGCGGTCGTCGTCACGGTGTGGGGTACTGCCCACCTCAACGACGTCTCGGGTTACATCCGCGAGCGACTCGACCAGCGGGCCGCGTGACTCGTCGACACAACCGCGAACACGTGTTGGATATCGAGACGCGATACCACTGTAGAAAAGCCGATAGCGAGGTCATCGAGTTCGTTCGGATCACGCTCGACGACGAGTGTGCCGTCGCGTAATGAAACACCGTTCATATATCCCTCATCGTGTCACGGGGTGAAAATCCGGTCGACAGTTCGGGGTAGTTCACTCAGTCCGTCAGTCGATCAGTACTCTATCTCCGAGCGGAACTCGGGGACGCCAGCCACACCGAGGTCGACTTCGAAGAGCGCGCCGGCGCCCGAACCCTCTTCCTCGCGGGTGCCCGCCGACCCCTCGCCGGGACCGAGCGCAGTCGTGACGTACGCGGTGTCGTACTCCTGGCCACCGAACGTGACGGCCGAGACTTTCTTCGCCGGGAACTCGACGCGTTCGAGTTCGGTGCCGTCGGGGTCGTAGTGGGCGATGCGCCCGCCGTCCCAGAACGCCGACCAGACGTCCCCCTCGGCGTCGACGGTCATCCCGTCGGGGTTGCCCGACCCGTCGCTCGCGTCGACGAACACCTCACGGTCGGTGAGCGCGCCCGTCGATTCGTCGTAGTCGTACCTGTAGATCTTCCCCTCGACCGTCTCGGTGAAGTACAGCCGCTCGCAGTCGGGGGTAAAGCCCATCCCGTTGGGGATCGGGAGCCCGCTCTCGACCGCCGTCAGCGAGCCGTCCGTATCGAGGCGGTAGAGCGTCCCAGGATGCTCGGCCGGTTGTTCGCGATGCATCGTCCCGGCGAAGACTCGCCCCGCGGGGTCGGCGATGACATCGTTGAACCGGGCATCTTCCTCGCCGTCGATGGACTCGACGACGGGGTCACCGAGGCCGTCTTCGGGCGACCACAGCTGGATGCGCCCCTCGTCACAGAACAGCAGCAAGTCGCCGTCGGCCTGGATCGTGAACCCGCCGATGGCGCCCTCGGCGTCGAGGACGCGCTCGTGTGACTCGTCGGTGAGGTCGTAGCGGTACAGGTCTGCCCGCGGGATGTCGAGGAAGTAGACGACGTCCTCGTCGGGGTGATAGAGCGGCCCCTCGCCGGTGTGACAGTGCGTGTCCGCGACGATTCTCGGTTCGCCTGGGGTCGAGTCGGCGTTCGTGTCGGTCATCTCAGGCACCTCCCTCGGCAGATTCGAGGAGGCCACGCATATAGCCGACGGCGAACAGCCGACCCTTGGTGTGATAGCCGGGGTTGGAGTTGTCCTCGCCGGCCATCGTCGGGACGTGGTCGGGGCGCATCGGCCCGTCGAAGCCGACGTCGACGAACGCGTCCATCGCCGCCTGCATGTCCGTCGGGCCATTGTCGTGCCACGTCTCGACGAAACGGTCGGCGTCGCCCCGAATATCGCGGAAGTGTGCGAAGTTGATGCGGTCGCCGAAGTGGTGGACGGCGTCGGGGATGTCCGCGCCCATCGCCGCGAAGTTGCCCTGGCAGAAGGTGACGCCGTGGTACTCGCTGTCGTACATGTCGAGGATGCGGTCGTAGTTCCCGAAGCTCGTCGCGATGCGAGGGATCCCCCGGAGTTCCTCCCGGGGCGGGTCGTCGGGGTGGAGGCCGAGTTTGACGCCGGCTTCCTCGGCGACAGGTCCGACCTCGGTGATGAAGTACTTGTAGGCTTCCCAGAGTTGCTCGTGAGTCACGTCGGCGGCGTCGCTCTGGGGGCCGCCGCTGACCTTTTCGAGATCGAAGCCGGTCGCGAGTGACCCGCCGCGTTCCTCGATGTGAGCTTCCGTGCGCGCCCAGCGGACCCCGGCCATCCAGTCGTAGCAGACGACGGGGATGTCGAGTCGGCCGCAGTTGCGGACGAACTCCTTGAAGACCTCGAGGTCCTCGTCGCGGCCCTCCAGGCCGAGGCGGACACGGTCGGTGAGCGGGACCGAGCCCTCTAGTACTGTGAAGGAGAGCCCGTCGTTTTCGAGCCAGTTCTTCGTACCGAGGAGGTCCTCGTAGCTCCAGTCGGTCTTGCCGTCGCCGATCTCCAGCGGGTGGATGACGACGTCGGTGACGCCCATCTGTTTGGCGAGTTCCCAGCGCTCGTCGGGTTTCGGCGGTAGTATTAGTGAGAGTCGTACCATAGTCGACAGTACCACGTCGCCGGTTTAACGTGGTTGTGATCCGGCAAGGGATCACACGAGAGCTGTCGTCCCACGGCGAACGACGTGGACTTGCGTGCCGGCGGGCGTTTTATATCCCACCGTACTGTCGGGCGTTTTATCGCGCTCGTCGCACAACTGGCGAGTGATGGTCTCCGAGCGCGCACGCGGCGTCGAGCCGTTCATCGCGATGGACGTCCTCGAACGCGCGAGCCGGCTGGACGACGTCGTCCACCTCGAAGTGGGCGAGCCGGATTTCGACCCGCCCGAGGCGGTCTTCGACGCGGCCATCGACTCGCTGCGAGCGGGCAACACCGACTACACGGCCGCGCGCGGCAAGCCCGAACTCCGTCGCGCTATCGCCGAGCGCTACGACCGCGTCTACGGCGTCGACGTGGATCCGGGTCGGATACTCGTCACACCCGGCTCGTCACCCGGGCTCTTGCTCGCCGTCGCCACGCTGCTGGACCCCGGCGACGAGTTGCTCCTGACGGACCCCCACTACGCCTGCTATCCGAACTTCGTCCGCACCGTCAGCGGCAATGTTTCGACGGTGCCGTTGCGGGCCGAGGATGGATTCCAGCCCCGCGTCGACGACTTCGAGACCGCGATGGGGGGCCAGACGGAGGGAATGCTGATCAACTCGCCCGCCAATCCGACGGGTGCGGTTCTGGCAGGTGACGACCTCGCAGTACTGGTCGAAACTGCCGACGCCAACGACGTGACGGTCGTCTCTGACGAGATATATCACGGCCTCTCTTACGACGTGACCGAGCACACGGTCCTCGAATACACCGACGACGCGTTCGTCCTCGACGGCTTCTCGAAGCGTTACGGGATGACCGGCTGGCGGCTGGGCTGGCTGGTCGTCCCCGACTGGGCGGTCGACGCAGTCAATCGTCTCGCACAGAACCTGCTCATCTGCGCGCCGAATTTCATACAGGATGCCGGCGTCGCTGCCCTCGAAACCGACGACGAAGATCGGCTCGATACGATCCGTGACACCTACCGCGAGCGCCGCGATATCCTGCTCGAAGCGGTCCAGTCGTGGGGGCTCGACGCGGGTTACACGCCCGCTGGCGCCTACTACTTGCTCGTCGACGTAAGCGAGTTGCCCGGAGACAGTCTGGACGTGGCCGACCTGTTCCTGGAGGAGGCAGGCGTTGCGGTCACGCCCGGTGTGGACTTCGGGGAGCGGGCAGCCGACTACGTGCGCCTCTCCTATGCCACCGACACCGGGTCGATCGAAGAAGGTGTTCGACGGATAGAGACGCTCCTGGATACTGTCGAGCGATAAGTAGAGGGGAAACACTGATCGCTTAGTACTGGATCCAAACTTATCGTCTTCGCCGAAGCTCGTTCGTGTACACTGCGAATGTGAAGAGTGGACCAATTGCGAGGAGAAGAATTAATTCGTCAACAGCGGCTCCAATGACACTGAGCTGAAGGCCGATGATCATAAGCATAATGTCGTTCTTCCGGGCGGCAGCATCGTCCATACTGTGTGACTTTTCTCATCTACTACAAGTGTTTTCCACCCCAACTAGCGTTCAATAGGCACACACAACGAACAGCAGTTTCGACCCGGTGAGTGGTAGTCAAATTCTGCTAAGAGCAGCGTCACGAGGCGCCCCTCTGCGATCCGAGACTACGAGACGGCAACTTTACCAGCGCCAGGAGTCACTCTCGAAACATGGAACCGCGGGACCTCTCTTCTCTCGCCGTCTACGACGTACCAGCGGGGGAAGACGACGACCGTGCGGACTGTCTCTCGCTCGATCTGAATCAGAACCCGTTCGGGCCGAATCCCGAAGCCGTCGCGGCCGTCCGCGAACACGCCGAAACAGTCCACGAGTATCCGAAAGCCGTCCACGCCGACCTCACGGGCGCGGTAGCCGACCGCTGGAACGTCACCGACGAGCAGGTCTGGCTCACCCGCAGCGGGACGGGCGCGCTCGACTCCCTCGCCAGAGCCTTCCTCGACCCCGGCCAGCGAGTGCTTCACTCGGAACCCGGCTTTGCCTACACCGCGACCAGCGCCCGCTATCACGGTGGCCAGGCCGACACCTACGAACTCTCGAAGGCCGAGGACTTCGCACAGACGCCCGAAACCGCCCTCGACGCGTACGACGGCCACCGAATCGTCTACGTCACGACGCCGCACAACCCCACCGGCGCGGAGATGGCCCTCGACGACGTGCGAGCGACCGCCGACCGAACGGACGACGAGACGCTCCTCGTCGTCGACGAGGCCTACGGCGAGTTCACGGACGCTCCGTCGGCGGTCGAACTTGTCGAAGACCGCGACGACGTGGCGGTCGTCCGGACGTTCTCGAAAGCGTACGGCCTCGCCGGGCTCCGACTGGGCTACGCGATCACTCCCGAGGCGTGGGCCGATGCCTACGCCCAGGTGAACACGCCCTTCGCGGTGACGACGCTCGCCTGCCGGGCCGGACTCGCCGCGCTCGACGACGAATCACACCTCGAACGGACCGTCGAGACCGTCCGGTGGGCGCGCACACATCTCCGAGAGGAACTCGATGCGAGGACCTGGCCGAGCGGCGGCAACTTCGTCCTCGCGGACGTAGGCGACGCGGGCGCGGTGACTCAGGTCTGCCGAGAGCGCGGTGTCGCAGTTCGGGACTGCACCGGCCACGGACTCCCTGGCTGCGTTCGTATCTCCTGTGGTACCCGCGAGGAGACGAGAGAAGCGGTCGAGACGATAAACCAGGTGCTCGCCTCTGTCGAGCCGTGAGTCAGCCAGCCTGTCCGGCAGCGGAGGCCCCGCCAGTCAGAGCCAGGGGGCGCGTTCTTTCTCGGTCGTGATGTAGTTCGAGACGTTCTCCGGGATGGATTTCTTCTCCTCGTCGTCCTCGCGCTCACCGTCTCTCTCCTCGCCGGCCCGAGCGTCGGACTCGCTGCCATCTGATTCCTGAGAGTTCGCCGCGTTGTCCGGGCCCTCGTCGGGGCCGCCGTCGGCGACGGCCGGTGCGGAGTCGCCAGCGCCGATCCCGTCGCCGTCCGGGTCGAACGCCAGCAGCATCGTCACACCGAGGACGGCCAGCGCGACGGGCGCGTCCCCGAAGTAGCCGAAGATGGAAAAGGGGAGGACACCGAGCGCGACCGCACTGCCGAACCGGAAGCGGTCGATGTCGACGACGGCGCGGAGCCACGGCCCCAGCAGGGTGACCAGCAACGCGAAGCCTACGCCGACGCCCGCCGCTGCGACGGCGCGTGCGATGAGTTCGGGTTCGGTCGTGACCGCGACGTTCACTGCCGAGACGTTCACGCTCGCGACGAGCCCGGCGGCGACGATGACGGCGGGGCGGGGGAGCCACTCGCCGACGCGGGCGCTGGCCGTCTTGGCCGCGACGGCGAGGATGACGACGGCGGCGAAGCGCTCGAAGACCGGCATCGTCAGTAGACTCTCGATAGTCGGCGCGAGCGCGGCTTCGATGGCCGCGACCGGGATGAGGATGGCGCCCACGCCGAGGACGGCCTTGAGCTGGTCGCGGCGACTGCCGTCCATCTCGGCGAGGATGACCGCAACAGTAGCGCTCCCGCCGAAGACCAGCAGGCCGACTTCGAGGATCCCCGTCAGCGAGTCGAGGGCGTCCGCCATCACCAGGGCGGGGAAGATGCCGTCGACCAGCGGGAGACACATGATCGTGGCCAGCAGCTTGGTCGCGCCGCCGACCTGCCGCTCGACGCTGAGCGCGAGCGGGTGTCGAGACGTGCTCATACCCTCAGAGCTGGCCGTACCCCGTGGCCGGTGGGTGTCCCGATACGCGATACAGCCGGGCGAGCGCGTCGAGTGCCTCGATCGCGTTCGCGAAGAGTCCGTTACCGGCGTTCGCGGTGGGTTTCCAGTCCCATTTAAAGTCGCCTGTAAAGTCGACGCTCGTGGCGTCGCAGGCGGTCTGCTGGTCGATGCCAGCGGGAGTGGGACTGGCTGACTGCATAACTGTCATTATTTTCGGAGACAGTATAAGGATTGCGTGAGACGCGCCCACATGGGCCAAAAACCACGAATTCGGCTGCCTCCGGGCGATACGTCCTGTGATCCCGTCCCACGGAGGGGTCGTCTCGCAACGTTTTTGGGCCGGCGCGCGGGACGATTTACATGGCGAACGACCGCGAGCCCTTTTCGGAGAAGTTGCGGATACCCGAGGCGCTGACATTCGACGACGTCCTCCTGCGACCGAAGGAGAGCCGCGTCGAACCCGATGCGGCGGACACCGCGACGCGCGTCTCGGCGAACGTGGCGTTGCAGGTGCCCGTCCTCTCGGCGGCGATGGACACCGTCACCGAGAGCGAGATGGCCATCGCGATGGCCCGGGAAGGGGGCCTGGGCGTCATGCACCGCAACCTCTCGGTCGACGACATGGTCGCCGAGATCGAACGCGTCAAGCGCGCCGACGAACTGATCATCCGCGACGTCGTCACCGCCTCGCCCGACCAGACCGTCAGCGATGTCGACGAGATGATGGAACGGGCCGGCGTCTCCGGTGCGCCGGTCGTCAGCGACGAGGGCGAGGTCCTGGGGATCATCTCCGGGACGGACATCCGACCCTACCTCGAGGTCGGCGAGTCCGACGAGGTGCGCGAGGCGATGACCGACGAGGTCATCACCGCACCGGCGGACGTCAGTGCCCGCGAAGCGCTCGAACTGATGTACGAACACAAGATCGAGCGCGTCCCGATCGTCGACGACGGCAACCGCCTCATCGGTCTCATCACGATGCAGGGTATCCTCCAGCGTCGCGAGTACGACAGCGCCGCCCGCGACGAGGACGGGTCGCTCCGGGTGGGCGTGGCCGTCGGTCCCTTCGAGGCAGACCGCGCCGCCGCGGCCGACGAGGCCGGTGCAGACGTGCTCTTCATCGACTGTGCGCACGCACACAACCTGGACGTCATCGAGAGCGCCGAAGTGATAAGCGAGGAAGTCGGTGCCGACGTCGTCGTCGGGAACGTCGGCACGCGCGAGGCCGCCGAGGCCGTCGTCGACTTCGCCGACGGCATCAAGGTCGGGATCGGTCCCGGCTCTATCTGTACGACTCGCGTCGTGACTGGCGCAGGCATGCCCCAGATCACGGCCGTCGCACAGGTTGCCGACGTCGCGGGTCCCGAGAGCGTCCCCGTGATCGCGGACGGCGGTATCCGGTACTCGGGCGACGCGATCAAGGCCATCGCCGCGGGCGCTGACGCCGTCATGCTCGGCTCGTACTTCGCGGGCACCGACGAAGCCCCAGGCCGGGTCGTCACGATGAACGGCAAGAAGTACAAGCAGTACCGCGGGATGGGCTCGGTCGGCGCGATGCAGTCGGGCGGGGGCGACCGCTACCTGAAAGACGTCGACGAGGAAGACGACGACATGGTTCCCGAGGGCGTCGAGGCTGCCACGCCCTACAAGGGAACCCTGGCGAGCGAACTCCACCAGCTCGTCGGCGGCATGAAATCGGGGATGGGTTACGTCGGTGCCGAGACCGTTCCGGAGTTCAAAGAGCGCGCCGAGTTCGTCCGCGTCTCCCAGGCCGGCCAGCAGGAGGGCCACCCCCACGACGTCGTCATCACGGACGAGGCACCCAACTACAGCCCCGATTCGAGCTAATTCCCCGAGCGCAGTGTTTCCGGTCGACACGGATCCCAGGCCCGTTCGTTCCGGAATCTCGACCCGTACGAACGGGTTCGGGACGGCGAATTTCCGGGTGGATACGCGTCGGAAAAACGATTTAGGGTGGCCGCCGATAGTGGGAGTGTGACCCGGCCAGGTCGACGGTTCGAACGGCTGGTTCCGGTTCGACCGTGGGTCGTCCTCGCGGTCGTCGGGGGCCTGCTGGCCGGCTACGCGGCCTGGCACTACTGGCGCGAGATCCGTGCGATCGGATTCGGCGTCGGCCCGGTCGTCGCTGCGGCGCTTGGCGTCTCGCTGGCGACCACAGTCGTCTACGCGGCACTCCGACTTCGCAGGGGCGATTTCACTGCTCACGAAGAGTGGCTGGTCGTCGGGTCCAGTCTGGGTGCGGGACTGTTCACTGCCCTCGCGTACGGCGTGACCGTCGCCGTCCGGTACTTCGAAGGCCGGCCGCTCGTCGAACCGGCGTTCCCGCTGCTGGTCATCGGGACGCTCGGACTCCTGGGTGGGGTCGTCATCGGCAACGAGTACGTCGCCACACGCCGACTCACAGAGCAGGCCCGCGAGTCCCGTGATGCGATGGTGTTCACGAACGACCTGTTGCGCCACGACGTCCGCAACGCGCTTCAGGTCGTCGACGGTCACGCGACTGTCCTGGCCGACCACGAGGACGAACAGGTCCGTGAGAGTGCGGCGACGATCCGCGGGCAGACCGAGTCGCTCGAGCGCATCGTCACCGAAGTAGAGTCGGTCGTCGAGGTCCTGACCGGGGAAGCCACCGGCGAGGTAGTCGACCTGACGGCGGTACTCGCCGACGTCACGGCGTCACTCGCGGCCGAGCAGAGTGGTGTCACTGTCGAGTACGAGGAGGGAGACGAACTCCCCGTCGCTGGCGGGGAGGCGCTCTATCCCGTGTTCTCGAACCTGATCGGCAACGCGATAGAACACGCGAACGAACCGGTCACCGTCAGTGTGAGCGCACGACGGGTGGGCGAGGCCGGATTCGTCCGCGTCGCCGACGACGGACCGGGCATCCCCGAAGGAGAGAGAAACCGCGTGTTCGAGCGCGGCGTCAGTACTGACGGGGGCGGACACGGTCTCTACGTCGCCGAAACCGTCGTCACCAGACTCGGCGGGGAGATAGGAGTCGCGGAGAGCGATCTGGGCGGCGCGGCGTTCGTCGTCGAAGTCCCGCTCGCCCGGATGGAGACCGAAGTCGAAGCCGAAACCGATGCCGAAGCGGATCGGATCGAGGAGTAACCGCGACGTGGAACCGAGCGAAGAGTAAACGCGATACGGACCCGATTCAGGAGAAACAGAGAGATGGTACGCGTAACAGAGGTCGACGAGGACGGCATCGAGGACGCGTTCGACGTCCGTCGTGACGTCTTCATCGAGGAACAGGGCGTCAGCGAAGACGAAGAGATGGACGGCCGCGACGACCGTGCGGCGCAGTTCGTCGCCTACGACGAGGACCACCCCGTCGGGACGGCGCGTGTCCGAACCCCCGAAGAGGGTGTCGGGAAAGTCGAGCGCGTGGCCGTCCGCGAGACCTACCGTCGGCGCGGCGTCGGCAAGGCGCTGATGGAGCGTGTCGAGGCGTGGGCGAACGACCACGGCTTCGAGACGCTGAAACTCCACGCACAGACCCACGTCGAGCAGTTCTACGCGGATATCGGCTACGAGACGACCAGCGACGTCTTCGAGGAAGCCGGCATCGACCACGTCGCCATGCGCAAGGAGCTGTAGCGGTCCGTCCGCTCGATGGTCGCACAGCACTCGCTCAGAACTCCCCGAGCGAGGACTGCGAGCGGCCGCGTCGCTTCGCCGGCGGGACGTTGGTCGCGACGATCTCGTCGACTTCGTCGCGGTTGTCGGCGTCGCTGTTTATCGCCCGTGTCGCGCCGACGCGCTCGACCCACAGACCCGCCTCGCGATACCGGTCGTAGGTGACGCCGCTGTTGCTGAGCACGACCCAGACACCGCGTTCGTCGAGGCGCCGCACTGTCTCGACGAGACGTTCCTGGTCGTCGCGGTCGAACCCGTCGGCGCTGTACTCGGTGAAATCCGCAGTCGGACTCATCGGTTCGTAGGGTGGGTCACAGTAGACCAGGTCGCCGGCGCCGGCCTCCTCGATGGCCGCCTCGAAGTCCTGGTTGGTGACGGTGACGCCGTCGAGAGCGCGACTGGCCGCGCGGATCCGGTCGCACTGGACCCAGTCGGGGTCGGCGTACCGGCCGATTGGGACGTTGAACTCGCCGTCGGCGTTCTCGCGGTAGAGGCCGTTGAAACAGGTTTGGTTGAGATAGACGAACAGCGCCGCCTCCTCGAGCGGGTCGAACGTCTCACTGGCAGGTCGACGGTTGAATAGCGCGCGTTGCTGGTAGTAGTAGTTCCCGACGGCGTCGCCGTCGCGGTCGGCCTCGGCGAACGCGCGACTCTCGTCTGTGTCGCCCTCGGGGTCGCGAAAGGATTCGAGGCGAGCGATCAGTTCTTCGGGTCGGTCGCGAACCTGTTCGTAGACGTTGACGAGGCGCGGATTCGCGTCGTTGAGGCTCGCCTCGGCGGGTGCGAGGTCGAAGAAGACGGCCCCGCCACCGAGGAACGGTTCGCGATAGCTGTCGAACGTCTCCGGGAAACGAGCGTAGAGCTCCTCCAGGAGTTGACGCTTTCCGCCCGCCCACTTGAGTACCGGCTCGGCCACGCCCGAGAGTGTCACGCCCCGCCCAATAAGCGCAGCGTTCGGATCCGGTAGTCGTGTTCGGGTCCGGAGTCAACGAGGGTGCGTGTGGGTCGTAGCGGTCCGGAGGAGGCCGTTCTGGCCGAATGGTGACCGGGCGGGGAAAAGCCGGGAATTATATGGCTCGTTGCCCTGAATCTCTCACGTAATGAGTACGGGTATCACGATGGCGTCTATGTCTCGCTACGCTATCCTGGGCTGTGGGAGCGTGGGTCAC
>ENA-ORDC01000681-ORDC01000681.1-marine-metagenome-genome-assembly--contig:-NODE-681-length-30860-cov-6.745866_pt1 | contig 30860 bp, 30 predicted proteins | sample MGYA00237783_ERZ508515 | MGnify/ENA primary metagenome ERZ508515 (study PRJEB26186, sample SAMN06268792) | marine metagenome | isolation source: Eden Landing Ponds, San Francisco, CA, USA | place... | reverse complement strand
TACCGCTGCTCCTTCTTACCGAGACGCCATCCGCGGCTCTCATCCGTGGACGGCTTCTCGCCGGCGTTGCGATTGGAATGCCGGTCGCTGTTCTCAGCTCGCTCGTCTCGATCGGTTTCGGGATAACGGTGCTTGAGGCGGTGGCGACCGCCGCCGTCGGAGTTGTGATGTGTCTCGCTGCGGCAATGTTCGCAGTCGGTATCGGCTCGGCGTATCCGATCTACGAGGAGCGCGAGTTCTGGGGGACGGAAACGGTCGTCCCGTCGACGCTCGTCATGATGGTGTACCTGTTCGTCGTGGGTGGCGGAACGGTTCTCGGGCTGTTCGTGACGTGGTTCGCCGTCACCGGAAACGTCGTGTTAACGCCCGTGTTCGGCGTGCTCTTCGGTACGTATCTGCTGTTGACGGTCGGCGTTTCGTACGGCTCCTACCGCTATGCGCTCCGGCGGCACCGACGCTATACCCTAGCGTGACCCCGCCGGTCGTTTCAGACGGGCCGTCCGCCGAGCACACGTTCGCCGTCAAGTCGACCTCATTGCCATGGCAAACCTTCATGGTTTCTAGTTTCGTAACTCTATACAAGATGAGTACCGATACAGAACATGTGCGAAACGCGGGGGCCACACCGAGGTTGATCACTGGGATCTCCACGTTCGCAGAATTACTCGAGAATCCGTCCCTCGCGAGTCTCTATACCTCGATTCGGCGGTCTACGACTGCCACGGGGCCTGAACTCATTGAAACAACGACCGTCTCGAAGAAGACGGTGTACGACTATCTCCATAAGCTGGAACAGGCGGGGCTGATCAGCAAGGTCGACGACGATGGTAGGACCGCCGTGTACACCGCAGAAAAGTTCGAACTGACACTGACGATCCGCGAGACGGGAGTCTCGATCACACCCGAACTTATCGAAGTTATCGCACAGAAGAACGAGTATTCAGCGATCGAGCGGATTCTCGAAGACCACGGCATCGTCACGTTCGCACTCGCATACGATCTCGTGAAAGCACACACTGAGGGAAATGTCACAATCCGGAAGATCGCGAGCCTCACAGACCTTTCGCCTGGAGCTGCGTATGATCTCGTCGAAGCTCTCTATTCGATTCTTGATCTCGGTGACGACGAGTTATCCCCGACGACGTACACACCAGATGATTTCGATGAGGGCGAAGGAGATCTCCTCGGAGAATTTGACGATAAGTAGACCGAGTGAAGAGGATGTACACTGCGAACATTGCGGAGACGGTGATGTTTCGGAACCTGGCGAAGGAACTCGTGAACGTCTCGTGGCGTTCGCAACTCAACAGAGGGCTACTCGATATCGTAGCCCCACTCTCGAAGTACGTCGGCGACCTCGTCTAGATGGTCCATTCCGACGAGATATGCCGCCTCTCGGGCGTCAGTGAGTTCGACATCGTCTCCGAGTCGTTCCTCAAGCGCAGGCCGGAGCTCGCGACGTTCCCGCTTTACCGTGTGTTCTGTGTAGTGGATCGTCTTGTGGTCCCGATCGTCTTTCACTCCATCGCGACGGTGGATCCACGGTAGCCGAGACGATTCGTCAGCAGGATGGTCTGGAATGCCTGGTAGCGTCGTCGACGCCGAACCAGGCTCTTCCGTTGATGATTGCTCATCGAACGGATCACCAGCAGCTTTGTCAGTATCCGCGACGTCGTCGACAGGATCATCCTCAACATCGTCATCCTCGGCGAACGGATCATCGCCGCTGCCGGACTTCATGCCGTTCGGCATTAGGCACTCACCTCCTCAAGATGGCTGGCGAGTTCATGTAACTGCTCGAGCGTCTCCATTTCGTGATCACGTTTCCGGGAGCGATACTCATTGACGTACGCGAACGCTGTCGTCTGCTTGTCCCAGCAGCCTTCGAACAGCGACGACCGCTCACCAATTGCGACTGGCGCGTCGTACCCCAACTCGCGGATACGGGTCAAGTAGCGCTGTTGGTCCGTCGTCCGTCCAACGCCGTTTGGCACAACTGCGAGGACACCAACGGTGACACCCACCGTGTCTTCGAAGCCCTGAACAACATCTTGTAGCCCCTCTATCGATTGCATCCCTTTCCCTGTCGGTTCCAGCGGAATCACCAGCGAACGGGTTGCGCCAATAGCGTTGTAGAGATGGGGACCAGCGGTTGCCGGTGGATCGACAACGATCGTATCGTATTTCTCGGGGATATCCGCGTTGAGCAGTACCTGTCGCAACTGATCGTGGCGCTCGAACTCTTCATCGAGGTCTTCTGCCATTGAGGCAGCGCGAGCAAGGAGATCGGCGAGATTTTCTAGCATATTGTGGCTCGGAACAAGGTCGAATCCAAATGATGTCTCAAGGATGAGGTCCTCAAATGTGCCCTTTGGTCGGTCGATGAGGTGGCGTGCAATGTTGTCTGCGTTACTATCATCTCGTGGAGCGTCAACGCCGAGTAAGTACGTTAACGAGCCATTCTGAGGGTCAAGATCGATTACGAGAACATCGCGATCGTGCTGGCCATGCGCGTCGGCGAGATTCGACGCGAGCGTCGTCTTCCCGACGCCGCCAGCTTCGCTGTATGTCGTGTACGTAAGCATGTCTCACTTGTTAGGCCCATTCGTCATAAAATTGCGTCAGACAAATCAGTTAGTATGGTTAGTTGTACTAGTAAGTACAACTGGTTAGTATAGCTATAAAGCACAACTATTTAGACAATATAGAAATGACAGCGAAAGAGTCTAGCAGGAAACACTCAAGTTCCCTTCTTGCGGTCACTCCAATAGTCGTAGGGGGGTGATCATGTCGCCTGTGACGACTGTGAGCTGGTCGTCGACACGCTCACGGCGCTCACCCGGTACCGGGTCAAGCTGAGGCATCTGGAAGGCCCGTTACAGCTGTGCTCGCTGTAGTCCAGGTGGGCTCGCGACGTATTGGACACGGGACCTCGAGGAGCATCTGGTCGCGGCGCTGGCGGAGTGGCCCAAACAGTCTTTATTGATTCGCTGTAAACTGTAATCAAGAGCGACCCGTGTCACGCACCTTACACCGCGCCGACGGCGACATCGTCCAGGACTTCCTCTCGGTTGCGGGTCTCCTCAAGGAGCCACAACTCACCCAGCTGTATGCGTACCTCGCTCGGGAGAGGGAGGCGACCGTCCAAGACGTGATGGACGACCTCGAACTTGCCCAGGGAACGGCCTATAGCTACGTCAACCGGCTCGTCGACGCCGGCGTCGTCAACATCACCGACGACGAGCAACCACGCCGGTACGCCGCCCGGGAGATTGACCTGACAGTGACGACGGCCGCCTGTGACCGCGAGTACACGATCACGCCGGCGCTGATCGACGCCGTCGGCCGCCGCGAGATGGATGCCGACATCGACACCTACGTCGACCGCCACGGCATCGCCGGCCTCGCGACCGCGCTCACCTACGCAGTTGGTCGGGAGCGCGGCGAGGTGACCCACCGCCTGATGGCCGAGGATGTGGACGCCTCGCCGCTGGCTGCGGAGCTGATTCTGCAGGCACTCAGGCCCGTCATCCACGAGCACTACGACATCGAGGAAGCTGGATCGGGTCTCGATGAGTTAGACATCGACGACGGCGACAACACTAGCGACGCGTGAGCTGGCTCCACATCGCCGACCCCGGCCTGTTCGTCGCGATGGGACAGCCGTCGAACAGTCGGTACCAAGCCGTTCGGCGGTTCGCTCGCCGGAACGATGTCACCTTCGTCCTACCCGAACGGGTGTACGAGGAGCTAACCGTCGACGACCCCGACGTCGAGGAAGTGCCGATTGACACCGAGATCGACGAGGGCTGGACGAAGTGCGTCGGTTGACAAGTGCCCTCGAGCTCTCCGATTCGGTTCGCGACCAGGCGTGTCAGCTCTTCCGGAGCGCCCAGAACGAGGATCTGCTTCGTGGCAGATCCATCGAGGCCATCGCCGCGGCCAGCGTCTACGGGGCCTGCCGGTGCAACGGCCTCTCGCGGTTAGTGGACGACGTCAGCGAGATGGCCCGCGTCGCGGAGTCACGAGTCACGAACGCGTACAAAACGCTGAACGAAGAGCTGGGCCTCCCCGCTGAGCCTGTCTCCCCCAGCATGTTCGTGCCGCGACTCGCCTCAGACCTCGAGTGTCCGGACGAGATCCGACAGTGGGCCCGAACGCTCGCGGAGCAGGCCGAGGAGCACGGCGTCACGACGGGCGTTCATCCGGCCGGGTTCGCAGCAGCCTGTCTCTACAAGGCCGGTCGCGAAGAGGGCCGATGGCTGACGCAATCCGAGGCCGCGGAGGTGGCGAACGCCTCGAAGGCGACTGTCCGGGCACACCGGGATAGGTTGGAGGAACAGGTCGCCTGAGAAAGTCCACTGTCTCTCGGTCTGTACTGCACATCGTTCGATCCACGCTACGATTTAAACACGAAGACGAGCCATGTTCTCTGTAGACTCCGCTATGAACGGTCGTTACTCCGACTTTGGGGAACTGCGGCCGACCGGCGAGGCGTCCCACATTCCGGACACGAGGCTGAACGACGGCTGTGAGGGTGCCCCCCGGCGGCAACGCGTCGCGACGAGCTCTGGTGGCTACCCTGATGCGTCGACGGCCGCCGGCGAGTGCCGGTCCTGTGGGGCGTCAGTCCCAGACAGCCAGACGAAATGCCGGTTCTGTCTCTCTAACCATCTCGGAAGTGACGACACTAGCACGAATGAGGCAGCGTCGACGACGGTCCGCGGCATCGTCCACCTAGTCCTCGAGTCGACCACGTTCTACGGCGCCGTCGCGAAGGGCGGCGCCGCAGCGAACCTCCTCTCTGCCAACGAGGCGGAGTCGGCCGTCGACGACTACACGCTCATCTACGATCTCGACGAGGCGCCGGCGCGCCAACTGGCCGAGCAATGGCCCTCACTCCCGACGCGGTACAGGTGGCGGCAGCGGAGGGAGAGCGGCTTCTCAGTGCCGCCCGTGACCGGACTGGGTGGCGGAAGGAAGCGTCGGAGGGTCAGGAGCAGGCCCCGACGCGGCTCTACGACCAGCGTGGGGACGGCATCCGCGACGCGTCGCGTCTCGACGCGGTCCTCGACGACGCCGACGATGCGGCGTGGCTGGTTCCAGCGATGGCGCTGACCGAATCTACTGGCGAAGCTGCGGCTGATCGCCAGGCGTCGTCAGTACCGACGACGCAGCAGCTCGACTGTCAGAACTGTGGACAGGCGACCGACCATCGGTTCAAGACCCACGAGTCGGTCCCGGATGAGGCGTGGACGGGGCAACCGATCTGGGAGTGCCGGGTGTGTGGCTCGGCTCGCTACGGCCCCAATCTCGAGTAAGGCCAGTGCTGGGCATCGATTAACCAACAACCTGCGAGTGCGGTCGAGTTTCGTTGGTTAAGACTGTGATTTCCTGCAAGCCCGATGCCAGTCTCGCTGGGGAGTCTTTCCGCGCCGGCGAGCGGTGAGGCGCTTCCGATGGAGCAAGAGTTCAAACAAGGGTACCGGATGCATAGTATACTCAGCAATCTCAACCGACTCGACGTCGACCGATTGGACGACGCGGATCGAGAGCGAGTCGAGACCGCGAGAGACCTCCTGGAAGAGGTGAGCCTTCTCACGCGGCCGGGCGACAGAGCCGGGGCGGACGCCCACGCAGACTCCTCCGTAATCGGCATCATCCGTCTTCGCTACCGCCTACGTCACGCTCCTACTTCAACGTTCAAAGCCGAGTATATTATATCACCTTATTGCTATGGTTTAACATATACTTTGAGAACTAACTTCTACTTGGCCGATCGCTATTCGAAAAGGGACTTGATGACGTCTTCGTTTGATTACACGGCTAGTACGATATGTAAAATTAGAATAATTATACACAGGAAGATCTTACTTATTACACTATGAATCAAGCTGATGCTATAGAGTTAATTGAGAAGGGCCAAGAGAATCCAGACCGACTCGCTGATGATGAAATCTGGAAACTCGCCGATCTTCTTTCTCATACTGACAATCAAATCGTACTTAGCGCAGCAATTGTCCTAGCTGTAGTTGGAAAGGAGAACCTCCATCAATTAACTCCCTATCTAGATACAATCAAATCGCATTTTAATACACTCCCACCAACAGAAGAATACGACCGTGATGAAGCGCAGATCCCAATGATGGCGATTCTTCAAATATATTCTGATGACAACCCCGCCAAAATCAAGGATATGATTCCGGATTTACTCGCGATATTGCGGACTGGCGAAAAAAGTACAATCAACGCTGCGTTTTATTCCCTAAGTAATCTTGCCGAAGAATTTCCCGAAGAAACCAAGATCGCAACCGATTATGCGGTCGACTATCTCACTCACCCGCACACTCCTATCCGCGTGAATGTTCTCTCAATGCTTTCCCAAATCGCCGACGAAAACCCCACCCAGATCAAACCTCATTGCCAAGAAATCCAGAAACTACTAACTGATGATGACAGTGCCGTCCGGAATAATACAGTATACGTACTTGGCAAATGCAACGTCAATGCCGTAACAGAGCAACTGGAACGATTAGCTGAATCCGACCCAGATTCAAGTGTTCAACATGCCGCCAAATGGGCGCTTCAAGAGATCAATACGACTGGCCAGACGACTATTAAAGAACCTCAGCCAGAGACCCCAAGCCCCAACGCAAATACGAAAATCTATCGAGATTAAGCAACTGCGTTCTTGTGGCGAAGATTGTTGATGAATCATATCGGAGTCTCGAAGATAGTTTTGAGCGCTTCTTTCGATGGTTTCCGGAACATATCACGGCGGAGCTAAAACGCTCGGAAATACGGTGTGAATTTGTCTTTAGAGACGCCCCTATGCGGCGAGAGCCACCGTTAGCTCCTCAGCAGCGATTTTAGCATTATTGGTTAAGGAGAGCAGAACGTCCTCGTCAAGGCGGTTGACGAGAAAGCTAAGAAGCTGGTCCTCGTGAACCTCACTGTCTGCTTGCTGCTGTTTGCTAGGCATATTCGCAGTAAGCAGACGTTCTAACTAACCGGCTTTGTGAAGTACTGTAATTTTCGATGGTATCAGAGTCGGGTACCACAATTTGAACAGAAGTTTGGATCGGTAGTCTCTCGCAGGTCCGTCCCACAGTGTGAGCAAAAGTTCGGACTCTCGGATTCTTCGCCCGCTCCTTCGCTTGCGCTTATGGGTGTCGTTTCACAGAGATCAGTGTCAGAGCCATCACCGATTATCTTTAGCGAGGGGAATTCATAGATATCAGTGTCGGAGCCATCATCTGACTCACAGATATCTGTCTCGAATTCTGATGATTGGTCGTACACCTCAGTGTCGGCATTTGAGTCTACTGACCTTGGGAGCGATGCACGCGCAAGCGAATTCCTGGCTGTTGCTGCGGTTGAGCGCACGTCGTTGGTGGCAGTACGCTGTTGTTCTGCTAGTGTTTGAACTGCGCGATCGTCAACGCGACCGATGTGGCCAAGGGCGCGACAAGCGTTCTTTCTGATCGATGTGGAACGTCCAGAATTGGCGATCTCAGAGAGTTCGTCGATACACCCAGTCACCGCCCCGGGGGCGACGTACGCCACCTTCCGCGCAGCGCTGGTCGCGTGTCGCCTCTCATCGTAACGGGTAGCAGTCAGACAGTTTTTAATCTTATCTGTCTCGTTTACCAGATCTCTCGGATTTGACTCGGCTCGTTGCCTGAGCCGAACAGCTTTCGACGACATTGCTAGCTATAACTATTGACAGAAATATATATACTATGGTCTTTCGATCACAAATTGGGATTAATTCCTGCTAAGCGACGTAGCGATCTCAATCGGAATCTATTCTTCGTAAAGCTGCCGTACTGTAGCGTAATTCGTGTATTCCAGCCCGAGAGGACACACATTCCAACCGACGAGTGCTGTAGTATTCTCGTCGGTTCTAGCAGCAACCAACGGGGCTAACAGATTATAAATGTACTCTTGACAAAATATTTTGGCTTTTATTAAATCAAACTGTTAATCTCACTGGGCCTACCCTGTCTCCTACTTTCAGTAGATCATCGAGGAACTCTCAGAGAAGTTTAGGGGCCAAAAACGGCCTTTACGATTTATCAAGGCAGTCGTACTGGCTGGCCGCAAAAATTCGACGAAAGATGAGTTTCTGTCCCAACCTCAACGGTGGTTTGTGAATTGCACTCATGGATCGTAAATCTTAGTGTATAAGTCTCTATTGATTTCTAACTCGATCCCACAATCCGGACAAAACGCCGCATCAGCGCTGTCTGGGAGGTTTGACCCACATCTCGGACACGGCTGATACACCTTTGTGTCTATTTTGCTTCCACACTCTGGACAGAATTCCACGTCGTCGTACTCTGAGAGGTCTTTTCGACAACTCGAACACAGATCCGTCGCTGAAGGTGTTGTTGCCTGCTCATCTCTAACTGGCCTATTCCGGTGGTCTTGGCGGCTCTCATGATGATTTAATGTCCCAAGCAGGACTCTCGATCCATTACTGCTTGCTGTGCCCTCCGCGTGGATCGCGTAGAGGTGATTACCACTACCGATATAGACAGTGCCATCCACGGCCGTCGGTGAGGATTTCACAAAGCCAACAGTCTGGAAGGCCCACTGTTTGGTTCCCGTGCTTACATCTACGGCGTAAAAATGCTGATCTTTGCTCCCGACGTAGACGGTTTCATCCGCCACCGTCGGTGAGGAGATCACAAAATCGCCAGTCTGGAGAGCCCACTGTTGAGTTCCCGTGTTCGCATCCACCGCATAGAGCTGGTGGTCTCTGCTACCGACGTAGACGATTCCATCTGCCACCGTCGGTGAGGAGTCAACCCAGTGGTCAGTCTGGAAGGCCCACTGTTGAGTTCCCGTGTTCGCATCCACTGCGTAGAGGTGGTTATCTCTGCTGCCGACGTAGACGATTCCGTCTGCCACTGTCGGTGAGGAGTACACATAGCTGTCAGTCTGGAAGGCCCACTGTTGAGTTCCCGTGTTTGCATCCACTGCGTAGAGGTGGTGATCTCTGCTACCGACGTAGACGGTGCCATTCACGACCGTTGGTGACGAGTCCACCATATCATCAGTCTTGTAGCCCCCGTTGTGAGTTTGGAAAGCCCACTGTTTGGTTCCCGTGTTTGCATCCACCGCATAGAGGTGACCATCACAACTCCCAATGTAGACAGTTCCATCCACGACCGTCGGTGACGAGCGCACCTTTCTGTCAGTCTGGAAGGCCCACTGTTTGGTGCCTGTGTTCGCACCCACTGCGTAGAGGTGGTTATCACTGCTGCCGACGTAGACAGTCCCATTCACGACCGTCGGTGACGAGGACACCCGATGGTCAGTCTGGAAGGCCCACTGTTTGGTTCCCGTGTTCGCATCCACTGCGTAGAGGTGCATATCCCTGCTGCCGACGTATACGATTCCGTCTGCCACCGTCGGTGAGGATTCACCCCAACTATTATTAGGATGAAAAGCCCACTTTTCCGTCCCTGGTTGATTTGTTCCCATGATTTTTTGCTTGCTTGTCTGATTATTATTCAGACTGGTAAAAGTACCGGGGGGCTGTCTACATATAGCTGTAGAAGTTGATAGAATCACTCCCGAACACGGTCAAGTCTCGTAGATCTTGGTGTCACCGGTATCATTAGGATTATTTCGGGTAGACGCCTCACTTTCCGATCCGAACCGTGGTGGTACCGCTCGTCCCTGTCGCGCCTCATGAAGTCCTGGGAACGAGCTCTCGCGTATCATCCCATCTTCTGGACGGATCATCTTCACGAACATGATGTAATCGGCGCCGGGGAAGCCGTCCGTCGCGCGACTGGTAACACAGTCCGCACATTGCTGGAGCCGTGCGTCCATCGGATTGGAACAGGCACCGCAGTGCTGTAACAGCAGGCGCGAATTCCTTCCGATTTCGTATTGAACGGTTCCGAATACATCTGACCACAGCGTGTCAAACAACTCGCCAATAGGGGTCCCAGCTGGTTGGACCGCGTAGTCGACTCCGTCTGGACGTGTAGAGGGTTCACTCCCACCTGATCGCTGGCTGAGTTCTTCTGCACGGGTTGTCTTCCACATGAAAACGAACTCACTGTCGTCGGAGAGCTCACTCGTGATACAGTCATAGCAAGTCGGGTGGAGCGGGGTCGCTGGCATCGGACAATCATGTGCCCGAACGTGTAGAATCTCTGTTTCGTCGTCAAGGATTGCCCAGCTTGGCTTGCCGTCAATCGCCGAACTCCAGTGATAAGTAGTAGGGTCAGTGAGTGGATTCAATCGCGTCAGGAGCGAACTCGCGTCAGTACCGTTGAAGACCCGCCCGGTGGAGATATCGCTGATCGAGGCTGATGACGGAACGATAGGAAAGTGATCGACGAGGTGTTCCTCGCTCATCTCTTTTGCTCTATTGGCAGAGGGGAATTTAGAAGTACCGCAGGCAGTGGCTGTCACGAGATAACAGATTAATTATTTAGGTGAGAAATCTGTCGTCAATTACAGGATCGGTACTGATGTCCACGGTCTCCGAGCGGAAGTAGCCACGATCGGACAACTGCTGAGCAGTCTCCTCATTTACCTGTGCCCCAATGATCGCTTGGAGTACATCGTTTACCGCCTCGGAGTAAGTTTGTTTTATATCGATGGTCACCGTCGAATCATCCGCGGCGACGAGTGTCAAGTAGTCATACAATGCCGGCGCCGATCGCTCGAACTCTTCTCGCGCGAACCGCGAAAGTGCGCAAGCGGCTGGCCGCGCGTCCTGCTCCGACTCTGCCGTCTGGACAGACTGTATGAGCCAGTCGACTGCCGGCTCCACCCCGGATGGAGTCTCATCGGCAACTGCCGCGAGCGCGCCGGCAACTGAGTGAGGGATTCTCTCACCGTTTGCCGTCGCATCGATTATGTCTGGAACTAGTGCCCCAACAAGCACCGGGTACGCCTGAGCTGTCTGCTCGAGGTTGACAGCGTCAGTCGCGATGCCAAGTGGTTGTCCCTCCCCCGCGAAAATCGCTGGAAGCTCTGCTGGTTCCGCTTCGTCTTCATCCTGTAGCGGCCCTCTGTCTGTGCCGGCGGCGACTCGCTTGACGGCAGATCGCGCTCGCGATGCCGCGAGTTCCGGATCCCGATCTATTCCATCGAGCAGCGACAGGAGATCGGTCGATCCGCTTTCAAGACCGAACTCGAATGCCAAGTCGGTTGCGGCGCGCTCTGCAGTCTCATCTGCTGTCGCCAGCAGTACGAGCAGTGCCGACCATTCGTGGACCATTCCCTCACGGTCGGCGACGACACTCGTGATCGTCGGTGCGAGGTCACTAGTCCGATCAAGATTGCGTAGAGCAGCGATGTGGAGCGCACGCCGGATTCCATCGGTCAGGGTCGCTCCCTCAAGAAGCGACTCAAGTTGGTCCACGCAGGTGGAATCTTCCCCGCTGAGATATCCAAGCAGTAGCGCGCCCTCGTTGAACAGTTGGGAGCCACTCGGTCGCTCTGTTTGACTCCCGCAATTCGGGCAGAATTGCTCGGTGAACTCAACCGGTTCACCGCAGTTACTACAGATACCCCCGCTGTCGCCGATCCTTGTGTCCTTGTCGACCAAGCTATCGATCCGGTCACGGTATGTAATAAGTTCGGCCGGGCGATGGATCGCCGCTGCGCGCAAATGGATCACCGCAGCTGCCGGTGCGGGCATGGATGATACAGTATCGAACTGTCGACCAAGGTCCACTCGGCCAACTGATTCACCGGTGATCGCATCAATCAACGTCGACTCGCGGAGATCCTCGATGCCGGCCGGTTCAAGATCACCGTCCTCGCACGTTTGACACACCTGTTCATTTGGATTTAACGCTACATTTCCGCAGTTGTTACACCGTCTTGTGGCGATATCGTCTGGCTCCTCAGTGCTGATATCTAATGTAGGTTGATCAGGTATAGGATGTCCATTCGGACAAACTTTCCCTCGTTTCGCCTTATCGAATTTTACTTCACAAATGGGACATTCAATCATTCAAATGAAAATGTTTGCTCTGGGTAATAAAATTTTCCTCACTTCTCATGTCTCGTCTGACCAGATCCGGGTATCCAATCCGTCGGAGTCGGTTTCTCTTGATTCGTCATCATCAACCCAAGCTTGAGTGTCCAATCTGTCATCATCCTCGTCAAATTCTACCTGATAAGGATGCCCATTTGGGCAGATCGGACCACGTTGTGTGGGATTGTACGACACATGACACACCGGGCACTCAAGCGACTGAGAGTTAGTTGCGCTTGATGAGGTTTTCTGGTCGGCGGGGGCAGTGATGGCATCCACGGAGCGACGGACTGCTGTACTCTTCATCCCAATTTGGTCAATTGTGGCATCCAGTGACGGTGCTAGCACTGCCTTCGACTTCATACCGCCAAGAGTCACGTGGACACGCCCATCCCCCGTGAGTTTGATCTCCGATTTCAGGCCTGTGATGCCCACGTCTACTGATTCGCCCTTCGGAATATATCCTGCCACTTCAGTCTTCATACCTGATATCTGGAGGTCTTCCCTGAGAGTTCCTAGTGATTTCTGTTGTTTCATTTCATCAATCCGGATCATCTTGGACAAATTGATGAACGAACTACAATATAAAATTACGTTTTGCGTTACTGTCGTGATGCCAGGCAACTGTCCTGCTCCTTGTCGTGGATCACTCCAACAGAATATATAATTATCCTGATGTGAATCTTTGAGGTTCCTCGGACCTCCAATTCTTCGGTTTCTTGTATCTACCACTCGAAAGGAATAATCTTAATCGTACCTCTAATCAATGGTTTTATTTCTTATCTAAAATAATATAAATAATAAGACTTCAATAGAGCCAAACGATTTAATATGTCGGCTTTAGTATAAATTCATAAAGCGAATTATGAATGTAAATCAACCTGGCACAGAGAAATGGTACTTTCAAACTGAAGCAAAAATAATTTCGTCGCCTACAGTCACGAATGGGACTGTATTTATCGGTAGCGGAACCCCTTACCGTCGCACCGGTTCCGCAGCTGGAGTGCCTGATCATTTGTACGCGCTAGATACGAGAACGGGCGCCAAGCAGTGGGTATTCCAGGCCGATGGAGCAGTTACCTCAGCGCCAGCGGTCACAAGTGGGATAGTTTTGTTCAGGAGTGAGGATCATTTGTACGCCCTGAGCGAACTGGAAGGAGCCAAACAATGGACCATTGATGTGGGTGGTGGCGCCCAATCGTCCCCAACAGTAGCTGACGATATCGTATATCTAACCGGTTACGACAGTAATGGCCTCTGCCACGTATACGCATTAGACGCCCAATCGGGAACGCAAAACTGGACATACGGGATAGATAACTCGAGACAATTATCTCCGACGGTCGCTGATGGGACTGTGTTTGTTGGGAGCAAAACTCAAATATATGCACTAGACGCGTTTAATGGGACTGAACAATGGACCTTCGATGTTGATGGTGGAGTCAAATCGTCACCAACAGTGGCTGACGGTACCGTATACATAGCAGGTCAAAACAGTAATCATACTACTCGCCTCTACGCATTAGATGCTCAAGCGGGAACCAAACAGTGGACTTTCGAGACAGACAGTTGGATACACTCGTCTCCGACTGTTGCTGATGGTACCATATTCTTCGGAAGCCATGATTCAAAACTATATGCTCTAGACGGAACCACCGGTAACAAGCAGTGGCACTATGACACATTCAATAGCATCCGTTCATCACCAACAGTTGCTGAAGATACTGTTATCTTTGGGAGCGATGACTCAAGACTGTATGCTCTAGACGCGACTACTAGCGATATACAGGGAAATAAACAATGGTCGTTCGAAACATATGACGGGATCAAATCGTCGCCAGTAGTTGTTGATGGCAGTGTCTATGTCGGGAGCAATGATGGTAACCTCTATGCAATCCACACACAAGGGGAAAAGACTAGTAACGGATCACGTGTGTTGCTTGGAACGCTCAATCATCACGACACTCGAATCCAAAGTGATAAGGCAGGGATCGCTGATCCAGATATCCTTGAGACGGGGGCCTATGAAGACGACACTTCCGGGACAAAAATATACGACCCCTAGCGGATAACATGGTTGGGACAAATTCCCTTCACATTGTTAAAATTCTCCTACAGAAAAAGTAGTAAACATGTTTGTCAAAAGTGTCGAAAAGACAGTTCACGAACGCTCGGGCAGAGATTTTAATATATTGAGGATGGTTAAGGGCCTATGGCAGCTTGGATTGAGTACCGTGGCAACTCAGCTCGGACTGCCGCTCTCCCTTATATTAGACCTGCCCGTAATTTGAGCGAATCTCAGAAATGGGTCGTCGGTCTGAGGAATGCGGAGGTGCTGAAAGGTGGGATTCGGGTTTTTAATGATTCAGTTTTCATTGCACGAAGCGACGGAGTATCAGTATTAGATGCTTCAACTGGGGATCAACGATGGAATTATACCAATCTTGTACCAAAATTCGGATTCTGTGTAGCTGATGGAAATCCGTACAAGCTTGTTGTTGCGGGTAATGACGAGATCAGAATAGTATCCGAAGGAATAACAGATACTGTTTGGTCAGAAATAACACACTCCACGAAAGGATTGAATGGAGAACTATGTAATAGAGGAGATTATCTACTATATATGTGTGAGTCCGACGATACTGGTAAAATTGAATCGAATACCCTCTACCAAGACTCAATCTATTATTCGCTTCCAGATATCGAACAAAGCACTGTAGAGCCAATTGTCCCAATTGCGTCGGACAGCAGTATTGTATTCTGTTCTTCAAAAAACACACTGGGCGGAGCAGCCTTTGGAGAACAACTAACAATAATTTCGAGCGATTGGCATCTCCCAACAATCACTCATGTTCCTGTGGAACACCACGTGAGTAGTCCTGTAGTCGGGCATAATGGGGATATTTTTGTACAAGAATTTGATGCCGCCAGTACGGTAGTTAACCCTACTACATCGCATGTGCGGTATACCCCTGATAACAGCGGTTCATTCGACGGTCAAACGGTCGTTCAAGGATGTGTACATACTCGTGCTCCAATCGTTACCGATCAGCGGTTATACGTTATTGATGGATACGCTGATCAGGCGTATGATGAAACAGATGAATTAGTTATCTTCTCATCTTCGCTAGACGAACTCTCGCGAGAGGAACTGCCAAAGAATCTCATGCGGGAAGACCCGGATCCGATTGCTGTAGGTGACGTGGTATACATTGCGCTTGGTGATCTTCTGGTTGCGATCGACGAGAGTGGATCACAGATTTCTCAACGTCAGTTCGACGAGTCTATAGTTGCTCTTGCTGGCGGTGATCCGGGAGTGTATGTCGGTACAGAAACCTCAGTATATGGCTTAACTGATATTAGTAACACAGTCATTTATCAGAATGACTGCTGTCCCAATTGCCAGACAAGCCTGTCCCAACGGAAGGATCCACTGTACTGTCCGAACTGTGGTGCCGATCTGTAGATCCTCATATAAGTCTGACAATTATTCTAACTGAAGAACAACTGGCTACGTTCCACTCATCTTTGACGACAACGAGATCGTCTCTTGGTCGTCTCACGAGATCGAGCCGAATGGTTGTGAGCAACAATCGAGGTTGAAGTAATTGACTAGTTTTCCTTTTCAACGACCAACTGTGCCAGTGGAATCTACCTCTGAAGAATAGGCTTTCAATAGAGCCGTACAACATTATTACCGTTGAGGCGCTCGAACGAGAGTGTAGACTACTCGGCTTCTTGAGTACTCTTCTCTCGATCATATTTTACCGCCGCCGAAATCAATTGTGCCGGCATAAGCGTGTGATAGATTGGATACTTGTAGCTGGAATAGTTTGTCTGAACTTTGAGAAATTAAGATCATTCCTTAGGGGTCTTCTCCTACTACTGAAAGAGATTCTCTGTCCATTAAAATTAATATGTAGTACTCATCTCAAGTGATATGGTACGGAAAGTCGCAATATTACATACGACACTGGGAGACATCAAAATCAAGTTGTTTGATCGGCGAGCACCAAGAACAGTCAATAACTTCATCGAGTTAGCAACGGGTCAGAAGAATTGGACTAATCCCGCAACTGGGGAAATAATGAAGAAACCGTTATATGATGATCTCAAATTTCACCGCGTTATAGAGGAATTTGTGATTCAGACTGGAGACCCATCGGGGACAGGACGTGAAGGTCCGGGATACACTTTTGATGACGAGTTCCATGATGATCTCAATCACGACAGGCCAGGGGTCGTTTCGATGGCTAATAACGGACCAAACACTAACGGCTCACAATTTTTTATCACCCTTGGAGAACACCCCCACCTCAATGGTCATCACACTGTTTTTGGCCAAGTCATCGACGGAATGAACGTCGTTAATCGGATCGGTAATGTAGAGACCGATGAGAACGATCGACCAACAAGACCAATTCTACTCGAGTCTATCGATATTTCTAGATGCGGAAGCAATAGTACTCCTATCGACAACTTAGATTACAACCAACAAGGAGAAACCAAGGTTTACGACGAGCAATCAAATCGAGCGGGCAAAAGTGGTAATACGAAAATATTCGATAATAATTATTGATTTTTTAGTTGCTTACTTGAACGAAAGTAGTTGATTCGACCAAGTTTTATACGTGATCGGAGTAGGAATATAAATCGATTCCTCATTGTGGACAAAATGATGGTCATCCATCCTCCGGTTCATAGATGTTGGTACCAGTGTCGGTGTGGGTATCCGTCGTTTTACTGTTCGGTTTTTTGACTGTGCCATCGTCGGACGATTTGGGGACTGACCCGGTCGACCCGTCAGGTGTTGACGGCTCATGGCCACGAACGAAGTCCGTTACTCGCGGGCCTTTGTTTTCCCACTTAACATCAACTGTTACCGCTGCCACTTCAGCGGGATTAGATTCGCTAATATCCTCTCTGTGGAAGAAGATGTCTTCCTCAACTGCGTTTGTCTTGATGAAGCCGTAACCACCCGTGTCGTTGAAGAAAGTTATTTTTCCTTGGACATCCTGAAGTGTCAATTTTTTTACTTTTTGGGCTCGAGGACCTTTCTCAACCCATTCAATGGTAAATTCAACTTTTTGACCTTCTTTGAGGTCTGGTCCATTAAGATCCTCTCTGTGGACGAAGATACTTTTGTCGACTTCGTCGATTTCGATGAAGCCGTAACCGTCGGTATCATTAACAAAATCTATTTCGCCACATGGCATACAACTAATAATTCTAGCGATTCACATAAAAAATTCTACTGAGGCGAATGAGTGGTGATTGAATTATTACTCAGGTGGGAGTTGGCTCCGGGAGGGACAGATAGGTCGCCCGAGAGTGTAAATTGATTTGGGGGAAAATTATTTGTTACGAAGCAACACAGGTTTGACCACAATGCCTATCGACATGTCGGCAGCGATCAGCCGTCCGTATTTGAACGCTGGAGAGCCGGGAGAGGTCACTCATGGGCAGGTTACTATCGATCCTGGTACAGAGAAGGCGGATGTCACCCGCCACGTAGCACTCTGTGTGGACACGAGTGGGTCAATGGAAGGCGATCGGATCGAGATGGCAAAAGAAGGTGCTATTTATGCCACCGGAACACTCGACGACGACGACTATCTCAGTCTTGTGACGTTCGACGGTGACTCTCAGGTGCTTCTCGGACCGGTTCGGTGGGGTGACATCGACCGTGACAACGCTCACGACGAAATCAGAGAGATGGAAGCACAGGGACTGACGGACATCGAGGCTGGGCTCCGTGATGCCCGGAGAAGTCTCGACCAGATTCCCGCCGATCCGGATGCTGTGCGTCGTATCATACTTCTATCCGACGGTGAAGACAATGACAAGTCCGGCTCTGATTTCGAGCCGATCGTTGAAGATCTGATCGATAACCACACCTCGATTATGGCCGCAGGTATCGGTGAATACGACGAGGCGACGATTAAGACGATCGGGACTGGTGAGGGGAACAAGTGGGAACATCTCACCGACGTACAAGAAATTCGAGCGTTTCTGAGCGGAGAGGTGTCGCTCGCTGGAACTGTCTTGGAAACGAAACCGGAACTCCGCTTCGATACGGCCGGGGGGACGGAGCTTCGTGACGTGTACCGCTGTGTGCCGCAAGTTCAAGAGGCTGATGTTGACTGGGATGGGAGCACAGCAGTTGTTACACTACCAGACCTAAAAGAAGAGGAAAAACAGCTCGTCGTCTTCGAAATGGTTGCCCCGAAGGGTGAGGAGGAAGATGTCCGGAAGGTTGCTGATGTCACGTTCGAGGCGTCTGAGAGACAACAGACAGAACTCTCTATTGAGTACACGAACGATCCAGAGCTTCTGGCCCAAATGAATAAAGATCCGATGGTGAACCACAACGCGGCCACGATAATTGACGGGGGCGCCAACACTGACGATCCGGATCTTGATAAAATGGAATCGGACATCGATAAACTTGCGACAGTCGCAGATGAGGATACAGATATCGTTTCACAGCTCCGAGATCAAAAGACAAGAATGGAGGAAGATGACCGGCAATCAGCTGCCTTCGAGACGTCAACTATGCTCACAGAGCAGATGAACGAGACACAGCCAATGCAAAATGAGTAACTGGGTAGCCCAACGAGCGGTAGTTATCACAAATCCCGTCTGATCATCATGTCGTTCACGCCACAGCAGGGGACAAAAATCGCTGGTCGATACCAGTTGGAACAGGAACTCGACAGCGGTGCATTCGGCGACGCTTGGCTCGCGCGCGACGCTCAAGGTGGTCAGAAGGTTGTCGTCAAAATATCACACACGAACAACTACGACATTCAGGTTATTGAAAAGCAGTTTGAGCGGGAGTGGCGTATTCTCGAACTCATCTCGGATGCTGGTGACCACCCAAATATCATGAGCTTGATTGACACGGGTACCCAGGGCGGTCACTGGTATACTATCGTCGAGTTCGTTGACGGCACGGAGGTTCACCACCATGTGGATGACAATGGGCCGATAACAAACTCCGATCAGTTGCGGCGTATCGGAATAGATATCTGTGATGCCATGGCGTTCCTCCACGAGAACGAGCTAGTCTACCGTGATCTCAAGCCGGACAACGTGATGTTCGAAGGGGGATTTGATCCCACACTTATCGACTTCAACACGGCCCGGGAGATGCAGCCCAGCCAAGATATGTCGACCCAGTTCCGCGGGCCATTCAAGGCACCAGAGATTGCGGGCGGTCCAGGTGATGCTGGGCCATGGACAGATGTCTACTCCATCGGGAAGTTCATCTTTTATTTGGTAAGTGGTAACGTTGAACGAGATGATGACCTCAATCCGCTCGACTTCGGTATCCAGGTTGAGCCGTATCTCGCAGAGATCATCGAGCGGGCCACAAGCAGTGACCACCAGACGCGCTACCGAAACGCAACGATTCTGAAGCGGGCTCTCCGAGAGCGAGAGCCGGAACCGCCACAACAAGCTGAGCTGCGTTGGCTACAGGACGAGCGGACCTTCTCGGTTCACCCCGGCGACACGATCGGCAGGGACGGGGGCGATGCGGCAATTATGGTTGAGGACAAAACCGAGCACGTCTCTGCTGTCCACGCAAAGTTCGACATACGAGGGAACGGTCAGTGGGTCCTCGAGGATTTGAGCCTTAACGGGACTTGGATAGCGAAAGATCATGAATCAGACTTCGAGCATCGGGTTCTCAGTGAGGAGGGTAAACGTCGGCTGAAACAACGGGGCAAAGCTCCGCCGAACGTTGACGATCTACCCAACACGATGGCAATCAGCGATGGCGATATCATCGCCCTCGTCCACCCGAACCATGAGACTTGGCTTGAAGTGACTCTGGACAACTGACTCACACAGGAGGTTAACACATGGAATACAAAATATTCGAAGACATTGGGAGAATCAAACGCGAAAGAAAAGACGGTATTAATGAGGATAGCGCAGGCGCAAACATCGTGGAACAGTCTCATCGAGATATTGAACGGACTATCGGCGTCTTCGTCGTCGCTGACGGTGCGGGTGGGTACGCGGGTGGTGAGGTCGCGAGCTACATTGCCACCACAGTCGTGATTGAGGAGCTAAGTGATCTTCTTTACGAGTACGTTCAGTCGACCCCAGACGAGTTTGAGGTTGTACTGACCGACGAACGCCAGCCCGAGCGACCGGAACAAAAAGCGATTCTAAATGGAATCGAAGATGCGATTAATGAGGCCCACCGAGAGATTCTCCGGTACGCCAGCGAGGCCGAGTCACAGGCACTCACGACGGCGACAGTCGGAGTCCGCTTTGGGACGAAGCTGTACTACGGCTGGGTCGGAGATAGCCCAATTTATCTTATCAATCGTGAAAAGCAGTCGATCGCTCCAATAACCCGAGATCACTCGAAGGCCGAACTGGATCGGCAGGCCGGTAAAGTCGATGATATCGAAGCTGAAGTTCATCCAGAAGGCCACAAAATATCTCGTGCGATGGGTGGGAGCCAGTTCGAACAGGCGGAAGGCGCAACCGTTGACGTTGACACAGACGTTCGAGACATTTACGCAGACGACATTATCCTTCTCACCAGTGACGGCCTGGTGGACGCGGCCAACACTGCCGACCGGATCAACCGTCTCTATTCGGCATACCAGAACGCCGATAACAAAGAAGAAGTAGCGGAACAGATACGTGAGGAAGTTGTTACGGATGGAAATATTCGGGATATTGTCCTTGACGCTGAGGATCTCTCAGCGGCCGCACAGAAGCTAATTGATTACGCCAATAGAAGTGGGGGCAAAGACAATATCTCTGGCATCCTTATTCAGGATTCCTCTCTGCCTGCTACTCCTCCCAGACAATTATACCGCGGGATCGACGACAAGGATGTCGAAGATCTTGAAACCCAGATCGAGGTGGACGGGGAATCCACTGCTGACGAAGAGTCCGTCAAAGACGATCCGACTGCCGACGAGATGGATACTGATGGAACTGACTCACAGTCTTCTGCGCCAGACTCTTCGCCATCCCGTAGTGAGGAACCGGGCGCAGCGCAGGACACTGGTTCCCCGTCGACAGACGCGTTGGGAGACAGTTCCGGTCACGAATCGAGTCGACAGGCGGTGATTAGAGGAGCAGCTAAGTACTTTCCTGGCGAAGATTCGAAAGCTGTTGTGACACCCAAGACAACAGTCGGACGTCGCGACAAGCGACCCGAGGCGTCAGTGGAACTTATCGACGACCTCGAACTGGTCAGTCCCGAACACATACAGTTCGACTACACGGAAGACCGGGGCTGGATCGTCCGAGATATAAGCCTCCGCGGGACGTTGATTAGACAGGAGAACGAGTGGACTGAGATCCGGTCGCCGATGGGGCAGAATCAACTCCAGATGAGCGACGAGACGACCGTTGAAGGGGTCGCTGACGCCTACGAGGTTCGGGATGGCGACGAGATTGCTCTCGTTAACGAGAAGGTCATCAAGTTCAGATTTGAGACCCACTCCTAAGCGGAAACGATAGTCGCAGTCGCTACGTCGGCAAAACGGATTTTATCGTCGTCGTTAACTGGGACTCGATCTCCAGATGAGACCTTGTCACCATTTACTGCTGTACCGTGGGATGAATCCAGATCGACGAGGTATGTTGCCTCACTTTCTTGGGTGAACTGGCAATGTTCTCGACTTACATGACGGGCAGCGTATTCTGAGAAGTCGGTAGCGATCATATGGTTGCGGACCTTTGTACCGACTGGTTCCCCGTAGGGAAGTTCCAGTACCTCCCCACCTAGTCTCAGGACGACAGAGTCAGACCCGAATGAATTTCCACAATTTGGGCAAAAATCGGCATCGATACCGGTAGCTGAGCCGCAGTCGGGGCAGTACTTTTCCTCCGCGTTTTCGTCAATCGATTCCTCCTCAGCTTGGTAATAATTCGTACCCATCCTGTCGTGGTTGTCAGATTCCACGTCGTCAACGTCTTCGGACATAGCGCTTGCTTTTGTCGCGTCGTACGGTTTCGTCTCGTGTATATCGGTGTTGTCGATCGGGGACTGACTCTTCTGGGGTGTCATACTGGACGAATCGGTCGAGCCGCTTGTTTCCGTGTCAGTTGAACCTATAGTGTCTGCGCTACCCTTGCCGGAGCCTGATGAACCGTCGGCAGTTGTATCTTGATTGGCGGTTATGCTGGAGCTGCGCGCTGTGTTCGTTCCGCCCGTGTTTCCCGAATCACCAGTGGAACTGGGAAGGCTTGACTTGTCACTGTTTGAACTACCTGAGCCGAAGAAGTCAGGGAGCACCTCGTCTACGTTATTGATAACGAAGTAGCCAGTCGTGAGTAGGGCGACCATGACTATTATCAGTAGGAGTTCATCCGCCATAACTGGTCTTGAGTATGGGCTCGAATAAAGGGTATGTCCTTACGCAACACGCATGGAAATATTGGAAAATCAACGGTACAAAATATCCCTACCGTCTCAAGGTAGTCGCCTAGGGGTACGAGCAGGAGTACATCACTGTGATAATAATACTAGAATCTGATACCTTAGAATACCAATTATAGCACAAGCAGATGTCCTTCTGAAGATCGTTATTTTGAAATGTTAACTTTCAGCCCGTAAGAGACCAACAAGTGAGAAACTTTTATCTAGTAGATAAGCAATAACCCTATCAGGTCTAATGATGACCGTGACACTCAAGAATTTCCATGCTGACTGGTGCGGCCCTTGTAAAACGCAAGAATCTATTCTTAACAATCTTAAAAATGAATGGGGGGACAGAGTCAACTTTGAAGATATTGACGTGGATAATAACTCAGACATCGCGGATTCATACCAAGTTCGCTCCCTACCGACACTGGTTATTGAAAATGAACAAGGTGTTGTTGAGCGATTTGTCGGTGTTACGCAGGGTGAGAAAATCAATACAGCCTTCGAAGAAGCCGGTGTTTTGGAGGATCAAGAGAATATCACTTCGTCCAATAGTAACACCCGAGTGTACGATCCTGATTCTAATTCGAATTCTCTTTCGTAATCTTTGCTTAGACATTCTTGAAACTAGCGCTTAGTGACTACGTCGAGCGAACAGAACCGATCCACGAGCCTCTCTCCACCCAATCTCACTATTTTGAATAACAGCTATCGAGAACGATTTGTACCGATTTTGTCCCTTTATGACTAGAATATTATACTCCGATTAGGACCTGATGGGCGCAGTACGTTGGCCCGTACGGTCTGTCGCCAAACTGCTCTCTCCCCAGCGTGAATTTGATGTCCTGTTTTCGGGGAAATTTTTATTTTGTCAGCGATATCTTATGGGTACACGATGGTTGAGTGTCCAGTCTGTGACGTAGAATTCGATATCGCGAAGCGAGGCCCTGTTTGTCCTAACGGTCACCCACATCCTGACGGTGAGACTACTGACGGTGAGGATTCGTTCGCTTGCTCAAGTTGTGGCTCTACAGCTGTCGAGGAAGACGATGAATTCTGTCCTAACTGTGGCGAGGAAGTAGGTGGGGGATCCGAAGATGAGGATGATACCTGCCCTAATTGTGGGCAGAGTGATATTGTCGACGCCGCTTTCTGCCCGAACTGCGGCACCGATCTTGATAATGATTCGGAAGACAGCGCGCCAGACCGTGTCATTCTAGAAAGTGGCGGTGGTGAGGTAACAGCCGAAGACGGCGAAGCGGTCGGCGCTGCACTTCGCAACGCCGCCGTCAACGGCGGCGTCTCAAAAGATAAGGCTAGAAAAATTCATCGTGAACACGTCAAATTTGACATCGGCGACGACGGCGTCGCGATGGAAGTCCTTGGCGTCAATCCTACTGTTCACGAGACTAATGAACTCTCCCAAGGTGATCGTGTCGACATTGAGGAAGGCGACACTGTCGAGTTCTCTCGAACTCTGGAGGCGACAGTCAAATTCGAGTGACTATCATAGACTGGCGGCTATTTGATGACTTTTGTACCCTTCTCACATCACGGTACTTCCTGGATATCTCCTCGTTCGCAGTTAGTGATGGCGACGACGGGGTGAAGGCACAGCGTAGGGATCACCTGTGCTGGTATTCAGCACGACATGCCCGCGCTGTCAGCACTTGAAGACTTCAACAGAGCCAGTTGACCACATTCAATTCATTCACTTTTTTCACATTCAGAGCTGTTACCCCGCTGTATTCTGCGAATTGAACAGATCAGACTTAGGTTATTATTTCTGTAAAATAGTGTTACCTCACACTCTATGTAGATTCGTCGTCCGGAGAGTAGATCTTTGTCGTTGATGATTGTTTATTATTAGACTCTTCACTCATCTCACTTTCTTTAGAGTATCTCGGTGAAAAATCATTACTAAATCCCTTACTTTTGAAAAATTCTTTTATTTGTCCAGTTTGATCGCCATTAAGTTCAATCACACCGGTTTTGACGCTGCCGCCACAAGCAAACACCGCCCTGAGATCAGACAGTAAATTATCAAGGTTATAGATATGCGGATCAAGCCCCTCAATAACTGTTACTTCTTTTCCGTACCGTCGCTCCTCTAGCTGTACTGAAATTTCTGGAGCCGCATTATGTTGATCTCCGCAGACACAAATTTCATATGGGAGCCCACATGTTGGACAGAGTCCTCCCTCTTCCGTGGAATTGTCGGCTTCATCCTCACAGACACAGAGCTCGGTTGGTAATTCACATGTCGAACAGATCTCTGACAATGTGGTATTTATTTGTTGACTCCCGTTATAATAATACACCGGCTGTATTGTCTGGCAGAAAAAACGGCGAGGATCCAGAATCTTAAGAATCTATCGCCCAGTGCCTTGCTATCGTTTTATACGACGGAACGATAATGGATGAAGGCTCTGAGCCTGTACCAGCATCTCGAATTCGTTAATTCCGGATGGAATATTACCACCTGCGAATTAGTTAGGTACTTCGGGTAAGCTACAGAGAGCTACTTGTTTGACTGACAAGTCGGAGCTTGGATGTCCAGTTTATTACCTTGGTTACTATTTTCAACTATTATATATAAATATCACTGAATTAACTCAAGGGTTTCCTTGGTGTTCGCGAATACTGTTTCTCGACCAGAAGGATGTGCTCAGGTATGAACTCTATTACCGTGAGATAGTTATTCTTATATTATAAGAGGTATAGCTAATACTCAGGGCAGTCAAAAAACATATTATTTTTGGCACTTTTGCCTACAGAAATACAAACTCGTCGGTTCACTCAACCTGCTAATTCGTTTGTTTTGATGCCTCCATTTTGGTGTCGGCTATTTGATAAAAAAATTATAATATCCCGTGGTCGATGGTAGAACACATGAGTCAAGAAGATTTTGGGGCGTACAATCTCCCCCCGATATACGTCAGCGAACCGGGATACGACGATATGGGTGAAATCTTAGACCAACTTGGCGTTAGCCATCGCGGGATCGACCAAGCAGACTTAGGGTCAATGGATGAAGGTGTCGTAATGGTCAATTGTGACGCCAAGTGGCGCGACGGGGCGATCGGCGCTCTCGGCAAAGCGGTCGATGCGGCAGTCGACGCGTCTTCATTTGAGAGTTTCATTATGGGCGCCGCCAGCGGTAGTTCTGTCTCCGATTCGTTTGATGAATTTATTAATCGGGGCGGTGCGGCGATCGTTACTGATTACGCAGGTGAATTGTTGACAGAATTTACTGCGGTGTCGTTCGACACATCTACCACAAATAAGACTGTGGCTGCGAGCGTTGAGGACTCGGAACTCTCCGATCTCCTCGGAACGAATCAGATCGATATTGAGTTCGACCTCGCTGGGTGGTATAAGCCGCAGTCGACGCCACGAGGAAGTACCCCTCTTCTCCGGGACGCTACGACCGGTGATCTCCTCGCTTACAAGTTCCCACATGGAAGCGGCGACATTGTCTACACGGCGTTTCACAACCATGCCCAAGCAACTCAAGTTGAGAAGGCACTGCTGAAACTCCTCTTGATGATCCCGATAGCGGAAACGACTGGAACTGACCTCAAAGATACCTACACGACGATAACCGGTGAGACAATCCAATCAGGAGACACTGTTATCCAAGACACCGGTGGGTCGTCGACGACCACGACGACTGACACCGGAACTGGCGTGGAGAGAGTCTCCATTCAACTTGATGTGGCTGGAGGCGGTAGCGTGAACAAGCAGCTCGCGCCTGGTGACCAGGCCCGGTTTGGACGACAGGACTTCGCCGGCCATGTCTCGGACGACCAACGAAAATATATTTCGGGAACGCATTTTGAGATCTGCCATCGGAACGGAGGGAATGTTGAGATCTGCGACACGGACAGTTCGAACGGGACGCAACTAAACGGTCGGGACATCTCAGACGGAGAGCCTCGAGAGCTATCCGAGGGTGCTGAATTGAGTCTCGCTGACGGCTCAGCAAATATCGTTGTCTGGGTGTCATAGTTTCCTCCTATTGCGGAGTCACTACTGTCGTCGGTCGGCTACAACTCTCGCCCACAATATGGACAATGCTGGACGTCGGCAAACGATCCTATATCCGACCCGCACCCGGGACAGAACTCGATCGATTCATTTTGACGCCCGGAGGCCCCGGTTGAATCGGGCGTGAACACCTTTGTAGTTGAATTTGTCGATGACGACGGGGCGGCGTCCCGGCTTTCGGTGTCGCTGTGAATCGGCTCTTTCCGGTCTGGCTCACCGATCAACTGATACATTGGCCCCGTATTCATCTGGGTTTTATATACCGACTGGTCGTGAAATTCAAGTCGCGTGTCGTCAGTCTCAACGATGATTCGACACCCAGAGAGTTCTGTCCCGAATTGTTCAAGAAACTCATCCATATTGGGGATATTTGGCTGGATATTTCCCTGCTGGTTCGCTTGGGTTCCCTGACCAACGTGGGAGTTGTCATCGTTGCGCTCCCGTTCCCGTCGCTCACGAATCTCTTCAACACGTTCGCGAAAGGATTTCTCGTCGTCTGCCATATGAAATTGTGTTGGCTGAAGTATAATCAATTCGGGGGATGGTGACCCACCTGGTCTAGTTTGTGGCTGTGTAGAATATCAACGACTTCGCATTCAGTACGTCAGTTGTTAACGCTTCAGTTCGAATTATAGTTTAGATACTCATCTATTGATGCTACTTGATGAAAATGAGCCCGCATCCCTATCGGAGAGGTGTCATTCTTTTTGACCACCAGGAACGAAGCTCTACTCTGTGGCTGATCTATCGGGATTATTGCTGCGACCTCCAGTGTATGTTTCCTGCCAGTGTAACGGTCGCTTCCGGTTAGAGACCAATCTGTATTCGCTACCGTGGCCCCGCCGGGGCGGAAGTGTACCTTTAAGTGATCGTCAAAACTGGTGAATGAAAGGGGTTGTTCGAAACGAATGATGCCATGTCTGCGTCACCCACGGTAGCAGAAATGACGGTATACGTTGGAGGCAAGGACAACTGTTTGTATGCGGTCGACGCGATGGTCGATACGATGAAATGGTCGCTCGAAACAGCCGATCAAATACGACCCGCTCTGACGGTGAAGAGATAAAATGTCTACGTAGGATGATAAGACACCACAGAATACGCCGTTGCTACTGATTCGATCGACGTTGTAAATCGTGGTTCGAGAGTGTTCCTAAGCACCCTCACATATCACGCTGAACGACCGGCAGACACTCGGACAGTCGACAGATGCGTCTCTACAACCCACGAGTGGGTTTCTCCGACTCTTTTCCAATAAGTAATTTCAGCGGAATGGACGAGACTGGTAGTCAGGTCTGTCATCCTACCGAGAGACACACTCGCCAGAAGGGTCTTCACACACCCCGATCGACATAAGCTTCTGTACCGGTTGCGGAGCTGACTTGTAGTAAATTCTCGACAGAAAATGGAGACACACATAACATGTACTCACCAACCCCGACGTAAAGAGACTGTTACTGAAGACATCGTATTAGCATGATCAAGAACGGAGATTAGCGCTGGAACCCCCACCGGTATCAAAGTTAATATGATTGCAAACGGCTGAGAGATACTCCTGATCTAACCGGGAACAAGCTTCTGTTGTACTGACCGGATCCAGAAACGAAGTCATACTCGACAAACCGATCAGGGGTGTTGAGTCCACCATACAGGAGTCGAGATACAGTATTGAACAGCAAGAATCTACCAAGGCAGCTACCAAAACAGCCCTAAAAGCTATTCGAACCAGCTGACTCAACTGACACGAGAGTCTATTTTTGAGACGAACATATATAAAAGAAATATCAAATAACTACTCCACAGGGTAGAAGTACGTCACGCTGGCTGTCAGTGGGGGAGTGCTGAAGCAGGTTACAATTCAGTACCACAGGACGGACAGTATTTGGCTTCGTCGTTCGCAATCCGGTCACCGCACTGCGAGCACATCCCATCTCGGTCAGAACGCTCGTGGTATACCCTCGTTTCATCAGTACTGTTTGAGCTGTACACCTCGGTGTCGGTGGTCTGTCGTGTGTTCCAACCGCTTCTGGGAGAGACGTCGATCTGCTCGTACGCTCCCCTTTTGGGAATGTACCCTTGACCGGATTCCTCCTCAACCAACTGGAGTGCCTTCAGACTCTGCATCTGGTTACGAATCGTCCCTGGGTTTCGACCAACCGCCGTCGCAAGTTCCTCTTTCGACACTCCACGTCCCTTGGTGTACTGATCAATCAGCGCAGAGAGGATTCGCGTCTGCGACGATGTCAACTCGAGTTGATCTGGGTTCGGTGACTTCTCTGAGGTCGGTGAAGTCCCATCCATCCTCGATATGGCTTGCTCTGTAGGGACGTACCCTCCTCCTTTATATGGTTTTTCCTCGACTAAATTGAGCGATTTTAGGGACTGTATCTGGTTACGAATCGTCCCTGGGTTCCGATCGGTACGCTGGGCGACGGCCTCTCCGTTGATGGGACTCCTTCGTTTGCGATACAGTTCGATGAGTGCACCGATGATTGCTTTTTGGCTTGAAGTGAGTTCGATCTCGGACATGCCTGATTACGCAATACTAGTTTTCTTTATGATAAAAACTCTATCCCTGTTCGAAGTCAAAAACTATACTCAGATAAACTCGAATCGCAGTTGAGTTGATCGGGTGTTCTAATTTTTAAATCCGAGTGTCGAACAAAGTATTATTTTATATTTAAAATCAGTGAGAAAATCTTGCACCATCCAATACTACACTGATGTCTACAGGCTTTCACCACAGCTTGGGCAATTATTCCAGTCGCCATACTTTCCGAAGTCGCTCCTGAGACAAGCAAAATACTCCATACAAAGTTCGAGCCGATGACAAGCAATGTTCTTGTGTATTTATTTCTGACAGAATTTTCCGAGAAACACGACGTCTCCGATGCTGTGTTTCTCGTCGGTAGATCGCACTCATTACAAGATTCACGTCAGTGCCACAGCTTCGATTTCAGATGTAAAAAATATAGAAATCAAAACAGAATCGAGCGTATTTTTGAAAAATAAGATGCTGAAATGTCTGATTCTCCATCTGTTTCAACAACGCCGAAGTAGACATTAGCATGTGGCTGAGACCGTCTCTTTCGAATGGAATCAACGTATCTAACCGTACCATAGTCCCTGAGCAAACGTTATTATCCTACCGCCAGTGTATTTCATACATAATATGGTTCGCTGTCCGGCCTGCGACCTCGAGTATGACCAGGACGAACGAGGTCCAGTATGCCCGAACGGACATCCTCTCCCCGATCTACCGCCGACGCCCCCCGAATCGGCGGTTCCGTCGCCCGAGGGGATCACACTACCCTACCAAATTCCGTCCTCTACCAAGCCATTTGAAAACATTACTGAAGATGAGGCGTACGCCGAGCAGATACAGGAATCTGACCTGTATGCTGCCCTTATTGACGAAGCCAATCCCGACGGGCCGACATATTTGCCTGCGAAGACCGGTCAATTACAGACCACCGAAACAAGAGATGGAAGACTCGTTTTTGTTGAGCTCCAACAGCGTCACGAGCTAGGTAACGACAGAACGGCTTCCTGTCCGCACTGTGGGAATGACCTCACTTCGCACGATGAAGCAAATTACTGTCCGTTCTGCGGGAAGAGTATAGAAGGGGTAGATGTTTCAGATTTTGTTGGCTTTATTCGGAACACCGTCACGGCGTATTTTACAGACGGAGACTTCGTGCGCGTGGCCATCTACCACGAATTTCAATACGCACCGACATACGGCGCCGGTGTCATCTACGAGCACGACGGAATATCCATCACCTCACGTGAAATTTGGATTTCATGAGATGCGGGTAACCGGCTGTTGCTGAAGCCTGTCCGAATTTTTTTATTTCTCCGTCAGCATTATTGGGCATGTATTCTAGAGACGCGTACCGCGGAGTGTTGCTCGGGCTGGCGTGTGGGGATGCCCTTGGAAGACCGGTTGAAGGGAAGGACCGGATGCGATTGCTGATCGGTACGGCAGTGTGGTACGGATGTACGGCGCTGGGGTGTTTGGCGCAGAGCCGGGACGAACCACGGACGACACAGCGCAGGCCGCAGCGCTCTCGCGGGTGCTTATTAAGAAGGAGACATTCGATCCGACGGCGTTTGCCGACCGCTTAGTCGACTGGTACGAGGACGACGCTTTCGGCGTCGGTAGCATGACTCGGAGGAGCATTCAACAGCTCCGATCTGGGGAGTCGTGGCATTACGCTGGGAAGAATACTTGGCTAGAAAGTGAAGAGGGCCAGAACGCCGGAAACGGAAGCATCATGCGATGTGCTCCCTTGGCATTGGCATACGCGTGCGGTCGCGTTAAGTTTGGCGTGAATTGTGGTAGACTGCGAGGGCTTCGAGCCAATTTTGAGCTGTCTCGAACGCGAC
>ENA-ORDC01000679-ORDC01000679.1-marine-metagenome-genome-assembly--contig:-NODE-679-length-30993-cov-4.007504_pt1 | contig 30993 bp, 33 predicted proteins | sample MGYA00237783_ERZ508515 | MGnify/ENA primary metagenome ERZ508515 (study PRJEB26186, sample SAMN06268792) | marine metagenome | isolation source: Eden Landing Ponds, San Francisco, CA, USA | place... | reverse complement strand
TGACGGGCCAGAGGAGGCGTCGCGCCTTGTCGAGGTTCACGTTGTCCGGCCAACTGCTGATCGGCGGGAGGCGCTGGTGCCCGCCGGACGCGCCGCCGCGGCCGTCGTGGGCGCGGTACGTCCCGGCGCTGTGCCACGCCATCCGGATAAAGAGGGGCCCGTAGTGACCGTAGTCCGCCGGCCACCAGTCCTGCGAGGAGGCCATCAGCTCTTCGAGGTCGGCTTTCACCTGCTCGTAGTCGAGATTCTGGAACTCCTCGGCGTAGTCGAACTCCTCGCCCATCGGGTCGGTCTGTTGTGCGTTCTGGTCGAGGATTTCGAGGTCTAACTGGTTCGGCCACCAGTCATGGTCGGAGCCATTCATACGCGAACGGTTACCGCTTTTGGGTGATAAAATTGACTGATTTTGAATTAACTCTTGGCTATAGCCAAAGCAATCTTTTTACTTTATGAATAATTTCGGGAGAGGCCGCTCCCGAGGAGAGACACCAGTTTCGCAACCGAGCAGGTAGCGTGGAACGACGCGCGGTTCGCCTGCGCGCTCGTGAACGTCGGTGCAACTGGTCCGTCATTCGGCGCGACGCGACGCCGTCAGTCAACGCCGAGTCAGGTCGAGCCGAACCATACCAGAAAGTGACCGACAATCACTCAGATAATCAAAAAAAAATACGAGCGTGAATTTATACCACATTGAGGCCCGTGACGGTTGTGTACCCTGTACGATGTGCTACGAAGCGTCTGGACTCTCCTTTGACTCACAGCTCACGGCGATACAACACGTCGAACGACGACGAGTCCTCCTCATGCTTCTCAGGTCGACTGCCAACGACGCCGCGTTCGACGACGGCCGCGCGCCGACCGAGACCGACGTTCGGAAGCTGAAACTGCAGATGTATCACGTACACCTTCCGAAGCTCGAACGGATGGGACTTATCGAGTCAACCGATGGCTGGTACGACATCCGCAGGGGTCCGCGCTTCGACGACATCGCGCCGTTGTTGCGCGTCATCGACGACCACCGAGACGAACTGCCGACCGACCTGTTGTAGTCGCCGTCGAACGAACCGGCTTGCCGAAGGACGGAAGCGCCGCCAGCGCGTCAGTTCGAGTCCCGAGAAGGGAGCAGTCCCTGGGACAGCAACCGGCGAGAGATGACGATGAGGCCGTTCTGGAATCCACTACCGAAAATCGCGTGTTCTTCGCCCGTGTCGGGGACAATCGTGCTGACGAGAATCGACGAGCGGTCGACGAGTAACAGCCGGCCGATGGCGAGGTTCTCGGCGACGTTCTCGCCGCGGAGCCATTCGAGGCCGGAAACGAACGTCGTCGCGTCCGGGATGGCCGCTCGAATCCGTTGTTGCAGGGATTCGGTCGCCGCCCCGATGACGACGTCCACGTCATTGTCGCGGGAGTTCAGGTCCTCGACGAGACGGTCGGTCAGAAGCGAGTCGTCACCGAGGACGAGGACGATTTCGTCGTCCGCGTCCGAGAGGAGTTTGCGCGTCCGGTTCGCGATGGCGTCCGTTCCGGACATCGCCCAGACCTCTTGAACCGAGCCCTGTTCGTCCGAGTCGATTCTGTCGGTCCGTTCCAGTGCGTTCGTGAGCCGGTCGATTCGGTTTTGGTACTGGGCACGGAGCGTCTCGGTCGCTTCCAAGAGGGGCACAGACCGAAACCGCTGTGGACTCGAGTGCTGGACCTCGACGAGCCCCTGTGCCTCCAGCACGCGAACCGCATCGTAGACGCGGGTCCGTGGGACGTCAGTAATCTCACTGAGTTGTTTCGCCGTGCCCGTCGAGACGCGACTGAGTCCGACGAAACACTTTGCCTCGTACTCTTTGAGTCCGAGTTGCTGAAGGACGTCGATAGCGTCTTCTTGTGAATTTTCCGTGCTCATGGGTCCCAACCGACATTCCGAGTCGTCTCGGTGCTTCACTAGAAGTTGCATCGGCGAACGGATAACAATTGTTACTTTGTGAGTGAATCAACGGGAGGCCGCCGAAACATCCGCTCTAATACGGGCTGAAAGGCCGATTAACTGCGTGTTTGTGACGCCGAGGCTGTAATCTTCTCAGTGACAAAATAACGAGGGCTCGCAGTAGCCCGAGTTGTCCGGGAATCTCGTCTATTGCGTATTTACTCAGTTAATCACAAAATGTTATATTGTTCGGAATCGAACACCGGGTGCGGCACACAGTGAAGTACTGTGTCCCAACCACAATCGACACGTGCCGCCTCAGCCACGTGTCGTGGCTGAGTTTCGGAGACAACGAGGCACCCCACTATGAGTACTGACTCGGCGGAAGATACCCGCTCTGTCGCAATCGAACAACTGGAACAGTTCGGCCTCAGCGCGTACGCCGCGCGGACGTTCGTCGCGCTCACCGGTCTGGGCATCGGCACGGCAACGGACGTCAGCGAGGTCTCCGACGTTCCTCGAACCCGGGTATACGATGCGGTCGACGAGCTACACGAGCGGGGGCTCGTCGACATCCAACAGTCCTCGCCGAAGAAGTTCTGGGCGGCGTCCGCGGGGACGACGTGCCAGAAGTTCGAACAGGAGATGAGACAGCGGAGAGACCTCTTGATGGCGTCGCTTCGGGAACTCGGGAGCACACAGCGCAAGCAAGAGCGCGGCGTCTGGACGGTCAACGGCCAGTCCGCGGTCACGGACCGCGTCCTCGAATTCATCGAACGGGCGGAAGACGAAATCGTCTACATGATCGTCGAGGAACTGCTCACCGAGGACGTCACGGAGGCGCTGAGGGAGGCGGCACACCGCGGGGTCTCGATTCGGCTCGCGGGTGTCTCACCGGACGTTCAGGAGACGCTCCGCGACGAAATCCCCGACGCGGAGCTGTTCGACACGCTGTGGATGTGGTCGGACACGCCGGCGGGCCGCCTCATGATGGTCGATAGAACGCAAACGCTCGTGAGCGTACTCGTCAACGACGACGACGCGGCTCTGTCGGACCCTCGCTCGGAGACGGCGATTTGGGGGGCTGGCGAGACGAACAGCCTCGTCGCGGTGCTCCGGGCGATATTCACGTGGCGGCTCGAAAACGACGGCCTCGACGACTGAGACGAGGACCGCTCGACTCGTTGGGCGGTTCGAAACACGGAGACAGAAGCGTTCGAAGTCGAAAACTCATTACTGCGGCTCGTTACAATCTCGAGGACTGTCGAGAAAATCGCTCGCGCGTGACCCCGAGCGCGGCGCGAGCGGCGCGGAATGCCATCGGGGTGGTCCGGCGACGTACTACCGTGGTGGACGCGGCGGCGCGATAGCGGTCGTCGCCACCGCGCCCATCGCCACGACAGGGTCGACGATGGGTATCGGAACGTCGGCCCGCACGTCGGGAATCGCGCCCGACGAGGAGATGCCGGTACAGCTCGGCGCGACGACGTCGCACCCGGCGTCGACGAGGCGGTCGACCGCCGCGCGAATCGCCGCCCGGCCGTCGTCGGTCGTGAGGTAGTTCGTCGTCGCCGCGCCCTCGACGACTTCCTCGGCCGCGAGCCGGTCGCCGAGCAGGTCACGAATGGCCGACCCGGCCCCGTTTTCGAGGCCGAGCGTCCCGACGCGCTCGCCGCGGGCGGACGCGACGGCCGCCACGCTCGCGCCCGCCCCGACGACCGGGACGTCGAGCGCCTCGTCGAGCGCCTCCACGCCGGGGTCGAGCGCGCAACTGACGCAAAGCGCGTCGACCTCGGTCGCCAGCTCGCGGCCGAGCGCCTCGATATACGGGAGGGCGTCGGCCTCGGCGGCCGCGTTCGGAATCCCATCGGGGTGGTCGGGGATGCACCGCGACAGCGTCGAGACCTGCGGGTAGTGCCGCTCGATGACTCGCCCGTGGCGAGCGACCTCCGCGGGGTCGTCGAGGGTGAGCACGCGGAGAACGCCGAGTTCGACCATCAGACGGCACCCCCGCCGTTCCGGTCGGTGTCCGGGTCCGGCGCGTCCGAGTCCGCGTCCAGCGCGTCCGAATCCGCCGGCTCGTCGATGCCGCGGGCCTCGAAGAAGCCCTGCTGGCGGAGCGCGTCGAGCAGTTCGCCCTCGCGGCGGTTCATGAAGCCGCTCGGCCCCCAGTAGCGTTCGAGCGTCTCCTGCCACTCGCGGCGGTCGTCGCCGTAGACGCTGTCGCCGTACATCTCGTTCATCGCGTCGTAGCAGGCGTCGAGTCGCGCCTCGGTGGGGTCGCGGTAGCCGCCCTCGTGGAGCACCGTGTCGAGTGGAACCCGCGGAGCGTTTTCGGTCGCCTCGCCGTGGCGCGGGACGCCGAGACAGAGGCCGAAAATCGGCAGGACGCCCGCGGGAAGGTCGGCCGTCGCGGCGACGTCGGTGAGGTTGTTCAGGATGTTGCCGATGGGACAGACGCCGTAGCCGCGGCTTTCGGCGGCCAGCATCACGCCCATCGCGGCCAGCGAGGCGTCTATCGACCCCTCCAACAGCCCCATCGCGGGCGTCGTCCGGAACTCCCGGTCGCGGTGCTCCAACAGCAGTCGAATCCGGCGGACGTCGACGCAGACGAGGAGGAAGTGGCTCGCCTCCTCGACCTGCACGGTGCCGCGGCTACACAGCTCGTGAATCCGCTCGCGGCGGTCGGGGTCGCGTATCCAGACGAAGCTGTACATCTGGGTCGTCCCGCTGGTCGGGGCCTTCCGTCCGGCGTCGACCATCGCGCGAACCTCGTCGTCGGGAACCTCGGCGTCGGTCTCGAACTGGCGGACCGTGGCGCGGCGCGCCAGCCACGGGGCGAGGTCGGGGACGTCAGCGGCCGCCGCGTCGAGCGCGGGGCGGTCCGCGTGGTCTGCGTGCTCCGTGTGGTCCGCGCGGCCCTCGTGGCCACCGGGCGCGGGCGTGCGGTCGCTCACACGAGCACCTCGCCGTCGTCGACGACGACCTCGCCGTCGAGAGAGACCGTCGGTTCGAGGACGACGCCGTCGAGATGCGAGTCGCAGTCGATAGTGCCGCCGAAGCCGAGGTTGTCGCCGAAGGCGACGTGGCAGGTGCCGTACACCTTCTCGTCTTCGAGGACGGTCCCGATGATGCTCGCCGCCGGGTTCGTCCCGAGGCCGAGTTCGCACACTCGCCGGGCGCAGTCGTCGCCGCTCGTCGCGTCGAGGAACTCGTCGGCGGCCGCGCCCTCGACGGACGCGACGCGCCCCCCGTCGAGTTCGACCGTCAGCGGCTCGTCGAGGACGCCGACGCCCGCGAGACCGCCGTCGAAGACGAGCGTGCCGGTGGCCGTCCCCTCGACCGGCGCGATGTAGCTCTCGCCGGACGGGAGGTTACCGGAGTCGCCGGGGTCGGCGATGATACCGTCGCTCGGGATGCCGTCGCGACCTGAAAGCGACATCGTCGCCGACGCGTCGCCGACCTCGATGCGGGCCTCGTCGGCCGCGGTGAGCTTCTCCGTGAGCGCCGCCGTCAGTCGCTCGACCTCCCCGTAGTCGGCCGTAATCGCGCCCTCGCCGAACATCTGGTCCGTGATGCCGGGCATCGTAGCGACGCGAGCGCCGGCCTCGGTCGCGGCCTCTCGCGCTCGCGTGTGGGTCAGCGACGCGGTGGTCGGACAGACCACGACATCGGCCGATTCCATGGCGCGGGCGACCGACTTCGGCGGTTCCATCCCGTTTCGCTCCATCGGCGGAATCTCGAACAGGCCGGACTCCAAGCCGAGTTCGACCCCCGCTTCGAACAGCGCCCGGCCGATGTGGTTCGTGTCGGTGTCGGTCACGACGAGGAGCGACTCGCCGGGGGTGGCGTCCATGTTCTCGGCGAGGAGTCGCGTCGCCACGGCGCGGTGGTCGACCACGTCAGAGCACCTCCTCGGCGGTCTTCGCCAGCACCGACCGCCCGAGCAGAACGCTCGTGTCCGTTACCTCGCGGACGGTCGCTTTCATCTCGGGCGTGTACCCCATGCAGTCCATCACGATGAGGTCGGCGTCGGTGCCGATGTCGGCCGCCGCGGCCGACACCTCGTCTTCGTCGGCGTACGGCGACCCCGCGGCGGTGACGAGGTCGTAGTCGGCCCACTTCTCGAACGTCATGGCCTCCTGTTCTTCCTTGGGCATGATGACGCCGAGAGTGCCCCCGTCGAGGATGGTCGAGACCCACGCCGAAAGCAGGTCGCTCGGCTCGAAGACGGGGACGCTGACGTCGAACGGCGGGAAGTGACCCGTACAGAGGACGCCGATGGCCGTGACCTCAGATTCGAGGTCGCGGATGCGCTCCCCGAGGAGTTCGACGACCGACTCGCGGTCGACGGTGACGGCCGTGCCGTCGGCGAGTCGCGAGACGTACACCGGCTCTCCCTCGCGCGGGCCGACCGCGGCCTCGACCGCGGCCGCCGAGTCGAACCGGTCGAGCGCGCCGACTTCGACGATGTCCACCTCGGGCGAGAGGGTCGCCGCGATGTCGGGCGTCACGTCGCTCCGGGGTGCCTGCCCGATGGTCACGAGTCCGAGCGTCGACATCTCAAACGCCCTCACCCAGCGTCTGGAGGCGGCCCATCGAGCCGTACAGCGACGTGAGGCGGTCGTACTCGGCCTCGTCGTAGAACGACGCCCGGCCGCGGGTGAAGTCCTTGGCCGTCTCGACGACGAACCCGGTCGCGTCGAGCAGGTCGGTGAGGTAGTTCGCACCGGTCCCACAGCCGGGGACGGGCGAGACGCTCGTCGTCGCCACGCCCACGACGGGCGCGTCTGTCGCCGTCGCCGGCTGGAGGATGCTGTTGATGTGGTGCACGTCGTTGCCGTAGGGGGTGATGTCCTGCATCGTGAGCGTGAGCGTGCTCGGCGGGCGGCCTGTCGCCCGCTCTTGGATGTCGAGGAGGCTGTCGCTCACCTTGAGCACCCACCCCTCTTTGACCGTGGGCGTGATGGCGAAGCCGCGCTCGCAGTGGACGCGGTTCCCCTTCGTGGCGTCGACGGAGACGACGGCGTCCATCTCCTCGTCCACCTCGTGTTCGTTCATCGTACGCGTATCGACCGGACTGCCCATGAAGGGCACCGGGTCGTGCGGGGAGGTCGGCGCGTCGGGACAGACGTGCGTGGCGATGCGAACGTCGCCGGCGAGCACGTCGCCGCGGGCGCGCATCTCGCCGAGGTGGAGCGCGACCGCGAGGGCGACGATGGCCCCGTCGGCGTCGGAGACCGGACCGAGCTCGGCCGGCCGCGCGGCGACGCCGCCGAGGCGACCGACGACGCCGAGCGTCGGCGCGTCCGGGTCGCGGCCGGGGACGACCGTCTTGACGAAGTCGGTCGACCCCTCGTCGGTCGAGATGGTCGTCACCTCGGTTTCGAGACCGTGCGTTTCGAGCGCGTCGCGTACCAGTTCGCCGTCCGCGTCGGGACGGCTGAGAATGTCGTAGGCTTGCTGAATCTTGTCGAACATGAGTGTCGTTAGTTGAATACGTGTGATTTGACCGCTTTTCCGACCGCCTGTTCCACCGAATCGAAGAGCGCCGGGTCGGCCATCCCCGCGCCCAGAGAGAGGTTCGCCGCGGGCGCGACGACGACCGCCACCGACCGACCCTCCGCGAGTTCCGCCGTCGAGACGGGCATCCCCGTCTCGGCGTCGAGCGTCGTGATGAGGTCCGGGAACGTCGCGAGGCGCTCGCCGTCGAGTTCGAGCGTCATGTACTCGTTCCAGAAGGTGAGCTCGCGCCCCTCGATTTCGACCTCGCCCACGTCGAAGCCGCCGGTCGTCTCGAGCGCGAACGACTCGACGGGACCGACGAGCGAGACCTCGCCGCCGAGAACGTCGGCGACGCGGTCCGCGGCGTCGCGGCCGTCGTCCGCGAGCCTGACCGCGCGACCGACCGCCTCGGCACGGTCGTACGTGTCGAGCGCCGCGTGCGCCTCGGCGTAGCTCGCGGGAACGGGATTGCGGGCGACGGCGACGAGGCCGCCGGCGTCTTCGGCCGCGTGCCGGACGAGCGACGCCGCCGTGCCGAGTTCCGCCTCGACGACCGTCTCCAGTCGGCTGGCGGTTCCCGGCACGCCGCCGACCGCCGCCTGCACCGACTCGGCGTCCTGCGACAGCCCGATAGAGCCCATCGGCCCGGTGGGGTGTGCCCGCCCGTTGCAGGCCGCGTCGACGAGCGGGAGGCCCGTCACGGCCGACTGGAGCAGGCCGTTGACGGTGGCGAACCCGCCCATCTCGTTCGTCATCAGCGCGCCGACGGTCGTCCCGTCGGCCGCGAGTCGGTCGACCAGTAGCTCCACCGCGCGCACGTAGTCCGCGGGGTCGACGTGGCTCTCCGTCGCGGCGGGCGCGCCCACGCCGCTGACGGTCACCACCACGTCCGTCGGGTCGAGGTCGGCGACCGAGACGATGGTCGGCCGGCCGTACTCGACGGCGAGTTCGCCGAACTCGATGCCCTCCGCCAGCGAGCCGCCGCCCCCGCCGCCGAGGACCGCACCGCCGACCGCGACGTCTTCGACCCATTCCGCCGTTATCGTCCGCTCGCCGTCCGTCGGCGCGGGCCGTGTGTCGTCTGTGGGTGCGGGCTGTGCGTCGTCTCTTGCCGCGCTCTGCGTTCCGTCCGTCTGTGTCCGCGTGTCGTCTGTCGTCATTGGGATGTCTCGGGGGAGTCTCCGTCGTCGGCCGTCACGCTGAGGAAGGCGTTCGGCCGCTGTCTGTCGGCGTTGCGAAGCGTCGCGGTCCCCCGCGCCCGGAGTCGCTTCATGCCCGCCGCGAGCAGGTGGTACGTCTGGTCGCGGCCCATCGATTCGAACAGCCCGTCGGACTTCGCCACCGCCGTGGCGCAGACCTCGTCGTCGCGGCACGGTCGGTCGCAGGCCGAACACGCCGGCTGGTCGGCCTTGAACGCCGCCGGGTCGGACGCGCACGACCGGAGCAGTTCGTCGGTCCACGGGCGGTTCCGTCGCGCCCGCCGGAGGGCGGCGAGGCGCTCTGCGCGCTCTGCGGTCATTCCCACTCCGCGCCCTCCTCGAACCGGTCGTCGTGGAGGAAACACCGCGCGACCTGGTCCGGCCCGCGCTCGTACAGTTCGGGTTCCTCGACCGCGCAGGCGTCGAACTCGTGGGCACAGCGCGACCGGAAAGCACAGCCGCTGGGCTTTTCTCTCGGGTCCGGCACCTCGCCGTCGAGCGTGATTCGGTCGGGTTTCGCCAGTTCGTCCTCCTCGCTGATGGTCGAGATGGCGGACAGGAGCGCCCGGCTGTAGGGGTGTTGCGGCGACCCGAACACCGAGTTCACGTCGCCGACCTCCACGAGCCGCCCGAGGTACATGACGCCGATGCGGTCGGCGACGTTCTTCAGGAGCGAGAGGTCGTGGGTGATAAACAGGTAGGTGATGCCGAACTCCTCCTGTATCTCTTCGAGGATGTTGATGATGCGGGCCTGCACGCTCACGTCGAGCGCGCTCGTCGGCTCGTCGAGGACGACGAACTTCGGGTTGAGCGCGACCGCGCGGGCGATGCCGACGCGCTGTTTCTGGCCGCCCGAGAGCTGTCCGGGGTAGCGGTACATGAACTCCCGCGGGAGGTCCACCATGTCCAAGAGTTCCTCGACCCGTTCGAGCCGGGCCTCGGAGTCGCCGTAGTCGTGAATCTTCAGGGGAGCCTCGATAATCGACTTGACGCGGTGGCGGGGGTTGAGGCTCGAAGACGGGTCCTGATGGACGATTTGCATATTCCGACGGAACCGCTTGAGCTCGCCGTCGGAGAGGTCGACGACGTTCTGGCCGTCGATTTCGACCCGCCCGCTCGTCGGCTCCGTCAGGCGGAGCATCGACCGGCCGGTCGTCGTCTTGCCGGAGCCGGACTCGCCGACGAGACCGAACGTCTCGCCCTCCGCGATGGAGAAGCTCACGCCGTCGACGGCGCGGACCTCCCCCGCCTTCTTCTGGAGGATGCCCTCGAAAAGCGGGAAGTGCTTCTTGAGGTTCTCGACCGTGACCATCGGGTCGTCGAGGTCCCGGTCGCGCTGTGCCGCCGCCGTCGAGTCGGTCGTGTACGCTGAGTCGTTCATTGGTCCGTCCCCCCGTCTGCTGAGACGTCTCCGAGGGCGTCGCCACCGGCGGACAGCCACGGCGCGGTGCCGATATCGACCGGGTCGGCGGCGAGCGACTCGTGACGCTCGCGGGCCGGCGTTCCGCTGAACAGGTGGCACGCGGTCGCGTGGTCGGAGCCGGTCTGTCGCGGGTACGGGTACGCGTCGTGACAGGCCGGCTCCGCGTGCGGACAGCGGTCGGCGAACCGACAGCCGGCCGGCGGGTCCGTGTAGTCGGGCAGGTGCCCTTCGATGCCGTCGCCGATGCCGGTCGACAGCGTCGGGATGCTCTCCAACAGCCCGCGGGTGTAGGGGTGCTGGGGGTTCGCAAACAGGTCGGCGGTCGGCGCTTGCTCGACGATTTCGCCCGCGTACATCACGTTGATGCGGTCGCTGACCTCGCGGGCGACGCCGAGGTCGTGGGTGATGTAGAGGACGCTCGTGTCGCGCTCCTCGACGAGTTCGTCGAGGAGGTCGAGCACCTTCGCCTCGGTCGTCACGTCGAGGGCGGTGCCCGGTTCGTCGGCGATGAGCAGGTCCGGCTCCGACAGGAGCGCGATGGCGATGAGGACGCGCTGGCGCATCCCCCCGGAGAGTTCGACCGGGTAGCTCTCGAAGACGCGCTCGGGGGCCGAGATTTCGACCTCGCGGAGCATCTCGATGGCCCGCCTCCTGTGTTCGGCCTTCCCGCCGGTCGACAGCGCGTCGCGGACGAGCTTCGACAGCGACAGCCGCGGCCGCCCCTGCCACTTCAGCACGTCCATCATCTGCTCGCCGACCGTCAGGACGGGGTTGAGACTCGTCATCGGGTCCTGCATTATCATGCTCATCTCCTTGCCGCGCCGCGAGTGGCGCTCGGCGTCGGAAAGCGAGAGCACGTCCTCGCCCTTGTAGCGAATCTCGCCCTCGGGGATGGTCGCCGAGGGGAGCAGTCCCATAATGGACTTCACGGTGACGCTCTTGCCACAGCCCGTCTCGCCGACGAGCGCCGCGGTCTCGCCGCGCTCGATGGTGAAATCGATGCCGTTTATCACTTCGGCCGTCCCGTCGTGGGTCTCGAAGTGGACGTGGAGGTTCTTCACCTCCAAGATGGGGTCAGCCATCTCAGTCCACCTCCACGTCGAGCACGTCGCGCAGGCCGTCGCCGATGAAGTTGAACCCGAGGACGGCGAAGGAAATCGCCAGTCCGGGGAACACGGCGATCCACCAGAAGCTCGTGACGTAGTTGCGGCCCTGTGCAATCATCGCGCCCCACGTCGGCGTCGGCGGTTGCGCGCCGAGGCCGAGGAACGACAGGCCCGCGCCGACGAGGATGACGAAGCCCATGTCGAGGGTCGCCTTGACCGTGATGGGGCTGACGACGTTCGGGAGAATCTCCCTGAACGTCGTCCGCACCCACCCCGACCCGAGCGCCCGGCTCGATTCGATGAACTCGTCTTCCTTTATCGAGAGCACCTCGCCCTGCACGAGGCGGGCGTACCACGACCACCACGAGAAGGCGATGGCGACCATGACGTTGAACAGCGACGCGCCGGTCGCGGCGACCACCGCCATGGCGAGGAGCGTGGGCGGGATGGCGAGGAAGATGTCCGTCACCCGCATGATGACGGTGTTCGTCGTTCCGCCGAGGTAGCCCGCGATGAGCCCGAGCGTCACGCCGATGGAGATGGCGATAGAGAGGACGATGCCGCTCATCAGGAGCGACAGGCGCGCGCCGAACAGGACGCGGCTGAAGATGTCGCGGCCGGTCGTGTCGGTGCCCATCAGGTGCGTCGCGCTCGGCGGCTCGCTCGCCTGGTCGAAGTAGACACCCGCGCCGGCGTGTTCGGGGAACGGCGCGATGTAGGGCGCGAGGAGCGCCGCGGCGACGAGCGTCAGAATCATCGCCAGTCCGACGAGCGAGAGCTTGTTGCCCGCGAAGGTCCGAAAGCCGCGTTTGAGCTGTCGAATCCGCTCTTTTCTGGCGGCGCTCTCGGTGTCGAGAAACGGGATGGAGGTCTTCGTGGACACGGCTATCCCTCCTCCAGCCGCACCCGCGGGTCGAGGTAGCCGTACAGCAGGTCAACCACGAAGTTGGCGGTCACGAAGCCGATACCGACCACGATGGTGACGCCGACGATGGCGTTGAAGTCCTGATAGAGGATGGCCTGGACGCCGTAGCGCGCCATCCCCGGCCACGCGAAGACGATTTCCACGAGGAACGCGTTCCCGAGGAGGAAGCCGAAGGCGAGGCCGACCACCGTGAGTGAACTCGTAAAGGCGTTTTGGAGCATGTACTTGTATTCGATGAGGGTGTTCGGAAGGCCGTAGGCCCGCGCGGCGAGGACGTAGTCCTTGCGCTGTTCGTCGATCATGTCCGAGCGGATGAGCCGCATCACCTGCGCCAGCGTGGCGAGGCCGAGCGCGACGGTCGGCAACAGGAGGTGCGTGGCCGCGTCGAGGAACGTCCCGAACTGGCCGGCGATGAGGCTGTCGACCAGATACAGGCGCGTCACCGCCGGCGGGGGTGCCACGCCGTCGCTGAGTCGCCCCGAGAGAGGCAACAGTCCGAGGCTGACGACGAAGACGATTTGCAGGACGATAGCGACCCAAAACCGCGGCATCGACACGCCGAACAGGGCGGTAATCCGCGAGAGGTGGTCCTGCCAGCGGTCCTTGTTGGTGCCGGCGACGACGCCGAACGGAATCGCCAACAGGACGGCGCAAAACAGCGTGACGACGGTCAGTTCGAGCGTCGCGGGCAGGCGAGCGACGATGTCCGAAAAGACGTTGTTGTTCGTCCGGAGCGACATCCCCCAGTCGCCCTGTACGACGCCGACGAGCCAGTCGACGTACTGCATCGGCAGGGGCTGGTCGAGGCCCATCTCGGCCCGGAGTGCCGCGACTTGCTGGTCAGTTGCTTCCGGTCCGAGCGCCAACCGAACGGGGTCGCCCGGAATCACGCGGGATATCAGGAAGATGAGCACTGACAGCCCGAAGATGACGGGGACCGAGTGGATTGCGCGCCGAACCAGGTAATCTACGTATGACATTGGTGAGTTGGAAAGACGGCCCGAGGCGGGGCGTCGGAAGTCGTCGGGCGGCTACTTCGCGCGACCCTCGCCGCTCCGAGTCATCGAGTGGACGTCCCAGTCGAACGACATCACGCCGCGGTACTGCCAGCCCTCGACGTTCTCGTTGATGCCGATGCGGTACGGCGGGTTGGCGATGTAGACGCTGGGCATGCCCTCGATGATGAGCGCCTGCGCCTCCTCGTACTTCTCCAGCCGCGACTGGAGGTCGGTGGTCTGGCGCGCCTCTTCGAGGGTGGCCGCGATTTCGTCGGTGGAGTACCACGACTGGGAGATGTACGACCCGAACGAGGAGGGGTGGTACATCAGGTAGGTGTGGCTGTCCGGCGACGGCATCTTCGCCGTGTGGAAGATGTTCGTCAGGTGGGCGGTCGACTCGACGCTCGTCGCGCGGTCGGTGAGGCGGGCCCACTGAAGCGGGTTGATTTCGAGGTCGATGCCGAGTTCGTTCAGCCCGGCCTGATTGAGAAGCCCCATCTGGCGCTGGAGTTCGGTGCCGGCGATGACGACGTGTTCGAGGCCGATTTCGTTGATTTCGTCGACGGAGTAGTCCGCCTTATCGAGGAACTCCTTGGCCTTGTCGAGGTCCTGTTCCATCGGGGCGAGGTCGCCGTTGTGACCCGCCATCTGACGGGGGACCGGCCCGGCCGCGACGCCGCCGCCGCCGATGATGTCGTTGACGGCGCTGTCGTAGTCGAAGGCGTAGGCGATGGCCTTCCGGACGTTGATGTCGTCGGTCGGTGCCTTCTGGCAGTTCATCGGGAAGTGGAACAACTGCAGTTGCGGCACCTCGGGGACGCGGACGTTAGAGTACGAGTCCATCTCGGCGTACGCCTGCGTGCCCATGTACTGGTCGGTCATGTCGCCTTCGCCCTGTTGCATCGTCGTCTTGATGGTGGACTCCTCGGTGATGACCGTCGAGCGGAACGTGTCGAAACTGTCCTCGCTCCAGCCCTTCCAGTAGTCCTCGTAGGCCGACGCCTCGATGGAGTTGCCCTGCTCCCAGTCGTCGAGGACGTACGCGCCCGACCCGGCGGAGTTGCTCTGGAGGTAGGCGTTCCCGTAGTCGCCGTCCTGCTCGTTCTCCTGAACGACGGTGCTGTTGACGATGTAGAACTGGACGAACGTCGCCAGCGCCGGCCCGTACGCCTGATTGAACTCGAAGGCGACCGTCTGCTCGTCGCGGACGGTGATGTTCGAGGGGTCGAGGTAGTCGAGCCAGAACGACGAGTAACCGCGCTGGAGTTCCAGCATCCGGGTGAGCGAGTACGCCACGTCGTCGGCGGTCAGCGGCGTGCCGTCGGAGAACGTCACGTCGTCGCGAAGGGTGAACACCCAGGTCTGGCCCCCGTCTTCGGTGTCCCAACTCTCGGCGATGTGGGCGGTCGGCTGGAGCGTCTCGGCGTCGACGGTGATGAGTTCGTCGTAGAGGTTCTGGGCGGCGAGCCCCTGCGTGTAGTCGACCTGCTCTGCGGGGTCGAGCGTCCCGAACACCTGCCCGGCGATGAAGTGGAAGTCGTTGCCGCCGCTTCCTCCGTCCCCACCGCTTCCGCCGTCGCTCGTCTGTTCGGTCGCGGTCGAGTCGCTCCCCGAACTCCCGTCGGTCGTCTCGGTCTGCTGGGTCCCCTGACAGCCCGCGAGCGCGACACTCGTCGCTCCCGCACCGATGAGTTTCAGCAGTTTTCTGCGTTCTATGTTGCCGGTTGGCATGGAGGGTTGTGGATACCCCATTCGTATAAAGTTTTCCCAGAGATTTAACATATCGTTGTCTGAGAAAGTTGATTCATCTAATGCTATATTTGAAATAATATTGTAGAGCGTTCGAGGAGTACAGAAATAGAGGGACAGGGTACGGAGCCCCAGACACACCGACAAACACCACAATATTCGTCAATTTACCTGATACATACACACCAATTACGGAAAATAGTGAACAGTATTCGTGTCACATACGGCGGGGACGACGGGGAAGAGAACAGGCGAAGTCCGGGCGAAGCCAGCGGTTCGCGACGGCTACTGCGGCAGAAACAAGGCGGGTTCGGCGTGCCGAAACGAACAGCGACGTTCGTTCCCGAGGTCGCTCACCGTCGTCCAAATCACGGATTCGGTCCGTAGCGTTTCGACGAACGCGCGGTCGGTGTCCGAATCGTAAAACACGGGGAAGAGGACGGCATCCGTCGTTTCTTCGGATTTCACGACGACGACGAAGATGCGCACGTTTGTATCGCGGGCGCGGTAGACTTCGAACTGGTCGAACGCCGCTTCAGACGCTGAAACGGTCGAATAAAGCGCTTCGAACTCCGAGTTCGGCACGAGGAGCCGAAATCCGGGGTTGCCCGTCGCCGACGCGTCCGTCGTCGCGACGTCGCCCGGATGTAAGACGAGCGTCTCCCAGCCGGCGTCTTCGAGCGCCGCCGCGACCTCGTCGATTTCAGTGAGGATGTCGGCCCAATCGACGAGCACCTTGTTCGTTCGATTGATTTTTCCGCGAACCATGACGTCATCCCCGTGAACGGGGAGCAAAAGTGTTTGGGACCGAAAGTCCGTGTTCGTCCGACGGCCGGCGATTTCGAAACTCGGCGCACACATCACGATTAAACGATTCGTTTACATTGTGTATCCGATTCGGAGATTTTCCAGAAACATTCATATATATGAAGCGAAGCGGTATAACCGTGAGACTAGCAATGCCCGATTCGCAGGAGTGGATAGAGGACCCGCGCGTTGTCGAGCTTCTCGAAGACCAGATGGACAAGAAGGACGTCCTCATCTTCCGCGAGTTGAACAAAGACGGGCGAATTTCGGACACGGAGCTGGCCGACCGCGTCGGGCTCTCCCGGACGGCCGCGCGGCGGCGGCGCAAGATGCTCCAAGAAGACGGCATTCTCGAAGTCTTCGCGCTGTTGGTCTTTCGGGCGGCCAACTACCCCTATGCGGAGGTCCACATCTCCTACGACAACCACGCCACGAACGACGAGATTACGGCGTTCATCGAGCGACTCCTCGACGAGGGGCTGGTGTACGAGGTTGCCGAATGTATCGGCGAGTACGACCTGCTGATTCGCGTCTGGCAGTCCTCGCTGAGCAGTATCAACAGCTACGTGCGCGAACTCCTCCAAGACAGCGACATGGTCGACACCTACACTATCGTCCCCATCACCGACTCCTACAAGATGTTCCACCGGACGTTCTACAGACCGGGCGAAGACGCCGACGACGCGTCGTGACCGGCTCGCGGGTCGCCGCCGAGAAAGTTGGGTCTAATCCGAACGGAGTTCGGTCGGAGTTCGGTCGGTGTTGTCCCGAAGTTCGGAAAACCGCTATCCCCCCGTCGGATCGTTCGATAGACGGGGAGACAGAGGCCCCCACTCTGCGACGGACACCGTCGACGGCGCGTCGCGCCCGCGGAGCGTCACCGGTTGTCGCTCGGCCACCGGCCGACCGCCGCGTTCCCCACCCCCTCCCCCTCCGGCCCGACGCAACGCAACGCACCGCCTCGGACACGGTTGCCCCTGCCCCGGGTCGGAACCTCACCAACGGGTTCTTTTGCGGACAGTCGGTCGAGTCGTTCCACGGTTCAGTCGGCGCGCTCGACGTACCACGTGGTGCCGCGGGTGTACCCCCACTGGGAGATGCGGATGGCCTCCGCCTCGCGCTGGAGCGTCCCGACGAGCGACCCGATCTCCTTCGGCGACAGTCCCACCTCGTCGGTGATGTGTCTGCTCTTGAAGTAGAACGCGCCCTCCGAGGCGCGCGCCGAGAGGTACTGTTCGAGTCGGTCTCGCTTGGACGGGGCACTACCGGAGCTCATAGTTCGGGGTGCGGGTCGCGAGTGAAGCGGTTCGGGAACTCGCGGTAGACGCGGCCGTACGTCGCGAGCAGGACGAGCAGTAAGAGCGTCGTGAACGTCGAGAAGAACAGCTTCGTCTGCACGAGCGCGCCGAAAAGCGGGGTCCACGGGTCGAGGAACGTCGGGAGCCCCGCCTCGGGGAGCGAGAACACGACGCCCAGCGAGGCGGCGACCGCGACCGCGGTGTACCCGGCAGTTCGCCGGAGCGCCGCGGTTTCATGCATCCTCGACCTCGATATCGGTCTGTTCCGCGATGTCGTCGAGGAGGTCGAGGTTGTCGTCCATCTTGGGCGTCAAGAAGAACAGTTTGCCGTACTCCTCGCCGCTGGTGGTGAGGACGCCGTTCTCCGTAAGCATCTCCAAGTGGTGCTGGACGGTCTTGTAGTTCAAGTCGAGTTCGTTCGAGAGCTGGTTCGTGTTCATCGGGCGCTCGTTCAGCGCGCGGATGAGTCTGAGGCGGTTCTTCCCCCCGCGGGTCCCGCCGACGAGCCACCACAACAACTGCCTCATCTGGGCTCCCGTTTTGCTCCGCCGGTGTTCGTGACGTGCATCTGTCGTCGTCTGCTGGAGCGCCTGCGCTCTCGTGGTGTTGTTGTGGGTCGTCATTGTCGCGTGCCCGTCACGGTCGTCCCGCGGCCAGTCATCGAGGGCGTGTTCATCTCGCAGTTCGTCGAGTGCGTCATCTATCGAATCTACCCGCGTAACGGCGGATAATGATTCGCCGAACTCGACGCAGAGTTGCCCCCGAGACGGGCACAAATTAGGCCCAAATTCGAATCGAAACCGACCGACTCGGGACCGATACCACGGGCAGTCGACCGGGGGAAAGCACGTCTTTGGCGGCCTCTCGAAACAGGGCCCGCCGGGTCACGGCGCGGGACCGAACGCCGCGACGAGCAACCCGAACCCCCTCCCGACCGACCGCTCGAACCGACACTTTTTAGGCCGGCCTAAACAATGTGTCGAGCGAGCGACGAACGGACCGCGGCGTCGGCGACGACCCGCGAACAGACACACTGACACGTCATGGTCGGCACGACACTCACCCAGATACGAACCCACATCGAATCGCTCGCGAGCGACGACGGGAGCTACGAGCTCGTCTGCGGACGGACCGGGGAGCGACCCGTTCCGGTCGACGGCCTCCGGTTCGAGGACCGCGCGACCGCCGAGGCCGCCGCGCGCGAGGCGAGGAAGTACCGCTCCGCGCTCCGGCGGTACGACCCGAAGGTCCCGTACTACGACCTCATCGTCTCGGAGCGCGAGGCGCAGTCGAGATTCAGCGGCGCGAGCACGACCGCATCCGCGGAGGGGTGGGCGACCGCCGGGGCGACGCCGGGGCTCCCGAAGCCGCCCTGCGACCTCGGCCTCGGACCCGACGCGGACGGCGGCGCGGAGTGTGCGGACGGCGGCGACCGCGCCGAGCGGGTCGAGTTCTGCCACCGGGTCGCGGCGGCGGTGTTCGAGGCGCTCGTGGAAGCCGACCACCGGGCGGTCGAGACCGCGGTGATGGACGCGTACTTCGACCTCGCGGAGACGATGTCCAGCGCGGACGACCTCTGTCTGCGCCTGTTGGAGAGCATGGCGACCGCGCTCCACGTGCACCTCGCGTCGGCCGAGCAGGCGGACGTGCTCGAACGCGCCGCCTCGCACCTCGCGCCGCGGCCCGACTCTGCGGGGGCGCTGGAGGCGACGCTGGTGGAGATGGAACGGCTCGGCCTCGTGGAGTCGTACAGCTGTTCGCCGTGGCGGCCCGGCCCGGACGCCGGTACGAGGTCGGCCGAGTTGACCCTCGAAGGCTACGCCCTCTCGGCGCGCGAGGGCCGGCTCCCGGTACTGCCGGTCGTCGTCGAACTCTACCGCCGGGCGTCGTCGTGGAACCCCGTCTCCCTGCACGTCACGCCGGTCGAGGGGGGCTGGCACGCAACGCTCTCGGTCTCCTCGGAGTCCAACGCGGTCGGGCTGGCGAGCGTCCCCGTCCACGAACGCACCGCCGACTGACTCGTTTTTCTCTCCGCTTCCCTCCTCTCACGCCGCCGCGACGGGTACCGGTAAACTCGCCTCAGGCCCGAAAGCCGCGGAGGAAGCCAGTTGCGACGCCGCCACAGCCGAGCGAGACGAGGAGTTCGAACGTCCGCACGACGAGCACCGCGGCGGCCGCACCCGCGGCCGGCGCGCCCGTCGTGAGGCTGAGCGCGCCCGCGAGAAGCACGTCGTACGCGCCGAGGCTCCCCGGAACGGGGAGGACGCTCGCCGCCTGCGGGAGCGGGATGACGGCGACAATCGGGAGGAACGCCACGGACGTGCCGGTGCCGCCGAGCGCGACCCAGAGCGCGAGCGACGTGAGCAGTTGCTCGAAGACGCCGCTGAGCGCGATGACGACGAGGAGTTCCGGCGCGTCGCGGAAGTGGACGACGCGCGCCCAGAACCGTTCGACCGCGTCGCCGACGGCGTCGCGACCGAGCGGCGTCTCGCGGGTGACGCCGGTGAGGACACGGACGACCGGGGTCAAGACCGCGACGACGACCGCCGACAGCGCGTCCCGGGCCCAGACGAGCGCGGCACCGACGACCAACAGCGCGGCGACCGCGCCAGCAAGCGTCACGAGGACGAACCGCGGCGTCGGCGCATCGAGAAAGAGGACGCCGACGATGGCGACCGACAGGAGGAGCTGTGCCGCGGATTTGACGTACTTGGCGACGCCGCGGACGCCGAGGGCCTCGCTGTAGCTCGTCTCGGTCGCGACGCCGAAGAACTGCGCCATGATGGGCTCCGAACTCACCGGACCGGCGGGGCTGAGCACGTCGAAGAAATCGCCGGCGAACGCGAACTGGACGCTCGCCCGCGGCGAGAGCCCGTCCCGGAGGGGCCGCACCGACGCCCAGACGCCGAGGCCGTCGACCGTCGCCTCTGCGAGCATCAGACAGCAGACGACGGCGACGGCCCACGGGGCGACGGCCGCGACGCGCGAGCCGACTTCCTCCGGCCCGACGTACCAGAGGTACGCCGCGAGCGCTCCGATGCCGAGTCCCGCGCCGACGACGAACCGAACCCCGCGTCTCACACCCGTAGCAAGCGAGGCCCGCTACAAAACCGCCGCGGCTCGCGGCCGCGCTCGGTCTGGGACGACGGGACCCCGTATTCGAGGACTAAACCACGACGAGACGGCCGATGGCCGTGGATTTATGCTCGCGAGTTCCTACTAGCCCCGATGTGGACTCCCCGTTCGAGACGCTCGACATCGACCCGGACGCAGACGAGGACGAACTCGTCGACGCGTACCGTCGGCGGGTGAAGTCGGCCCACCCGGACCACGGCGGGTCGGCGGAGGAATTTCAGGCTGTTCGGACGGCCTACGAGGCGATTCGGGACGGCTACGAGCCCGGCGACGAACTCGAACCCGTCGAGACGGACGGCCGCCGCCCGACCGACGAGGGCGCGACCCGAAACGGACAGCACGAGGCCGATTCCGCCCGAAACGGACGGGCCGGAGCCGAGACCGACGACGCGAGTTCCGGTTCCGGTCCCGACTCGGAGCCCGAGCCCGAACGACGGGGGGCGCGAGTCGAGTTCCTCGATTACGACGTGCTCACCGAGCGCGGCTGGTCGCTCACCGACGACGACCTCTTCGAGAAGGCCGCCGAGAGCGACATCGACGGCGACGCCTACGGGCAAGTGTTCGTCGAGCCGCGGACTAACCTCCTGAAAGCGGCCGAGGACGCCGGCCACAGCTGGCCCTTCGCCTGCCGCGGCGGGGCGTGTGCGAACTGCGCGGTGGCGGTCGTCGACGGCGACGTGAAGATGCCCTCGAACCACATCCTCTCGGAGGAGATGCTGGAGCAGGGCGTCCGACTGTCCTGTATCAGCCTCCCGGTGACCGACGACCTGCGGGTCGTCTACAACATCGAACACCTCCCCGGACTCGACGAGCTTCGGCTCCCCCCGCAACACGCCCGGAAGATGAGCGCGGGGCGGTGACGCGAACCCCCGCCGGGATGCCTCGATGACGACTTTTATGCGCGTCCTCCGCCGACCCCCGCTATGGCAATCGAGTCGGGAGACCGCGTCGCACTCGCGTACGTCGGACGCTTCGAAGACGGGACCGTCTTCAACACCTCGCGGTACGAGGTGGCGGTCGAACACGGCCTGTTCGAGGCCCAAGAGAGGGACCGCGACGACTACGCCCCCCAGACGTTCGTCGTCGGCGCGGGCCAGATAATTCCGGGGCTCGACGAGGCCGTCGTCGGGATGTCGGCCGGCGAGGAGGCCACCGTGACCGTCCCGCCGGAAGACGCCTACGGCGAGTTCGACCCCGACCGAATCCGAACCTACGACCCCGAGACGTTCGAGGGGATGGTCGGCGAGACGCCCGAGGTCGGCCTCCACGTCCACGCCGAAAACGGGCTTCACGGCGACGTTATCGCCGTTCGCGACGACGAGGTCGAGGTTGACTTCAACCACGAACTCGCGGGGAAGACGCTCGTCTTCGACATCGAAGTCATCGCCGTCCAGTAGGCGCTCGGGGTCGGGCGGAGCCGCGGCTGTCGGTCGAGCGGGGTTGCGGCCGGACGGTGGCCGGGCGACGGCCGAGCGGCGAGAAGTGGCGTCGAACCGCTACAGCGAGTGCTTCGGGACGATTTCCGGGTCGGGCGAGTAGTCGACCGCGGCCTCGACGCGGAACACGTCGGCGAGGAGTTCCTCGGTGACGACCTCGCGCGGCGGTCCCCAGTCGTACAGTTCGCCGTCCTGCATGGCGACGAGGTAGTCCGCGAACCGCGCGGCCTGCGCGATGTCGTGGAGGACGACCGCGACCGTCACGCCGCGTTCCTCGTTGAGTTGGCGGACCGTCTCCAGCACGCGGAGCTGGTGGTGCAAGTCGAGATAGGTCGTCGGCTCGTCGAGGAGGAGCACGTCGGTGTCCTGTGCGAGCACCATCGCAATCCACGCGAGCTGGCTCTGGCCGCCCGAGAGGTTGCCGATCTGCTTGTCGCGGATGTGCTCGACGCCCGCGAGGTCGATGGCGCGCTCGACCGCCTCGTGGTCGTCCTCGTTGACCTGCTCGAAGAAGTTCCGGTGGGGATACCGGCCGTGGTAGACGAGGTCCTCGACGGTGAGCGACGTGGGCGAGTCGTGCTGTTGAGAGAGCATCCCCAACTCGCGGGCGAACGCCTTGTCGTCGTACTCGCTGATGGACTTCCCGTCGAGGTAGACGCTCCCGCTGTCGGGGGTGAGCTGTTTGGCGAGCGACTTCAGAAGCGTGCTCTTTCCGGAGCCGTTCGGCCCGACGAGCGCCGTGATTTCGCCGCGCGGGATGTCGATGCGGTCGCACTCGACGACCGGGCCCTCGCTCGTCGGATACGAGAGTTCGAGCGCGTCGCCGGTGAGCGCGCTCTCGCGGTCGGTCTCGCCTTCGACGCTCGCGGTTCTGCTGTCGTCAGCGGTCGATTCGCCGTGGCGTGCCATCTGTTGGGGGTTCTCTGGGTGCTGGTTCGACATCACACTTCACCGATGTTCTGTTGTTTGCGCATGAGATAGAGGAAGTACGGCCCGCCGACGAGGCCCGTGACGACCCCGACCGGGAGCTGAATCGGATTGAGCGCGAGACGCGCGCCCACGTCGGCGGCGACCATCAGCGCCGGGCCGGCGAACAGACAGCCGACGACGAGGCGCTTGTAGTCGCTCCCGACCACGTTCCGCACGAGGTGCGGGACGACGAGACCGACGAAGCCGACAATGCCGGCGACGGCGATGCTCGCCGCGGCCGCGAGGACCGCGACGCCCGAAAGGGCGAACCGGACCTTCTCGATGGACATCCCGAGCGAGCGGGCGGTCTGCTCGCCGAGGAGCAAGACGTTGAGCTGGCGAGAGCTCCCGAGCGCGAGGGCGACGGCGATGATGGACCACGGGAGGGCCATGCGCACCTGCTCCCAGTCGGTGCCGGTGAGCGAGCCGGTCGTCCACGCGATGGCCGACTGAACGACGCCGATGTCGTCGACGAAGAAGAACAGCCCCGTCTGGAGGCTCTGGAAGACAGTGCCGACGATGACGCCCGCGAGGACGAGCCTGACCGGCGAGGTGCCGTTTTTCCACGCGATGAGGTAGACGAGGACGAACGCGAACATCCCGCCGAGCGCCGCCAGAAGCGGGAGATACGCCGCGAGCCCCGAGAAGACGACGAGCGTGAGGAGGATGAGCAGTCCGGCCCCCGACGAGACGCCGAGGATGAACGGACTCGCCAGTTCGTTCCGGGTGACCGCCTGGAAAATCGCGCCGGAAATCGCGAGGTTCGCGCCGACGAGGACGGCGACGAACACCCGGGGCAGTCGGATGTTCCAGACGATGAGCGTCCGGCGGCCGAGTTCGGGGAGTTCGCCGCCGAGGAGGAACACCTGCCAGACCCGCGGGTCGAAGATGACCGCGGGGTCGAAGACGGCGCGCCACGCCTCGCCGATGGTCATCGAGAACGCGCCGAAGCTGACCTGCACGAGGCCGCCGGCGACGACGACGACGAGGCTGGCGAGACAAAGCGACAGGAGCGAGCCGTCTATCCAGCCGAACAGCCGGGTCAGCGCCGACCCGGACGAGCGCTCTGTCGGCGTCGTCCCGCTCACTGCTCGACACCTCCGAGTCCGCGCCCGTCGAGGTAGTCAGCGAGCGCCTCGTCGGAGAGCGCGTCGAGGACGCGCTCCGTGCCGATGGTCTCGACGAGTCGTCGGACGCCGAGGTAGTTTTCGAGGGACGCACACCGACGGAGGGCGGCGTTGCCCCGGTCGAAAACGACGGTGTCGAGACCGTACCGCGCGGTGAAGACGGCCGCGGCGCATCCCGAGGGACCGCCGCCGACGACCACGTCCGCCGAGTCGAGTTCGGTGCCTTGGTCGGTCACGGCGCAGACCGCCCCCGTGAGAACAGCCCGCGAGGGACGTGGTCGAAGTCGGCTCCGTCTTCGTTCATACGTTTTAGGCATACCTAATACAATAAACCACTTTCGGATTTTAGGCACCCCTAAATCCATCGACACGCGAAAAACGGTTCGCAGAGACCTGAGTCCGGAGAATCTACGGCAACATTGTCCGAGAGAAAAGACGGTCGAACGCGGCCGGGGCGTCCCCCTCAGCCGAGGAGGTACTTGAGTTTGGGCCGACGGCGGACGAACTCCATCGCTTCGAGATACGCGTCGAGGCCGAGGATGCGGCCCGCCGCGAGCGCGCCGACGACGAGGAACATCACGAGCCCCAGCAGGTCGCCGTTGACCAGCCCGTGGCCCCACTCGGCGTTGCCGAGGTAGAAGAACGTCATGAGGAACGTTCCCCCGGCGGCGGCGAGGCGGACCGCGGCCCCGGTGATGAGCGCGAACCCGATGAGCGTCTCGCCCAACGGAACCATGAAGTTCGTGAACTCGAGCATCAGCGGCGTCTGGCCGACCCACGCGAGGAACGCGTGGACCGGGGCGGGTGCGCCGGTGGTGCCGTTGACGAGCCAGCCGCCCGCGTTAAACGGCTCGGCGGCGAGGTACTTCGTCACCCCCGCGTGGAGGAACCAGTACCCCGTGACGAGGCGGGCGAACACGAGCACGTAGCCGGTGACGCCCTCGGCGTAGTCGAACTCCATCCGGTTCCCCAGCATCTCGATTTCGCCGGTTGCGGCCATCGTCTGTCACCTCACATGTGAAGCGTGGGCCGCCGGGAGATTATAAACCCGGACCGGTTTTCGAATCCTCGGAATCTGGGAATCGGCGGCCCGCCCGCACCCGTCGCACCGCGACCGAGACGACGCCCGACGCGCTCACTCGGGCGTGATGACGACCCCGTCGTCGTCGGCGTGGTCCATCGACACCTCGTGTCGCGTGTGACGGGCGTGCGTGCGGGCCCAGCGGTGGGCGCTGGCCTCGGAGAGGAACTGCTCGCCGTCGGGACACTGCCGACAACTGACGACCCACGGCGAGACGTCGTCCGGGAAGTGGCCGGTGTGGCGGCGGTGGTCGAGCGCGAACTGCTCGACCGACTGGTTCCCCAGCTGTAGCTCGTCCAGTTCGTACGAGAGGTCCCACTCCTCGCCGCACCGCGAACACGAGACGGTGGGCGTGTCGTCTATCGGAGCGGTGGGAGAGTGCGTGCGAAAGTCGTCGTCGCTCGGTGGAGACACAGACGGGGTTGGAACTGCGGCCTCTTGTAACCGCCTACAGCCGAAGTGAAAGACAGACGAGTGACAGTTCACCGCGAGAACGGCGCAACCCCGACTCGCCGCCCGCCGTTTCACTCCGCGCTCGGCTCCCAGTCTCTGACCAGCGCGACGGCGAAAATCGTCAGTAGGGCGGCGATTCCGGTGTTTCTCGCGAAGTCTCCGGTGTCACCGGCGGCGAGTCGAACGACGCCGAGCGCGAGAAGGAGTCCGATGGCGAGCGCGAACAGGACGGCCGCCCACGACCGCGCGTGCATGGTCGCGGGTAGCGGGTCGACGGCTAAAACCGTTCAGGTCGGCGCGTCGAACCGGCTTGTCGGTCGCGCCGTCCGATTCTTCGAGTCTTCGTTCTTCGAACCTTCTCGCGCGGTTCGACCCGTCGCCGCCTCGGGTTCAGGCGCTCGCGTCGTAGCCCGCCTCTTCGACGGCCGCGACGAGGGCGTCGGTGTCGGCGTCGCCCTCGACGGTCGCGCGCTCCGCCTCGCGGTCGGCGGTCGCGTCCTCGACGCCGTCGACGCCGGCGAGGGCGTCGGCGACGCGCTGTTCGCAGTGTTCGCAGGTCATCCCGGTGACGGTAAGCGTGGTCGACATGCGGTCCGAGATAGGGGCTTCTCGATTTAGTGGGTTTCCCTTTCGAGGGTTCGGTGACGTGCCGGCATCTGCTTTCGAATCGAAAGCCGAACACGGGGAACGCCTATGACATCGCGGTTCCAAACGGAACCATGCGCGCGCTCGACGAAACCGACCTCCACATCCTCGAACTCCTCGCCGAAGACGCCCGCCGACCGTTCAGCGACATCTCCGCGGAAGTCGGTCTCTCCGCACCGGCGGTCTCCGACCGCATCGACCGCCTCCGCGAGGAGGGCATCATCCGTCGGTTCACGGTCGACCTCGACCAGTCGACGCTGTCGGGTGGGACGCCCGTCCTCGTCAGACTCACCGTCCGCCCGGAGTTCGTCGACGAGGTCCGCGACGCCCTCCGCGCGGCCGACCCGGTCCAACACCTGTTCGTCGCGGCCGACGGGGAGGTGACCGTCCACGCCCGACTTAACGGGGACTCCGTCCGCGCCCAGTTGGACGACCTCGTCGACCTCTCGCGAGTCCGCTCCTACGAGGTGAGCCTCGTGGAGTCCGCCGAGTGGACGCCGACGGTCAACGGGACCGGCTTCGCTCTCGAATGCGCCGAGTGCGGCAACACGGTGACGAGCGAGGGCGAGAGCGCCCACATCGGCGGGTCGCTCTACCACTTCTGCTGTTCGTCCTGTCTCGGCCGGTTCGAAGACCGATACGACCGCCTCGAAGCCGGCGCGAACGAGGACTGAGCGGGCGGGCGACGGTCGGGTGGTGCGGGCGGCGACCGAACGTCGGTGGCGATGGTTTCGAATCCAAAGTTCCGCCCCTCGATGACGTTCGGTTCTGAAGGGGCAACTGAGGTAAGCGAGGGGCACGTACGTCTAGGTGAGATGAGTAGCCGAACGGCCCACTTAGACATCCGCGGGATGAGTTGCGCGAACTGCTCGCGCACCGTCGGCGAGGCGTTGGAGGCGCTCGACGGCGTGACGAGCGCCAGCGTCAACTTCGCCACCGACGAGGGCTCCGTGGAGTACGACCCCGAGGAAGTATCGCTCGGCGAACTGTACGACGCCATCGAGGACGCCGGCTACGAGGCGCTCTCGGAGAGCCGGACCATCGGTATCACCGGGATGAGCTGTGCGAACTGCGCCGACGCGAACCGGAAGTCCTTGGAGTCGGTGCCGGGCGTCGTCGCCGCCGAGGTGAACTTCGCCACCGACGAGGCGCACGTCACCTACAACCCCGCCGACGCGAGCCTCGACGACATGTACCGGGCGGTCGAAGACGCCGGCTACACGCCCATCCGCGAGAACGGTGACGACGAGGAGTCGTCCGAAGACGCCCGCGACGCCGCCCGCAACGAGGAGATTCGCCGGCAGAAACGCCTGACGCTGGTCGGTGCGGCGCTGTCGCTCCCGCTTTTGGCGATGCTCGCGGTCGAACTGTTCGGCGGCGGCCTCCCCGAAGCGATTCCCGGCACCGGCATCCCCATCGGCTGGGTCGGCTTCGCGTTCGCCACGCCGGTGCAGGTCTTTCTCGGCCGCGAGTTCTACGAGAACTCCTACACGGCGCTCGTCCGGAACCGCACCGCCAACATGGACGTGCTCATCGCCATGGGGTCGTCCACGGCGTACGTCTACTCGGTCGCCGTCCTCAGCGGCCTGCTCGCGGGGAGCCTCTACTTCGACACCGCCGCGCTCATCTTGGTGTTCATCACGCTCGGGAACTACCTCGAAGCGCGCTCGAAGGGACAGGCCTCCGAGGCGCTCCGGACGCTCCTCGAACTCGAAGCCGACACCGCGACGCTCGTCGACGACGACGGAACCGAACGCGAGGTACCCCTCGACGAGGTCGAGGTCGGCGACTACATGAAAGTCCGCCCCGGCGAGAGGATTCCGACCGACGGCGTCGTCGTCGACGGCGACTCCGCGGTCGACGAGTCCATGGTCACCGGCGAGTCCGTCCCCGTCTCGAAGGCCGAAGGCGACGAGGTCGTCGGCTCGACGGTGAACCAAAACGGCGTCCTCGTGGTCGAAGCGACCAAGGTCGGCTCCGAGACGGCCATCCAGCAGATCGTCTCGCTCGTCAAGGAGGCACAGGGCCGCCAGCCCGAGATTCAGAACCTCGCCGACCGCATCTCGGCGTACTTCGTGCCCGCGGTCATCGCCAACGCCCTCCTGTGGGGCGTCGTCTGGTTCCTCTTCCCCGAAGCGCTCGCGGGCTTCATCCGGTCGCTCCCGCTTTGGGGCCTCGTCGCGGGCGGCCCCGCCGCCGCTGGCGGCGCGGTCTCGACGTTCGAGTTCGCCGTCGTCGTCTTCGCGTCGGCGGTGCTCATCGCCTGCCCCTGCGCGCTCGGCCTCGCCACCCCCGCCGCGACGATGGTCGGGACGACAATCGGCGCACAAAACGGCGTCCTGTTCAAGGGCGGCGACGTGCTCGAACGCGTCAGAGACGTCGAGACCGTCGTCTTCGACAAGACCGGCACGCTCACCAAAGGCGAGATGACGCTGACCGACGTAGTCGCCGTCGGCCCCGCCGCCGACGGCTCCGGCGTCGTCACCGCCGACGACGAGACACTCGACGAAGACGCGGTGCTCCGGTACGCCGCCTCGGCCGAGCGCAACAGCGAACACCCGCTCGCCCGCGCCATCGTCTCCGGCGCGGAGAACCGCGGCCTCGAGCTCGCGGAGCCGAACGACTTCGAGAACGTCCCCGGCCACGGGATTCGCGCAACCGTCGACGAGAAATCCGTCCTCGTCGGCAACCGCAAACTCCTCTCGGAGGCGGGCGTCGACCCCACTCCGGCCGAGGACGCGCTCCGGGACCTCGAAGGCGACGGGAAGACCGCGATGCTCGTCGCGGTCGACGGCGACCTCGCGGGCGTCGTCGCCGACGCGGACGAAATCAAGGAGTCGGCCGCCGAGGCCGTCGCCGCGCTCCGCGACCGCGACGTGACCGTCCACATGATTACCGGCGACAACGAGCGCACCGCCCGCGCCGTCGCCCAGCAGGTCGGCATCGACCCCGAGAACGTCAGCGCCGGCGTCCTCCCCGAGGACAAGGCCGACGCCGTCGACTCCCTGCAGGCCGACGGCACGAGAGTCATGATGGTCGGCGACGGCGTCAACGACGCGCCCGCGCTCGCCGCCGCGTACGTCGGGACGGCGCTCGGCTCCGGGACCGACGTGGCCATCGAGGCCGCCGACGTGACGCTCATGCGCGACGACCCGCTCGACGTGGTGAAGGCCATCCGCATCTCCGCGGGGACGCTCGCCAAAATCAAACAGAACCTGTTTTGGGCGCTCGGCTACAACACCGCGATGATTCCGCTCGCGTCGCTCGGCCTTCTCCAGCCGGTGTTCGCCGCGGGCGCGATGGCGCTGTCGTCGGTGTCCGTCCTCACGAACAGCCTCCTGTTTCGGACCTACACGCCGGACCACGACTACCACTTCCTCGACTTCCTCCGCCGGTAGTCGGCCGGTCCAGTCGACGCTCCCCGACCGCCTCCCGGCGTTTCTGTTTCGTCTCCGATTCGTGCCGGCCGCCGTGTCGCCGCATCGGGGTTCTCCTCGCGGCGCGACGCACCCAGTAATTCGGTTCTCACGGTCGCCGCACTCCAGATACTCGGGGCGCTGTCGGCCGTCGCTATCGGAATCGGAATCGCGTGGCTCGAAGCGAGAACTGCGCGCGAAAAGCGGTGACTGACGCGGTGTTCAGTACCGCGACGGGAGGAACGCCATGCCGACGAGGAGAAGGCCCGTGGCGAACGAAACGATGGCGATACCCCAGAGGCCGTTTTCCGTCTCGTGGTAGTGCTCGATTTCGGACAGTTGGGTCTGATAGCTGTCGTAGTTCTGCGTCAAGACGAGGGTCTCGCCGTCCGGGAAGTACGCGAGGTACTGCTGTCCCGAGAGAGACAGGTTTGCCTCGTTGTCGACGGTGACGGTGTTCTCCTCGGGGGCGAACCACTCGACGGTCACGCCGGAAGTCTCGACGGCGGCGACGGTGACAGACTGGTTGTTGTAGCCGAAGGAGTCGCCCTCGGCGACGGTGCGCGTCTCGTTGGCCGGGAAGTACTCGTCGACCGAGACGAGCGTCGAGCCGTTGACGACGACGTAGCGCTCGCCGTCACGGGTGACGGTCTCGTTGTCGACGTTCGAGTCGGCCTGGAGAATCGCGGTCTCGTTGTACAGTTCGACCAGCGTCGCCTCGGAGGGGTCCGAGACGTTGGCGATTTCGACACGGTAGTCGGTGCCGTCGAGCGTGACGGTGCTCTCGTTGTCCCACGTTTCCGTGTAACGGGCCGAGTCGTTCACGTACGTGAGTTCACCGGAACGGACCAGCGTGGTGCCGCCACCGTGGCCGCCCGATTCCTCCTCTTCGGTTATCGACGATACTGTGTACGCCTGGTCGCTACCGGGGACGGAGAACTCGTCTCCCTGTGCCAGCGAGTACTCAGGGTTCTCGAAACTGACCGACGGCGTCGATGCAGTCGCGATAAGCGAGTATGCACCGGCACCGATGACCAGGAAGAACACGACGGAGATGACCGCGGCGCGTCGTTGCATGGTTTCGGCATGGGCCACGCGGCGTATAACGATTACTTTTCCTCGGAGCGTGTCACCGCGTCGCGCGCCCGCCGGCGGCGACTCCAACCCTCAATACGGCGGGCGGAAGCGCGGTCGCGGTCGCAGATTGACGAGACTTTTTGAATCTGTCGGCCGAGCGGACGTGTCATGCGTTACGGACCAGTCGCGCGACGGCACCGCATCGGGGTGGGTCGTGACGCGCGCGGACGACCGCATCAGAGAACAGTTGGAACTCGTCTCCGACCGGTTCGACTTCCTCGACGCGCTCGACGGCGCGAACGGTCGCAGAACGAGCCCACGAACGAGCGGCGGCGCTCGATGACGAACCGAAGACGCTCACGCAGATGACTCTCGGAGACGTGTACGTGCGGTCGGGTGAGACTGACGACGGGCTCTCGCTTCTCGCGGCGGTAATCGAGTCCGCGCCGACAGCGGCCCTCGAAGGTCGATGCCGCGACAGTACGCCGGTGCACTCCGCGAAGTCGGCCACGCGACCGAGGCGCTCGCCGAACTACGGCGCGCTACGGCGTGCTTTTCGCCCGTCGAAGCACGACTCGTGCGATAGCATCGTCACTCGCTGATTCGATTCCGGGACGCGCCGCTCACGGGAGCAACGTTCGAAGCAAAAAGCCAAGGGCCGGATTTGAACCGGCGGGGGTTCCGCTCTGCAGGCGGATGCGTTGGGCCGAACTCTGCCACCTTGGC
>ENA-ORDC01000675-ORDC01000675.1-marine-metagenome-genome-assembly--contig:-NODE-675-length-31103-cov-8.467898_pt1 | contig 31103 bp, 25 predicted proteins | sample MGYA00237783_ERZ508515 | MGnify/ENA primary metagenome ERZ508515 (study PRJEB26186, sample SAMN06268792) | marine metagenome | isolation source: Eden Landing Ponds, San Francisco, CA, USA | place... | reverse complement strand
CGAGCGAGTGCGGCGCGGTGCTGTTGACCGAGCGAGAATATCCCGCTCAGCGACCGCCAGCGGCCCGAGGGCTTTCATCCCTCGATCACGACTGCGGTGCTGTCTGCGGTCGCCGTTTCTTTCACTCCGACACAATACGAAACTACTGCTAGGTTCGCACCTGTACCTATCGCTCAGCAGTCGCACTCGTCGAAAAAACGGACAGTCTACGCCTCGTCGCCGCCGTCGGTGAGGATCTCGACGTCGTCACCGCCCTCCTCGTTCAGGAACGACGGCGTCTCTTCCTCGTCTTCGCTCTCCATGCGGTTTCGCTTCCAGCCGCGACCGGTGTATTCGTGACACATGTTCACACACCTCGATCGAAACACGGGACTGGTCAGTGAAAACGGTTTTGCCGGGCAGGAAAGCGGACCGGGCAGTCCGGTTCACGAAGCGATTACTCGGTCGGGGTGGCGGCTTTCGTGTCTTTGGCGCCCTCGACGGTCTCGGTGACGGCGTCGACGCCTTCGTCGTGGACGAGGTCGCCGACGACGACGGTATCGGCGTGTTCGGCCATCGTACGAGCGGAGTCGTAGTCGTGGATGCCGCCGCCGTAGAAGAGGGTCGCGTCGTCGAGCGCGTCGGCAGCGGCGGCGACTTTCTCGGGGTCGCCGAAGGTGCCCGAGTACTCGACGTAGAGGATCTCCTGGCCGAGCATGTGCTCGGCGACCTCGGCGTAGGCGGCGACGCCCTCGGCCGTGAGGTCGCAGTTGGCTTCAGTGAGGATGGCGGCGGCCGAGTCGGGGTTGAGGACGACGTAGCCCTCGGTGAAGGTGCGCGCCCAGTCGATATCCTCGTCGAGGCGGACCCACTCCTTGTGGATCCCGGTGATCCAGGCGGGGTCGCCGGCGTTCAGGACGGTGGGGACGAGATAGCCGTCGACGCCGTCGCGGTGGACGACGTTCGTCAGGTTCGACGGTTCGACGTAGAGGGGAATATCGTACTCGGCGCAGGCGTCGACGACCCGGTGCATCTTCTCGTCGGTGACACCCGTCGTCCCGCCCACCTCGATGGCGTCCGTACCGCAGGTGACGACGTCCGCGAACGTCTCCCCGTCGACGAGTTCCTTGTCGGGGTCGACTTTCAGGATGTGGTCCCAGTCCGCCCACGGCCTGTTCATACTCTCGTACACCTCGTCGCCCACCAAAACGGCTTCGAAACCGGGGTGACGGGAGCACCGAGTCCCGATGCCCGGTGGATCCCCGTCCCGACGCGCCCACGGTCAGTCGTTCGGATCGACCAGGTCGCCGAAGACCTTGCGCTCGGCGGCGCGGACGTGCTGGGTGAAGGTCGCGCGGGAGACGCCGAGTTTCTCGGCGAGTTCGGTCGTGTTGTGGCGCCGGGGTCGCTCGAAGTACCCCTCGTGGAACGCGAGTCGGAGCGCCTGGCGCTGTTTGTCGGTGAGCGCGTCCAGCGGCGCGGCGCCGGCGACCTCCGGGTCCGACCGGATCGACACGACGGAGACGCCGTCGTATTCGGCTTCGAGCGCGCGCCGCAGTTCGGCGACGCCCTCGTGACTCGCCGCGGTGACCGACACCGTCGCGCTCCGGCCCGTCTGGACCGTCTCGACGAACTGGCAGCCACACGCGACCAGCAAACTCTCCGGCGTCGGCGTCTCGACCAGGAGTTCACACCGGCACCCGCCGCCGTTCGCCCCGTCTCGGGTCGACGACGCGACTGATCCGTCTTCGGACGTCGACTCGACGGTCACGTCCACGACGCTCGGGACGGCCACGCCGGCGTCGCGGACCGCCTCGGCGGTTGCGCCGGCCACGTCGGCGACGTAGAGGAGTCGCCCCTCCTCGCGGAGGACGGCCGTCCGGGCGGTGACCGTCGCGCCCGCGGGGAGCGCCTGGCCCAGTGCGACCAGCGGTGCCGCGTCGTCGGCGACGGTGACGTCTGCGGTGACGTTCGCCGCCGAGAGGAGCGACTCCTTCCACTCGGCGGTCTGGAGCGCGTACCCGACCGCCTCGGCGTAGTCCGTCAGTAACTCCCGCTCGGCGGCGTCGATAGTTGTCGACTCGTCCCCGTACACCGCGAGAACGCCCACCGTCGTCTCGCCGTGGCCGAGCGCGAGCGCCGCGGCCGTCCGGAAGCCACACGACGACGCGACCCGGCGCCACGCCGCCGGTCCGGTGACAGCCGCGCTCTCGTCTACGTCGGCGTCGGTCGTATCGGAGCCACCACCGCTGTCGGCAGTGTCGGGACCGCCGTCGGAGTCGGAGTCGGGGTCGGGGGCGAGGGCGAGATCGGTCACGATGCAGGGTTCGCCGCTCGCGACCGCACGCAGTGCCGGTTCGTCCGCGGCGTCGGCCGCCGCTCCGGACTGGAGCACCCGGTCGACGTACTCGGTGTCGCCAGCGACGGACGTCGGGACGACCCCATCACCGGGCGTGTACGTGCCGATCCAGGCACAGGCGTAGTCGCGTTCAGCGACCAGATGCTGACAGAAGGCACGCGTCAGCCCCTCGCGGGAGGTGCTCGCGGTGACGATGTCGAGCACGGCGTCCTTGCTCCGGCGCTCCCGTTCGAGCGCGCGCTCGGTCCGGTGGGCTCGCACCGCCGTCTCGATACGGCGAGCGAGGAGGTCCGTCTGCTCGGCGACGGTCGACTTCCGGACGTAGTCGGTGACCTGCCGGCCGATGGCGTCGCTGGCGACCGCTTCGCTGCCCTCGCCGGTCACGAGGACGAACGGCCGGTCCGGGTCCGCCTCGCGGACGTCTGCGAGCAACTCCAGGCCGGTGCCGTCGCCGAGCTGGTAGTCACAGACGACGCAGTCGGGCCGGTGTTCCCCGTAGGCGTCCCGGGCCGTCGCCAGTCCCGTCGCCGTCAGCACCGAAAACGCCTCGCGCTGGCGTTCGAGCAGGCGCGCGTTCGTCCGTGCCCACGTCTCGTCGTCGTCTATCAACAACACGGTTACGGGCCCACCTGGGACGGCGATATCCCCTTCCGCACCGTCCAGGTCCTCACTCTCCATCCACTGCCTCCGTGAATGTCCACCCGGTGGTCGCTGTTCCCACCCAGCTCGGACGCTCGGTCCGGATCCATGCCATCACGATACGTGTTCTCTGTCCGTCACCTAAGTGTCGTACCATGGTAGGGTGGTGTCGGTCAGGGTTCACAATCGATCTCGAATCGAGCGCCCGGTGACTGTGCGGACCCGCGGGTCGACGACTGACTGGCCGTGCGGACGGGCGACTGTCCGGTCGCGCTGGCCGAGGATTGCTCGGTCTCGGTGGCAGAGGGCCAGCCGGTCGTGCTGTCGGGTTCTCCGTCGGACGCACCCGCCTCGACGGGGACTGTAGCGCACTCGGCGCTATCGGTCAGCGACACCGTCCAGCCGTGGGCTTCGACGATCGTCCGGACGATAGCGAGACCGTAGCCGGTGCCGTCCCCGTCACCGAACGCGAACACGTCGTCGCGCCGCTCGGCCGGGATCCCGGGCCCGTCGTCCTCGACGTAGAAGCCGCGGGGCGTCGCATCTGCGTCCCCGGAGTCGTCTCCGAGCGTCCCGACCCTGACGACAGTCGCACTCCCAGCGCCGTGTTCAGCCACGTTCCGAAAGAGGTTCTCTAAGACCTGTCGGAGGCGTCGCGGGTCGGCTTCGAGCGTCGTCGTCCGGATGACATCGAGGCGGAGGTCACCCGTGTCGACCACTCGCCAGGCGTCTTCGGCGACGGTTTCGAGGTCGCAGTCGACGGGTGTCTCGACGTCGACGCTCTCGCGGGCGAGACGCGGGAGGTGCTCGGCGAAGCCGTCGAGTCGGTCGAACACCAGCCCGAGGTCGTCGAGGGTCTGTGCGACCTCCTCGTCGTCGGTATCGACGTCCAGCCGGAGGAGTTCGAGCAGGCGCTGGCCGGTCGCGACCGGCGTCTCCATGTCGTGGGCGACGATGCCCGCCAGGCGTTCGAGCTGTTCGTTCTTGCGTTCGAGCCGTCGAGTCTTCTCCCGGATGCGGTCCTCCTGGCGGCGCTGTCGTGTGACGTCCGAACACTGGACCGCGTAGCCCAGCGGACGACCGTCGCCGCGACTGAGTTCGGTGGTCGTGACCAGGTAGTACCGCTCGTCGCCGTCGGGCGTCTCGGCGGTCGCCGTCGCTCCGTCGATCCGGTCGACGACCGTCGCGGGACTGGCTTCGGTGGAGAACTCCAGCGTCAGCGGCGTCCGTTCGAGCACCGTTCCGAGCGAGTCGTCGAGGTCGTCGCCGGAGAGGTCGAGTACCGACGCCGCTCGCGCGTTGTAGTCGTAGAGTCGGTCGTCGGCACCGAAGGCCATGACGGGAGTGTCGAGCTCTTCGACCATCTCCGAGCGGACGAAGGGTGTCTCGAAGAGCCGAAAGCGGTCGATAGCCACGAGGCCGGCGACACCCGTCACGACGAACCCCAGCACCGTCGGGTCGTAGCCGCCCATCGGTGTCAGTTCTGCCAGGTACAACACGTTCAGCGCCCAGGGCGGGAGCACCATCACGATCGTAAGCAGCCGCCGCGGACCGACCGCGGGCCGTTCGAAGGCCGTCTCCAGCAGCATGGCGGTCCCGACGGCGAGCCCGAGGTAGACGCCGACGAGGACGACCGGATTCAGCCAGACGTACAGCGGGACGAGCGGGACGAGCGCCCGCAGACCGGCGGCCAGCGGCGGGGCAGTCTCGGACGCCAGTTCGACGATGTCGGGATGGGCGAGCCCGACGACCGTCCAGCCGAACGGTACCGCGAGGAGGGCGGCGACGGCCCGGTTCGAGAGATAGTCGTCCCGACCGCTCGTCGCGAGCGCCCAGCGGACCAGCCCGACGGCGATGACGGCGATGCCGAACCACTCCAGCCGGCCGACGAGCGTGCCCACGGGACCGAACGGGTCGGGCGTCAGCGCCAGCGCGACCGACAGGGCCGACCACCACGTCACACCAGTCATGAGAACGGCCAGCCACGTCGCTCCCGGCCGGGGGCGCGCCCGCAGGCTCCGCCACATGACGCCCACCGAGAGCAGCGTTGCGACGGCGTAACCCGCCGCGACCAGCGGATCGGTCACTGATTCACCCGCCTATCTCGACCGACGTGTGAAATAGTCTCCGCCCACGACGGCCGATTCCCCACTGGTCGGGGCCAGTCGACCGACGACGGTCGGGGCCACCAGCGCATACGGGTATCACCACCAAGTGGGTACTCCGACAGGTCTCTCCCGAACAACGGGTGACCCGGTCGGGACAGTCGGCAGGTCGCTGGAGACGGGCCGGGCGATCGCGTGGGACACGAGCGATGGGTACGCACACACCGAGGAGACGACAGGAACGGTATCGGGAGAGTCGAACGACAGCGACGGCGTCCGGGAGCATCGGGAAAATCGGCGCGCTGTGGCTCGTAGCGGTGATCACCTTCTCGGTGCTTTCGCTGGGCGGGCTCTCGGGGGTGGCGGCCGCGGGCAACCACGCCGGCACCCACGTATCGTGTACCACTATCTCCACGTCAGGGGGACACGTCCTGACGGAGAACGTCACGAGCGGCGACGGCTCCGACTGCGTCGAGGTCACTGCGAGCGACGTCGTTCTCGACGGGAACGGCTACACTGTCGACGCCGGGTCGGGCGGCTACGGTGTCCACCTCTCGGGGTCGGCGACGAACGTCACGGTCCGGAATCTCACCGCCGTCGGCGGCGACCAGGGGGTCCACGTCGGGGACGACGCGGCAAGCGCGACGGTCGCGAACGTCACCGTGCGCGACGTCGGCGGCCGGGGGATCGTCCTCGCAGGATCGAACGCGACGGTGACCGACGTTCGAGTCGAAAATCCCGGGACACGGGGCTTTCTCACGGCCGGAAACGGGGACGGTGCGGTCGTCGAGGACACGGTCGTCGTCGGTGGCGGCGGCGGACAGGCCGGGATGCGCATCCAGACCGACGCGACGCTCCGGAACGTGACCGTCCGCGACGCCTCGGGACACGGCATCAGCGTCGTGGTCGACCCCACCGTCGACATCTTCGGGTCGACCGTCACCGGTGCGGGCGGGCAGGGTATCGACGCCGAATCGGGGATCGTCACCGTCGCCAACACGACCGTCAGCGGGAGTAGCGAAGAGGGCATCCGGATCGCTGGCGGGGTGACCATCGGGGAGATACGCGACAGCGTCGTCGTCGAGAACGGGGGCTACGACGGTGGCGTCTACGTCTCCGACCGGTACGTGGATATATCGAACCTCACGTCGGCGCGCAACGACCGGACGGGACTGTACCTCGACGCCAGGGCCACGACCGTCAGAAACAGTACGTTCCGAAACAACGGTCTCAACGGAATCTACGCCTTCGACGCCCCCGACATCACACTGGCGAACAACGCGATCACCGGCAACGACGCGGCCGGCATCTGGTTGTCCGGGGACAGCGACGTCACCCTCGACGGCGACCGCTTCAGCGGGAACGGGGACGAACCAGTGTACGCCGGCGACGGGAGTGTCTCGGCCACCAACGTCGACCTGGCGGGCACGACGTACTCCTTCGACGCCAACGACGTCGCGATCGAACCCGCCGTGTCGACGCCGTCCCTGCCGCGGGGCCAGGTCGGACTCGGAACGGCACTGAACGTCACAGCCGTCAGCTACGGTGAATCCTTCGACGGATCCATCCCGTACGACGAGTCGATGGCGACCGCCGAGTCGGGGGAGGGGTCGGTCACGCTCTGGCGATACGACGCCGACACGAGCTGGTCGACCGTCGATGCCACGGTCGACGAGGCGAGCGACACCGTCTCGTTCAGCACGGCCGACTTCTCGACGTTCGTTCCGCTGGTCGCCGCCGACGGGCCCGGCGAGGAGGTAGTCGGTTGTCGGGTGATCGACTCGCCCGGACGCTACACGCTCGCGGCGCCGACCTCGAACAGCTCGACCGACGCCTGCATCGAGGTCCAGTCCAGTGACGTCGTCGTCGACGGGAACGGCTACTCGGTCACCGGCGGGGACCGCGACGGCTCCGTCGGTTTCGACGTCGCGGGCGGCGTCTCGAACGTCACAGTCCGAGACCTCACATTCGCGGACTGGCCGACCGACGTCTCGACGCTGGGCGCGAGCGGCGTCGTCGGCGAGAACCTCACGTTGAGTCGCGGCACGGTCGTCGACTTCGAGGCGACAGACGTCACGATCGCCGACGTCGACGCGGACGCGGCGCCCGATATCCCCCAGGGCCAACTCGCGCTCGGTCGGTTCCTCGACGTCAGCGCCGGCCCGGATGGTGCCGAACTTGACCTCACGGTCGACTACGACCCGCCCTCGGGGGTGGCCTTCGACGAGACGAACGTGTCGATATGGGCCCTCGACGAGGACGACGACTGGGTCGAGGTCGGCGGGACCGTCGACCCGAGCGCGAACACCGTCTCGGCGACGCTCACGTATTTCTCGACGGTCGCGCCGCTGGCCACGTCGAACCTCGACGGGGAGATAGTCACCTCGTGTACGGTGATCGACGAGTCGGGCGCGTACTCGCTGTCGACCGACCTGACGAGCAGCGACGGGTCTGCCTGCATCGAGATCGACGCGAGTGACGTCGTCCTGTACGGGAACGGACGCACGATAGACAGCGGGTCCGGCGGCGAGGGCGTCCTCGTCGGCACCGGGACCCCCATTTCGAACGTGACCGTCCGGGACCTGACGGTGACCGGCGGCGGGGACGGCCTGGCCGTCGAGGGTGCCGTGAACGTCACGCTCGCCGAGGTCACAGCACGAAACGTCGGCGCAGACGGGATCCACGTGCGTCCGGGCGCGCCGAACACGACACTCACTGGCGTCACCGTCAACGGGACCGGCGACAGCGCACAGGGCATCTACGTCGAGGCGGTCAACGCCACCATCGACGGTGCTCGCTCGGACGACGCCTCCTTCGACGGCTACTCGATCCGCGCCCCGAACGCGACGCTCGTCGACAGCACGACCGACGGCGTCGGTGCCCAGGGCGTCTACGTCTCCGACGAGGGTGCCAACGCCGCCGTCGAGAACGTGACCGTCACCGACCCCGACGACACCGGCGTCAGGGTCGACGCGTCCGGTGTCGTCCTGTCGGGCGTCACCGTCCGGAACGCCGCCAGCCACGGAATACAGGTCCAGTCGGGCGGGACGAACGCGACGGTCCGGAACAACACCGTCGACGGCCCAGGCGGCGACGGATTCGACGTCGGCGGCGTGAACGCGACGCTCCGGAACAACACTGTCGCGGAAGTCTTCGATACGGGGTTCGACGTCCACGGTACGAACGCGACGGTCCGGAACAACACCGTCACGAGCGCCTTCGGTGACGGATTCGACGTCCGCGGTGCGAACGCGACGCTCCGGAACAACACCGTCACGAGCGCCTCCCGTGACGGCTTCGACGTGCACGGCGACGACGTCACACTCAGGAACAACACGATCCGGTCGGCAGTTGGACACGGCGTCCACGTCCGTCCGGGGGCGGTCGGCGTCACACTCCACGGGGACACGTTCGTCGACAGCGCGTTCGCCACGTTCCTGGTCGAATCCAGGGTTTCGGCGACGGCGATCACGATCAACGACACCACCTTCTCCGTCGCGGCCCGGGACGTCGAACTGTTGCCCCAGGCAGACCTCGCCAATACACCCGACGAGTTCGTCGACCTGGACGCGTTCTTCCGGGCCGCGGCACAGTCCGAGGACGCCTACGCCAACGTGACGCTCTCGTACGCCCAGCCAGGTCCGGACGTCGTCGAGTCCCGGACCGCAGTCTGGACGCTGGATCTGGGAGACGGCTGGTCGGGGCCGGTCCCGTCGACGCTCGACGCCGCCAACGACACGGTCAGTGCGAATCTGACCGACTTCTCGACGGTGGCCGCCCTCGCGCCCAGGGACCTGCCCGGTGAGGAACTGCTCGACTGTCGCGTGATCGACAGTCCGGGCACCTACTCGCTGGCGATTAGCCTCGAGAACCAGACAGCCGACCCGTGTATCGATATCCAGTCCGACGACGTCGTCTTCGACGGCCGGGGCAAATCGATCCGCGGCGGTCCGGGCACGACCGGTGTCCGGGTCGGTACCAGTGGTGGTGACGAGTACGAGAACGTCACTCTGCGTAACGTCACCGTCGCCGACCACGGCGGGGAGGCGCTCGAACTGTACGGCGAGGCGACCACGCTCGAAAACGTCTCGCTCGGGACAGCCACGCTGTCGGGCACCGGGCAGGACGTCGCGGTCAACGGGACGGCGCTCGCGTCGCTGCCGCCCGACACGGTCGACCTGGGGCCGAACCTGACCGTCGCGGCAGTCGGTTCGGATGCCGCCCTGGACGCGACGGTTCCCTTCGAGGTGGCGCGGTATCTCGACCCGTCCGAGGTGGACGTGTGGTACGATGCCGGCGGGTGGTCGAACGGCCCCGAGACGGTCGACGCCGCGAATCGGACGGTTTCGTTCAGCGCCACCCCGACGGAGTCCGAGACGACGTACGCGGTGCTGGCCGACGCACCCGCCGCGACTATCGTCGACAGTTGCCGGGTGATCGACGAACCCGGGGCCTACCTGCTGGGTGAGGACGTGCGGACCACCGACGAAACGTGTATCGAGATCGAATCCTCCGACGTCCGCCTCCGGGGGTACGGCTACGAGGTCGTCAGCCGCGGCACGTCGAGTGACGCCGGGATACTCGTCAACGGCACCGTGGAGTCCTACGAGAACGTCACGGTGCGCAACCTGGAACCGGGGGGATGGCGGACGGGGATCCGATACCGGGGAGTCTCCGACGGAACCATCGCTGACGTCAACGTGAGTTACAGCGAGGGCAGCGGGATCGCCGTCGAGTCGTCGTCGAACACGACGGTTCGGAACGTCACCGTCCGGACCTACCGCCGGGACGGGACAGGAGTGGTCGTCCGCGCCGGGTCCGACGTCCGCGTGACCGAAAGTCTCCTCACCGACAACGGTGGCAGGGGCGTCGAGATACGGGGCGACACCACCGACGTCACGGTCAGCGACAACACCATCAGCGACAACGGTATCGGCGTCCGTCTGGCTGCCAGCGACGGCGGGTCTCCGACCGACACGACTCTCCGGTCCAACGTTCTCAGGAGGAACGACGAGGGATTCGCGCTGAACGGCGGCACCGGGACGACGAGTACCGACGACACCATCACCGGAAGTACGGCAGTCACGATCCGCGTGGGTGACGGAACGAGGCTCGCAGCGACCCGGTTCACTCTCGGTCCCGGGCCGTCAGCCACCAGACGACTCGGATTCGACGCGCGAAACGTCGAACTGGGCGTCGACGACTCGCCCCCCTCGAGTGGTTCCGAGCTGTCGCTGGTCGGACACGCTTTCAGCGTCGGTGCCCTGCCAGGAGACTCGGTCCTCGACCTCGACGTGCCCTACACCGCCGCCGACGTGACGGGGATACAGAACGGGACACTCGCTATCAGACGCTACGACGACGGCGACTGGACACCGGTCGCGTCGTCCACACTGAACGAGTCGACGCGCGTCGCCTCGGCCAACGTCACCAGGTCCGGGACAGTCGGCGTGTTCGGTGTACCGCCGGACCCTGCACTGTTCGACCCCACTATCGACGAGACCGACGGTCCCGGCGTCAGCGGCGACGCGCTCGACGCCACAGTGACCGTCACCAACACGGGCGACCTCGCGGCGAATCGGTCGGTCACGCTCTCGGTCGACGGCTCTCAGGTCGACAGCCGCGACCTCGCGCTGGCCGGCGGCGAGTCACACACGATCACCCTCACGTGGGCCACTGCGAGCGGCGACGCGGGCGAGTACACCCTGACGGTCGCGTCCGGGAACGCCTCGGTGACGGCCGACGTTCGGGTCTACCCGCCCGACACGTCCTCAGACACGTCGGACTCGGGATCGGACTCGACGCCGGTTTCCGATTCGACGCAGACGCCCACGGCTACTCCGATCGAAGCGCAGACAGGTACGTCGACAGCGACCGTCACGCCGGCCCCATCCTCGACGGAAACAGAAACACAGCCGACGACAGTCTCGTCCGGAACCGCGGAGGCGACCGGAACGGAAACAGCCGTGTCGACGGCGACAGTCACGTCGACGACACCGCCGGGGAGTGACCCGCGGACGACGGCCGCCGGCGCGAACGAGAACGCCGACGTGGTGACGACGGCCGATGGCGACGGTGGGTTCGGGCCGGTGTCGGGCCCCGAGCCCGTGTTCGTCGTGCTGTTGTTCGCCGCCGCGGTCCTCGCCGGCGGCGGGCTCTGGTACCGCTCGGAGAACTAACTTCGGTCCGCCGTTCGCCACGGACCCCACTCACCCCGGACGACCGGACCGGCAGGCGACAGTCGTCCGTCTCAAGACCGGGCGACCACGGAGACGTAGCCTACATGGCCGTCCTCGATGGCGGCTTCGAGGTCGGCGACGCCTGTCTGGAGTTCCCGTCCGCGTTCGCCCATCGCACCCAGCAACCCCTCGTAATCGACGCGCTTGCCGACTCTGTCGCGCATCGCCAGCAGGTCCTCGCGGTGGTCCCGCGTGTGCTCGACGGCGAACCCCGCATCCTCGATCCGTTCGAGGAGACGGCCACGCTGTCGAGCGCCAGTGAGACAGAACGCCCGTGCCAATTCGGCGGGGATATCGGGGCGCTCGTCCGTGACGACGACGTCCGAGAGCGCCAGTCGACCGCCTGAAACGAGGGCGCGTTCGGCTTCCGACAGCGCCCGCGGGAGGTCGGTCAGACAGAGCACGCACTCGGCGAGGACGACATCCACGCTGTCCCCTCGTAGAGGAAGACTCGCGGCGTCGCCGCGGACTGCGCGGTCGGCGCCCGGCGAGCGGTCGAGCCCCCAGGCCCCGGCACCCCGGTCGCGGGCCAGCGCCAGCGCGTCACCCGCCCCACAGCCGACGTCTACCAGGCGGGTCCCCTCACCGACCTCTGCCCGAGCCAGCAACTCGGCAGTAGCGTCACGTCCCCCGGGATGGAGCGGCCCCTCGACCATCGCGTCCAGTGTCGCCCACGGGTTCGCGAGCATCGCGTCGAGCAGTCCCGCCATCGTCAGACCCCGTCACCGCAACCGCCCGGTCCGCAGCCACAACCCTCCTGGGGCCCGTCCTCGGCCGTCTCGTCGCCGTCGGTGTCGGCTTTCGACGGCCGACCCCCGTCGGGTGCCGGAATATCGCTGTCCGACGCCGGGATATCCCCGTCCGACGCGGGTACGTCGCCGTTCTCCATCGCCTCGGCGTCGATGCCGTCACCTTCGTACCCGCCGCCGGAGGGTTCGGCGACGCTCGGTCGACCGCCCCAGTCGTGGCGGTTGCGCAGCGCGTACTCGCCGTCCTCGGTCGTCATGTTGTAGCCACAGAAGGGGACGAGTTCGCCGTCGGGCGTCGGCACGGAGATACAGCAGTTGTCGAGTCTGTTCACGTCGGCGCCGTCGGCGTCCATGAATCCCGTCAGCGTGACCGGCACGACGTCGTCGAAGAGCCCCTCCATCTCGTCGGGCACGTCGAGCCCACAACAGCCCGCGGTCTTGCAGGCCCACTCCTCGCCCGCGGCCGTCCCCGCCAGGAGTTCCATGTAGTCGCGCTCGTCGACCAGCCCGGTGAGGGTGTCCCAGAGCCGGTCGTCGACGAACTTCGTCAGCGGGACGAACTCGTCGGCGTCACCGCCGGGTTCGGCGACTCCGTCTCCGCACTCCCCGTCCGCACAGCCACAGTCGTCTCCGGTGGCGGGGTCGCCTGCCGTATCTGTCTCGGCGCCCTCGTCCGGCGGGGTGTCCCCACCGAGTACCGCGCCGGCGACGCCGTTGACCTCGGCGACGCTCGCCTGTGCGTCCTGTGAGACGAGTGCCGTCCCGATCTGGCAGTACGAGGAACAGCACGGCGCGGGCAAGAGGTCCCGGGCCTCGACGGGTTCTAGCTGGTCGGCCAGCATGCGTGCGGCGTCGTCGATGGCGAACCGGCCGTCGTTTTTGGCGTAGCGGCCGAAGTGAGCCACCGGCTGAAAGTTCACCGAACGGACGACGTCGCGGTTGTCGACGGCAAAGCGGACGATGTCGCCCATCTCGCCATCGTTGACGTCCGGGACGACGGTCGGAACGAGCACGACGGGGAGGTCGGCCTCGCGGCAGGCCTCGATGGCGGCCTGCTTCTCGTCGGTGAGGTCCACTCCCCTGATCGACTCGTAGGTCTCGCTCCGGAGTCCGTCGAACTGCAGGTAGATCGCGGTCGCACCGGCGTCGGCGAGCTCCCGGGCGTAGCCGTCCTCGGTCGCGAGGCGGATGCCGTTCGTGTTCACCTCGACGTGGTCGACACCACGGTCGCGGGCCATCGCGACGAGGTCGGGCAGGTCCTCGCGTACCGTGGGTTCGCCGCCGGAGAACTGGACCGGGCGGCCGCCCTTCTCGGCGACGGTGTCGAGCATCGCCTCGATTTCCGCCATCGAGCGGTGGTTACCGCCGGGGCCGGAACTGGCGAAACAGAACGAACACGAGAGGTTGCAGTCCTCGGTGACCTCGACGACCGCGAGACAGGCGTGGTCGTCGTCGACGGTGAGGTCGCCACCGTCGTACTCGTTCGTGGGCCCGAAGTCGGCGGCCCACTCCCAGTGGTCGAGTGAGCCCCACACCTGGCGCGTCGCAGTCCCGTGGTCGGGACAGTCACGCGCGAGGTGGACACCGTCGTCGCGTTCCTCGTAGCGGCCGGGGACCTGTTCGAGACAGGTCGGACAGAGACTGGTCGTCGTCGCGAGTGTGTCGCCGTCTCCCATACCTCCGGTGAGGACACATCTCGTATAAGCCTGTGGTGCGTGTGCGTTCTGACCGACAGACGGCGGTCGGCCAGTCTGACGCCCGACGCGCCAGTCCGGGCAACCCTTAATCCGTCGTGGTCCTCAGCGACGGTATGACGAGCGCACCGTCGGCGGGCGGCGAGGGGACCGCGGTGCCATCGGGTGACAACCCGTCGTCGACGGACGAGTCGCCCCCGACCGACGACCTGTCGCCGACGGACCTCGCCCGGAAACTCCTCGTCGCCACGAAGCGGGCTGAGGACCCGGGCCCGTACGAACAGGCGCTGGCGAACCTCGACGGCGAGGCGCTCCGACCTGTCCGCGAGGACCGCGCGACGGCGCTTTCGTTCTGGATCAACTGTTACAACGCGGGCACGCAACTCCTCCTCGACCGGCAACCGGACCGCTACGAGAGTTCTCTCAGGGTCGTCCGGTTTTTCGCGACGACGGCCGTGACGGTGGGCGGAACGGGCTTGCCGCTCGACCGCATCGAGAACGGCCTCCTGCGCGGGCGCCGCTCGAAGTACGGACTGGGTTACGTGCCGAAGCTCTACGTGACGGCTTTCGAACGCCGCTACGCCCTCGAGGGCTGTGACTCGCGGGTCCATTTCGCACTCAACTGCGGTGCCGAGAGCTGTCCCGCGATCCGAGCCTACGACCCGGCCGAAATCGACGAACAACTCGACCTGGCGACGCGGACGTACCTCGATTCGACCGTCGAGTACGACCCTGAGACCGACGTCGTCCGCGTGCCCCGCGTGTTCCTGTGGTTCTACGGCGACTTCGGCGGCCGCTCCGGGACGCGTACGTTCCTCCGGGAGTACGGTGTAATCCCCGAGGACGCGTCACCGTCGCTACGCTACCGACCCTGGGACTGGTCGAAACACGCCGGAAAATTCGTCGATTGAGTGCGCGATTCGCCGGTGCTCGCCCCCACTCGGTCAGTGTGTGCCACCACCCTCCGTCAGAGGCATCCCACCCATCGTGACCGACAGTGAGACCACCCACCCCTGGTCTGGTCTCGTCGCGTCGGCCTCGGTCCGGTCCTCCCACCCACGGGTTCGACGCGGTCCGTTGGGCGCCAGCCCCACCACTTCCTTCGGAACAGACCCACCTAACTACGGTACCAGCATGTGGAGGTGTCGTGTGGCCGATTCGGTCTCGGTCCCGGACGAGTGGCGCGGTGGCGAGGTCTCGGGTGTCGTCAGGATTTTCTCCCTCGGTCCCAATCGTGGTACGATGCCAGCAGGCGCGGCACTCACGACGGTCGAGACGGTCCACGACGAAGGTTCGTTCCTGTTCACGGCGACGAACTCCTTCGACATGGAAGAGGAGATCATCGTCGTTCCCTGTGCGGACGCCAGCGACGCGATCGAGGACGACGAGACTGTCGAGGACGACGACGCGATGACCGACGGTGAGACTGATTCGGACGGCGATACCGGGACTGACGGGGTCGAGGCGTGGATCAACCGATGTACCCACGAGGCCCAGCGTTTCGACACCGGGAACGGCGTGCCGATGCGCGACGGCGAGATGATCTGTCCGAAACACGGGTCGATGTTCGACGCCTGTTCGGGCGAGTGTGACAACGGCGAGGCTGCAGGGACGACGCTACCCGACGTCGCCGTCGCCGTCGAGGAGGGGACGGTGTACCTGACCGACGAGGAGTACGAGTTCGTCCACGAGGGCGGCATCGACGACGACGACGGCCCGAACTCGACCTCGCACATCGGATTCTGACTCCGCGCCGGCTGCTCGCGCGGCCGATACAAGACACACCGGCATAACTCACTCCACAACATCGTGTGTCTGTGGCCGTGTTCCGCGACTCTCTTCGGGTATCGGCTTGTCGTGTCTGTTTTCTTCGAAATCGCCTTGGGCTGCTCTCGCTCGGCGTGGAGAGTTCGCCTTCGGCACCCGCGAACCCTTATCAACAGCCAGTGGTAACGAACGTGCATGTACTGGGGGCAGGTGACCGCCGCGTTTGCCGTCGCGGTCACCGCCGCCGCAGTCGTCTTTTTCGCCGGACTCTCGACCGTGGTCGCCGCAGCAGTCGCCATCGTCGGTTACGCCCTCGTGCGCTGGAGCCTCGCCTGGGTCTTCCGGGTACGCCACTGGCTCGCCCGTGGGACGCGTGACGTCCACCACCGGGGGTGTCCGAACTGTCACGCCCGTCGACATCGACTGAGCGGCGACTGGATACTGACCTGCCGGGCCTGTGGCTGGCGCCCCGGCTGGCCCGTGCTCCGGTGGTTCACTCGCTCGGTCCCTGCACGCCAGTTCCGAAAGACGGTCGTCGGGCCACACCTCGTGGCCGTCGTATTCGCAGTCGCGCTCCTGGGCGGGACGACAGCCGGTGTCTCACTCGACGCGGCCGTCCCAGCGGACGGGATCGAACCCGGGATGCTCGCCGACGAGACAGCGGGACCGGCCGCAGGGGCAGTGACGGCGACCGACCGTCCGACGCCGACACCGACCGCGACGCCGGTCCCCGACGACGACGGTGACCGAATCGACGACACGCTCGTCAGGCAGGTGTTCCTGTCGTATCTGAACGCCGAGCGGTCCTCGCGGGGGCTTGGTAATCTCACGATGCGACCGGAACTGACCGTGATGGGCGAGGCACAGGCGGCGAACATGGCGACCCACGAGTACGTCGGTCACGTCCAGCCCGACGGGACGACGATACGGGACCGTTACGAGGCGCGCGGACTGCTCCCCGAATGTCGGCTCGAACAGCGCGGGACCGACCGCTACTATCCGGGTGCCGAGAACGCGGCCCAGACGTGGATAAATCGGTCCGTCCGGACCGACGACGGCCTCGATTACATCGGCGACGAGTACGACCTCGGCGAGGAACTGTTCGAGATGTGGCTCAACTCTCCCTCACACCGGGAAGCGATGCTCGTCTACTCTGCCGACGAGATGGGCCTCGGAATCGAGGTGACGGCCAGCGGAAAGGTCTACGCCGCGCTCGAACTCTGTTGAACGCCGGCGTTCTCGACCCGTCGAACGCCCGCGATCAGGGTCGAGAACCGCTGATACAGTTATCGCCGGTGGGCGCGTAGTAACGGGTAATGAACTGGAAAGTAGTCGTCGGTGGGCTCGGGCTCGGCGTGGGGGGTGTCGTCCTCGTCGTGCTGGTCCTCGTCGTCGCAGCGATCGGTGGGATCTGGTGGTTCGTCACCGACGACAGTCCGCTGCTGTACTACGACGCGCGACCGGCGGTCGTCGACGACGTCGCGCTCGCGGAGACGGGCTACGTTGCAGTCAACGACACCGCGTTCAACCTCAGTTACTCCGTGATCCCGTTCGTCGGGCGCGACGTCCGCGTCCGCTCGTGGGTGAGTGTCTACGCCAGCGGGGTCGACCTGTCGAACGCTTCGGCGGGCGGGGGTGGGAGCGCCGACTTCGATCCCGACGCCAACACCGATTCTGGCTCCGACGCTGGTCGGGACAGTCACCCGGACCCGATGGCACCGCCGCCAGCGCCGCCAGCGCCGCCGATGGTCGGCGTCGGCAACGTCTCGTTCGTGACGGTGTTCTCGATGTCGGCCCTGCAGGCCGGGCCGGTGGCGCTCAATCCGGTCGTCTACGCCACCGACCCGGGCCTGCTCGACGAATCGGGCGTGTTGCTCGACCGGGCGGAGACGTATCTCCCGCGGGACGTCACCGACGTCACGAACGTCGATGTCCGGTCGAGTCGCGACGTCCGATTACTCGGGGCAGAGACCGAGATGACGACGTTCACCGGCGAACTCGCACTCGCGGGGGCGACCGGCGAACCGGTGGCGGCCGAAGTCCAGTTCTATCTCGCGCGAACGGTCCGGAACGGCGAACTCGTCGTCGTTCTGGGTGTCACACCGCGACGTGGCGGCGACGAGGGGACTTTCGCCACGCTCGTCGAGCACGTCCGCATGGGTGAGTGGGGGGCCACACCCGGCTGGAGCAGGCCGGAAACACCCACCCCGCCGGGACCGCTCGACGTCCGGACCAGGGAACTGACCGGTGCCGCGTCACCCGCCGCTCGACCGTACTGATGGCAGGCCAGCGCTATGGCAATGCCAGCGCTATCGCAACGCCGGTACCATCGAACGGCCCTACGTTCGCTGGTCCCACTGGTCGTAGCCGTAGGTCTCGACACCGTTCAGTCGCCTGCGTTCGGCATCGGTGAAAGAGACGTCAGCGGCTGCGAGGTTCTGGTCTAACTGGTCGGGCGTGCTGACGCCCAGTACCGGCACGGTGGGCTGGTCACGGTCGAGCATCCAGGCGAGTGCGACGGTGTTGCCGTCCACGCCCTTGCGCTCGGCGATGTCCTCGACGACGCGCATCTTCACGCGGTTCTCCGAGCGGACGTAGCCCTCGGGGATCGGGCGGTCGTCGCGGCCGTAACACCCGCCCAGGGTCGGCGAGTACGGCAAGACCGTGAGGTCTGCCTCGTTACAGTAGTCGATCAGTTCGTCAGTCGTCGCCAGTTGGCCGCCGAAGTCGGCGTCGCGGTCGGGGATCAGATAGGAGAAGCGCGGCTGGACGCACTCGAATCGCGGGAGTCCGCGCTCTTCGGCGATGCGGTTGGCGCGGGCGACCCGCCACGCCGGGACGTTGCTCGCGCCGAGGTGGCGGACTTTGCCGGCGTCGACGGCCTCGGCGAAGGCGGCCATCACCTCCGTCTGTGGCGTGTCGGGGTCGTCGACGTGGGCGTAGAGCAGGTCGATCGTCTCGATGCCCATGCGGTCGAGACTCCGGTCTATCTCCTGGGCGACCAGGTCGGGGTCGAGACTCACGGGGACGTCCTGGTAGCCGAAGCCGAGCTTCGTGGCGATCGTCATCTCGTCGCGGACGCCCCGTTCGGCGAGCCACTCCCCGACGAGCGGTTCGCTCTCGGGTTCGTCGTAGCCGTCGACCCACGTCGCGTAGATGTTGGCCGTGTCGAGAAACCGCCCGCCGGCCTCGTAGTAACGATCCAGCAGGTCGAAGGAAGTCTCCCGGTCGACCTTGCTCCCGAAGTACATCGGCCCGAGACAGAGTTCGCTGACTGACTCGCCAGTACGTCCGAGCGGTGTGGTGTCCATACCGGTATGATGGCGAGCAGCGAGTAAAGTCCCTGCCTCCCGGCGAAACGGTCCGGGTCGTCCAGGGCGATCCGACACGAGTCCAATGGCGACCCGACACGAGTCCGTATCGGATGCACCGACAGTGGCGTTACGCCCCGTCGAAGGAGAAGACGGGTTTGAGCGTCTCGGAGGCAAGGAAAGCGCGGAACGCCGCCTCCGGATCCTCGGCAGTGAAGGAGTCGTCCTGGAGCGCGCCGACGTCTATCTCGCCAGCAGCCATCAGCTGGAGCGCCTGCTCGAAGTCGGCCCAGAGGGATCCGTACGAAGTCTCGACGGTCACCTCGCCCCGGACCGCCGGCGCGAAGTCGAGGTCACAGGGCTGGCCGGGGATGCCGACGACGACGACCTGCCCGCCCCGGCGGACGTACTCGAGGGCCGTCCCGATACCGGTGTGGTGACCGGTCGCGTCGACGACGACGTCGAACCCGTCACCACCCGTTCGGCGGTCTGTGGCGGTCCTCAGCCCCTCGTCGGCGGCGATGACCGTGTCGATTCCCTGGTCTTCGAGGAGCGGGAGCCGGTAGGTCCGGTCCTGTTCGAGCCCGGAGACGACGACGCGAGCGCCCATCGCGTCGGCGAGGACGGCCGAGAGCGCGCCGATCGGACCGGGGCCTTCGACGAGGACGCTGTCGCCGGGGGAGAGTCGCGACCGCTCGAAGACGGCCCGCGCGGCGACACTCGCGGGTTCGGCGACGGCTGCTTCCCGGAGCGACACGCCGTCGGGAACGGGGTGGAGGTTCTCGACTGGGACGACGGTGTAGTCGGCCCAGCCGCCGTCACCGTGCATCCCGGCGACGTAGACGTTCTGGCAGACGTTGCCCTGGCCGTGGACACACTGGACGCAGTGGCCACACTCGTGGACCGGTTCCTCGACGACGGGATCGCCGATCTCGAAGCGGTCGACGCCGGGGCCGAGTGCGGCCACTCGTCCGGAGTACTCGTGGCCGACGATGCGCGGAAGGCGGGTCCACTCGTAGTCGCCGTGATAGAGGAAGGCGTGGGCGTCGCTTCCACAGAGCCCCGCCGAGTGGACGTCGACGAGCACCTCGCCGGCATCTGGTTCCGGTCTGTCCCGTTCCTGTACCGCCACCTGCTCCGGCCCCGTCTGGACGATCGCTTTCACGTGCGGTCACGAGGAGTCCAGCAGGATAGTCCTTTCCGCCTGCCGCGGTTTCTGCGGTCCGTCGCGACCGTCCGAAACTGACGGGTTTTTGGTCTCCGACACAGACCGGGTAGGTACATGCGGCAGGTCCCCCGCGATGCCCTCCGAGACGCGAAGCGACGTATCAGGCGTCGCCTCGCGAGGCTCCACCGTGGCGTCGTGTCCGACGTCGGGGATGCACGACGGCGAGTCGTCGACGATCTGCGGACGGACCCCTATCTGGTCTACATCCTGCTCCTCGCGACAGTGCTGGCGGCCTTCTGGATCTGGCACCGGTTGCCGAACTTCGCGACCCGGGACGAGCGCTGGCGTGTCGTCGACCCCGTCGAGGCGTTCGCGGCACTCGAGACAGAGGTCAGCTACGAGTCACTGCGCGACGGCGTGACCTACTGGCGCAGTTACGGTGGAACCTTCTATCTCGTCGCGCTCGCACTCGTTCCCGTGCTCGTGGCCGTCCTCTGGATGGGTGACGTCGAGGGGTTCGCCGAGATGGGACGCCACAACTCGAAGAACTTCTGGGAGCACTGGCTGGGGACACCGGGCTGGATCTGGTCGGCGAGCGTCCTCGCCGTCCGATTGGTCACCGTCGCACTCGCCGTCGGCTGTGTCTATCTCGTCTACCGCATCGGGACGGCCATGCGCGACCGTCCCACCGGTCGGCTCGCCGCACTCGTGCTCACCCTCACCTGGGGGTTGCTCGTCCTCGCTCACGAGGCCGGAGAGGACGTGCCGGCTCTGTTCGCTTTCCTGCTCTCGTTTTATCTCGCGTTCGCGTACCTGCAGTCGGGGAAGACACGGACCTTCTACTGGGGCTGTCTGGCCGGTGGTGCCGCCTCGTCGCTGAAACTGAGTGCGGGCGTCAGCGCGCTCGTGCTCGGGCTCGCCTTTTTCCTGCGAGCGCGACGCGAACCCGGAAGCTGGCGCGAACACGTCTGGCGTCCCCGGTTTCTCTTCGTCGGTGCCGGCATCGGGCTCGTGACGATCCTGCTGGGGTATCCCAGTTTCGTCGTCGGCGACCCGGCCGACGTCGGCGGGCGCCTCGCACGCGGCGTCGCGAACAAGGGCGAACCGCACGGCTGGCGTGTCGAGTCGAGCTGGTGGTGGATCCTCCGGGGGTACCTCCACGGCCTCGGGCTCCCGCTCGCCGTCGCCTCACTGGGTGGTGTGTTCGCCGCTCTCCCGCGACTCCGCGAGCGCTCGCGGACGGCCGACGGACTCGCACTGGCGCTGTTCGTGACGGTCGTCTACCTGCTGGTCTACAGCCGGTGGTCGTACGTCCGGACCCACCACCTGCTGGTGACGTTCCCGATGCTGGCGCTGCTGGTCGCGACGGCGGCCGACCGACTGCGCGAGCGCCGACCGGCGGTTGGACGGGTCGCGGTGGCGCTGTTGCTCCTGACCAGCAGTGCCTACGCCGTCGGTGGTGACCTGGCCTACGCGTCCCAACCCCGCGACCAGACCGCCGACTGGATCGCCGACCGGGCCGGTCCGAACACTACCGTCGAGACGTACGTCAGAGACCCACAGGAGGTGGGTGTCCCCCACGGCGTCACGGTCTACTACCCGTGGGACCGCGAGCTGGCGGTCAACGGTGCGGTGGTCAAACCAGGGATTCACGAGTGGACGCTGGCGGTCGAGGAGCGCTGTCCCGACTACATCGTCCTCAACTACCACAAGGAACTGCTGTATCTGGCACCCGACGACTGGGGCAAGCGGGCGTCGCTACTCTCCGACGAGGACCTCGAGGGATACTATAGCGACCTGCTCGCAAACGAGACCTACCCCTACTCCGTGGCCAAGCGGTTCGGTCGCGCGCCCCGATTCCTCGACGGGCAGGGCCGGCGCTCGACTCTCCAGACCATGCTCTACGTCGGGGTGCGACCGCGGACGATCCAGTACGGCGACCCCCAGGATATGGGCATCGACCAGTACTCCGTGGTCGTCGAGCGCACCGGCGAGTGCAACCCCGTCGAGACGTCGCCGCTACGCTCGGGCGAGGGCGCCGCCTCTGGCTGAGTCCGCTGGGCGGGCCCGGGAAACGGCTGACCGTCCGGCCCCGTCGCGCGGGGTTGAAGTACGCACAGCGGATACGAGCGAGTACATGACGAACACGGAGTACGACGTGGTCGTGGTCGGTGGCGGACCCGCCGGACTGACGGCCGCGCTGTACGCGACGCGACTGGGGCAGGACACCGCAGTGATCGACCGCGGCGGCGGGCGAGCGGCGATGATGAAAGACACGCACAACGTCATCGGCGTCACAGAGGAGGTCAGCGGCGTCGAGTTCCTCCAGACGGCGGTCGAACAGGTCGAGTCCTACGGCGGCGACGTCCACCGCGAGTTCGTCGCCGAGGTCGAACGGGTCGACGACGGTCAGGACCCGCGTTTCAGCCTGGAGACCGAAAGCGAGAGCTACGAGGCCCAGCGGGTCGTCCTCGCGACCGGTTTTTCCGACGCCCGACCGGACCCGCCGCTCCCCCCGACCGGGCGCGGACTCCACTACTGTCTCCACTGTGACGCCTACATGTTCGTCGACGAACCTGTGTTCGTGATGGGCACCGACGATTCCGCGGCGTACGTCGCGATGATCATGCTCAACTTCGCCGAGCGGGTCGACCTGCTGACTCGCGGTGCCGAACCGGAGTGGAGCGAGGAGACGGCCGAGATGCTCGACAACCACCCCGTCGCGGTCGTCCACGACGATATCGAATCGGTCACGCGCGACGACGACGGCTGGCTCGAATCGTTCACGTTCACCGACGGCACTGTCAGGGAGTACCGCGGTGGCTTCCCGATGTACGGGTCGAACTACAACACGGACCTGGCGGAGGGACTGGGGTGTGACCTGACCGACGATGGGACTATCGACGTCGACGACCACGGCCGCACCAGCGTCGACGGCGTCTACGCGGTCGGCGACGTCACGCCCGGCCACAACCAGATCCCGGTCGCGATGGGCCAGGGCGCGAAAGCCGGCATCGATATCCACATGGACCTGCGGGCGTTCCCCCGCTCGCTCGACGAGATCGCCGAACTCGGACCGGTCGACGAGAGCGACGTCCCCGCGGTTTCGCCCGACCTGCTCGCGACGGCCGTCGCACATCACGGCCACGCTGCAGGACCGCGTAGCGACCCGGACGCCGCTACCGGCGACGACTGACCGAGGACGTGTGTCACTGGCCCGTTCGAACGGTGTCGTCTCCTCGAGTGATACTCCGTGAAAGCCACCTAGTGAACCGAACAGTTGTTTCATATTCGATTGGGGTGAAAGAAATGGTGACCGCAGACAGCAACGCACTCGACGTGGTGGGTTGAAAGCCCTCGGACCGCTGGCGGTCGCTGACCGGGATATTCTCGCTCGGTCAACAACACCGCGCCGCACTCGCGAGAATAGGGCCCGCTCAGGCGACTTCGTTCGCTTCGCTCACCGCCACCGGCCCTCGCCCTTTCAGTCCACCAGGGATGAAATATGTCACACAGGCTGTCCCGGCGTGGATCGTTCGATAGCCGGCCTTACAGGCTGTGTCCCCTGGCGGACTGGAAGGGCGAGGCGGGGTCGCGGTGAGCGGAGCGAACGAAGTCGCCTGAGCGGGCAACTATCCGCGCGGGCGGTGCTGAGAGCGCGGATATCCCGCGCAGCGACCGCGAGCCCGCCGAGGGCTTCCATCTCGCGAGCACGAGTGCGGTCACGCCGATCACGACTGCGGTTGCGGAATCTCAGACAACTCGAATTGCTAAACTCACTCCCTGTCCGTACCGCACACCCCGGAAACTACTTGCCGAGTTGGGGTGCGAGCGAGCGCTACAGCCGACGCCGCCCGTACAAATGGGTCAGTCGTCGGTTCCGTAGAAGTAGTCGACGCCGACGTAGATGAACCAGGCCATCCAGATGGTAAAGATGACAAGCCAGACGCTGTACTGAACCAGCGGTCGCTGGACGAACACGTACGCGAACACGAGCAGTCCGACGACGACGACCGCGGTGGCGACGTTATACCTGTTGGGTTCGAACACGTCACCGAGCAACTCGCGCATCGGGCGCGACTAGGGGTTCGGCCTACAAGACTGTTGGCGGTTTCGGCGCCGACCGCCCCGACGGCCGACTCACCTCTCGAGGGGAAAGAATTAATTCGACCCTCAAGTAATCGAGTGAGAAGGATGGTATCAGGGAACTGGTTCACAGGGGCTTCGGGGGGGCGACGGGCGGTGAGTACGACCATCGGCGTGGTCCTGATGGTCGCCATCGTCGTAGTGCTGGCGTCGGTGATCAGTTTCGCGTTACTGAACGTCGAGCGGGCGAACCCGAACACACCGACGTTCTCGAAGGTCCACGACTACAACCGTGATACGGCGGTCAAGGGCCAGTATCTGAACGTCTCGCACGGCAGCGGGCAGACCGTCGAGACGCGGGACATGACGCTGGTTATCACCGGCGCGAGAGACGGCGATACCGGAAGCGCCGCGACGCTGACCGACGATGACCACCTGGAATCACAGGTCGGCGAGACCTGGAGCGCGAGCGAACAGTTGACGATCAACGCGACGATGTTCACCCCGATCTCGACTGGAGAATACCTCAATCTCCGCGGAGCGACGGTCAAGATCGTCTGGGTGCCACAGGACGAGGATTACAGCGACGTCATCTTCCGCTGGGAAGGCCCAAACGTGTAGCAGTCTGACTCTACTGGGGTCCCGGTTCGACAGCGTTAGTCTCCCGGAACCGTAGGCCCGTGCATTGGACAGGAGACGCTCACCTGCGGGGCCTGTGACCACGAGGTAACGCGGACCGACGCCGTTCGAATCGAGACCTACGGCGACCTCGACCCTTCGAAGTGGCAGTCGCTGTGCTGTCCCGACTGCGGGCGGAAGCCGAAGACCGTCTTCGTCGCTGGCGAGGAGTAACTGCTGTCGTCGCGCGTGAGGAGTAATCGCAGTTGCCGCGGGCGAGGAGTCGCGGTTGGTGACCGGCCTGACGATCACCCACTGGCCTCTCCGCTTTCCGTACGGCTTTGTGACTGGCGACCCCAGACTCGCCCACTATGGCTGAAGACGTCGCAAACGAGAGTGATACGTTCGACCTCGGCGGCGACCTGTCGGTCCACCGGCTCGGGTTCGGCGCGATGCGACTCACCGGCCCCGACATCATCGGGCCGCCCGACGACGAGGCCGAAGCGAAACGCGTCGCCCGCCGGGCGGTCGAACTCGGCGTGGACTTCGTCGATACTGCCGACTCCTACGGCCCGGGTGTCAGCGAGCGACTGCTGGGAGAGGCTTACGACGCGGACGACGACGTCGTCGTCGCCTCGAAGGCGGGTCTCTTGCGCCATCGCGACGGCAACTGGCAACCACACGGTGACCCCGAGTATCTTCACAATCAGGTGCTGTGTAGTCTCGACCGCCTCGGAGTCGAGACGATAGATCTCTACCAGTACCACCGGCCCGATCCCGATACCCCCTTCGAGGAGTCGGTCCGCGCGTTCGCGGAGATGCAAGACGCCGGCCAGGTCGACCACGTCGGGCTCTCGAACGTCTCCGTCGAACAGCTAGAGACCGCCCGCGAGATCGTCGACATCGCCACGGTGCAAAACCGCTACAACGTCGGCGACCGCGAACACGAGCCAGTCCTCCAGGCCTGCGAAGAGTACGACGTCGGCTTCATCCCGTACGGCCCGCTCTACACCGTCGACGATGGGGACGTCGCACCCGTCCTCGACGAGGTTGCCGAGGCCCACGACGCCTCCCGCCGACAGGTCGCGCTGGCGTGGCTCCTTCACCACTCCGACGTGACACTCCCGATCCCCGGGACCTCCAGTGTCGACCACCTCGAATCGAACGTCGCGGCCTCGCAACTGGACCTGACCGGCGAGGACCTCGCGAAACTCGACGCTATCGACGGGTGAGTAAGCGTGACCAGCGAGGGTGAGAAGCGGAGGGGGCAGTGAACCTGGCCGGTCGCGAGGACCCCAGCGTCCGCTACGTCGTCGCCAGTCTGGTCGCCGGCGTCTTCTTCGGCGGACTCGGCGGTGGCGTCGCGTTCCCGACGCTGCCGACGCTCGGACCGTTACTCGGTATCTCCCCGTTCGTCGTCGGCCTCATCCTCTCGGTCAACCGCTTTACGCGCCTGCTGATGAACACGCCGGCGGGGCAGATCCTCGACCGGATCGGCACCCGGCGGCCGATGATCGTCGGGTTCGTCGTCCAGGGACTCGTTCCCTTCGGCTACGTCCTCGGGCTCCACGCCGACCGCCTCCCGGTGGGGAGCGCGACCGTCTTTCTCGTCTCGCGTGGCCTCTGGGGCCTCGGCTCGGCGTTCGTCTTCGTCGGCGCGTTCAGCACTATCACGCACGTCACCACTTCGGAGAACCGCGGCAAGTGGATCGGCTACATGCGCGGGGGACAGAGTCTCGGCTTTCCGACGGGACTCGTCGTCGGGGGGCTCCTGACCGACGCCTACGGCTACGACGTCGCCTTTACCGTCGCGGGCGTCGCCGGACTCTTCGCGGCGGTCGTCGCCTTCCTCGTCCTCCCGGACGTCAGCCCGGACGTCGGCGCGAGTCCGCTCCGGGAACTCCCGGCGATCGTGCGCGCGGACCCGCGCATCGCCGCGGTCGGCACCGTCAACTTCGTCGTCCGCTTCCTGTTCGCCGGGATTCTCCTCTCGACGGTCGTCCTCTACGCCGGCGAGTCGGCGATCACGATCGGCTTGCTCTCCTCGACGGGCGTGAGCGGCGTCGTCATGGCGGTCAGCGTCCTCGGCGCCAGCGTGACGACCGTCCTCGTCGGGCGCTACTCCGACCGACTCTCGAACCGGGCGCTTCTCACCATCCCGGCCCTGGCCGTCCTGGCGAGCGGGTTCGTCCTCCTGGCCGCCGTACCGACGCTCCCGGGAGTCGTCGTCGCAGTCGCGCTCATCGGAATCGGCGTCGGTGGGTCGAACCCGCCGCTGATGGCCTACCTGGGAGACATCAGTCCGTCCGACGACGTCGGGAAACTCGGTGGAGTCTACAACGTCTTCGGCGACCTCGGCTCGACGCTCGGCCCGCTCGTCGCCCTTCCGCTGGTGGCGCGCGTCGGCTTCGCTGCCGAGTACATCGCCTGTGCCGTCCTCGCGCTCGCCGTCGGCGTGCTGGTCTCGCGTACCTTGCTCGGCGACGCGACACCCACCGACGCGGTACCCGCCGACGACTGATAGGTCTGGTCGTGGCGTGAGGACGGTCTCTCGCAGAGTAGTCCGAGGAAATCCGGACGTGACCGACGACTGGCCGTCTACCCTGTGATTTTCGGGACTCACTAGAACAGCCGGGAGTCACAGTCCCGCCGCTCGTCGGTATTGCTTCTGGAGAAATCGGGTCAGTACCGCACCGACCGAATTACTGTCGCGTCAGGTTCGTTGCGCGCGGGCCCTTGTCGGCCTGCTCGATGTCGAACTCGACTGCCTGTCCCTCTTCGAGGTCCGGTCCGCCGACGTCTTCCATGTGGAAGAACACGTCGTCATCGGAGTCGTCCGTCGAAATGAAACCGTAACCGCCAGTGTCGTTGAAGAAGTCAACTTCGCCTTCTGCCATTGCCTTTGTTCCGATGAGCGTCGGGGGGATAAGGCTTCCGCGAGTCGCGGTACCACGGGTCGCCCGCGGTCTCTGGGGGGATCTCTCGTCGGTCGGGTGACGTTGGGTCGGATGGGGTGGTCGGCTTGTGACAGGTCGGGCCGGGCCGAATCGACGCGGTGTGGATCCGTCCCGGACCCGCACAGGAGCGGGGGGACTTTTCATACGGTTTATTGTAGATTATTTCCGGATAGCGCCGACGGTGGGGTCGGCGCGTACCGGTACATCGCTACAATAAACCGTATCAGTGGGGACCGCCAAGCGCCGGTGATGAGCGTGGGAGAACCGCTGTACGTCGGCGCCGCCTGGGCCGGGGAGTCGTGGGTGGCCGTCGCCTTCGACGGTGCCGGCTTCGACGGCGGAGCCGTCTTCCCGGGCGTCGGCGACCTGTGGGCACACTACGAGGAGCGCGCCGAGCGGGTGCTCGTCGGCGTTCCCGTCGGCCTCCACGAGTCCGGCGAGGACGAACGCGAGTGTGATACCCTCGCTCGGGGTGTCCTCGGCGCGCGTTCGGGAGCAGTCGTCTCGCCGCCGGTCCGTGAGGCCACTCGCAAGCGCCGGTATCCCGCCGCCAATCGCGTCAACGAGCGCAAGACCGGCCGTGAACTCTCCAAGCGGGCCTTCGCAGTCAGCGACGCTGTCGCCGCCGTCGACGAACTCCTCCAGAACGTCCCCGAGGCCCGCCCGGTGTTCGTCGAATCCCACCCCGAGGTCTGCTTTCGCGCCTTCGCCGGCGAACCGCTGGAACACTCGAAGCGATACGCCGCCGGTTACGCCGAACGGTTGCGTACGCTCGCGGGCTACGACCGCGACGCCCCGCCGGCGGTCCAGGCCGCTGCCGAAGCGACTGGGGGCCACGAGGTACGCGTCGAAGACGTCCTCGACGCCGCGGTTCTGGCCTACACCGCCCGCCCCGGCCCCGGCGACCTCCACTCGCTCCCGGCCGACCCACCCACCGACCCGGCCGGACTCCCGATGCGTATCGTCTACCGGAGCGAGACGCCACTCGTCGACTGACCGTTCCGTGCGTGTTTCTCCCGGGTGAGCGCCACAGCCCTTATTCTCCGGGGGCGCGTCTCTCCGGTATGGCCTACACGTGGAAGTACTACGACCTGTTGTTGCTCGGCGTGTTGGGAAGTCTCCTCACGGGCGTCGGCATCGGGTTCTTTACTGCCGTTCCGATGACCGTGTCTGTGCCGGTGCTGGCGCTGGTCGCCGTCGCGCTTATCGGCCACGGGCTGTTCGTCAACGGCCCCGTCGAGGAGATCGACGACCTCGCCGAGGAAGTCGAGGTGCTGAACTGACGGCGACAGGTCTCCTCGACTGACACGAACTTTCTCGGTCTCTCGACGCGTCGTGACACGCATGGAGTACGATATCTCCCACCGGCCGTCTTACGCACAGCTCACGCTCGACCTCGATACCGGCGAGACGGTCCGCTCGGAGGCGGGCGCGATGGTCAGCATGTCTCCCGGTATCGAGGTGGAGACTAGTGCGGAGGGCGGGATCTGGAAGTCGCTCTCGCGGTCGGTCTTCGGCGGCGAGTCGTTTTTCATGAACACCTTCACTGCCGCCGAATCCGGGACGCTCCAGCTCGCGCCGGCGCTGTCGGGCGACGTCTCACATCACTCGCTCTCCGACGAGACGCTGTACGTCCAGTCGACGTCGTTTCTCGCCTCCGAACCGTCGGTCGACGTCGATACCGAGTTCGGTGGCGCGGGCACGTTCTTCGGCGGCGAGGGACTGTTTCTCCTCCGCCTGGAGGGCACGGGCGAGGCGTTTCTCTCCAGTTACGGCGCCATCGACGAGACGACCGTCGACGCGGGCGAGACACACGTCGTCGACACCGGACACATCGTCGCGTTCGAGGAGTCGCTCGATTTCTCTGTTCGGAAGGTCGGGGGGCTGAAGTCGACGCTGTTCAGCGGCGAGGGGCTGGTCTGTGAGTTCAGCGGTGAGGGGCGTGTCTGGACCCAGACGCGCAGTCCCGACCACTTCCTCGCGTGGCTGATCCCGCAGTTGCCGGCGCGCAACACCCAGCAGTAGGGAGCGGGACGCGGCCACACACCTTCTCAGGCCCGTCTGCTTCGATCTGGACGGACTACACAATCGTTATTCCGGATCCGCCCGAACCCGGTGCCATGAGCGATACAGCCGCTGTCGACGAGACGACACTGACTCATCGCGTCGTGCTGCTCGGAGTCGCGGACCTCGCGGCCGCCGACGGGACGCCCGCCCACGCCGGTGAGATCCGTCGCGTCTGCCGGGAGGACCTCGCCGCCGTCGATGGTGACGTCCTCGGGACGCTCACCGAAGCCGAAGTCGCCCGGGCGCTCAACGAACTCGAAGCCGAGGGGCTCGTCTCGGCCATCCGCGGTGACACCTCGGCGACCGGGAAGGGACGGCCTCGTTTCGACCTGGGCGTCGACCGCGAGTCGCTCCTCGCGGACCTGCACGGCGACGAGCGCATCAGCTCACTGGTCGACGCACGGTCGGACTGACCGGTCCGTTCTCCCGAATCTGTTATCGGACCATGTAGGGGCTGTCGTCGGGGAGAAAGCGCCCGAGGTCGGCTTCGCGGCGGTAATCACGGGCGAGCAGCGTCTCCAGGGCCGCGACGAGGGCGTCCTCGTCGGCGTCGTCCCACGCGGCGGGGTCTTTGATCGGGAGGATGAGCCACCCACTCCCGGAGAGTTCGGTCGCGTGCCAGGCGTCCATGTCCACGTCATCGGCCGGTTCGGCGCTCATGTGCCTGAAGACGTGTTTCGTCGCTCGTTCGCCGACCGGCAGGAGAACGTGGGCGGTGATCGCTCGCACCTCGGCGTCGAAGAACGCCTCAAGGTCAGCGTAGTCCTGGGGAGACGGTACGCCCTCGGGGACACACATGTAGAGATACGAAAAGTAGGTCTTCTCGACGACCGGTGGCGCCCCGGCCTCCTGCAGGAGTCCGCCTGCGACGAGCGCACGCTGGAGGCGCATGCTCGCCTCGAACTCGGTGAAGGGGTAGCCGGTTTCGGCACCGCCGTGGATGCCGGGGTGGTCGCCGACGACGTGGAAGTGGGCGTTGGCGTCGCCAAACCCCGGCACGTACGGGTTGCAAGGCGGGTCGAAGTCGAAGGGGTTCGACTCCCGGGCCGTGACGTTCTTCACGCTCGCAGGGAGAGTCCCCCCCGTAAAAAGCGTCGCTGTTCGGGCCGAACTCGCCTCTGAGGTGATCTTGGTTTTCGACAGGTAGTATGTGTCGGGGATCGATTTGCGAAGGGCCGCTCTCACTGAACGCTGATTCGTCACAGCCGTGTAGTGCGTTGAGCAATTCGAGTCGGTGCAGTTCCCGCGACCGCAGTCACGATCGTCTTGACCGCACTCGTGGTCGTGAGATGGAAGCCCTCGGCGCGCTCGCGGTCGCTGAGCGGGATATCCGCGCTCTCGGCACCGCCTGCTCACGGCTTCGCC
>ENA-ORDC01000673-ORDC01000673.1-marine-metagenome-genome-assembly--contig:-NODE-673-length-31184-cov-7.064262_pt1 | contig 31184 bp, 28 predicted proteins | sample MGYA00237783_ERZ508515 | MGnify/ENA primary metagenome ERZ508515 (study PRJEB26186, sample SAMN06268792) | marine metagenome | isolation source: Eden Landing Ponds, San Francisco, CA, USA | place... | reverse complement strand
ACGAGGTCCTCGCCGCGTCGGGCCGCCACGTCGAAGCTCTTGGGCCGGACCGCACACCGGTCGCTGACGAGGAACCCTGCGTCCTCCAGCATCGCGGTGACGTTCCCGATGAGCGCAGTCCGGGACATAGCCGAAACAAGCGTCTCACCGTATATATGCGTTGTGTCGCCCGTCCGCCGACGAACCCACCGCCCGCGGGCGATTTCTCCCGCTCGCGGCGGGAAACGGTTATATACTCGACCGGCGCCGCAATCGGCTCAGCCGGCCGGGAGCGGCCTCGACCGGCCTCGAAAGGGGCTTGACGCGCCGCCGCGAACCTCGCGGCATGCCGATCGTCGCCGTCGACGACACCGACTCCCGCGAGCAAGGGATGTGTACGACCTACGTGGCGACGCGGGTCGCGGAGCGGCTCGCGGACGCCGGGGGGCGGGTCCGACGCCGGCTGCTCGTCCGCCTGAACCCGGCCGTGAAACACAAGACGCGAGGGAACGCCGCGGTCGCGCTCCACGTCTCCGGTGTCGACGCCGAGCGGGCCGCGACCGTCGCGAGCGAGACGGTCGCGGAGTTCGCCGCCGCGTCGGACCCGCGGACGTCACCCGGCGCCGTCGTCGCCGACCACGACGTCGACGGCGACCCCTTCGACCCGACCGGCTCGCCGATCCCGGACGCGGTCGCCCGGTTCGCTCGCCGCGCGCTCCGGGAGCGGCTCTCCGTCGCGGAGGCGGTCGAACTCGCCGAGGAACACGGGTTCCGACACGCCGCCGTCGGGTCGGCCGGCGGCGCGGGCGAGGCGGGCGCGGTCACGGGCCGGGGGCGGATCGGCGCGCTCGCCGCGGTCGGTGCGCCGGCCGCGTTCGATGACTGGACGTTCGAGCGGATCTCATACCGCGAGCTCGACCGCTGCGGGACGCCCCGCGAGGTCGACGAGCGCTCCGTGTTCACGGCCAGCGAAGCGCACTACCCCGACGCCTGGGACACCGTCGATCGGGCCGAGGGCGAGGCGGTCTGCGTGCCGAACGCCCCCGGCCCGATCCTCCACGGGATCCGCGGCGACGACCCGGACGCGGTTCGGGCGATCGCCGGGGCGATCGAGTCCGAGCCCGTCGAACGCGCGGCGACGTTCCGCACGAACCAGGGAACGGACGCTCACCTTCGACCGGGCGCCGTCGGCGACCTCCGCGACGGGCGGGCGTACCGCGTCGACGGCGTCGTCGCGTCGGAGCCGGCGACCCGCCGCGGCGGGCACGTGTTCTTCGACCTGCGGCCGGCCGGGAGCGACGCGGCCGAGCGACCAAGCGACGACCCCGTCCAGCCCTGCGTCGCCTTCGAGCCGACCAAGCGATTCCGCGACCGGGTCCGGCACCTGCGCGTCGGCGACCGGCTGACCGTCTGCGGCGAGGTCGCCCGCGGCACGCTGAAACTGGAGAAGTTCGCGGTTCGAGACCTCGTCGAGAGCGAACGGGTCGTCCCCGACTGCCCGGACTGCGGCCGGCGAATGGAGAGCGCCGGCCGCGACCAGGGCTACCGCTGTCGGGACTGCGGGGAGCGGCGCGACCGGAAGGCCGAGCGGCCGCTGGATCGGGAACTCGAAGCCGGCTGGTACGAGGTTCCCCCCTGCGCCCGGCGTCACGTCGCGAAGCCGCTGGTCCGCGGCGGATTCGACGCGCCGGTCCACCCCGAACGGTAGTCGTCGCTCCGGGCGCGCCGACGAGGGAGACGACGGCCGGGACGCCGGACGACCGCGGGCGAACCGCGGTCAGAGCCGGGGAACGTCCGGCCCGGAGTCCGCCGTGTGCCCGTCGCCCGCGCCGTCGACGGCGGCGAACATCCGGTCGATCCGGTCGGCCATGTACGGGAGGCCGTCGGTGACGTCGAGCGTCCGCGCCTCCTCGCGCGAGACGAACGTCGCCGCCTGCGCGTCCGAACCGGCCGTCGGGGCGCCGGCCGTCGCCGCCCGGTCGACGAGGAATCCGAGCGTCAGCACCCGTCGCCCGTCGGCGTGGAGGTAGTTCACCGCCTCGACCAGCCGCAGGTCTGCCGCGTCGACGTGGACGCCCGCCTCCTCGTCGAGTTCGCGCGCCGCCCCGACGGCGGGGTCCTCGTCGTACTCCAGGTAGCCGCCGGGGAGCGCCCAGGTGCCCGCGTCGGGCGGGACGTCGCGCTGGACGAGCAGGAGGCGCGAGCCGTCGGCCACCGCGACGTCCGTCGCCGTCGCCGGGTGGACCCAGACCACCGACTCGCAGGCCGGACAGTACGGGCGAGCGCGCCCCTCGACGCTCCGCAGGTCGAGGGACGCGCCGCAGTCGGGGCAGTACGAGGGGACGTCGCCGGTCATGTGCCCCTCCTCTCGGCGTCGCACCTTGAACCCCCGGTCGACCGGAGCGTCGGCGTCAGGACTTCAGCCCGCTGCCGGTGAGCGCGACGACGACATCTGCGTCCGGGGACAGTACGCCAGCGTCGCGGAACGACCGGAGGGCCGCGGGCGCGACCGCGCTGGTCGGTTCGACGTAGAACCCCGCCCGGTGGAGCGCGTCCAGTTCGCGCTGGATCGCGTCCTCGCCCACGGCGAACACGTCGCCGTCCGTCTCGGCGACCGCTTCGAGGAGCTGGTCCCGCCGCACCGGCTCGCGGATCCGGATGCCGGACGCGCTGTCGGTCGGCAACGCCCGGGTCCCCCCGTGGAGCGCGTCGGCGATCGGGGCGTAACCGGCGGCCTGCGCGCCGAACAGCCGCGGGACCCGGTCGATCCACCCGGCCTCGTACAGCGCCCGGAAGCCCCGGTGGGCGCCCAGGAACAGGGTGCCGTGGCCGAGCGGCGTCACCACCGCGTCCGGCGCCGTCCAACCGCGGGCGGCGGCGACCTCGAAGGCGAACGTGGCCGTCCCGGCGAAGAAGGCGGGGTTCCAGGCGTGGCTGGCGTACCAGCCCTCGCCCGCCTCGACGGCCGTCGCGCAGGCGTCGGTGACGGCCTCGCGCGACCCCTCGACGCGGACGACCTCGGCGCCCGCCCGCTCGATCGCCCGCAGCTTCGATTCCGAAGCCGACGCCGGCACGAAGATCCGGGCGTCGACGCCCGCGCGGGCAGCGTAGGTGGCGACGGCCGCGCCGGCGTTGCCCGAGGAGTCCTCCAGCACGCGGTCGACGCCGAGTTCGGCGGCCCGCGAGAGCGTCGTCGCCGCGCCGCGGTCCTTGAAGCTCCCGGTCGGGAAGACGTACTCCAGTTTGAACGCGGCGTCCCAGCCGGGGGCGTCGACCAGCGGCGTCCAGCCCTCGCCGAGCGAGACGCGGGGGTCGACCGGGAGGAAGTCGTCGAACGCCCACAGGCCGCGGTCCCGGTCGAGGGCCGGCGGCGGCGACCCGTCCGGGAGCGGCTGGGCGGCGAAGTCGAGGGGCGCCCCGCAACGACAGCGCCACCGGTCGTCGTAGGTTCGATCGCAGGACGAACAGGCGAGGGGGGCCGGCATGGTTCGCCCTTCGCCGCCCGTCGACCAAGCCCTTTGGGCTCAGACCTCTTCGACGTCCGTGCCGACCGAGCAGACGTACTCGCCGGTCGCGACCTGCGGCAGGCGGCGGGAGCGCCAGAAGACGCCGGGGTTGTCGGCGGTGACCCGCCCCTTGAGCGTCCCGAAGGTGTCGGTGACTTCGAACAGGACGTCGCCGGCCGACACCCGGTCGCCCAGGTCGGGCTCGAAGGAGACGAGGCCGCCGGCGGGCGAACCGTACTGGTCGAACCCTGTCGCCCGGGTCTGGGGGCGTGGCGACGCGTCGCCGTCGAGGAAGTCGTAGCCGCGGAGGACGTTGAACACGCCCTCGGCCCCTTTCCGGATCGACTCCTCGTCCCAGCCGACGCAGCCGCCGAGTTCGGGGTCGATGGTGGGGACGCCCTCGTCGGGGGCGGCCCGTGCGAGTTGCCCGTCCGGGCCCTTCTGGTCGAGGACGTAGCCGCAGTCGAAGACCTTGGCGAGTTCGAGGCAGTCGTCGTGGAGGCGGTGGTGGCGGCCACAGCGGACGCGGACCTCGTCGATCATGCGGCTGGTCGACCCCTGGTGGAGGTCGAGGACGAGGTCGGCCGAGCGGGCCACCTCGAAGGTGGCGTGGGCGATACGCTCGGAGGACGTGCCGTTCTCGTCGCCGGGGTAGGCCCGGTTCATCTTCGTGTCGTCGATGGGATTCCGGTGCTCGGCGACCTGGAAGGCGTGGTAGTTGACGATCCCGACCACCAGGACCGTCCCGCTGAGTTCCGACGGGTCGAGCCGGGGGACGACCCGGCGGACGACGCCGACGCCGTTGAGTTCGTCGCCGTCGCTCGCGGCCTGTACGTAGAGCGTCTTGCCGTCGCCAGCCCCGTTGACGACGGCCACTGGCAGCCCGACCGGGCTCCCGTCGCGGGTCTCGCCCACCTCCAGCCGGCCCGTGTCGATCTCGCCCGGGCCCGCACTCGCACTGCCGAGCGTGGTCATTACCCGAGCCTGGGGCCCATTTCCCTTATTGGGTTCGGTCCGTGGCCGCGCCACCGCGCGGTCTGGCCGCTCGCCCGGCTGCTCGCCCGTCAGCCCGTGTAGTAGTACTCGCCGTCGCGTTTCTGCTGGCGGTCGAGCTGGCTGCCGGGCTTGTTGATCCGGGGGCGACCGGTGCGCTCGTCGCGCCGGAAGGTCACGTCCAGATCCGAGAGGAAGTCGTTCATGCCGGCGCGCATCTCCTGGGGCGCGGCGGCGTGGCCGTGCTGGGCGGGCTCGCCGTCGAACACCATGAGCCGGTCGGCCAGCAGGTCGATCATGTAGATGTCGTGGTCGATGACCATCACCGTCCTGTCGTGGTTCTCGGCGTACCGCCGGATGGCGCTGGTCGCCTGCACCCGCTGGTCGACGTCGAGGTGGGCGGACGGCTCGTCGAGCAGGTAGAGGTCGGCGTCCTCGGACAGCGTGGCGGCGATGGCGACGCGCTGGCGCTCCCCGCCCGAGAGGTCGGTCAGGTTCTGCTCCATGATGCGCTCGAGCTGGAGCGGCCTGGCGACCTCGGTGTTCCAGTAGGAGGTGCCGAAGTCGTCGGTGATCGACGAGAGGAACGCGTCGACCCGGATCGGCTGGTCGATCTCGATGTACTGAGGCTTGTAAGCGATGTCGAGGTGGAAGTCGAGGTCGCCCGCGTCGGGGTCGAGTTGCCCGGCGAAGAGCTTCGCCAGCGTCGACTTCCCGATCCCGTTCGGGCCGACGATGCCGAGCACCTCGCCGTGGTAGACGGTGCCGGGTTCGACGTCCAGCGAGAACTCGCCCGCGCCGTAGGACTTCGAGAGTTCGGGGTACTCGATCAGGGGCGTCCCCTTGACGGTCTCGCGGGGGGCGTGCTCCTCGAACTCGATGGCCTCGGGCCGGATGCGCATGTTCTCGTTGTTCAGGTACCCCTTCAGGTACTCGTTGATGCCGTTCCGGGTGCTCTTGGGGTCGGTGATCACGCCGAAGGCGCCCGGCGACCCGTAGGCGACGTGGATCGAATCGGCCAGCAGGTCGAGGATGGCGAGGTCGTGCTCGACGACGAGCATCGAGCGGTCGGCCGTCTCGTCGGCGGCGAGTTCCCGGACGAGGCGTGCGGCCGTGACGCGCTGGCCGATGTCGAGGTACGGCGTGATCTCGTCGAGGAAGTAGAAGTCGGCGTCGCGGGCGAGCGTGGCGGCGATGGCGACGCGCTGGAGTTCCCCGCCCGAGATGGAGTCGATGTCCTGGTCCATCACGGGGCGGATCGACAGTTCGTCGACGAGGTAGTCGAGCGCGCCGCGCTCGTCGGTGCGTTCGAGCAGGTCCCGGGTCATGCCGTCGAACTGCGCCGGGATCTGGTCGACGTACTGGGGCTTGCGGGCGACGGTGATCTCGTCGTCGAGCAGGCGCCGGAGGTAGGTCTGGAGTTCGGTCCCCCGGTACCTGTCGAGGACCGCCTCCCAGCCGGCCTCGCCGCCGACGTCGCCGAGGTTCGGCGTGATCTCGCCGGCGAGCGACCGGACGGCGGTCGACTTCCCGATCCCGTTCGGGCCGAGCAGCCCGGTGACGGCGCCGGGTTCGGGCATCGGCAGACCGTACAGCGCGAAGGCGTTCTCGCCGTAGCGGTGGACGGGGGTCTCGTCGAGTTCCGTCGGGAGGTTGATGATCTCGATGGCGTCGAACGGGCACTTCTCGACGCAGATGCCGCAGGTCTCGCCGAGACACACCTCCTCGGAGATGCGGATCTGGTCCGGGCCGCCCTCGTACGGTTCGTCCTCCTCGTAGAACTCCCCGCGCGTGACGATGCACTCCTTGCCCGTCCGGTTCGGCGGGCAGAAGTTGGCGCACTCGTAGTTACACCGGTCGGGCTGGCAGCGGTCGAGGTCGACCACCGCGATGCTGTCGTCGGCCATCTACAGACTCACGCTCGCGGTGAGCATGATCGTGTACGTGATGAACCACAGCGCGAAGGTCATGAACGCCACGTAGAGGTAGTCCTTCACGCCGAAGTCCGTCACGTCGACGCCGACGACCTTCAGCACGGGGAACTGGGCGGCGACGAACACGGCGAGGATGACGACGCCCGTGGTACTCGCCGCGGCGGCGGCCGTGGTGCCGACCACGGCACCGGAGGCGAAGGCCGCCGCCACCCCGGCGAGGCAGGCGAGCGTGGTGACCGTGACCCCCCGGAGGTGGCCGGTGAGTCCGGTCTGCGTTTCCGTGGCCATACGTGTCCGTGCGGCACCCGGCGTCAAAAGGCGTTCGTTCCCGCAGCGCCCGCGGCGGGGTGATCGACGCGCTGCGACCTGGGCGATCGTGCCGGGAGCCGAACGGCGACGGCGGCGGGGCCCGTCGACCGCCAACCGGACACGCCGGACCTCGGTCGTACAGTGGTGGGCCTGGCCGGGGTGTGGGGCGAAAACTGCTCGGCCTGGACCGAAGCGGCTGACCACCCTTCGAGGACGCGAATCCGACGCCGGTGTGCGGGCGTGTATCAATCTTTATGCCCGTGGGTGCGCTGGATTCGAAGTGATGGCTGGAACAGATGAGGAGAGTCTCGACGACCTCCCACCGAGCGCCAAACTGGTGTTCAAAGTTCTGGAGTACAACGGCCCACTGACACAGAAGGGAATCGTCGAGGAGTCGATGCTCTCGGCGCGAACCGTCCGGTACGCACTGGAGCGACTGGAAACCATCGGCGCCGTCGACGAGGACGTCTACTTCGCCGACGCGCGGCAGAACCTCTACCAGCTCACCGACGAGGCGGTCGAGCCGGAGGCGAAGATGGACGGCGGCGAGCCCGAAGAGAAGAAAGAGGCCTGCTGCGCCGAATAACCCCGTTTTCGCGCCGCATCGGCGACGCACCGCGAGCCCGAACCGGCGGCTGCACCGACCCGAACCCCTCTTTCTCCCTTTTGCCTCGGCCGCGAGCCGATTCGCCGTCGGTTCCCGGGCGAGTGGACGCACCGTCGCCCTCCCGGCGTGATCGACGCACCGCAACCCCCGTCGGCGCGGCTTCCACGCTCGGGGGAGTGTGAACCGCGGCGAGGGCCCGGAACGAGGACGGATCGAACCGCGCTCAGACCGGGTGGACGGTGATGCGCTGTTTCCGGTCGATTGCCTGCTCCAGTTCCTCCGCGATGGCCGAGCCGCGAGACACCTGGATGTCGCCGCCGCGGCCGACGGTCGCGGTGAAGAGGTAGTCGCCGCCGGCCCGCACTTCGACCGTCTCGCCGACGTGGTCGTCCATCCGGATCACGACGTGGCGGGAGGTCACCTCGGGCGTGACGACGACGCCCTCGTCGCCCGCGCCGCCGCCGGCGCCCGCACCGCCCGCTCCGCCGGCGCCGCCTGGGCCGCCTGTCCCTCCCCGACCGCCGGGCTTCTCGTCGTGGGTGCGGACGTCGATGTCGATGCCGAGGCGGTCCTCGACGTCACGGATGCGGCCGCCGCCCTTGCCGATCACCGAGGAGATGTCGTCGTCCTCGACGTACACCACCGCCGTGTTCTGGTTCTTCAGGTCGACGTCGACGTGCCCCCGGGCGATCGAGCGGATCTCGCGCTCGATCTCCTGGCGGGCGATGCGGTCGACGCCCGATTCGGACTCCTCGCCGTCGCCGTCGAGCGGGACGGTGACGACCTGCCGGTTGAACGTGTAGATCTCGAAGGCCGGCCGGCCGGTCTCGAAGTCGGAGACCTGGATCACGGGGCGGGCGAGGTCCTCGGCCGTGAGGCCCGCGGGCACCTTCACCTCGGTCGTGACGTCGTACACCGTGTGGACCTCGCCGGCCTCGATGTAGACGACGGTGTCGACGACCTGCGGGATCATCCCGAGTTCGACCCGGCCGACGAGGCGCTGGAGCGCGTCGATGGCGCGGGTGGCGTGGACGACCCCGACCATCCCGACGCCCGCCAGCCGCATGTCCGCGAACACCTCGAAGTCGCCCGTCTTGCGCACCTCGTCGTAGATGGTGTAGTCGGGGCGAACGAGGAGGAGGGAGTCGGCGGTCTTGGCCATCTGCCCGTCGAGAGCGGTGTACTGGGTGATCTCCGGGCCGACCTGGAGGTCGCGGGGCTTCTCCATGGTCTTGACCGCGTAGTCGGCGTTCGAGAGGAACTCGGCGACCGCCTGGGCGAAGGTGGACTTGCCGGCCCCGGGCGCCCCAGAGATGAGCACGCCGCGCTGGCGCTCGCGGAGGCGCTCGCGGAGTTCGTCGGCGAACTCGTAGTCGTCGAGGTCGGTCTTGGCGACCGGCCGGACGGCCGTGATCTCGTAGCCGTCGGCGAACGGCGGGTGCGCGAGGGCGATCCGGTACTCGCGGAACTGGACGATGGTCATCCCGGGCTCCTCCAGTTCGAGGAAGCCGTCGGGGTCGCCGCGGGCGGTGTTGACGATGTCCTCGGTCCACTCTTTCAGCTGTTGCTCGTCGCTCACCTCGTCGGCGATCACCTCGTAGTGCATGTCGCCGATCGCGCCGCGCTTGGCCTTCGGGCGCGTCCCCGTCTTCAGGTGGACCGACATCGTCGTCTCGTCGAAGAAGTGGCCGATGGGGAGTTCGCCGGAGCCGACGTCGCGGGCGACGGGTTCGACGTACTCGACGGCGAGGCCCTTCGCCTTGGCGACTTCGGCCTGTACGACGTCGCTCGTCAGCAGGGTCGCGTCGTACTCGGCCGCCAGGTCGCGGATGCGGGCGTCGACGTCGCTCTCGCCGGCCGCGGTGAGTTCCCGTCCCTCGGGGCGGCGGCCGACGTACTCGACGGTGAGGTCGCCCTCGTCGGCGAAGCCGGCCAGTCGCTGGAGTTCGCTCAGGCCGTCCCAGCCGACCTCCAGCCCCTCGTTCGCCTGGTTCTCCAGTTCCCCGACGACCGCCTCGGGGACGTACACCGTGGCGCCCGCGTAGGCGCCGGACTCGACTCGCTCGGACACGCGACCGTCGACGACCGCGCTCGTGTCCGGCACGATATTCATACCGGGAATGGGGTCGGGAGCCTGATAAGGGTGTTTAACCGCGAGTCGCGGGCGGTGTGGCGGGGCAGCGTCGGGACCGCCCGACGCCCCCGACGGTGCGCGGATTCATACCGGATGACGGGACCAGGTGCTCGTACCGTGCGCTGAGGAGCGCCGCGACGCGTCACGCGAGGCGACGACACGCCGCGTCGCGGACGGTCAGTGTCGTCCGTACGCCACTACCGGGGTCAGCCCCCGAGGCGGCCGCCCAGTCCCGCCCGGATTGAAGGCGCGCCCCCTCCTGGGTCCGGTATGACCGACGCCAGCGACGTGGCCGCCCTGGCTCGCGACCTCGTGGCGATCCCCAGCCACGAGGACGAGACCGCCGCCGGGGACGCCGTCGAGAGGTGGCTCCGCGAGGGGACCGACGCCGCCGTGACCCGCGACGACGCCGGCAACGTGCTCGCCCGGCGAGGCCCCGTCGACGGACCTCGTGAGGGGGCGCCGAGCCTCGCGCTCGTCGGCCACCACGACGTCGTGCCGCCCGGGGAGGCGCAGGTCGACGACGGCGAGTACGTCGTCGAGGAGCGCGACGGCCGGCTCTACGGCCGGGGGAGCGCCGACATGAAGGGGGCGCTCGCGGCCGCGATGTGCGCCTTCCGCGACGCCGACCCCGCCTGCGAACTCGTCTTCGCGAGCTTCGTCGGCGAGGAGGTCGGCGGCGAGGGGTGTCGCGCTGCCATCGACGGAGGGTTCGCCCCCGACTACGCCGTCGTGGGCGAGGGGTCGACGGGCTACTCGGCGCCGGGGGTGACCGACGTGGCCGTCGCCCACCGGGGGCGCCGGGGGTCGACGCTCGTCGCCCGCGGGAGTGCCGCCCACGCGAGCGAACCGGAGGCGGGCGAGAACGCGGTCTACCGCGCCTGCGACGCCGTCGACGTCGTGCGCGATCTGGACGCGCCGACCGTCGAGGTGCTCGGCCGCGACCTCTCGGGGAGCGTCGCCGTCACGGAGATCGAGGGCGGGAGCGCCTGGAACGTGATCCCCGACCGCTGCGAGGTGACGGTCGACGAGCGCACCGTGCCGGGCGAGCGCGCCGCCCTGTCGCGGACGGAGGATGTCCCGGGCGTCGAGTGGGTCGTCGACCAGGACCTGCCGCCGATGGCCTGCGACGACGCCGCGTTCGCGGAGGCGGTCCTCGGGGCTGCCCGCGACGCCCAGGACGGCGAGCCGGAGCTCGTCACCAAGCCCCACGCGACCGACGCCGGGTGGCTCGCGCGGGCGGGGACCACCTGCGTGGTCTGCGGCGCCGCCGAGCCGGGCGAGGCCCACACCGACGACGAGAGCGTCTCGCTCGCGGTGCTCGACCGGTGTTACGGGATCTACCGCCGGGCGGCCGAACGGGTGGCCTGACGCCGGCAGTCCGCGCGACGGGGCGCGAGCCGCCGCGGCGCCCCGAACGGACCCTTGAAACCCTCGGCGGCCCTGGGTGTCGACATGGCGACCGACGCGACCGGGTCCGAATCCGAGGCCCCAGACGCCTACGAACAGCTCGTAGAGAAGGTGACGACGCTCACAGCGGTGAGCGACGCCTCCTCGCTACTGTCGTGGGACCAGCAGGTGACGATGCCCGAGGGCGGCACGCCGGCCCGCTCCCGACAGCTCTCGACGCTGTCGGCGATCCACCACGAGCGCCTCACCCAGGACGAACTCGCCGACCTGCTCGACGAACTCGAATCGACCGAGCTCACGGACGAACGGGCCGCGGTCGTCCGGGAGGTCCGCCGCGAGCAGGAGCGCGCCGTCCGCGTCCCGACCGACCTCGTCCAGCGCATCTCGGAGCTCACCTCCGAGGCGCTACCCGTCTGGGAGGAGGCGAAGGCGGAGGACGACTGGGAGTCGTTCGCCCCGTACGTCGAGGAACTCGTGGAGCTGAAGCGGCGGTACGCCGAGCACGTCGACCCCGACCGGGACCCCTACGCGGTGCTGTTCGAGGAGTACGAGCCCTGCCTCCCCCTCGAACAGGCCGAGGAGATCCTCGCCGACCTCAGGGAGACGCTGGTGCCGATGATCGAGGAGATCCGCGCCTCGGAGACGCCGATCACGACCGACGCCTTCGCGGCGCACGCGCCGTACGGCGTCGAGGCCCAGGAGGAACTCAGCCGCGAGGTGCTGACGGCGCTCGGCTACCCCTGGGAGCGCGGCCGCCTCGACACCTCCTCGCACCCGTTCTCGATGGGCACGCAGTTCGACGCGCGCGTGACGACCCGCTTCAACGAGGACGACCCGGTCGAGGCGCTGCTGTCGACGATCCACGAGTTCGGCCACGCCTCCTACAACCTCGGCCTCCCGGACGACGCCTACGGGACGCCGCTGGGGCAACACCGGGGACTGTCGGTCCACGAGTCCCAGTCGCGCCTCTGGGAGAACCACGTCGGGCGCTCGGCGGCGTTCTGGGAGCAGTTCCTCCCGACGTTCCAGGAGCGGTTCCCGGCGGCCGCGGACGTCACCCCTCGCGAGGCCTACGAGTCGGTCAACCAGGTGTACGAGGACAACCTCATCCGGGTCGAGGCCGACGAGCTCACCTACCACCTCCACATCGTGATTCGCTTCGAGATCGAGCGCGCGCTGATCGTGGGCGACCTCGACGTCGCGGACGTGCCCGAGGTCTGGAACGACAAGTACGAGGAGTATCTGGGGATCCGCCCCGAGACCGACGCCGAGGGCTGCCTGCAGGACATCCACTGGTCCCACGGTTCGTTCGGCTACTTCCCGACGTACTCGCTCGGATCCGTGCTGGCCGCCCAACTGTACGCCGCCGCCGAGGACGACCTCGGCGACCTCGACGCCAGGACGCGGGAGGGCGAGTTCGAGCCGCTGATGTCGTGGCTGAACGAGCAGGTCCACGCCCACGGCCAGCGCTACGAGACGAACGAACTCGTCCGCGAGGCGACCGGCGAGGACTTCGCCGCCGACGCCTTCGTCGACTACGTCACCGAGAAGTACGGCGACCTGTACGACCTCGACGCGGTCTGAGGTCGGACGCTCGGTGTCGCGAACCGGCCGGGCGAGGACCCCGCTCAGCCGAACCGCCGCGCCAGTTCCGCCCGCAGGTCCGCGAGCGTGAGGTCCTTCATCACCAGCAGGACGAGCAGGTGGTAGACGAGGTCGGCGGACTCGTGAGTGAGTTCGTCGACGTCGTCGTCCTTCGCGGCCAGCAGCACCTCCGTCGTCTCCTCGCCGAGTTTCTCCAGAACGGCGTTCTCGCCCTTCTCGTGGGTGAACAGGGAGGCGGTGTAGGAGCCCTCGGGGAGCGTCTCCTTCCGGCTCTCGATAGTGGCGAACAGGTCGTCGAGGACGTCCGCGTCGGCAGGGGCGCCCCCGTCGGCGGCGGGCGCCTCGGGCGCCGCGGTGTCGCGGGAGTCGCCGGCGTCGTCGGTCATGCGCGGGAGTGGGGGGCGCCGGCACCTAAGCCCCGTCGGTTCGTCGGGAGCGAGGGGTGCGTCGGAAGGAGTCCGCTACGCCGGGACGCCGACTCACTCGGTGGTCGCGTCCGTCGGCGCGCGCTCGGCCGTCTCGTCGAGGGGGTCGAACAGCGCGAGCCCGTGGATCCGGTCGTCGTCGGTGAGTTCCGGGTGGAAGGAGGTGCCCGTCACGGGGCCCTCGCGGACGGCCACCGGGACGCCGTCCCACGTCGCCAGCACCTCGACGCCGGCGCCGACCCCGTCGACCGTCGGGGCGCGGATGAACACCGCCGGGAAGGGCTCGTCGAGGCCCGCGACGTCGAGCGGTGCCTCGAAGGAGTCGACCTGTCGACCGAAGGCGTTGCGGTCGACGCTCACGTCGAGGACGTCGAGGGCGGCGACGCGGTCGTCCTTCGGGTCGCGGGCGGCCACGATGAGGCCGGCGCAGGTCGCGAGGACGGGCTTGCCCGCGGCGACGTGGGCGCGGATCTCCTCGTCGATCCCCTCGGATCGGAGGAGCCGGGAGATGGTCGTGGACTCGCCGCCGGGCAACAGGAGGACGTCGCAGTCGGGGACCAGTCCCGACCCCCGGATCTCGACGACGTCGACGTCGAGGCCGCGCGCGCGGCCGGCGCGCTCGACCGCCGCGGCGTGCTCGCTCACGTCGCCCTGGACGGCGATGACGCCCGCTCTCATCTCGTCAAAACGCGACGACGTTCAGGACGATGACGAGGATGCCGAAGAGGAGGCCGAAGGCGACGACGGTTCGGGGGTCGATGCGGATCGCGTTCCGGTCCTCCGCGTCGAAGTAACGGACCAGTCCCGCACTCGACATCAGTCCGCCGCTGTTCTGACCCTTGCTCATGGATCGTATCTCGTGGCGTTCGCGGCCTAAACGTTTCGGGTCGGCGTCGGCCGCTCGCGCTCCCGTCGAGGGGGATCCGGCACGCCGCGCCGGCAGGCGAGTTCGCCGGGCTGCGCGTCCGGTGAACTTTTTTGTGAGATGCTGCCGAACTCGGGCGACATGAGCACCCGCATCGACGCGTTCTCGCACGTCTTCACCCGTGAGGTCGAGGAGGCGTTCCTGGAGCTCGACCCCGCCCACGGGAAGCACAAACCCGACCTGCTGTACGCCGAGAACGTCGAGGAGCGGATCGACCACCTCGACCGCCTCGGCGTCGACGAGCAGGTGATCACGATGACCGGCCAGCGCATCTGGCCGAACGTCGACCCCGCCGACGGCCTGGAGGCGACGCGGCTGGCCAACGACGAGGTGCGACGGTACGCCGACCAGTACCCCGACCGGTTCACCCCCGTCGGCACCGTCCCCTTCCTGACCGACGAGTACGTCGAGGAGTTCGAGCGCTGTGTCGACGACCTGGACCTGGCCGGCGTCCAGATCTTCACCAACGTCGGCGACAGGCCCCTGGACGACGAGTCGTTCTACCCCTTCTACGAGGCCGTCGACGACGCCGGCGTCCCGATCTGGATCCACCCGCTCGACTCGGCGTGGTACCCCGACAACGAGGCCGATGACTACTGGCTCTACTCGATGATGGCCTGGCCGTTCGACAGCAGCCTCGCCATCGGACGGCTGGTCTTCGGCGGCGTCCTCGACCGGTTCGAGAACATAGAGATCGTCACCCACCACCTCGGCGGCGTCCTCCCGTACCTCGAAGAGCGGATGCGCTCGTGGGTCGAGACGCGCCAGGAGTACGGCGACGCCTACACCGGCGCGGAGAACATCCGGGCGCTGTCCGAACCGATCGACAGTTACCTCGACCGGGTGTACGCCGACACCGCGATCAGCAGCCGCGGCCTGACCCACACCCTGGAGAGCGGCCTGGAGTTCTTCGGCGAGGACAACGTCCTGTTCGGCGCCGACGTGCCCTACGGCCCGGGCGGGGGGATCAAGTGGCTGGAGACGACGATCCCGACGATCGAGGAGTGGGACGTCCCCGACCGGACCAAGCGCAAGATATTCTCGGAGAACGTCGAGTCGCTGCTGGCGTGAGCGGGCGCGTCGGCGCCCGAGACGTGGACTCGCGGGAAGTTCGCTCGTCGACCGGGGCGCATCGCTCACGGTGTCGTCCGGGGGCGCATCGCTCACGGTGTCGTCCGGGGGCGCATCGCTCGCGGTGTCGTCCGGGGGCGCAGCCCGCCGGTCGTCGGACCGGTGGGAAATCCTTATGCGCGCCGCCGGGGAAGCCGGGGACGGACATGACGGTTCGACTCAAGGATTTCTACGCCGACTGGTGTGGGCCGTGCAAGACCCAGGACCCCATCCTGGAGGACCTCCTCGCCGATTACGACGACGTCGAACTCGAGAAGGTCGACGTCGACGAACACCAGGACGTGGCCAACGAGTACCAGGTCCGCTCGCTCCCGACGGTCGTCGTCGAGAACGACGACGGCATCGTCGACCGCTTCGTCGGCGTGACCCAGCGCGAGGACATCGAGAGCGCGCTGCAGAAAGCCGGCGCGTAAGGGTGGTGGTGGCCGTCGACGGCTGAACGGGCGGCGAGCCGAGCGCCGAAGCGCGTTCTCGCAACTGTTAAACGAGTCCCTCGGTAACCCGTGGGTATGGCCACCTTCGAATCCGCGGTGAACCGGACGCTGGAGAAGCAGATCTGCATGCGCTGTAACGCGCGCAACCCCAAGAACGCCGACAGCTGCCGGAAGTGCGGCTACAAGAAGCTCCGGCCGAAGTCGAAAGAGCGGCGCGCGGCCTGATCCGGCCCGGTTTTCTGCGTCTCTCCCGCCGCCAGCGGCGGCGCCGTCCCCGTCGGGATCGGCGGCGACGGGTGCTGGCTACTCCTCGGGGTACTTCGGCTCGCGGCGCTCGGCCCGCTCCAGCGCCCGCTCGACGACCTCCCGAACCGTGTCGTCGCCCTCGGCTGCGCGGTACACGTCGCCGTGGCCGGCGTACATGGCGGCGACCGAGTCGGGCAGGCGGTCGAGCAGCGTCCGCAGGCTCTCGACGAGGCGGTCGCGCGACTGGCCCGCCATGTCGGTTCGGCCGAAGCTTCCGTCGTCGAAGGCGCCGTCGTTGTAGACGACCACGTCGCCGCTGAACAGCGCGGTCTCGCCGACGAACGCGACGTGATCGTCGGCGTGGCCCGGCGTGTAGACGACCTCGTAGGTCTCGTCGCCGACCGCGACCTCGTCGCCGTCCTCGATCGGGTGGGTCCGGAGCGGGTGGTCGGCGTAGGCGTAGCAGTCGGCGTCGTAGGCGTCGAGCACCGCGTCGAGCTGGTCGACGTGGTCGTGGTGCTGGTGGGTCACCAGCACGGCGTCGAGGTCGTCGACGTGCTCGGCGATCACGTCCTCGACGCCCGGCATCGTGCCGGCGTCGACGAGCACGGTGCGCTCGCCGGGCACGAGGTAGGCGTTACAGGTGAACTGCTCGGCGCCGTCGGTGACCGCGATCGCGTCGAGTGGCATGGTCGCCGTTACGGTGCCCGGCACAAAAAGCCGCGACCCCGCGGCGAGTCTCGGGCGATCGGCGTCCGTCTCCCGTCGAGAGCGGCGTTCGTCGTCGGGCGCGAGCGCCGACGTCGCGCCGGTTTTCGGCGAGTCCAAAGGCCTAAGACCGTACGCCGCCAAGCGCGTGGCATGAGCACGGACACGCAGGACGGCGACGATCTCCGCGACCGCATCACGAACTTCCTGCGGCGGAACTTCCCCCAGATCCAGATGCACGGGGGGAGCGCCGCGATCCAGGACCTCGACCGCGAGACCGGCGAGGTCACCATCATGCTCGGCGGCGCCTGCTCCGGGTGTGGCATCTCCCCGATGACGATCCAGGCGATCAAGACCCGGATGGTCAAGGAGATCCCCGAGATCAATCAGGTCAACGCCGAGACGGGGATGGGCGGCGGCGGCGGCCACGACGGCGGCATGAGTCCCTCCTTCCCGGGCGAGACGACCGACGAGGCCGACGACGACGAGGGGCCGCAGGCCCCCTTCTGACGAGGGGAATCGGGTTCGTTTTTCGGCCGCCGACCGCCGAGCGGCGGCGCCGTCGCGGGGAGGTCTCCCGTCGTAACGTCGAACCGACCGTGGGGACGGGCCGATCGAGCGACTGCGCCGACCGGGAAGTCGCGGAACCGGAAGGACAGGGTAACGGAACAGGAAGTTTATCCCGCTCAGGGCCGCAGAAACGGGCATGCATCCGGAGTCGCCGGACAACGTCCTGTTCGTCGTGCTGGACACCGTCCGGAAGGACCACCTCACCCCCTACGGCTACGACCGGCCGACGACGCCCGGCCTCGCGGCGTTCGCCGAGGAGGCCACCGTCTTCGAGCAGGCGGTCGCCCCCGCGCCGTGGACGCTCCCGGTCCACGCCTCTCTCTTTACGGGCCTGTATCCGAGCGAGCACGGCGCCGACCAGGAGAACCCCTACCTGGAGGGCGCAACGACGCTCGCCGAGACCCTCTCGGCGGCCGGCTACGACACCGCCTGCTACTCCTCGAACGCCTGGATCACCCCCTACACGCACCTGACCGACGGCTTCGACGACCAGGACAACTTCTTCGAGGTGATGCCCGGCGACTTCCTCTCCGGGCCGCTGGCGCGCGCCTGGCAGACGCTCAACGACCACGACTCCCTCCGGGCCGTCGCGGACAAACTCGTCAGCCTCGGCAACACGGCCCACGAGTACCTCGCCGGGGGCGACGGCGCCGACTCGAAGACGCCGGCCGTGATCGATCGAACGAAGGCGTTCGTCGACGAGAGCGCCGGCGGCGACGGCTGGTTCGCGTTCATCAACCTGATGGACGCCCACCTGCCCTACCACCCGCCCGAGGAGTTCGCCGAGGAGTTCGCCCCCGGCGTCGACTCGGCCGAGGTCTGCCAGAACTCCAAGGAGTACAACTCCGGCGCCCGCGACATCGACGACGACGAGTGGGAGGCCATCCGGGGGCTGTACGACGCGGAACTCGCCCACATCGACGCCGAACTCGTCCGCCTGTTCGACCACCTGAAGGCGACCGACCAGTGGGCGGACACGGCGGTCGTCGTCTGCGCCGACCACGGCGAACTCCACGGCGAGCACGACCTCTACGGCCACGAGTTCTGCGTTTACGACCCGCTCGTGAACGTCCCGCTCATGATCAAACACCCGGCGCTGGAGGCCGAGCGCCGCGACGATCAGGTCGAACTCGTCGACCTCTACCACACGGTGCTCGACGCGCTCGACGTCGAGGGGGGAACCCCGGCGAGCGCCGGCGAGACGGCCCGGGCGCGCGATCCGACCCGGTCGCTGCTGTCGGATCGGTACCGGGCGTTCGGCGACGCCGGGGGAGCGGGGAGTTCGAGCGCCGACCCCGGCAAGGTCGCCGGCGGCGACTACGCGTTCGTCGAGTACTCCCGGCCCGTGGTCGAACTCAAGCAACTGGAGGAGAAGGCCGCGAACGCGGGGATCACGCTGCCGGAGGAGTCGCGGTTCTACTCGCGGATGCGCGCGGCCCGCCGCCCGGACGCGAAGTACGTCCGGATCGACCGCATCCCCGACGAGGCCTACCGCCTCGACCGCGACCCCGGCGAGACCGAGAACGTCGCCGGCGCTGGCGACGACCGCGTGGCCGAGACGGAGGCGGCGCTGGCGCGGTTCGAGGCGAACGCCGGCGGGGCCTGGGACGACGCCGACACCGGCGAGGTCACCGACGAGGCCGTCGCGGAGATGGACGAGGACGCCCAGGAGCGCCTGCGCGACCTGGGCTACCTGGAGTAGCGCCCTGGCGGCCTCGAAACCGGTGAGCGCCGGCGCGACCTCGACGATCCGGAGCGTCCGCGCGCGTTCGGCCGACGAGGGTGCGTCGACGGCTCAGTCCTCGGTCCAGTAGTAGATCTCCTCGGCGGCGGCGCCGCAGTTCGGGCACGTCTCCGGGAGCTCCTCGATCCGCCCCATCTCGCCACACGCCGAGCAGCGCCACATCAACTCGGCCTCGCCGAAGTCGTGGCCGGACCGCTCGTGCTCGATCGAGAGCGCCTCGATCCCCTCGCGGGTCGTCACGAAGAAGCCATCCTCGTCGAAGCCGCGGACCGTCCCGAGCGGGTCGCCCGCCGCGTTGAACACCGTCGTGCCGAGGCCGACGGTTGGAGCGTCGTCGCTCATACCCGGTGGCTTCGCTCGCGCGGGGATTAACCGTTTGCGTGGCCCGGGGAGGACGGGCCGGCCGTCGACGAAGCGACGAGCGAACCGGACGGCGCTACGAGTCGGTGAGCGGCGCCGACCGCGGCCGGACGGGGCGCCGTCGACCGCCACCCGGCGGCGGAAGGGCGATCCGTCGCCCGCGACTCACATGAAGTCCGCGATGCCGGACTGTTTGTTCTTGTCGTTCTCGAAGGTCCGCTCTAAGGCGCGCTGGAGCACCTCCAGGCGCTGTTTGGTGTAGTCGCGGCAGCCGAACTCCTCGGCGACCTCGATGGCGGTGTCCATGTACTTGTTCACCGACCCCTGGTGGACGGTCAGGTTCACCCGGCCGCCGCACTCCCGGCACTCGCCCGTCAGCGGCATCCGTCGGTACTTCTCGCCGCAGTCGAGACAGCGCGTCTCCTGACGCGAGAACGCCCGAAGGTTGCCGATCAGGTCGGGCAGGAAGTGGTACTCGATGACGCGCTCGGCGACGTCGGTCTCGTCGACCGCCCGGAGCTTCCGCGCCAGTGCGAGCTGGGCGTCCATCTTGTCCATCATCGACCCGAGGGTCTTGTACGCCGAGAGGTCCGGCCCGAGCGCGACGTTCGAGGTGTCGTGGCTGTGCCGGAAGCCGTGGTACTGCTCGTCGGTCCCCAGGGTCTCCTCGGCGATCTTCATCACGTCCTCGACCTCGCCCGGGTCGACCATCTCCAGGGTGGCCTCGTAGAACTCCCGGGGGTAGCGGTCGACGATGTCCATGTTGTGGGCCTCGTCGTCGATCTCCGAGGGGTCGATCCGCGAGGACATCACCAGGGGTGCGTCCATCTGTCCACCCCGTTTGTCGGGCAAGAAATCTTTCGAGAAGTTGAGGAGGCCGTCCATGAGGAGCATGACGCAGTCCTCATCACCGTCGCAATTGCGACGCTTCGCGGCGTGAAAGTACGGATGGGCGTAGCCGACCGCGGCTGTCGTGAATCCGATAACTCTCCCGACGACCGCCGCCGAGGTGTGGGGCGCCATCCCGAACACCAGTTCGCCCACGAGGTCGTCGCGCTCCTCGACCTCGTAGAACGGTTCGAGGCCGTAGAACTCGGTGAGGAGGTCGTCGACGAAGTCCGCCGTCTTGAGCATGTGCTCGGCGGCGCCGTCCGAGAGCACGATGTCCTGGACCCGGAGTTCGACGAGCTGGTCCTCGAAGCGGAGGGGCTCGCCGTCGACGTCGGTCTCGTAGCCGAGTTCGCGGAAGTCGTCGACCGAGACGTCAAGTTCGGCGGGGCGAACGGCGGTGACGGGGAGGTCGGTCATGTCGTAGCGAACCGTCCCGTCCTTGAACGAGGTGACGCCGTGTTTGGCCCGGAGGACGCCCTTCCCGAGCGGCTCGGGCGTCTTGTTCGCCGAGGTCAGCCCCTTGACGCCCTTGAGGATGTCGTAGGCGGCCTCGCGCTCGCCGACGTGGTCGAGCGCCGCTTCGAGTTCGGCGCCGACGTCGACGGTCTGCCAGTCGGCGCTGGTGACGTCGCGCTCGCAGCGCTCGCAGTAGACCCGACCGGACTCGTCGGGTTCGACGACCGTGCCGCAACCGTCGCACTCGAAGTGGGGTTCGGTGTGGGTCGCGCAGTCGGGGCACCGGGTGCGGTAGGTGTGCGTGTCGCAGGCGGGACAGGCCCGCACCCCGACCTGCACGTCGACGACGCCGCGGCGGCCGCGCTCGTCGCGGGCGCGGGCGGCGTCGCCGACCGAGCGCTGGCTCCCCCCCGATTCGCGGATCGGGAACAGGGAGTGGACGGCCGGCGAGAGGTCGCGGCTCTCGGACTTCTCGGGGCGGCCCATCCGGTTGCCGATCCGGGTCGGGGCGCGCTCGCGGATCGCGAAGGGCGCGACCGCCTGCACGGCGCGAACCGCGTTCTCGCCGCCGGCCCACTCGCGGGCCGCCGCGGGCAGGTCCTCCCCGGTCCACTCGCGGTCGAGGTCGGCGGTGACGCCGAGCGAGCGGGCGAGCGGAACCCAGTCGGGGATCCGGAGCGTCTCGGACGTCTGGGTGTGCTCGACGAGCAGGCGTTCGAGCGTTTCCCGGCGCGCCTCGGTGCGCTCGACGACGAGGACGCCCGGATCGTCGATCGACCGGTCGCCGGCCGCCCCGCTCCCGGTCGCGTCGCCGTCGGCCGCCTCGTCGCTTCCCGCCCCGGACGGCGAACGCTCCAGGGCGCCGCCGTCGGCCTCGGCCGAGACGACGTCGCCGGCGGCCACGGCCCGGGACAGGTCGCAGAACGCGTCGACCGAGACGTCGTGCCAGAGGTAGGTGTAGGCGGGGTGCAGCGGCGCGTCGTGGGTCGTCGCCCAGTCGAGGGCCTCGGACGCGGTGGGGTCCGCGAGGTCGACGCGGGGGTCGTCCTGGAGCGCCTGGACGTCCGCGCCCGCCGCGTCGAGGTCCTGGACCCACCACTCGACGGTGTAGGAGGCGGGGGCGAGCGGGTGGTTGTTCTCGACGAACTCGCCGTAGTTGACCAGGTACTCCCCGAGGTCGATGATCTTCTCGACGCCGTTGCGGACTTCGAGGGCCTCCGCCGGGTCGTCGATGTGCCGGACGTCCCCGTTGGCGAGGAGAACCGTCGGCCCCTCGATGGAGTCGACCGGCACCACCCCGGCGGCCTTGCCGGGGCGCTCGGTCTTGATCTGGGTGCCGGTCGCCAGGAAGTCGTCGACCAGGTGCATCGTCGCGGGGTGGACGCCGGCGGTGGCGAAGCCGTGGTTGCGCGCCCGACCGTAGCGCAGGCGGAACCCCCCGGCCTCGGAGGGGTGGCCGAACACCGGCCGACCGGCGATGAGGTCGCGGAGGAACTTGCTCGCGGGTTCGACCCGCGGGGGGCCGGCCGAGTCGGCCGGTTCGGCTCCGTCGTCGCCCTCCGCGTCGACCTCGGCGTCGCTCTCCTCGCCCCCGGCGTCCGTCTCACCGTCGCCCTCGGCGTCCGCGTCGCTCGCGTCGCCGTCGTCGCCGGTGTCGTAGTAGGTGCCGTCGATGAGGTCCTGGAGCCAGGGCCAGTCGACCTCGTCCAGTTGCCGGGTGTAGCGCTGGATCTTCGGCGCCTTGAGCGCGATCCCCTCGGCGAGGACCAGACACATCCCCCCGCGGGCGTTGTTGGTGTCGACTCGTTCGAGGTCCCGGAACCCCGACACCTCCTCGTCGCCGGTGGCCTCGCCGTCGAGCATGATCGGCATGTGCTCGGCGATGAACTTCGTCTCCTTGTCCTTCGGCGAGTACTGGAGCCCCGTCTCCGAGTCGTACAGCGCGACCTCCTCGGCGTAGCGCTCGATCTCGTCGCTCCGCGCCTTGTACTGGTCGATGCCGAGCAGGGACCGGGCGTAGTCGGCGACGAGCACCGAGAGGGCCTGTGCGGTCCCGCCCGCCGAGCGGATCGGGCCGGCGTAGTAGACGTTGACGAACTCGGTGCCGTCGTCGTTGGTGAGGATCTCGACGCGGTCGATCCCCTCGATCGGCGCGGCGACGACGCCCTCGGTCAGGAGCGCCACCGCCGTCCGGACGGCGCCCTCGACTTTCCCCTCGCGGGAGTCGAAGTCGCCGACGTTGCCGTCGACGAAGTCCGTGACCAGTTCGAGGGCCGCCTCCTCGCGGGACATCTCCCCCTCCAGGTCGCGGACTCGCTCGGCGACGCCGGGGATGCCGAGGATGTTCTCGACGCGGTCGGCCATGTCGACGGCCACCGGGATCTCCACTTCCGTCTGCGGGTCGTAGCCCATCGCTTTCGCCCGCTCGGCGAGGTCGAACGCCTGGTCCAGGCGCTCCTCGATCCGGGCGAAGTACCGTTCGTCGTCGGGGCGCATCTCGGTCATCGTCGGTCGTCCGGGCCGCCTTACTCCGCGGCGGGGTCGGTTCCCGATTCGGTGCGCGCGCTCACAGCCAGAGGTCCAGGTCGGTGACCTCGTCGCGGTCGCGTTCCAAGGGTTCGTCGAACGCCCGGAGGTACACCTCGCCCGCGAAGACGGTCGCGGCGTTGAGGTGGCCCGCCAACGCCTGGCCGCTCCGCCGCGAGAGCACGGCGTGGGTGTGCGCGAAGTGCTCGCCGTCGAGCAGCGCGACGTTCCCCACGCAGGCGGCGACCTCCAGGCCCTCGTCGAACGTCACCGAGCGGTACTCCTTGTCGTCCAGGTCGTAGTACCACACCTCCGCGTCCTGGACCGCGCCCATGGCGTTGAACCACGCCGACTCGATCCCTTCCCGTGCCGCGAACTCCTCGATCTCCTCGCGCCAGTCGGCGCCCGTCTCCAGGCGACAGAGGAACTCGCGGGTGCCGGTGACTTCCCGGTAGTTCATGTCCACCACGTCGGGTGACGCCGACAAAAAGCCTACCGACCGACTTTTGCTACGGTCGGCGCCTTCGGCGCCTCCCTTGCAAAAGCTCGACCAAAAGCCTGCGAGCCACCCTCCGGTCGGCTCTTGGCCCGCTCACTCGCTTCGCTCGTTCGCGGTGACGGCGCTTCCAACCGCATTTGTCCAGTACGGTGTCGGGAGAAACACCGAATGGCAGGCTTGCCTACGAGCAGTCGCAGGTACAAGCATCCGAGAGCGAAGCGAGCGATTCACCGCGCCCTCACTGCGTTCGGGCGCGGGCTTCTCGCGGGCGTTTTTCGAGGTTCGCGATGGCCAAGCGTTCGTGAGCAAACCGAAGACGCGTCCTCTCGCGTTCGCGCCTCGATTTGGCACGTTCAGTGGTCCCTGAAGTCGGCCGCTCCCGGAATCTCTCCGCGAGCGAGTGATTCCCGGCCGAAATACGCCACGATAGCGACGACAACGAGTAGGGTGACCGCTACCTGGGTGACAGTGACGGTTGCGACGGCCGTCTCGACGATAACACCGTTGACGGCGAGCTGGTCCGGAGCGAGCGGGAGGAGTATGTCCGCGGTGTTCACCATGGCGTGGAGGACCATCACGATCAACACGCTGCCCGTGCCGTTGTAGGCCCACGCGAGAATGACCGACAGCAACACGATGCTCACGAACCAGCCGACTTGATTGACGGTGGTGAACCCGGAGTGGGGAGTGATCGGGATGACGAAGTACGGGAGGTGCCAGCCGGCCCAGACCACGCCGATGATGAGGCTCGCCGTCAGCGCGTCGTACCGGTCGTTCAGATAGGGTTGCGCGAATCCACGCCACCCAGGTTCCTCATTCAACCCGCCGCTCACGGTGAGCCCGAAGAGGAAGATGACGGCGATCAGCACAGGCGACTGGAAGGGCTGGTTCAGATCGACCGGGCCGCCGATACCGAGAAGGACGATCGTTGTGACCGCCACGATAGCGATCGGGATGCCGAACGCGGCAACCCACCAAGTCCAGCCGACCCGCCACCGGGTGATCTGGCGTGCCCAGGCTCTGACGTCGTCGCCTCGCAACCACGTGACGACCGCCGCGCTCACCGGAGGCCCGAAGCTCCCGATGTAGATGAGGATCCACGGCGCCCAACTCAGTTCCATGAACGCCGCCGGGGCCGAAACGATCCACGTGAAGGCGTACGCCCCGACGACGAACGCTCCAACTGGATGGGCCGCGACCCAGTCGGACTTAACACTCGCCATATTCCCAACGTCTGTCACCGATCGGATAAATACATCGTCTACACAGATCAGTCGTCGATCAATCTGGCTTTTCGCTATCGTCCACCAGGGACGATACGATGAGTCGCTTGATTCCACGTCGGAGGAGACCGCTGGCTGCGGGTTGAGAGATATCCAGGTCGGCGGCGACCTCGCCGAGTGTTGCGTTCCGTGGTTCTTCGAAATACCCCGTTTCGAACGCGAGGAGGAGTGCTTCTCGTTGGCTATCGGTCAACCCGGCGTCCGTTTTACCTAAACTTGCGTATTCGTTCACGCGCAGCAAATCGATGTCAATGTCGTTCTGTCGTGCGTAATCCCAGAGATGAACCAGATCCGTTCGCTCGGGCATCCATATCGTCAGGATCCAGGCGCTTCCGTCGTTCTTCATGTCGAGGATGACACCGTTCGCGGCCGAGATTACCGGTGAGAGGAGCTTCGCTTCGTCCGTGTACTCGAAACTGTAGATCGCTTCCTCGTCTCTGGTTTCGATGACTCGTTCGAATTCACCAACGGTGCTATCGTTCCGTAGTCCGTCCTCGAACCGGTCGAAATCGGCCGATTCGATGCGATAGAAGAATTTTCCCGACGTCGGGTCGGTTCCCGCCTCCGAGACCGACGTGACTTTCGAACTTCGGTCGTGAGTAACTGTCCCTGTGAGCACTATGTCCGGATGCTCGGCTCGGACGACCGCTTTAACATCGGTCATCGTGCGATAGGGTGGGAGTGTTGGTGTGCGAAACCATACGATCGAGCGTCGTTTGAGACACCTGATGTAAATCTGTATGCCAGTACTCGCTATCGGGGCCCTAACGGTGGCCCTGTGGAGGCTTAACTGAGTCGGTTGGTCGTGATTTCCGAACGCGAGTCGCGGCTTGGAGTAGAAATCCGCTGCGTTCGTCACGACTCGTCTTCGGAAACGACTCTCACTCGTCCATATCGTCCCTGGCGTGAATCTTGGCCTGTTCGCGAGCGCTGGGATTGACTGACTCTTTGAACGGAACCTTCGCCAGCGTCGCATACACGGGTTCGCCGGGCACCTCGGCGTACTCGTCCGGGAGGTGTACTTCGAACTCCACGTCGACGTCGGCGTCGTATATCGAGTCGTCGAGCGGAACGTCGGTCGCGGCCTGCAGTTTCGCCGCTGGTACGAATCCGAGGCCGATATTGGTCTCGAGGTCCGGATTCCACCACGCCGACGTCAGGTAGCCGCATTCGTCGCCGGTCTCCGGGTCCGAGACGAGCCAGAAGTCCGGGGCGTAGTCCCGGATCGGTTCGCCGGCCATCTTCAGGCCGACCAGTTTGTGAGTGAACGGAAACTCACCGTTTTCGATGGCTTCCTTCTGGCGTTCCAGTTCGGCTTTGCCGACGTAGTCCGCGGCCTTGTCGTCGGGCACCTGATAGCCCAGGTTGACCTGGAACGGCGACGTCTCGTGGTCCATGTCCTGCCCCAACGACAGGATGCCGGCAGCGATACGTCGTTGATGGGATATTCCCGCCGCGGCACCGCCGTGGGCTTTGACCGTTTCGAGTACCGGATTCCACACTGCTTCGGCGTTCGTCGTCGCCTCGCGGACGTATATCTCGAATCCTGCCTCTCCGGAGAAGCCCGTCTGGCTCACCAACACCGGGACATCGTTGATCGTCGCTTCCAGCAGTCCGTAGTACGGAACGTCCTCGACCGCGTCACCGATGAGCGACTCCATCACGTCGAGCGACTTCGGGCCCTGAATCTGCATCGGCGAGACGTCGATCTCGTCGATGTCGACGTCGTGGTCGCTGTTGACGGAGACCCCCCGCAACCAGTGCAGCAGGTCGGCGTCGGCGATGGAGAACCAGAACTCGTCCTCCGCGGGTCTGAGGAGGATGAAGTCGGCGATGACCCCGCCATCTTGGGTACAGCAGATGGCGTACTTGCCCCGCATCGGCTCGATCTCCGTCGCGTCGCGCGTGACGACGTAGTTGACGAACGCCTCGGCATCGGGGCCCGCGACCCGGATCTGGCGCTCGACGGCGACGTCCATCAGCGTCACGTCGGTAGTGAGTAACTCGTACTCGGCCTCCAGGCCCCCCTCGTCGGGGTCGATGAACCCGCGCGGGTGGTACATGTGGTTGTAGATCGTCGCCTGGTGACACCCCTCCTCGACAGAGAGATGCCAGTAGGGCGACCGTCGCACGCGAGTCGAGATCACGAGGTCGACGTCCGCGTCGCCGGTCTGGCGGAGGTTCCTGGGGACGGTCCGGTCCGACTGGTCAACACTCGGGTGATTTGCGTGATCGTCGCTCATTGGCCTGATCGCTCATCTAGCGGTTCCGACCCGGTGGGTAATACCTGACGTTTCGAGTTGCCTGGACGATCGGACACGGCCATCGTGGAGACCACGACCGGACGGGAGCCATGGTGGCGCTGGGTTCACGACGACCGGCGTTTCCGGCGGCCCGGCGAATTGATTGCTTCCCAGTACCGAGGGCCAGGAGTGACGGAGTTACCCTGCGATCGTGGTGCGAGACTCGCGCCCGCCATTCAGCAAACCTGTTCTGTCACATCGAAACATCGTCCCGCCCAACTGCTCGAGCGTGGGGGGTGCGCTCCGGTCTAGAACAGCCCGCTAATCGTCCCGTCCTCGTCGATGTCCATGTCGGCCGCCGCCGGCCGCGCCGGCAGGCCCGGCATCCGGAGCACGTCACCGGTGAGCACCACGAGGAAGCCCGCGCCCGCGGACGGGTAGACCTCGGTGATGTTCAGCTCCCAGCCCTCGGGGACGCCCTTTAAGCTCGCGTCGTCGGAGAGGCTGTGGAACGTCTTCGACATGATGATGGGCATGTCGTCTAGGCCGAGTTCCTCCATCCGCGCGATGTCGTCCTTCGCGTCGCCGCTGTAGTTCACGGACTCGGCGCCGTAGATCTCGGTAGCGACCGTCTCTATCTTCTCCTCGATGGAGTCCTCCACGTCGTAGAGGGGAGCGTAGTCGCTCTCCTCGTTCTCGGCCGCGTCGATGACGCGCTCGGCCAGGTCGACGCCGCCCTTGCTACCCTCGCCGAAGACGTTCGACTCGGCGGCCCGCACGCCGAGGTCGTCCTCGTAGTGGGAGACGATGGCGTCGATCTCCGCGTCGGTGTCGCCGGGGAACCGGTTGATGGCGACGACGACCGGGACGCCGAACTTCTGGAGGTTCTCGACGTGCTTATCGGGGTTCGCGAGCCCCCGCTCGATGGCCTCGACGTCCTCCTCGTCTAAGGCGTCGTAGTCGACGGGCCACTGGTTCTGGCCGTGGTACTTCAGCGCCCGCGCCGTGACGACGAGCACGACCGCGTCGGGCGAGAAGTTCCCGAAGCGGCAGACGACGTCGAGGAACTTCTCGGCACCCAGGTCCGCGCCGAAGCCGGCCTCGGTGACGACGTAGTCGCCCATGTTGAACGCCGCGTGGTCGGCGATGAGCGAGTTCGTCCCGTGGGCGATGTTCGCGAACGGGCCGCCGTGGACGAACGCCGGGTTGCCCTCGATGGTCTGGACGAGGTTGGGCTTCAGCGCGTCTCGGAGCAGCATCGACACCGCGCCGGTCGCCTCGATGTCGTCGACGGTGACCGGCTCGCCGTCGTTGTCGTAGGCGACGATGATGCGGCCGACGCGCTCCTTCAAGTCACCGAGGGAGTCGGCGAGACAGAGCACGGCCATCAGCTCGGAGGCGGCCGTGAGGATGAAGCCGTCCTCGCGGGGGACGCCGTTCCCGGAGCCGCCGAGGCCGGCCACCGTCTGGCGCAGCTCGCGGTCGTTCATGTCGAGCGCCCGCGGCCAGGCGACCTCGGTGATGTCGACGTCGACCGTGCCGTGGTAGACCGCGGCGTCGAGCATCGCCGCGATGAGGTTGTGGGCCGCGGTCAGGGCGTGGATGTCGCCCGTGAAGTGGAGGTTGATGTCCTCCATCGGCAGGACCTGGGACCAGCCGCCGCCGGCCGCGCCGCCCTTCACGCCGAACACCGGCCCGAGGGAGGGCTCGCGCACCGCGGTCACGGTCTGCTTCCCGAGGTGGTTCAGCGTCTGGCCGAGGCCGACAGTGGTGACGGTCTTGCCCTCGCCCATCGGCGTCGGGGTCATCCCCGTCACGAGGACGAGGTTCCCCTCGCCGTCGCTCTCGTCCTCGAGGCGCTGCATGGCCTCGTGGGTGAGTTTGGCCTTCTCCTCGCCGTAGAGCTCTAAGTCGTCGCGCGAGACCCCGAAGGGCTCGACGATCTCCCAGATGGGTTTCGTCTCTACCGACTGCGCGATCTCGTAGTCCGTCGAAAGGTCTTCTGCCATCTTACCTCCATAGACCCTCGGTCGACTGTTCAAACTTGCCATTATCATCTTAACCGACCTCCCGACGGTCACGACGCGAAACCGGCCTATAGCGGCGGGAATCCCGCCGTCACCACGAGCATCGCACTCGCCGCGGCGGCCAGCGCCCCCATCAGGACGAGCAACCCACGGGCTGGCTCCCGGGCCGCCGCACCCGTCGCGCCGACCGCGAGAAGGGGCACCGCGACGAGCCCACCCGCCGCCAGTACCCCGCCGACGACCAGCGCCACGACCACGACGGCTGCCGCGGCCACGAGTCCCGCCGCGACGAACCGGGCGGCACTCGCGCCGAGGACGACCGCGACGGTCCGCTTCCCGAGCCGGCGGTCGACGTCGAGGTCCCCGACGTCCACCAGGACGGCCCCGGCGGCGACGACCGGGACGAAGACCGCCCCAACGCCGGCTACGAGCGGCGAGACCGCCCCCGCCTGGACGTGGGCGGCCCCGACGACGACGAGCCCAACGCCGACGGCGTAGTCCGCCGACGTGCCGACCGGGTGGCGGTCGACCCAGGGCGCGTGAAGATAGCCGAGGAGCCAGAGGGGTCCGACGAGGGGGACCGCGAGCGGCCCGACGAGCCATGCCAGTGCGGCCAGGCACGCCCCGAAGCCGACGCTCGCCACCCCGACGGCGAGCCGACAGCCGGCCGGCGTGAGCGGCAGCGACTCGTCCTCCTCCCGGACGTAGGCGTCAACGTACCCGTCCCGGACGTGGGCGACGTAGAGCGCGAGCGCCGTCGCGAGCAGGTGGAGGATCGCGGGGGCCGGCGCGGTGAGGCCGGCCAGCAGGGCGCCGTACACCGACGAGGCCACCGCCGGTGCCATGAAGGTCGGCTTCACCTGGGAGGCGAGGGCTCGGACGGCGGCGTCGACCCCAGCTCCCGCGCTGGCGACGCGCATCGACCCGTGAGAGGGGCGGCGGGGCGGAAAAGTGCTCCTGTCGGTCGATACTGCGGCGCCACGTCATCCACCCGTCTGACGGTTCGGCTGGACCGCTTAGGAAGGCTTATTCGACGCCGCCACACACCTCGCGCCATGTTCGAGCCGGACGTCCGGCGGATCGACTACGAGCGGTACACCAACCGCCAGCTCGCCGCCGTGCCGCTCGTCGTCCTCGCCCTGGCCCTCATCGTCATCGGCGGGTGGTGGGCCGTCACCGGGTCCCCCGCCAACCTCGGAATCGAGCTGTCGGGCGGGACCGAGCTCCGCCTGGAGACCACCGCGTCCGGGGCCGAGGTCGTCGAGGCATTCGACGCCGAGGTTGAGTCCATCCGGCCCGTCGTCGACGAGGACCAGTACATCGTCACGTTCCGGTCGTCCGACCTGGACGCCATCCGGGGGCAGGCCACCGACGAGGGGTTCACGATACGGGGTAGCTACACCACCGGGCCGACGTTCGCGGCCGGCAACCAGACGCTGACGGTCTTCGGCGTCGGCATCGCGTTCGTCGGCATGAGCGTCCTCGTGTTCCTGCTGTTCCGCTCGTTCGTCCCCTCCATCGCCATCGTCGTCTCGGCCTTCTCCGACATCGTCATCCCCATCGCCGTGATGAACCTCCTCGGCATCCGGCTCTCCCTCGGGACCGTGGCGGCCCTCCTGATGCTCATCGGGTACAGCGTCGACTCGGACATCCTGCTCAACAACCACATCCTCCGGCGGAGCGGCGAGTTCTACGACAGCGCCTACCGCGCGATGCGCACTGGCGTGACGATGACGCTGACCTCGCTCTCGGCCGTCATCGTGATGGCCATCGTCGCGAGCATCTTCGGCATCTCACTCCTGGCGTCCATCGGGCTCGTGCTCGCCATCGGCCTCGCGGCCGACCTCATGAACACCTACCTGCTCAACCTCTCGCTGCTGCGGTGGTACCGGGGGGTGGAGGTGTGAGCCGGCTCCGCGAGAACTGGCGGGTCGTCGCGCTCGTCGTCCTCCTAATCGCGAGCGGCGTGATGATTCTCGTTCCCGGCCTGGGCCTCGGCGCCGACACGGACGGGCCGACCAACCTCCAGTACGGCATCGAGCTCTCCGGCGGGGCCCGCATCGAAGCGCCGCTGGTCGGGGTGACCGCCGAGGGCGTCGCCGTAACGCCACAGAACACGGGCGACATCCGGCAGTCCGTCGTCGAGGAGATGGACGGGGTCTCCCAGGTCGACGTCGAGGTGCGGGGAGACGGCGACACGCCGGTGAGCGAGGGCGGGACCGTCGAGGGGTTCGCCGAC
>ENA-ORDC01000669-ORDC01000669.1-marine-metagenome-genome-assembly--contig:-NODE-669-length-31360-cov-3.090624_pt1 | contig 31360 bp, 31 predicted proteins | sample MGYA00237783_ERZ508515 | MGnify/ENA primary metagenome ERZ508515 (study PRJEB26186, sample SAMN06268792) | marine metagenome | isolation source: Eden Landing Ponds, San Francisco, CA, USA | place... | reverse complement strand
TGCTATCTGTTCGGCTGGTGCTTGTGCTGCTGTCTGTTCGGCCGGTGCGTGTACTGCCGTGGCGGCGCCGCCCCAGAGGACGAGCGTCGCGACGACAGCGAGCACTGCGAGGGTGCGTGTTGTCATTGCGTGTGATACCCACCCCACCGAACGAACGAAGTATCTATAAACGGATAGGATAGTTAATCCCGATTTGGAATCCTATACGACTTCTACTGGCTAAAAAGCAAAACTTACCACAGGAAAGTTAGATGTACTCTGAGGCAAGCTCGGCGTACTCTCGACAACCCGTGCTTACGTCGCTTCGCCGCGCGGCGCGTTCACAGTGGCCGCCTCCTCGTTCGCTGGGGACCCGAGCCACGATTGCACCGCAGCGCCGCCCGGCGCGCAAGCGCCCCCCGGACGGTGCCGCCGCGCAAGCGTCCCCGAATGGCGCCGGCGCAAGCGCCCCTGGCCAGCCGCCACGCGCCGCCATAGGCTCGCCGCCAGCGCCACCGAGGGAGAGCCGCAGATGCCGGGCGACCGCCCCCTGACCGCCGCCGACGCGCCGCCCGACGTGGAGATCGACGTCGGCGAGACCGTCTACCAGGGCTACTTCCGGATCGACCGCTACCGGCTGCGCCACCGCAAGCACGACGGCGGCTGGACCGACTGGTTCACCCGCGAGCTGTTCGAGCGCGGCCACGCCGTGGCGGTGCTGCCCTACGACCCGGCGCGCGACGAGGTGGTGCTGCTGCGGCAGTTCCGGATCGGCGCCCTGGCCGCCGGCAAGTCCGCCTGGCAGACCGAGGTTGTCGCCGGCATCATCGACGCCGGCGAGGCGCCGGAGGCGGTCGCCCGGCGCGAGGCGGTGGAGGAAGCGGGCCTGCGCCTGGATCGTCTGATTCCGATGCTTCACTATGTCGTGAGCCCGGGCGGCGCGAGCGAGACGGTGCGGCTGTACTGCGCCGTGATCGACGCCGCCGACGCGGGCGGTATCCACGGCCTGGCGCACGAGAACGAGGACATCCGGGTCGACGCGGTGCCCTGGCACGACGCTTGGCAGATGCTGCAGGACGGCACCGTCGACAACGCCCCGACGGTGATCGCGCTGCAGTGGCTCGCGCTCAACCGCGAGCGGCTGCGCACGGCGCATGGCCAGGTCCCGGGCTAGGTCCCGGCCCCCGACGGCGCGGCCTCTTGCCTGCCCCGAAACCGCCCTCTAGTCTCCCTGCCGCTTCGCCCACCCGGCTCAACGGATGCGCTTCATGCAGTACCGCGACGGCTTCGTCGGCAGCATCGGCCAGACCCCGCTGATCCGCCTGCGCCACGTCTCCGAGGCGACCGGCTGCGAGATTCTTGCCAAGGCCGAGTTCCTGAATCCCGGCGGCTCGGTCAAGGACCGCGCCGCGCTGGCGATCGTCGAGGACGCGGAGGCGCGCGGCGAGCTGCGTCCTGGCGGCGTGATCGTCGAGGGCACCGCCGGCAACACCGGCATCGGCCTGGCGCTGGTCGGCAACGCCCGCGGCTACCGCACGGTGATCGTGATCCCGGAGACGCAGAGCCAGGAGAAGAAGGACATGCTGCGGCTCTGCGGCGCCGAGCTGAAGGAGGTGCCGGCGGTCCCCTACAAGGACCCGAACAACTACGTGCACGTCTCCGGCCGGCTCGCCGAGGAGCTCAACGCGAGCGAACCCAACGGCGCGATCTGGGCCCGGCAGTTCGACAACCAGGCCAACCGCCGCGGCCACTACCAAACCACCGGCCCGGAGATCTGGGAGCAGACCGGCGGCAAGCTCGACGGCTTCATCTGCGCGGTCGGCACCGGCGGCACGCTGGCCGGCGTCGGCCTGTACCTGAAGGAGCGCAATCCGGACGTGAAGATCGGCCTCGCCGATCCGCCGGGCGCGGCGCTGTACAACTACTACGCCCACGGTGAGCTGAAGGCCGAGGGCGCCTCGATCAGCGAAGGCATCGGCCAGGGCCGGATCACCGGCAACCTGGAGAACGCGCCCGTCGACATGCCCTACCACATCCCCGACGAGGAGAGCGTGCAGGTCACCTTCGACCTGCTGCAGCAGGAGGGCTTCGTGATGGGCGCCTCCAGCGGCGTCAACGTCGCCGGCGCGATCCGCATGGCGCGCGACCTGGGCCCCGGGCACACCATCGTCACCATCCTGTGCGACTGGGGCACGCGCTACGTCTCCAAGCTCTACAACCCGGCGTTCCTGCGCGAGAAAGGCCTGCCGGTGCCGTCCTGGATGGACCGGCAGCCGACCGGGGAGACCGCCTGATGCAGCTGCTGTTCCGCGAGGATCCCTACGCGCGCACCTGCGAGGCCGAGGTGCTGGCCGCCGATCCCGCGGGCGTGCGGCTGTCGCGCAGCGTGTTCTATCCGATGGGCGGCGGCCAGCCCGGCGACACCGGCCGGCTGACCTGGGACGGCGGCGCCTGCCCGATCGTCGACGCGCGCAAGGCCGACGACGCGCCGGACGAGGTGGTGCTGATCCCCGGTGAGGACGCCGCCCTGCCGGCGCCGGGCGCGGTGGTGCAGGCGGAGCTCGACTGGGACCGCCGGCACCGGCTGATGCGCATGCACACCACGCTGCACCTGCTGTGCAGCCTGATCGAGGGCGACGTCACCGGCGGCCAGATCGGCGCCGACAAGAGCCGGCTGGACTTCAACATCCCGGAGCAGCAGATCGACAAGGACGCGCTGACCGATCAGTTGAACGCCCTGATCGCCGCCGACCATCCCGTGTCCGCGGAGTGGATCACCGACGACGAGCTGGCCGCCAAGCCGGAGCTGGTGCGCACCATGTCGGTGCAGCCGCCCAGCGGCGGCGGCCGGGTCCGGCTGATCCGGATCGGCGACGTCGACCTGCAGCCGTGCGGCGGCACCCACGTCGCCTCGACTCGCGAGATCGGCCGCGTGCGGGTCGGCAAGGTGGAGAGCAAGGGCAAGCAGAACCGCCGCATCAACGTGCATCTCGACGACGACTGAGGCGCCGCCCGCCGCAACGCCCGCGCCCGCTGCAACGCCCGCGAAGGACAGGCTGATGACCCGCTGGAACACCGACGCCCTGGTCAGCACCAAGTGGCTGCACGAGCACCTGAACGCGCCCGACGTGCGCATCGTCGACGCCAGCTACTACCTGCCGGCCGAAGGCGTCGACGCCCGCGCCGAGTTCGACAAGCAGCACATCCCCGGCGCGGTGTTCTTCGACATCGACGAGATCGCCGACGCCGACAGCGACCTGCCGCACATGCTGCCGGCGCCGGAGAAGTTCTCCTCCAAGGTGCGCAAGCTGGGCCTGGGCGACGGCAGCCGCATCGTCGTCTACGACCAGCGCGGCATCTTTTCCGCGCCGCGCGCCTGGTGGATGTTCCGCGTGTTCGGCCACCGCGACGTGGCAGTGCTCGACGGCGGTCTGCCGAAATGGCTGGCGGAGAACCTGCCGACCGAGGACGGGCCGCCGCGCAAGACCGAGGAGCGCCACTTCACCGCACGGCTCGACAACACGATGGTGCGCGAGCGCCGGCATCTGCTGCGCAATCTGGAGCGCCGGCGCGAGCAGGTGCTGGACGCGCGCGGCGCCGGCCGCTTCGCCGGCGACGACCCGGAGCCGCGCGGCGACCTGCGCTCCGGCCACATCCCGGGCAGCCTGAACCTGCCGTTCACCGACCTGGTGGACCCGGACAGCAAGACCATGAAACCGCCGGAGGAGTTGGCCCGGATCTTCGAGGCGCGCGGCGTCGATCCGAAGACCCCGGTGGTGACCAGCTGCGGCTCCGGCGTGACCGCGGCGGTGCTGACCTTGGGGCTGCACATCACCGGGCACCGCGACCTGGCGCTGTACGACGGCTCCTGGGCCGATTGGGGCCGCGCCGACGCCGACACGCCGGTCGAAACCGGCAAGGGCTGAGGCCGCCAGCGCAGCCGCAAGCCGAAGGAGCCGCCGTGACGGCCGACGACGACACCGTCGACTTCATCCCCCGCGACGCCGGCGAGTCCGATATCGACGCCGTGGTCCGGCTCTGGGAGGTCTGCCAGCTGACCCGCTGGTGGAACGATCCCGTCGCCGACGCGCGCGGCTTCCTGCAGCACGCCAACGCCCGCCTGCTGGTCGGCGAGACCGACGGCCGCACGGTCGCCACGGTCGCCGCGGGCCACGACGGCCATCGCGGCTGGCTGTACTACCTGGGCGTCCATCCGAACTGCCGCGGCCGCGGCTACGCCCGCCAGCTGGTGCGGGCGGCGGAGATCTGGCTGCACGAGTGCGGCATCGTGAAGGCGCAGTTGATGCTGCGCGGCGAGAACCAGGAGGCGAAGGGGTTCTACGACGCGCTCGGCTACGAGGTGCAGGCGGTCGGCGTCTACGGCCGCTGGCTGACCCCGCGCGGCGTGCCGCCGGCCGCCGAGGTCAAGCCCGACCCCGAGGGCAAGCTCGACGTCGTCATCACCTACCTGGAGATGACCAACCCGCCCGGCGATGCGCCGCCCCCGGCGCCTGCCGGCAAGCGCGTCGCGCTGATGCGGGCCGAACCGCCGACGGTCGCCTTCTACCGCTTCCTCTACAACACCATCGGCGCGGACTGGCTGTGGTGGGAGCGCCGGGCGCTGGACGACGCCGCGCTGGAACGGGTGATCTCGCACGAGCGCGTCGAGATCTACGTGCTCTACGTCAACGGCACGCCGGCCGGCCTGGCCGAGCTCGACCGCCGGCAGGAGCCGCGCATCGAGCTGGCCTACCTGGGCGTGATGCCGGAGTTCCTGAACCTGGGCCTGGGCCGCTACCTGCTGGGCGCGGCGATCGACATCGCCTGGTCGCACCACCCCGAGCGGGTGACGGTGAACACCTGCAGCCTGGACCACCCGAAGGCGCTGACGCTGTACCAGCGCTTCGGCTTCGCCCCGACGGAACGCGCCGAGCGCCGGATCGACGATCCCCGCCTGACCGGGATCATCCCGGTCGGCTGACGGGTGTTGCCGGGTGCCTGTAGGACGCTACGTCCGCTAAGCCGCGGCCACCACCTCACCCTGTCCCTCTCCGCCCGCGTGGCGGAGAGGGGACGCAGCCGAATGCCCAGCCCCCTCTCCTCCAAGCGGGCGGAGAGGGTTGGGGTGAGGAGGTGGCCGCCGGCGTCACCGGGTCCCCCGCATTCGATTCACACCACTGTAACCGTTTTATCTCAACTTATTATAAAAACATGCTAACACGTAACCTGAACTTTGCCCCGCCGCCCGGGCCGCACGCGACAATGTCCCACCATTGAGGCCGCGTCCCGGCCGGGCCATGTTGCCGGCAGTCCCCCGCGCGTGCGTGCCCGCACGCCCGTCTAACACGGAGGCCCAGACGCGCAGATGATCGCCCGCAGGACCCTGTTCGCCTTCGCCGCGGCCGCCCTGGCCGCGCCCGTCGTCCACCCGGTCGCCGCCACGGCGGAGCCGATCAAGATCGGCGACCTGAACAGCTACACCGACCTGCCCGCCTTCACCGAGCCGTACCGCAACGGCTGGCAGCTCGCGCTGGAGGAGATCAACGCGAACGGCGGCGTGCTGGGCCGCGAGATCGAGGTGATCAGCCGCGACGACGGCGGCGCGCCCGGCGACGCCATCACGGTCGCCAACGAGCTGGTGCGGCGCGAGGGCGTGTCGATGCTGATGGGCACGATCCTCAGCCACGTCGGCCTCGCGGTGTCCGATTACGCCGCCCAGCACGACACGCTGTTCCTGGCTTCGGAGCCGCTGACCGACGCGATCGTGTGGGACAAGGGCAACCGCTACACCTTCCGCCTGCGCCCCGGCACCTACGTGCAAGCGGCGATGCTGGCGGAGCGCGCGGCCAAGCTGGACGCCACCCGCTGGGCCGTGGTGGCGCCGAACTACGAGTACGGCCAGTCCGCCGTCGCGGCGTTCAAGAAACTGCTCAAGGAGAAGCGGCCGGACGTCGAGTTCGTCGCCGAGCAGTGGCCGCCGCTGTTCAAGATCGACGCCGGCGCCGTCGCCCAGGCGATCGACCGCGCCAAGCCGGACGCGATCTTCAACGTCACCTTCGGCAGCGACCTGGTGAAGTTCGTGCGCGAGGGCACCACGCGCGGCGTGTTCGAGGACCGCGCCGTGGTCTCGGTGCTGACCGGCGAACCGGAATGGATGAACCCGCTGGGCGCCGAGGTGCCGGAGGGCTGGATCGTCACCGGCTACCCCTGGGACACGCTGGAGACGCCCGAGCACACCACGTTCCGGCAGGCCTACGAGAAGCGCTTCGACGCCCACCCCTACATGGGCTCGGTGGTCGGCTACACCTCGCTGCACGCGCTGGCGAAGGCGATCGGCAAGGCCGGCAGCACCGACAGCGAAGCGGTCGCCGCGGCGCTGCGCGGCCTGGAGCTGGACTCGCCGTTCGGGCGCATCCGCTTCCGCGCCTCCGACCAGCAGTCGACCATGGGCACCTTCATCGGCCACACCGCCGTCAAGGGCGACCGCGGTGGGCTCGTCGACTGGCAATACAGAGACGGCGCGGACTATCTGCCGCCGGCCGAGACAGTCGAAAAGTGGCGCCCGGGCGGCAGTTGACGGCGAATTATGGCCGCGCAACGGCGCTTTTTCGGCCGTCGGCGGTTGCATAACTGCGCGATCACCGTCATGTCTGTCTTAGCCGTGCCCGGGTAGCGGGCGCGGGGGAGCGCGCATCCCCATTTCGCAACGTATCGGAGCGCACGATGAAGCTGAGCGACGACCAGGTGAAAGCGGTCGAGGAGCAAACCGGCCTGCAGCCGATCCCGGAGGACAATCCGGCGATGTCGCAGTTGAGGGACAACTTCGGCGATCACACCTTCTACGTCGACGACCGTGGCCTCTATGTCCTGGAGTCGCCGCAGGAGGACCAGAGCGACGAGACCGCCACGGCGGTGCAGATCGCCAGTTGGACCGACGAGAACCGCAACGCCCTGCAGGCGCACGAGCCGCAGGCGACCGACGCGGTCTTCAAGCTGACCCGCGAGGGCAACGGCCAGGACACCAGCGGCGAGTCCGGCCAGCAGCAGTAAGCGCGGCCGGGGTCACTGCCCCTACGCACGCACCCGATCCGGCCAGGCCGCGGCCTGCGCCGGCGGGTGCGTTTGCGTTTGGAGGGGGTGGGACTCGAGCCCCTAGATCAAACCGCCGCAGTCATACGTCGTTCCGAGAGTCTGTCCGGGACTCACGTGTGGCATTGAGGTCGGCGGCGACCTCCTCACCCCGGCCCTCTCCTCCCGCGTGGAGGAGAGGGAACTTTTGCACGGCATTCGGCTGAGTCCCCTCTCCGCCAATGGGGGAGAGGGACAGGGTGAGGTGGTGGCCGCGGCCCAACCGAATAAGGTCTCTGACGGTCCCTGAGCCGCCGCCTGCGGGGCGGTGTCTCGAAGCCGTTCTCCGGCGTGCGGCGCGGCGCGCGAATCCCCCCTGTCATGTCAGCCCTGGCCCGCTAGTCTCCGGCGCATGGATTTCGTCGTCGTCCAGTTCCTGACCGGGCTCGCCAGCGCGTCGTCGCTGTTTTTAGTGGCGAGCGGGCTGTCGATCATCTTCGGCGTCACTCGGATCGTGAACTTCGCGCACGGCTCCTTCTACATGCTGGGGGCCTACCTCGCGTACACGCTGAGCACCGAATTGATGCCGCTGCTGGGCGGCATCGGCTTCTGGCTGGCGCTGCCGCTGGCCGCCGCGATCGTCGGCCTGATCGGCGGCCTGGCCGAGGTGCTGGTGCTGCGCCGCCTGTACCGCTCGCACGAGCTGTTTCAGTTGCTGGCGACCTTCGGGCTGGTGCTGGTGATCGACGACGCCGCGCTGGCGATCTGGGGCCCGCAGGACCTGCTGGGCCCGCGCGCGCCCGGCGCCGACGGGGCGATCCCGATCCTGGGGAGCCAGCTGCCCGAGTACGATCTGGTGCTGATCGTGCTGGGGCCGCTGGTGCTGGCCGGGCTGTGGCTGCTGTTCCACCGCACCCGCTGGGGCGTGCTGGTGCGCGCGGCGACGCAGGACCGCGACATGGTGGGCGCGCTCGGCGTCGACCAGAAGCTGCTGTTCAGCTCGGTGCTGCTGCTCGGCTCGGCGCTCGCCGGGCTGGGCGGCGCGCTGCAGATCCCGCGCGACGCCGCCAACCTGGGCATGGACCTCAACATCATCGCCGAGGCCTTTGTGGTCACGGTGGTCGGCGGCATGGGCTCGATCGCCGGCCCGTTCCTGGCGGCGCTGATCGTCGCCGAGCTGAACGCCTTCGGCATCCTGATCTTCCCGCAGATCTCGATCGTGCTGCTGTTCCTGGTGATGGCGGTGGTGCTGGTGCTGCGGCCGCAGGGCCTGCTGGGCCGCAAGGAGCTGGCGGAGAGCGCCACGCACGGCGCGCCGGAAACGCCGCTGGCCCCGGAGAGCCGGCGCCTGGCCGCCGCCGGGCTGCTGCTGCTGGCGGCGCTGGCGGCGCTGCCCGCGTTCGTTGGCGGCTACGTCCTGGGGGTGGCGACCGAGATCCTGATCTTCGCCCTGTTCGCCGCGTCGCTGCAGTTCATCATGGGCGTCGGCGGCATGATCTCGTTCGGCCACGCCGCCTACCTGGGCCTGGGCGCCTACGCGGCGGCCCTGAGCGTGCAGCACCTGGACTGGCCGATGGAGGCGGCGCTGGCGCTGGCGCCGCTGGCCGGCGGGCTGGGCGCCCTGCTGTTCGGCTGGTTCTGCGTGCGGCTGTCCGGGGTCTACCTGGCGATGCTGACGCTGGCGTTCGCGCAGATCGCCTGGTCGGTCGCCTTCCAGTGGACCCCGGTCACCGGCGGCGACAACGGCCTGCTGGGCATCTGGCCATCGGCCTGGGCCAGCGATCCGGCGGCGTTCTACTGGCTGACCCTGGCGCTGATCGCGCTCGCCGTGCTGTTGCTGCGGCGGATCGTGTTCGCGCCGTTCGGCTACGCCCTGCGCGCGGCGCGCGACAGCGCCAAGCGGGCCGAGGCAATCGGCATCGACACGCGCCGGCAGCGCTGGCTGGCGTTCGCGCTCGCCGGCGTCTTCGCCGGTCTGTCCGGCGGGCTCTACGCCTTTTTCAAGGGCAGCGTGTTCCCGCAGGTGATGGCGATCCCGATGTCGGTCGACGCCCTTGTCATGGTGCTGCTGGGCGGCGTGCAGACGCTGGCAGGACCGCTACTGGGCGCGGCGCTCTACGATGGGGTCAAGGCGGAACTTGTCACCCGCACCGACTACTGGCGGGCGATCATCGGCCTGGGCATCGTGCTGCTGTGTATCGCCTTCCCGCGCGGTCTGATCGGCAACCTGCAGGCCTGGTGGGCGGAGCGCCGGGAGCGGCCGGCATGAGCCCACGCCCGGTGCTGAGGATCGACGAACTGAGCAAGCGCTTCGGCGGCGTGCGCGCGGTCGACGGCGTGTCGTTCCAGGTCGCCGCCGGCGAGATGCTGGCGCTGATCGGCCCCAACGGCGCCGGCAAGTCGACCTGCTTCAACCTGATCAACGGCCAGGAGCGCGCGGACGCCGGCCGGGTCGCCCTGCAGGGGCGCGACGTCACCGGTCTGCCGCCGCGGCGGATCTGGCGGCTGGGCGTCGGCCGGACCTTCCAGGTGGCGGCCGTGTTCGCCTCGATGACGGTGGCGGAGAACGTGCAGCTGGCGCTGCTGTCGCGGCGCCGCCGGCTGTTCGGCCTGTGGCGCCGCGCCCGCGCACAGCAGCGCGAGGCGGCGCTGGCGCTGCTCGACGAGATCGGCATGGCGGACTTCGCCGACCGACCGTGCGACACCCTCGCCTACGGCGACGTCAAGCGCGCCGAGCTGGCGATCGCGCTGGCCAACCAGCCGGGCCTGCTGCTGATGGACGAGCCGACCGCCGGCATGGCCCCCAAGGAACGCGACCGGCTGATGGCGCTGGCCGCCCGGATCGCCCGCGAGCGCGGCATCGCGGTGCTGTTCACCGAGCACGACATGGACGTGGTGTTCGGCCACGCCGACCGCATCGTCGTGCTCGACCGCGGCCGCATGATCGCCGAGGGCGCGCCCGAGTCCGTGCGCGCCGATCCCAACGTGCAGGCGGTCTACCTGGGCGAGGACGCGGCCGGCCGGCCGCCGGAGGCGCTGCCATGCTAAGCGTGCGCGGCCTCGACGTAATATACGGCCGGGCGCAGGTGCTGTTCGGCCTGTCGTTCGAGGTGCCGCCCGGCGAGGTGGTGGCGCTGATGGGCCGCAACGGCGCCGGCAAGTCGACCACGCTGAAGACGATCATGGGCCTGGTGCCGGCGGCGGCCGGCGAGATCGCCTTCGAGGGCCGCCGCATCGACCGGCTGGCGCCCTACCAGATCGCCCGCCTCGGCCTGGGCTACGTGCCCGAGGAGCGCCGCATCTTCCCCGACATGACGGTGGCGGAGAACCTGGAGGTCGGCCGCCGCGCGACGAGCGCCAGCGCGGACGGCTGGACGCTGGAGCGCGTCTGCACCCTGTTCCCCAATCTGGCCGACCTGCAGCAGCGCCGCGCCGGCCAGACCAGCGGCGGCGAGCAGCAGATGCTAGCGGTGGCGCGCACCCTGATGGGCAACCCGCGCCTGTTGCTGCTGGACGAGCCGTCGGAGGGCCTGGCACCGGTGATCGTGCGGCAGATGGCCGACTCGATCCGGGCGCTGCGGCAGCGCGGCGTGACCGTCTTGCTGGCCGAGCAGAGTCTGCGCTTCGCCCGCTCGGTCGCCGATCGCGCCGTGGTCGTCGAAAAGGGCCAGGTGCGCTTTGCCGGCGACATGGCGGACCTGGCGCAGGATCCGGCGCTCGGCCGCGCCTATTTATCGGTCTAGGGCCGGCCGGGGCCGTTGCGCGACAAGTCGTCGTCGAGCGAATACTCGGCTTCGGCCACGAAAGCGGCCGCTCCGATTTACGATTCATTGACCATGTTGCGCACGGCGTCGCGGCCCCCGACCACCGCCCAGCGCGGCGTTATCCGGCGCAAACCGGCAGGAACCCTAGGTTTGTCGCAATTCGGATAAGGTGAGTCGCGCCGGCGTCAGCGCGTCAGGGGGCATTCCCGGCCAAATAATGATAAAGGTCGCGCACGAGACGCAACCAACCACGCTGACCACATCGGGGTTTGAGGATGAGCGACGCGGACGATCTGGACCTGCGCGAGCTGGATGACGAGGAACTCGTCAAGCAGATGCAGGACGACCTCTACGACGGCCTCAAGGACGAGGTCGCCGAGGGCGTGAACATCCTCCTCGAGCGCGGCTGGCAGCCTTACGAGATCCTGACCAACGCGCTGGTCGAGGGCATGCGCATCGTGGGCATCGACTTCCGTGACGGCATCCTGTTCGTGCCGGAAGTGCTGATGAGCGCCAACTCGATGAAGGCGGGCATGACCATCCTGCGCCCGCTGCTGGCCGAGACCAACGCGCCGAAGGTCGGCAAGATGGTGATCGGCACGGTCAAGGGCGACATCCACGACATCGGCAAGAACCTCGTCACCATGATGATGGAGGGCGCCGGCTTCGAGGTGATCGACATCGGGATCAACAACCCGGTCGAGAAGTACCTGGAGGCGCTGGAGGAGCACAAGCCGGACATCCTCGGTATGTCGGCCCTGCTGACCACGACGATGCCGTACATGAAGGTCGTGATCGACACGATGGCGGAGAAGGGCATCCGCGACGACTACATCGTGCTGGTCGGCGGCGCGCCGCTGAACGAACAGTTCGCGGACGCGATCGGCGCCGACGCCTATTGCCGCGACGCGGCGGTGGCGGTCGACACCGCCAAGCGCCTGATCCACCAGCGCCACAACCGGCTGGCGGCGGCGCAGTAGGCGCCGTCCGGCGCGCCGGTCCACCTCTCCGCAACGGCGCGAGCCGGAGGGCTGTGTCATGACGCCCGGTCCGTCCCCTGCCCCGGCCGAACGGCCCCGCACGCTGGTGATCGCCTGCGGCGCGCTGGCTCGCGAGCTGGTCGAGTTGATCCGGCGCGAGGGCTGGGACCACATGGAGATCGTCTGCCTGCCGGCGATCTGGCACAACACGCCGGCCAAGATCCCGGGGGGCGTGCGCGACAAGATCCGCGCCAACCGCGGGCGCTACGACCGGATCTTCTGCGCCTACGCCGACTGCGGCACCGGCGGCCTGCTGGACGAGGTGCTGGCGGAGGAGGGCGTCGAACGCCTGCCCGGCCCGCACTGCTACGCCACCTACGCCGGCCAAGCCGCGTTCGAGGCGATGCACGAGCGCGATCCCGCCTGCTTCTACCTGACCGACTACCTGGTGCGGCAGTTCGACCAGCTGATCGTCGAAGGCCTGGGGCTCGACCGGCATCCCGAGCTGCAAGAGCTCTACTTCGGCAACTACACCACGCTGATCTACCTGGCGCAGAGCGACGATCCGGCGCTCGACGCCAAGGCGCAGGCGGCGGCCGAGCGGCTCGACCTGGCCTATCGGCGGGTGCGCACCGGCTACGGCGAACTGGACAGCGTGCTGCGCGAGTCCGCGGCATGACGCTGGGCATCGGGCCCGCGGCGAGCGAGAGGGCGCAATGGCGCAAATGACGGTCGTCTACTGGCGCGATATCCCTGCCCAGGTGATTGTTAAAGCGGGACGCAAGACGGCCAAGCGCCAGCTTTCGCAGCGCTTCGAGACGGCCATCGACCGCGCCGCCATGAAGGCAAAGCTGCGTGACACCGACGCCTATCTGGCGCACTGGGCGCGCGGCACCCCGGTCGAGGTCGGCGACGACCTGGAGAGCGAGGCGGCCGCGGCCGCCGAACGGCTGGAGACCGACTACACCGACGATCGCCTCAACCGCCTCGTCGCCGCGGGCGGCGCCGAGCAGGCAGCGTAAGCGCAAGGGACGCAACCGACCGAAATGAGCATGGCCAGCCAGAGCGCCGTCCGCCAGTCCGCCGCCGCGCAGCCGGGCGACCGCAAGCAGCAGATCGTCGATTTCATGGCGGACTTCTCGATCGAGACGACGCCAGGCTCGGCCGTCAAGATCCAGGACTACCGCGAGCATCTGGCCGCGGGCACCAAGGTCGCGGTCACCTTCCTGCCGGGCAGCGACTACAAGGACACGGTGACCACCGCCAAGCGGCTGCGCAACGAGGGCATGGAGCCGGCGCCGCACATCGCCGCCCGCTCGATCCCCAGTTGGGAGGCGCTGGAGGACTACCTGACGCGGCTGCGCAACGAGGCCGGCGTGACCCAGGTGGTCGTGCTCGCCGGCGCGGTGGACCGGCCGGTCGGCTGCTTCAGCGATTCGATGCAGCTGCTGGAGACCGGACTGTTCGACAAGTACGGCATCGGCAAGATCGGCGTCGCCGGCCACCCCGAGGGCAGCCCGGACATCCCGGACGAGGCGGTCTGGCAGGCGCTGCGCTGGAAGGCGGAGTGCGCCGAGCGCACCGACGCGGAGATGTACATCTGCACCCAGTTCGTCTTCGAGGCGAAACCGATCATCGACTGGGACCGGCAGATCCGCGCCGCCGGCATCCACCTGCCGGTGCACATCGGCGTGCCCGGGCTGGCGACGCTGAAGACGCTGATCAACCACGCCCGCGCCTGCGGCATCGGCCCGTCGATGCGCTTCCTGACCCGGCAGGCGAAGAACGTCACCAAGCTGATGACGGTGAACGCGCCCGACCAGCTGGTCTCCGACCTCGCCCGCTACGCCGCCGAGGACCCGAACTGCGGCATCCAGCGCGCCCACATGTACCCGCTGGGCGGCCTGAAGAAGTCCGCCGCCTGGTCCAACGCGGTGCGCGACGGCGACTTCCGGATGAAGCCCGACAACCGCGGCTTCACGGTGAACCGCGAGATCAGCTAGCCCGCCCCTTCATCCTGTGCCGCCGTGCAGCGACGAGCCGAAGGACGCCCGCCAAGAAGCGCCGCAGGCCCCATAGGTCCACCACAGAGACACCGAGGCACAGAGAGGCCGGAGCGCTTGCCATGTAGCCAGCCTTCTCGGTGCCTCCGTGTCTCTGTGGTGGACCTACCTGCGCATCGCACCGGCCGAGGCCGTTGGCGGGCGTCTTTCGACTCACGCCTGCGGCGCGGCTCGGGAGAACATCGGCCGTGCACAGCGCTTGCCCTGCCCCGCCCGCGCGGGGTAAGCGGGTGCGGTCTGGTTTCGCACCCGGAGGCTCCCGCGATGCCGCTCTGGCGCTTCACTCCCGTGGCCGACAAGTACGACAGCCGCTGGCAGGACCGGCAGATCTGGCACGATCTGGTGGTGCGCGCGCCGACGCCGGCGATGGCGCGGATCCACGCCGAGCGCTGGGAGTGCAAGGGCATGCCGGAGGCCGTCGGCAACGAGACCCGCTCCTACCGCGGCGGCTTTGCCGACGCCAACCTCTACTGGGTCCAGCGGGTCACCGGCGACGCCGCCAAGAAGCTGGGCGAAAAGGGCGCCGACGGCGTCGTGCGGGAGGGCACGGCCGAGGAGACGGCGCTCTCGGTGGTCTACGGCGAGGCCGGCGCGCGCCGGCGCGGCGAGAGCGAGCCGGTTTAGACGCCGCGTCGCGACCGAGCGCTTCCCGGATCGAGACGCGGCTACCTCCTCACCCCGACCCTCTCCTCCCGCGTGGAGGAGAGGGTGTGGCTGCGGCATTCGGCTCGGTCCCCTCTCCGCCACGAGGGCGGAGAGGGACAGGGTGAGGTGGTGGCCGCGGCGCCATCGAGAGACTCACCCCAGCCCCACCCGTGGCGTCCTTTAGCGAAAGGATGTCGCACCCGTGGAAGCCGCCGGCGGGGCCGAAAGCGCTACATGCGGGGTGTTCGACGGACGTGGCCGGCGACGCCGAATCGCCCCGGAAGAGCACGCTCAGCCGCCCGCGCCTCAACCGCCGCGCCAAGGAGACGCCATCAGATGGCCCACACCGTCATTACATCCGCGAAGAAGAAGGTGGTCATCGGCAACGACCAGCCGTTCTGCATCATCGGCGAGCGCATCAACCCGACCGGGCGCAAGAAGCTCGCCGCCGAGATGGCCGACGGCGACTTCTCCACCGTCGAACGCGACGCGCTGGCGCAGGTGCAGGCGGGCGCCACCATGCTGGACGTCAACGCCGGCATCCCGCTGGCCGACGAGCCGGAGATCCTGGCCAAGACGATCGAGCTGGTGCAGCAACTGGTCGACGTGCCGCTGTCGATCGACAGCTCGATCGTGCACGCGCTGGAGCGCGGCCTCGAGGTCTACAAGGGTAAGGCGCTGCTGAACTCGATCACCGGCGAGGACGAGCGGCTGGAGCAGGTGCTGCCGCTGGTGAAGAAGTACAACTGCGCGGTGGTGGCGATCTCCAACGACGAGACCGGCATCTCGGAGGACCCGAACGTGCGCTTCGAGGTCGCCAAGAAGATCGTGCAGCGCGCCCAGGACCACGGCATCCCGAAAGAGGACATCGTCGTCGACCCGCTGGTGATGCCGATCGGCGCGCTGGGCCAGGCCGGCCGGCAGGTGTTCCACATCCTCAACCGGCTGCGCGACGAGCTCGACGTGAACTCGACCTGCGGCGCCTCCAACGTGTCCTTCGGGCTGCCCAACCGGCACGGCCTGAACGCGGCGTTCCTGGCGATGGCGTCCTCCAACGGCATGACCTCGGCGATCATGAACCCGCTGCACGAGCCGGAGATGCAGGGCGTGCTGGCGGCCGACGTGCTGATGGGCACCGACCGCGACTGCCTGCGCTGGATCAAGAAGTACCGCGAACCCTCGCCCGCCGAGTCCGCCGGCGGCGAGGGCCGCGAGGCGCGCCGGGAGCGCCGCCGCAGCCGCTCGGCGTAGCCCGCCGGAGCGCTTGCCGCGCCGCCGCCCGCGGGGTGTGGTTCGTGGGTCGAGACGCGGCCCGTCGCCGGGCCCGGGGCCGCTCCTCACTATGACACTGGGCGCTGCCTCTCCCCCACAGTGTCATCCTGAGGAGGCCCAAAGGGCCGTCTCGAAGGACGCAAACGCCGGCGGCCGCGAGGAGCGTATGGGATGGCCGACGACGCCCTGATCGTGTTCACCCCCTCGGGACGCCGCGGGCGCTTCCAGAAGGGGACGACCGTACTGCAGGCGGCGCGCCAGCTCGGCGTCGACGTCGACAGCGTGTGCGGCGGCCGCGGCCTGTGCGGGCGCTGCCAGTGCACCGTGCAGCAGGGCCGGTTCGCCAAGCACGGCATCGCCAGCGCGCCCGACCACGTCAGCCCGTGGAACGAGGTCGAGACGGAGTACAACGCCCGCGCCCGGCGCCGGCCGATCGCCGACGGCCGGCGGCTGTCCTGCCAGGCGGAGATCCTGGACGACGTGGTCGTCGACATCCCGGCCGACAGCCAGGTGCACAAGCAGGTCGTGCGCAAGCGCGCCGAGGTGCGCGACATCGTGCTCGACCCGGCGATGCGGCTGCACTACGTCGAGGTCGAGCAGCCCGATATGCACAAGCCCTCAGGTGACCTGGAGCGCCTGAAAGCGGCGTTGGCGGAGCAGTGGGACCTGCACGACATCGCCGCCGCCGACCTGCGCACGATCCAGAACCTGCAGAAGGCGCTGCGCCAGGGCGACTGGAAGGTGACGGTCGCCGTCCACCGCAGCGAGCGGGTGACGGCGATCTGGCCCGGCTTCCACGACCGCGCCTACGGCCTGGCGGTGGACGTCGGCTCCACCACCATCGCCGCCCACCTCTGCGACCTGCAGAGCGGCGAGGTGTTGGCCTCGAACGGCGTCATGAACCCGCAGATCCGGTTCGGCGAGGACCTGATGAGCCGGGTCTCCTACGCCATGATGAACCCCGGCGGCGACCAGGAAATGACCGCCGCCGTGCGGCAGGCGCTGAACGAGTTGGTGCGCGACACGGCCGCCGAGGCCGGCATCGCCGTCGCGGAGATCCTGAACGCCACCTTCGTCGGCAACCCGATCATGCACCACCTGCTGCTGGGCATCGACCCGACCGAGCTGGGCGGCGCGCCGTTCGCGCTGGCCACCAACAGCGGCGTCACGCTGTGGGCGCAGGAGATGGAGCTCGACATCCATCCCGACGGCCGGATCTACGTGCTGCCCTGCATCGCCGGCCACGTCGGCGCCGACACCGCGGGCGTGGTGCTGTCGGAGAGCCCGCACCTGTCGGAGGACACGGTGCTGGTGGTCGACGTCGGCACCAACGCGGAGATCCTGCTGGGCAACAAGCACCGCCTGCTCGCCGCCTCCTCGCCCACCGGGCCGGCGTTCGAGGGCGCGCAGATCTCCGGCGGCCAGCGCGCCGCCAACGGCGCCATCGAGCGCGTGCGCATCGATCCGGAGACGCTGGAGCCACGCTTCAAGGTGATCGGCTGCGACCTGTGGTCGAACGAGGAGGGGTTCGCCAAGGCGGTGCGCCGGGTCGGCGTCACCGGCATCTGCGGCTCCGGCATCATCGAGGCGCTGGCGGAGATGTATCTCGCCGGCATCATCGCCACCGACGGCACCATCGACGGCGCGCTGGCCGCCCGCTCCGGGCGCATCGAGCGCGACGGGCGCACCTGGTCCTACCTGCTGCACGCCGGCGAGCCGGAGATCCGGGTCAGCCAGAACGACGTGCGGGCGATCCAGCTGGCCAAGGCGGCGCTCTACGCCGGCGCCCGACTGCTGATGGACAAGCTGGAGATCGACCAGGTCGACCGGGTGGTGCTGGCCGGCGCCTTCGGCAGCCACATCGACGTGAAGTACGCGATGATCCTGGGACTGATCCCGGACTGCGACCTCGCCAAGGTGTCCTCGGCCGGCAACGCCGCCGGCACCGGCGCCCGGATCGCGCTGCTTAACCAGAAGGCGCGCGACGAGATCGAACGCGTGGTGCGCCAGATCGAGAAGGTCGAGACCGCCGTGGAGCCGCGCTTCCAGGCCCACTTCGTCGAGGCCATGGGCTTCCCGCACACGACGGCGCCCTACCCGCGCCTGCGCCAGGCGGTCGCCCTGCCCGACGCCAAGAAGGCGCAGCCGCCCGAGGGCGGCGAGGACCGCGCCGCCCGCCGCCGCCGACGCGCGCGAGCACAGCAGGGGGCGGAGGAGTAGCGCGGTTCGGGCAGTTCCGGGGACCTCGGCGTGCGGAACTGCTTCGACTCGGCCCTCGCGGGCCGGCTCAGCACGAGCGCATCGCGGCCGTTGGCTCATCCTGAACCGCCGCGCCAGCGGCGAGTCGAAGGATCGTCGCCCAGCCCTCCGCGGGGTCCCTTCCCCCTCGATGGGGGGAGGATGGTGGTGGCACACGGCCCTTGTCGGGGAGCCTCAGTCGTCGCCGCCGTGCCGCACGCGGACTCCGCAGCACCCCCACCCGAAACGCTGACGCGTTTCGACCTCCTGCATCGAGGGAGCGCGGTGTCCGAGCGGCACACGGCTGCCCCAATATCCGACTTCGTGACGGCGAACCGATCGCCCGCTGTGTTCAGCCGGCTCGCCAACCGTCACACGGAAACGCCCTTCCCACGAAGCACGTCCTTGATTGCGCCGACCGAAGTCAAGCTAACGATCTCCGCGTTGCTGAACGATATGCCAAAGGATCGTTCCATCGCCATAACCAGCTGGACGTGGCGCAGACTGTCCCACTTGGCGACATTCCTCGGGGACGCATTGTCCACGAGTTCACCCTCCCCGATCCCGAGGACTTTCGAAAAGACTTTTTCCAGTTGCCCGTCCATGCGCCGCCCTCCCGGGTTGGCGTCGGGCCGAAGCCGACGCCGGATTGATTCTTTTATGTCCAAGCCATTTCAGATGTATCGATCTACGAGAAGACGACTTCGGCGGCCTCCGCCGGCCAGCGCTTGGGCTCGAAGCCGTGCTGGGCGAAACACGCAAGCACCCAGCGCTCCAGGCCGAGGCCCATACAAGCGGTATGCGCGCGATCGCGGTCGCAGTCAGTGATGTCAAAACGATCCCCGAAAAATCGGCCATGCGCATTAACGGACCCGGCACTCACAGTGGCCACACCGTCCCGCCCGTCGCCAACTGCCAAACGGATTTCCTGCTTGGAATCCATACTCTCCTGCCAGAACTTTCGCGCTGCTGCGACGGTCGCGAAGAACGGATCGCTGGCCGATTCCAAACTGGCTGACAAGTTCAGGCGCGTGACCAACGTCTCGACCAGCTCGTGCATCCGTCGGGTTCCGTCCGTCACCTGTGCGCCCGAACCCATGAGCACGAGCTCACGGACATTGAACTCCCACAGCCGTTCAAGCCCGCGAGCATTGCGCGATTCGTACCGGAAAATCCGTCCCCGCCAAGTGAGGGCAACGCCCTCGCTGGGCAGCGTCCTGCCTTCGTAGATGGGATAGCTGGGCAGACACGCCGCCGGGTTCATACACACGTGCGGCTGCGCAAGCATGTCCCGGTCGGGGATCGTCAAGCCGGCCGGGCCGGTTTCGTTGGCCGTACGAAACCCCTCGATCGCGTCAAAGTCGTCGACCAGATGGGTCACCATGGTGACGTTGTTGGGATGGGCATCGAAGTAACCGCAGCGATGTAGGGTCTGCCCAGGCACGAATGCCGGGAAGCTTCTGGGAGATGCCCCAAACTCCGTTTCGTGCAGCCTTGCCGCCAGAGCGTCGATGTAGTCGAACAGACGCAACGCGCCCCCGGATAGTGCGACGTGCCCTGGTCCGATTTCCACCACCCAGCCGCGGTTCACAAGTTCCTCGTACGGCTTAGGATGAAACTCGGCGCCGTCGCGACGCGCATACTGTGCATACACCTTTGGATCCGAACGCTTGACCCGAGCTAGCATTACCAACAGAAATTGCTTCACCTTGACTTCAACTACAGCCGGATCCCCGTCGCCATCCACTTCAAACTCCGCACTTTGAAGATCTTCACACACACGCAGATAGGCCAAATGTGGCGATACGCTGACGGACTCCTTCTCGATTTCTTGTGCGAGTTCCTTGTCGATGACGCGCTCTAAGCGGATATTTTCGGGCATTTGATTGGTCCTTAAGGTCACGGATCAGAAGCGATAGTAGAGGAAAGGCGACTCGCCGCTGACAGACAGTATGGAAACGACCAGTGTGATCCCGCACGCCAGCGCCCAAAGGACGTTGGGTTGCCAGACAAGCCGCGCCCACCAGCTTGCGGGCTCGGATGCGACGCGTTCCGTTAAAAGGTCGCAGCGCCTCATGATCTGCAGCGTGTTCGGTGCGACCAGCGCCAAGCCTGCGAGCGCAACGATCCAGGTCCATGCCCGGATCGGATCCGCCACGACGGGAAGCTGAGCGTCCGCCACACTCGACGTCAGGCCGGTCATCCCCTGCAACACCGCTAGCGCGCTGGAGATGCTCTCCGCCCGAAAGAACACCAGCGACACCACGACCAGCAGCAGGGTCAGCAGCCAGCCAAGCGTGCGGGGCGGACTGCTCATGCCGCTGTGTGCCCAGGCGTGGTTCGCCACCAGGCCGGCACCGTGCAACAGGCCGAAGACGACAAAGGTCCACCCGGCGCCGTGCCATATCCCCGCCACGAGAAACGTCACGAAAACCGGCCCGCCGATCGTGGCGCCGAACCGTGTCCAAGGCGACGCATCCATAAACCTGCGCGAGCCGCCAACAGCCAGAGGCATGTAGACGTAGTTGGTAAAGAACCGGGACATGGTGATATGCCAGCGTCGCCAGAATTCGATCAGGCTGCAGGCCTTCAACGGCGAATTGAAGTTCGGCGGTAGCTTGAAGCCCAGTAGAGCTCCCAGCCCGATCGCCATGTCCGAATAGGCGGAGAAGTCGAAATAAAGTTGAAGCGTGTAGGCCAACGCGCCGGTCCATGCCGCACCGGGCGCGAGTGCTCCGCCATCCGCTGCGACCGCGAAAACGCCGTTGGCGAAGGGGGCCACGTTGTCGGCCAGAACAAGTTTCTTGAACAGCCCCATGACGAAGATCGACACACCGGCGGCCAGCACGACGGCGTTCGGGAATGCTGAGCCGCGCGCGTCGTATTGCGGGAGTATTTCGCGTTGCAGGACCAGCGGGCCTGCCGTCACGTACGGGAAGAACGCCCCGAACAAGAAATAGCGCGCAAACGGCTGACGCCTCGCCAGCCCCGCGTACACGTCCACCAAGTATCCGATTTGCACGAAGCTGTAGAACGACAGCCCGACCGGGAAAATCAGGTCCACATAGTCGTAGCCAAAGCCAAGTTCACGCAGATTTCCGATAAAGAAGTTCGAGTACTTGAAATAGCCGAGCAGCGCGAGGTTGGCCAAGATGCCAAGGCCTAGCAGCGCTCTGGCGGCAGCGCGACCATGCGGCAAACGGCCAAGCGCCTCGCCGCAGGTGAAATTCATGGTAATCGACCCCACGAGCAACGCGGCAAGCCGCACGTCGTGGCTCCCGTAGAAACTTAGCGACGCCAGTCCGAGAAAGACGAACCCGGGTTCACGCCCGAGAAATCGGCGTACCAAGCCGTAGCCGATCACAACGGCCGGCAAGAATCCAAAGACGAAAACCGGATCATGAAAAAGCATGGCGTCGGTATTCCTGTTCGATGCGCCGGCCGGGTGTTTTGAATCCAGTGGGCGCAGCCTGCGGAAATCTAAGGCCGCCTATCTCATCGCCCGGGCCAAGAAAAACTACTCGTCCATTTGATCGATCACGCGTTGCAGACACGCGGGCGTACCGTGGTGCCAGTCAATGAATTCGTCCTCAGGGCATCCAACGCGCTTGGCATCGAAACTGCCGATCACTTGAACGCCGTAGTCTGTGGAAAAGCGGCGCGCCAAGTCTTCCACCCAGTCCAGCCGATCGCCGAACTGGCGGCCCCGCATGGCGTCGTAAAACGCGGGATGAAACGGGGTTTGCGCGAGGACGACCCGGACGTCTCTGTCCCGCCAAAACGCGAGAAGTTTCTCGAACGCGGTCACCAGCCGGAGATCCACGTCGAGGGCTCGATCGCGGTTTCGTTCGGCGCGCTTCATGGCATCCGCCCGAGCGTAACTGGGCGTGTAGAGCGCGGCGTGCTCTTCCGACCATCGCAAGGAACCGTCGCTGAGAACGATATCGCGATCCGGCAGCACGTCTGCATCCGTCGGACCGGTCGCTCCCACGGTGCTCCAACTTCTCTCTAGCCGCCGCATCATGTCGCCGACGGAGAATAGGCTGTTCCATTTGCTCAATGGTGCCGTCTCGAACCAGCCATACTCGTCGTCGACCCCCAAACGGGACGCCATCGCCCGATACTCTGGAATCAGATTCTTCCAGCCCTCGTGCGTGCGGTCGGCGATCGGCTCAAAGGTAACGTAGCGCAGGCTTAGAATGAGGAGCTTTGGAGCAACGTCGTTGCGGACCAGCAGTTCGGAGATCGCCAACATGTCTTCCGCGTAGTCGCTGTGAACGTGCGCGTTCACGAACGCCTGATTCGGAAACAAATCGCCGTTCGCCTCCTGCCAGCGGCTCCCACCAAAGGCGATCACATCAGGCGCTTCGCTTAGCCGGTTGACGTGCGCGCGCCGAAGGCCCCGCCACTCGATATTCGGGTCGTAGATCGCGTAGTTGCGATCATTTTCGAGTGCAGTTGCGATCTCGTCCAACGCATCCTGACTGTAGACGAACGGCGAGGTAATGAAATTCGTCAACGCGACGATACCCAATGCAACAACGACGATGCCGGCGAAAGCGGCCGCGATTAAGACGATCTTGCGCGGCTTTAGAGGAGTGGTGTCGACTCCTGAATGACTGGTCGAATCTGAAGTGTGAAAATTCGCATTTTTCTGGCGGTCTTCGGGCATAACGGGTTCCCAGTAGCTTCTTGTCTTGACAGCGGACAAACTCGTGCGGTCGGCGGACGCTGAGTTCTGCCCGAGGAATGCATCATTTTCGGCAAGGCCCATCATTCGGAGACCCTGGAGTCCAAGCCTCACGAAGACCGGCTTCTTCTAAGTCGGTGGCAGACACCGCATCAGCCGCCGCAACAGACAGCCGGCTGGTTTTCGCAGGTCCTACGGGCCTTCGAGCAGCCCAGGCCAGCCCAGCGGCTGTCCGCATCGGCACTCTTCAGACTATGGCGTTCTTTTACCATTGTTAAACGAATAACACAACCGGCAGGTTTCGTAAAAAAGGAGACGTGAACCTTTTGGTGTAGGCCGATGACGATCTTCGGTGCTCGACCCAACGCTCCGCTTCGATCATCCTGGTTCGAGCCCATGCGCACCCGTGTCTGAAACTTGTCCGAACCGGCAGGCTTGGCAGATCGAGGACGCAGTGCATGCATCTTCAGCCCTGATGAAATGTCCATCGAGCAACAGGATCTTACGACGACAATCGCGAAAATGACCGAGAACAGCGCCAAGCGACACAAGCCGGAGACCCGCCTGAGCCATCTTGGCCGCGATCCGCAGCGCTTCGACGGGGCCGTCAATCCGCCCGTCTACCACGCCTCGACGATCCTGGCGCCGGACACCGCCACCTTCCAGCAGGGCCCGAAACGGCGCTTCGAGGCCGGCGCGACGGTGTACGGCCGCTTCGGCACACCCACCCATCACGCCCTGCAGGACGCGCTGCGCGATCTGGAAGGCGGCGCCGACACGCTGCTGCTGCCCTCAGGCCTGCAGGCCATCGTCGCCGCCTTGATGACGGTGCTGCGGGCGGGCGACCACGTCCTGGTGGCCGACACGGTCTACGCGCCGACGCGCAAGACCTGCGACGGCGTGCTCGCCCGGTTCGGCGTGTCGACCACCTTCTTCGATCCGCTGGTGGACGCGGCCGGTCTGGACGCGCTGGTGCACGACGACACCAAGGCGGTGTTTCTGGAGTCGCCGGGCTCCACCACCTTCGAAATCCAGGACGTGCCCGCCCTCGCCCGCGCCGCCAAGGCGCGCGGTCTCGCGGTGCTGATGGACAGCACTTGGGCCACACCGCTCTACTTCCGGCCGCTGGAGCACGGCGTCGACCTGTCGGTCCAGGCGGCGACGAAGTACATCGTCGGCCATTCCGACGCCATGCTGGGCACCGTCACCGCCAACGCGGACTGGGCCGGCGCGCTGCGCGACACCGTGTTCCAGCTCGGCGGCTGCATCGGCCCGGACGACGCCTACCTGGGGCTGCGCGGCCTGCGCACCCTGGCGGTGCGGCTGGAGCGCCACTGGGCCGGCGCGCTGCGGGTCGCCCGCTGGCTGGAGCGTCGGCCGGAGGTGCAGCGCGTGCTCCACCCGGCGCTGGAGAGCCATCCCCAGCACGCGCTGTGGCAGCGCGACTTCGACGGCGCCAGCGGGCTGTTCTCGATGGTGCTGGCCGAGCCCTACCCCGAGGCCGCCGTGCACGCGATGCTGGACGGCTACGAGCTGTTCGGCATCGGCGCCAGCTGGGGCGGCTTCGAAAGCTTGGCGATCCCCTCCGACCCGCGACCGATCCGCAGTGCCACGACCTGGGAGGCCGCAGGCCCGACGATCCGGCTGCACATCGGTCTGGAAGACCCCGACGACCTGATCGCCGACCTGGAGGCCGGCTTCGGCCGGCTGCACAAGGCGCCGCGCTAACCGCCATGGCCCGGGCCCGCCTGCGCATCCTCCTCGGCGAAGCCACCGCGATAGGCCCCGGCAAGGCCGACCTGCTGGAGGCGGTCGCGCGCACCGGGTCGATCTCCGGCGCGGCGCGGGCGATGAACATGTCCTATCGGCGCGCCTGGCTGCTGGTCGACACGATGAACCGCAGCTTCCGCGCCCCGCTGATCGAGACCGCGGCCGGCGGCGCCGGCGGCGGCGGCGCGCAGGTCACCGCGTTCGGGCACGAGGTGCTGCAGCGCTACCGCGAGATGGAAACCCGCGCGAACGCAGCGGTGACGGACGAGTTGGCGGCGTTCCGGACGCTGCTGGCGGACGAACAGGACGACGGCTGAACGGGCGGCCGTCGCGGTGAATGGTGCTTGGGGACGCGCCGCCTCGAACCGCGCCTCAGCATCAAAGCGTAACTCTCTGACATGGCTGTCGAGTTATCCTGCAGAAGTCGGCCGGAGCGCAGCGGCACACGGCCGTCCCGAAGCATCGGCGCTCGGTGGCGCCAACGTCCGGCCCTTGCACCGGGCGCTATATATCGACGAATATAGCCCTTGCCCGTCGATGCCAGAGGACCCGAGACCGTTCATGCCCCTGTTCCGCCGCGCCGTTCTGCGCGCCGCCGCGCTGGCGGTCCTGGCCGCCGCCGTCGCCACCACGCCGCTGCGGGCGGCCGAGCCGGTTACGGTGTTCGCCGCCGCCAGCACCACCGACGCGGTTCAGGCCGCGGTCGCGCGCTTCCAGGCCGCGCATCCGGACGTGCCGGTGCGGACCTCGTTCGCCAGTTCGTCGACCCTGGCCAAGCAGATCGCCAACGGCGCGCCGGCCGACCTCTACCTCTCCGCCAACGTCGCCTGGATGGACTACCTGGAGCAGCGCGGCGCCGTCGCCGGCGAAAGCCGGGTCGATCTGCTGGCGAACCGGCTCGTGCTGGTGCGTCCGCGCCGCGACGCCGGCACCGTGCAGATCGATCCGAGCGCCCTGCCCGACCTGCTGGGCGACCGCCGGCTGGCGATCGGCGACCCCAGCCACGTGCCGGCCGGCCAGTACGCCAAGGCGGCGCTGCAGTCGCTCGGTCTGTGGGCGCAACTGCGCGACCGCGCCGCCTACGCCAGCGACGTGCGCGCCGCGCTCGCGCTGGTGGCCCGCGGCGAGACCGCGGCCGGCATCGTCTACGCCACCGACGCGCGGATCAGCGACGACGTGGTCCGCGTCGCCACCTTTCCAGCGGACAGCCACCCGCCGATCCGCTACCCCTTCGCGCGCGTCGCCGGCCGAGGCGGCGCCTCGGTGCGGGCGCTGTACGACTTCCTGTGCGGGCCCGAGGCGGCGGACGCGTTCCGGCAGCACGGCTTCGAGGTGCTGGCCGACCGGGCTGGTAGCTAGAGCACGGCAATGCCCGAGCTGACGCCGCTGGAGTGGGAAGCGCTGACGATCAGCCTGCGGGTGTCGCTGTGGGCGGTCTGCCTGGGCCTGCCGGTGGCCCTGGCCACAGCGTGGCTGCTGGCGCGGCGCGAGTTTCCCGGCAAGACGCTGCTGAACGGCGTGGTGCACCTGCCGCTGGTGGTGCCGCCGGTGGTGATCGGCTATCTGCTGCTGCTGGGATTCGGCCGCAACGGGCCGATCGGCGCCTGGCTGGACAGCACGTTCGGGCTGACCGTCGCCTTCACCTGGCAGGGCGCGGCGCTGGCCGCCGCCGTCATGGCGTTCCCGCTGATGGTGCGCAGCATGCGGCTGTCGCTGGAGGCGATCGACGTCCGGCTGGAAGCGGCGGCGCGCACACTGGGCTCGGGCCGGCTGGAGGTGTTCGGCACGATCCCCCTGCCGCTGATGGCGCCGGGCATCCTGGCAGCGGCGATCCTGGGCTTCGCCCGCTCGCTGGGCGAGTTCGGCGCCACTATCACCTTCGTCTCCAACATCCCGGGCGAGACCCGGACGCTACCGCTGGCGCTGTACAGCCTGGTGCAGCAGCCGGGGGGCGACGCCGGCGCGCTGCGCATCGCGGCGATCTCGGTGGCGCTGGCACTGGTCGCGCTGGCCGCTTCTGAGCTGCTGGCGCGGCGGCTGAAAATCCGAATCGCGGGCTGAGCGGCGCATGCTCGAGGTCGCGTTACGCAAGGACCAGGGCGGCTTCAAGCTCGACGCCGAGTTTTCCTGCCCGGCGCAGGGCATCGTCGCGCTGTTCGGCCGCTCCGGCGCCGGCAAGACCACGCTGGTCAACGCGCTGGCCGGGCTGGTGCGCCCCGACGCCGGCCGGATCGCCGTGCAGGGCGAGGTGCTGTTCGATTCCGCGCGCGGCATCGACCTGCCGCCGGAGCGCCGGCGGCTCGGCTACGTGTTCCAGGAGGGCCGGCTGTTCCCGCACTACTCGGTGCGCGGCAACCTGGAGTACGGCCTGAAACGGGCGCCGCGCGGCGACCGGCGCATCGAGCTCGACCGCGTCGTCGACCTGCTGGGGATCGAGCCGCTGCTGGCGCGCCGGCCGCGCGACCTGTCCGGCGGCGAGAAGCAAAGGGTGGCGCTGGGCCGGGCGCTGTTGGCGAACCCGCGGCTGCTACTGATGGATGAACCCCTGGCCTCGCTGGACCAGCCGCGCAAGGAGGAGGCGCTGCCGTTCATCGAGCGCCTGCGCGCCGAGCTGGGCGTGCCGGTGGTCTACGTCACCCACGCGATGGAGGAGATCGTCCGGCTCGCCGACACCATGGTGCTGGTCGACGACGGCCGCATCGCCGCCGTCGGGCCGGTGGAGGATGTCACCGCCAACCTGGAGCTGCGGCCGCTCACCGGGCGCTACGAAGCGGGCGCCGCGCTGGCGGTCGAGGTGGCGGGCCACGATGCCGAGGACGGCCTGACCGAGCTCGCCTTCAGCGCCGGCCGGCTGACCGTTCCGGCGCTCGACCTGGCGGTCGGCCGTCAGCTTCGCGTGCGGATCCGCGCCCGCGACGTGGCGCTGGCGCTGCAGCCGCCGGTCGACGCCAGTTTCCTCAACGTGCTCCCGGCCACGATCGCGGAGCTCGGCGAGGACGGCGGCGCCATGCTGGACCTGCGGCTCGACCTCGGCGGCGCCAGCCTGTGGGCCCGCGTGTCCCAGCGCTCCCGCCGCCAGCTCGGCCTCGCCGTCGGCAAACCGGTGTATGCCCTGGTCAAGGCGGTCGCGATCGACCGCTACAGCGTGGGCTGGGCGCGGCGGCGGTAGGTGGGTGAGCCCGTCGGGGGAAGTCGCGGCGCGAGCGGCAATCCACCAGAACGGGTGCCGCACGGCACCGCCGCGCGGTGGGCTGCTTCGCGAACCCACCCTACGGATCCCGCGCTAGTGAACGCTGGCGTAGGCGTCGTGGCAGTCCTGCCAGAGCTTCTCGCCGAGCTCCGGCGTGTAGGCCTGCGAGGTGCGGTAGTCCTCCAGCCGCCGCAGCGCGTCGTGGCAGACGCCGTTGGCCCGCATCGCCCGCCAGTCGCCGGTCTCGCGCTCCTGCCGGGCGACGTAGCGCCGCATCTCCTTCAGCGCCGCGCGCACCTGGCTGACCTTGGCGAAATCCTCCGGCGGCTCAACCGCGGGAGCGGCCGTCGCCGGCGCGGCGGCCAGCGCGAGGACGGCGGCGAGCGCGGCGGCTGCGAATGGTGTGTGCGCCATGGTGCAGACCTCCCCAGGTTCTTGTCGTTGCGGCCGTCGGTGCCCGTCCTTGCTGATAGCCGACAGCGCGCGGCGGGACAAGACGTGGCGGCTCGACGGCCCTGACGGACCGATCTCGCACTGCCGTCCGTTAGCGCGATGGCGCGACGGGCACTTTCATACTGCCCTATCACACCATGTCGATGTAGTCTGATCCGAGTTTGCGCGTCGGGGAGGTGGGCGTGGCGCTGGTGTTTGATTCCCTCGGCTACAGTCGTAAGCTCCGCGACAGCGGAGTTCCGCAGGAGCAGGCAGAGGCCATGGCCGATGCGGCCCATCAGTACATCATGCTCGAACTGGTCACCACGCAGGAGCTGCAGCGGGAATGCGCCGCGATCCGCGAGGAACTGCAACGGGAGACCGTTGCCATCCGCGAGGAGCTGCAGCGGGAGTGCGCGGCGATCCGGCACGAGTTGCAGGAAGATGCCGCGAGACTCCGCCATGAGATCGACAATTTGGCGCTAAGGCTGACCGTCCGCCTCGGCGCCATGCTGGCCGGCGGGATCGCCTTCCTCGCCGCGTTCATCAAACTCGTCTGAGCCGCGGTCGGCGGGCGCGGCGCGCCCTGGCCGGCCGCCGCGAGAGAATGGTGCGCCCGGCTGGGCTTGAACCAGCAACCTCACGCTTAGAAGGCGCGTGCTCTATCCAGTTGAGCTACGGGCGCGCAGACCGCGCGGCGGGTCGGCGCGGGCGGCCTAGTGGGTCCAGAGACCGAGGCGCTTGTACTTGAAGTTGTCGGCGTAGGCCTTGGGCTGGATCCGGCGCTCGCGCGGCTGCTCCACGGCGTACATGTAGCCCTCGCGCTGGCAGAACTCGATCGCGTCCTCCTTGGTCGGGAACCACATCCGCACCTGCGTCTGCGTCTCCGTGGAGGCGGTCCAGCCCATCAGCGGCTCGACCTCGCGCTTGCGCTCGGGCTCGAACTCGAGCACCCAGCGGTTGGTGTTCGCCTTGCCCGACTGCATCGCCGTCTTCGGCAGCTGGTAGATCCGAGCTTGCATCGCGTGTCGGCCAGTCCTCTGCACGCGCCCCAAAAGCCGCGGGCGCTCCCGTCGTCCTGTTGGTCGGGGTGGCAGGATTCGAACCTGCGGCTTCTTGCTCCCAAAGCAAGCGCTCTGCCAGGCTGAGCTACACCCCGCGCGCCTCGAGCAACGACATACACGATCGCCCCCGCGGGCGGCAAGCGCGGCGCCGCCGCACGCGCTCCGGGGGACGCAACGGTGGCGCCACGGCTTGTGCCGGCTGAGCCGCGCCGCCTATGATCCCGGCGCCTCGACCGCACGGCTACGATGGGATCCCGATGTCGCCCCGCAGCATCAGCCTCGACGACGCCCTGTACAACTACCTGCTGGAGACCTCCCTGCGCGAGCCGCAGGTACTGGCCCGGCTGCGCGGCGAGACCGCGCGGATGGCGAACCCGGAGATGCAGATCGCCCCTGAGCAGGGCCAGTTCATGGCCTTCCTGGTCGAACTCATGGGCGCGCGCCGGATCGTCGAGGTCGGCACCTTCACCGGCTATTCCGCGGCCTGGATGGCGCTGGCACTTCCGGAGGGCGGGCGCATCGTCGCCTGCGACATCTCCGAGGACTACACCCGGGTCGCCCGGCGCTACTGGGCGGAGGCCGGCGTGACCAACCGGATCGACCTGCGCATCGCGCCGGCGCTGCAGACGCTGGACGGCCTGATCGCGGAGGGCGGTCGCGGCCGCTACGACTTCGCGTTCATCGATGCCGACAAGGAGACCTACGACGGCTACTACGAGCGCTGCCTGACGCTGCTGCGCCCGGGTGGGCTGATCGCGGTCGACAACGTGCTCTGGGGCGGCAGCGTGATCGACCCCGATCGCGACGACGCCGACACCAACGCGGTGCGCGCCTTCAACGCCAAGGTCCGCGACGACGAGCGCGTCTCGCTCTCGATGGTGCCGATCGGCGATGGCCTGACGCTGTGCCGCAAGCGGTAGCAGGAACCTAACCGCCCGCGTCTTCCCGCCCTGTCCCGAACGGTTCGTACAGCACCGTCGAGCCCTTCTCGAGGCCCAGCCGGTCGGCGGTGCCGCCGCGCAGCTCCAGCACCGCGCGCACCCGCTGGCCGGCGGAGATTGTCTCGCGCGACTGCGGCACCGTGCGTTCGGCGATGTGCACCACCCGGCCGTCGGCCTTGATGAACAGCATGTCCAGCGGGATGTAGGTGTTGCGCATCCACATGCCGTGGTCGGCGGAGCGCCGGTGCAGGAACAGCATGCCGCGATCGGCCGCCAGCTCGCGCCGGTACATCAGGCCCTGCGCGCGCTGCTGCGGCGTCGTCGCCAACTCAACGGTGAACGCGTGCACGGCGCCGTCGGGGGTGCGGATCGCCAGCTCGGCGGTGGGGAACTTCTGCAGCATCTGGGCGGACGCGGAAACGGCGCCGACGAGGCACAGCACGGCGGCGAGCAGGATCGGGAAACGCACGGGTCTTGGCCCTCCTTCAGGCGGCGAGCGCGGCGGCGACGCTGGCCCTCACCTCGGCGCGCAGCGGGCCGCGGCGCGGCGGATCGGCCAGCGTGGTGAACCAGGCGTCCGGCGGGTTGCGGCCCCTGCTGTGGCGCCAGCTCAGCGCGCGCAGCACGCGCTCGGCGGCGGCCGGCAGCCGCTCCGGGATCGGCTGCGCCGTCAGCGTGGCCCATACCCCGGTCCAGCAGCGGCCGACCGACCAGGGATTGTAGCCGCCGCCGCCCAGCACCAGAACCCGCGGCGCCATCCCGATCGCGGCGCCGACGGCGCGCCACAGGGCGCCGTTCGACAGCTCCAGCCGGCTCAGCGGGTCGTCCGCCAGCGCGTCGGAGCCGCACTGAACCACGATCGCCTCCGGCTCGAAATCCTGGATCAGCGGCAGCATGCCGGCTTCCAGCAGGTAGTCCATCTCGCTGTCATTGAACCCGGGCGGCACCGGAAAGTTGAACGCGCTGCCGCCCCCGCGGTCGGCCGCCGAGCCCGGCACCGACGTGCCGTTTGCCGCCGCCATCGGCCAGCGCCCGTCCTCGTGCACCGAGATGGTGCGCACGCGCGCGTCGCCGGCGAAGGCGTCCTGCACGCCGTCGGCGTGGTGGGCGTCGACGTCCAGATACAGCACCCGCCGCAGGCCGCCGTCGAGCAGCGCCAGGATGCCCAGGACGGGGTCGTTGAAGTAGCAGAATCCGCTGGCCCGGTCGCGGCGACCGTGGTGAGTGCCGCCGGCCGGGGTGTAGACCAGGCCCCGGCCCTGCC
>ENA-ORDC01000668-ORDC01000668.1-marine-metagenome-genome-assembly--contig:-NODE-668-length-31380-cov-8.991758_pt1 | contig 31380 bp, 33 predicted proteins | sample MGYA00237783_ERZ508515 | MGnify/ENA primary metagenome ERZ508515 (study PRJEB26186, sample SAMN06268792) | marine metagenome | isolation source: Eden Landing Ponds, San Francisco, CA, USA | place... | reverse complement strand
GAGGCCCACGGCGAGGAGGTGTACGAGACGCCGGTCGGCTTCAAGTGGGTCGCGCAGGCGATGGGCGAGCACGACGCGCTGATGGTCGGCGAGGAGTCCGGCGGCTTCGCGGTCCGGGGCCACATCCGCGAGAAGGACGGCGTGCTGATGGCGCTGCTCGCCGCCGCCGTCGAGAGCGAGCGGCCCTACGACGAGCGCGTCGACGCGTTGCTCGACGAGTTCGGCGAGATTCACCAGTCCAAGCTGAGCGTCGACTGCCCGGATTCGGAGAAGGCGCGGGTCGTGGACGCACTCGGCGACGACATCCCCGACGAGGTCGCCGGGGAGTCCGTCGCCGACGTGGTGACGAAGGACGGCTTCAAGCTGCTCTGCGAGGACGGCTCCTGGCTGCTCGTCCGCCCGAGCGGCACCGAGCCGAAGATGCGCGTCTACGCCGAGGCAGGGAGTCGCGACCGGGTCGAGACGCTTCTCGGAGCCGGGCGCGATTTGGTCGAGTCCCACCTCTGATACACGCTATGAGCGGGACCGAAGCGCCCATACTCGTCGGGACGAACCGTTCGGACATGGTCAGGCCGCGTCCGGACCGGGAGGTGTGCGCGTGAGCGAAGCGTCGGCGTCCTCGTGGGTGCGACGGCTCCTCCTCGCCGAAACCGCCGCCATCCGCTGGTGGTGTCTCGTCGTCGCGGGGGAGGTTGCGCTCGTCACCGCTTACCTCGCCACCACCGGCACGGTCGTCACCGAACCGCGGTACGTCGTCTACCCCTTCGTCTGGATTAACGTCGGCGTGTGGGCGATGCGCCGAGTCGACGTGCCGAGCGTCGACGGGCGACACCGCGCCATCGCCACCGCCGTCGCCGGGGCGTACCTCCTGCTCCTCTCGTGGACCGGTGGGATTCTCCTCCTCGGGGTGAGCGGTCCGCTCCCGGGCGGTGCCGTCTCGTCGATTCACTGGAATGTCCCCGGCTGGGGACCGACAGTGGTCTACGGCACCCCACGGCTCCGCCTGTCGGTCATCCCCTTCAAACTCGTCGGCTACGTCGCTATGACGTATCTCGTCTACGTCCGTCTCCTCGACGCGACGCGAGCGGTCCTCTCGGGCGTTCTCGGTCTCGTCTCTTGTGTCGGCTGTACGTTCTCCATCCTGCTCCCCCTACTCGGCGCAACCACCCTGTTCGGGTCGACGCTGACGGGGCTGTCGTGGGACCTCTCGACGCTCGTGTTCGTACTCACCGTCGCCCTCCTCTACTGGGCTGACGAGGTGGGCGCCGCCGTCTCGCGTCGGCTATAACTGCCCGCGCAGGCGGTCGCCGTCGCCAGTTGGCTCGATATCGAACCCCAGCGACTCGTAGAAGGGGCGGACCCGCGGGTCGAACTCGGCGATGAGGCGGTCACGGTCGGCGCGGGCCGCCGACACCAGCGCGGTGCCGACCCCCTGTCCCTGACGACGCGTCCGGGTCGCAACGGCGGTCACCCGGTCGCCGTCGAGGGTGAGCGCCCCCACCACCCGGTCGTCGAGTGTCGCCACCAGCACCGCACCCGTGTCGATGCGCTCGCGCACCCGGTCGGCGTCCACATCGAGCATCGCGCCGTCGAGGACGCGCATCACGTCGAGGTGGTCGTCGTCGCGGGCGGGGCGAATCCGCACGCCGTCGGCGCGGGCGTCGCTCCCGCCTTTCACCAGTCGAAGGACACGCACCCTGTCGGTGTCGACCCGTCGGTCCTCGGGCACTGGCGCGTCGTCGACGAGGACCGTCGCCTCGTGCGGGCTAAAGTCGAGGGCGGTGAGCAGGTCACCGTACGTGGCGTCGCCGTCGAGACTGACCTCGTGTGACCCCTCACCGACCACTTCTGCGCGCACCGTCTGCATACGTGCGGGCAGACGGCGGACAGGCCTGAACCTTCGGGTGTGTCCGTGTGAATTTTTGCCACGAAAGCCGTAGCGCGTGCATGCCCCTCCGGAACAGCGACGGTACCGCCGTCGACGCCGTCCCCTTCTTCGTCGTCGCGGCGATGGCCGTCCTCATCTCGTTCTCGTTCGGGCCACTCTACGCACTTGCGGTAGGGCTGGAGGGTACGGCGGTGTTTGGCCTGCCGACGGTGGCCTGTCTTGCCGCCATCGCGGTGGCGTATCACCGCCTCGTCTACACCGCCCGGCCCGAACTACGGGGTGAGATTCCGGCCGAACAGCGGATTCTCGGGTTGTTCTACGCCGCCATCATCGGGGTGGCAGTCCTCGGCGCGCTGTCCCTCCCGCTTTTAGTGCGCTGACTCGAAGGGGAGACGATGCGAGGGGTCGAGGTGTCACGGTTCGTCCGGGCGACGCCGGCGGCAGTCGGGCGCGTGCTGACGCCCGCCACCGTCGTCGAGAGCGAGGGGAGTTTCACCGTCCGCGAGGTGACCGACACCGAGGACGGAACGCTCGTCACCGCGGGAGCGCGGGGGCTGGAACTCACGCTCCGGTTCGAGGAGCGGCCCGACGGCCTCCACTACACGCAGGCGGGGTCGGCCGGCCCGTTCGACGCCATGACGACCGATCTGACCGTCGAAGCGGAGAACGAGGGGACGCGCGTGACCGCCCGATCGGCGGTGAGTCTGGGCCTCCCCGCGTCGGCGCTGACCGACCGGCTGGCGACGTGGAAGCGCCGCGGCGAACTGAACCGCCTGCTCGACGCGCTGGCGGAGGCGGCGACCTGAAGTGGGCGGGCCGCCACGTCCACCTATGGACTGGCGTGACCTCGTGACCATCGTCCTCGCCGGCGTCTGCGGGATGGTCGGTGGCGTCTTCGGCCCCCTCGGCATCGCCGGGGGCGTCGTCGGCGGGGCGGCCGTCGGCGCGCAGTGGGCTGCCCGCTCCGATCGCCTCGCGGCGCTGGAACGCCGAGTCGCGGAACTCGACGCCGACGCCGACGAGCCGTGACGGCCGTGCGCGACCCGTGGACAGCCGACCGAGTCTTTACCTGTCGGCGCGCGAACAGTCGATCATGGGACTGTTCAGCACGATCACCGACGCGCTCGAAGCCTCCTCGTCGTCGACGAACCGCGGCGACGGGACGAGCGAGTCGAAGGGGGCGTACTGGTGTCACGACTGTAGCGAACGGATTCTCGACACCGACGTAGCGGGCGACGACGCGCCGACGTGCCCCGCCTGTGGCGAGGAGATGGAGTTCGAGCGCTCACCCGGATCGACCGGGTGTGCCTGCTAGTTCTCTACCGCAGGCTCGGTCACGACCAGTTCGTCGCCGGTAGTCGTCGGGAAGCCGTTGTCGAAGCGGTCCCACGACGCCGCCATCTCGTCGTCGGTGAGCAGACAGTCGTCGAGCGCGGCGGTCAGGCCGTCCTCGTCCATCCCGCGTCCGATGAAGACGAGTGCCGTCCGGCGGTCGCCCCACTCCTCGTCCCAGTCCAGATTCGAGCGGTTGCGCCGGTAGGCGTCCCGTTCGAACTCGGGGAGGCTCGCGATCCAGGGGCCAGCGGCTTCCACCCGAACCGAGGGACCGGCCTGTCCCATCGTGTAGGAGAGATCGGCGCCGGTGGCGATCCAGCAGGTTCCCTTCGACCGGTCGACCGACGACGGCAGATCGGCGAGAAACGCCCGGAAGCGTTCGGGGTGGAAGGGCCGGCGACGGCGGTAGGTGAAGGAGGTGACGCCGTAGACGGCTTCGGGGTGGGCGTGGTCGTGTCCGTCGTGATCGTGGTCGTCGTGCGCGTGACCCCCCTTGTCCGCTTCCAGCGCCCGCTTCCAGCCCGCCTCGTCGGCGGTCGCGGGATCGTACCGCTCCTGCAGGACCGTCTCGGGATCGACCCGACTGTGTGCCGTGCGGACCACCTCCGCGTCGGGGCGGAGCGCCCGAACCATCTCTTCGACGGCGTCGAGTTCCGCGGGCGTGACCAGATCCGTCTTGTTCAGGACGACGAGGGTCGCGAACTCCACCTGCTCGACGAGGAGGTCCGAGAGGGGGCGGTCACCGTCCCCGTCGTCGGTGCCGCGCCGCGTCGCAACCCCCGCCTCCCCGAAGGCGTCGTGGAACTGCCGGGCGTCGACGACGGTGACGACCCCCGACACCGCGTAGCGCGCGGCGGCCTGCGAGCCGGTGGTGAACAGGCGGGCGACGGGCCGAGGTTCGGAGATGCCCGACGCCTCGACGACGAGGTGGTCGAAGTCGCGGTCTCGCGCCAGTCGCACCACGGCGGTCTCGAGGTCGTCCTGCAGTTCACAGCAGATACAGCCGTTCGAGAGTTCGGTCACGCCGCCGTCGACGGCGAGGTCGGTGTTCTGGCTCACCAGGTCGGCGTCGACGTTGATGTCGCCCATATCGTTGACGAGGACGGCGATGTCGCGGTCGCCCGCCTCGGCGAGCAGGTGGTTGAGGAGCGTCGTCTTGCCGGCGCCGAGACTCCCGCTCAGGATGGTGACGGGAATGGCGTCGCGTGGCATAGGAGGAGATGAACGCGGGGAGCGTCTTAACCCCGCGGACGTGTGCGCGGCCCGGCGACCGACGATACCCTTTTCTTCACGCCGCGGAGAGACGAGGGCATGGACCTCGCGGAACGGATCGAGCGCTTCCGGCGGGTCGCCACGGAGTGGCTCCGTGGTCTGTATCACGGTATGGTGACCCACCCGGCCTACGAGAAAATCGAGCAGGAAGCCGAGGATCGGGAGGACACGTTCATGCTCGCGTGTTTCCCCGACGCCTTCGGCATCCCGAGTCCGGTGTCGTACTACACGGCGGAGCTCCTGCCGTACCTCGAAGACGAGTTCGAGGCGTGGGAGCGCCGGATGTGGAACCGGGGCTCGCTGCTGGAGCGCAAGGGCGAACAGTACCACTTCTGATGGACCGATTCGTCTTCTTCGGCGGGAAGGGCGGCGTGGGCAAGACGACGATGTCGAGCGCCTACGGCCAGAAGTGCGCGCGGGCGGGACTGGAGACGCTGGTCGTCTCCACCGATCCCGCCCACAGCACCGCCGACGTGTTCGATCAGGAGTTCGGCGACGAACCCCGACCCGTCGAGGGCGTCGACAACCTCAGCGTTATGGAGATCGACCCCGACGACGAACTCGAACGGCACCTGATGGAGACCAAACGGGCCATGGGCGATCAGGTGAGCCCGGCGATGGTCAACGAAATCGACCGACAGATCGAGATGGCCCACCAGACGCCGGGGGCCTACGAGGCGGCGCTGTTCGACCGCTTCATCGACGTGATGCGCGACGCCGACCCCTACGACCGGATCGTCTTCGACACCTCGCCGACGGGCGGGACCCTGCGACTGTTGAGCCTCCCGGAGTTCCTCCAGGGGTGGGTCGAGCGCCTCCTCCACAAGCGCCAGCAGAGCGTCAAACTGTTCGAACGAGCGGCCATCGGGAACCAGGAGCCACGACGGATGATGGAGGGCGACCCGATCATCGCCCGCCTGCAGGAGCGCAAGGAAACCTTCGAGTTCGCGAAGGAGACACTACAGGGCGAGGCGGCCTTCTTCCTCGTCGTCAACCCGGACGAACTGTCGATCCGAGAGACGCGCCGGGCGATCGACGGCCTCGCCGACCACGGCCTCGCGGTGGAGGGATTGGCGGTGAACAAACTGACGCCGTCACCGGACGACGACGAGAACGGCCGCGGCGCCCGCTTCCTCCGGGACCGGGTGGCGACCGAGCGCGAACGCCTTCGGGAACTCCACGAGACGTTCGACCCCCCGGTGGTCGCGGAAGTCGAAACCCGCGTCAGGGAGGTGAAGGGGTCGCTTCTCGACGAGGTGGCCGACGAACTAGAAGTGTCAGTGTAGTTTTGTAAACTGCGTGTCCGGTCGCCACACGGCACGAAACGGGCGTGTCGGTGCCCGTGCACGGCGAACGGGCGTATGCCCAACGTTTAAGTAATAATTTTTCGTGGTTCCACAGTGGGTCACACACATGGTACAGGCTATTACAGTGGTGGTACTCACGCTCGTGTCGTTCACCGTCGCGTATCTCGGATACTCGCGGTACCTGTCACAGTTCGTCGACCTGGACGACGAGCGGGAGACGCCAGCACACAAGTATCAGGACGGACAGGAGTACGTACCGTCCAAGAAACCGGTCCTGCTGGGGCATCACTATTCGAGTATCGCGGGCGGGGCGCCGATCGTCGGCCCCATCACCGCGACGGTGGTCTGGGGATGGGTGCCGGCGTTCCTGTGGGTGGCAATCGGGAACCCGCTCTTTGGCTCCGTTCACGACTTCATGTCGCTGACGGCGAGCATGCGACACGAGGGGAAGTCGATCGGGTACATCATCGGCGAGTACGTCGGCGAGCGCGGCAAGGACATGATCCTGTGGTTCGCGTTCCTGACGATCATCCTCGTCGTGGCGGTGTTCGGACTGGTGATCGCGCTGGTGTTCAACGCGTATCCGCAGGCCGCGACCGCGTCGCTGGTCTACATCCTCCTAGCACTCGTGTTCGGGGTGTATCTCTACCAACTCGACCTCCCCTTCCTGCCGGGGACGCTCGCGTTCATCGCGGCCGTCTTCGCCGGCGTCTGGGTCGGCGTCCAGTTCCCCCTGGCGCTGGTGCCGGGCGACTACCCCGCGGGGACCATCGTCCTCCTGTCGGGGAGCCCACTCCCACCCGTGCTGGGCAGCGTCAACATCGCGACGTGGATCCCGGTGATCCTCGTCTACGGCTTCATCGCCAGCGTCCTGCCGGTGTGGGTCCTGCTCCAGCCGCGTGACTTCCTCACGTCGAGCCTGCTGTACGCGGGCGTCGGCGGGACGCTGCTGGCCGTGATCGTCGGCACGTTCACCGGCGGCGCGTCCCAGCTGGTCATCGACGTGCCCGCCTACGCCGGCTTCTGGGGCGGCGCACTGGTAGACACCACGTTACCGTTGTTCCCACTCCTCTTCGTCACCATCGCCTGTGGGACGATCAGCGGCTTCCACTCGCTGGTCTCCTCGGGGACGACGGCCAAGCAGCTGGACAAGGAGACCGACGCGCGGACCATCGGCTACGGCGGGATGCTCGGCGAAGGCCTGCTGGCCACGGTGGCCATCATCACCGTCGCGGTGTACGCCGAAGTGCCGACGGGCGGCGGCATCGGGCTCGCCCTGCCCAACTTCGCGTCGGGCGGCGGCCTCATCCTCAACGTCGGCTTCGGCATCTCCGAGAGCATCGCCGCGCCGTTCATGGGGCTCGTGCTCGTGAGCTTCCTGCTCACCAGCACCGACACGGCGGTGCGCCTCGGGCGCTACATGGTCGAGGAACTGGTCGGGACGCCCGAGACGCAGGTGCAGGAAGTCGCGGCCAACCGCTACGTCAACGCGTTCCTGCAGGTGGCGCCGGCGTACATCCTCGTCGCCTCCGGCCGGTGGGCCGACCTCTGGCCGCTCTTCGGCGGCGCGAACCAGACGCTCGCGGCGCTCGCGCTCCTCGTCGCGACCATCTGGCTCGCCAACTGGGACGACCAGAAACAGCTCATCTCGACCGGCGCGCCGATGGCGTTCATGCTGGTCATCACGACCACCGCCTTGCTGTATCTGGCGCTGTATCAGAACCTCTATCAGAAGTTCGTCCAGGGCAACTGGGCCGGCGGCGGGACGACGATCGAAATGGCCTCTGCGGGGGTCCAGATCGTCATCGCGCTGGTGTTGGTCTGGCTGGCCCTCTCGCTGGCCTACATGGGCATCAACAACATCCGCGAAGCTCGCGGCACGGGCGCAGCCGTCGCCGACGGCGGTGAACCCGCGGAGACGGACGACTAACGCGGCGCTGCCCCTTTTTCGTGTCGCACCGCCTCGAGTAGCCGGTCGAGCGGCGCGTCACGCCCGCGTGGAATCACGACGGCGACGGTGACGTAGTCGCCGCCGTGTGCGACGGTGACGAGCGCGGCGTCGATCGACCGCGTCGAGTCGTCACGCGTCGCCACGCCCCGATACCGGGCGAGCGTCGCCTCGGTCCCCAGTACGGAGACCGAGCGCTCGTCGGTCGTCGAGAGGTCGCGCACGTCCGCGTACACCGACTGCGCCCGCCCGAACAGCGCGGCGGGCGACAGCCCGGCGGCCGGGTTCTTCCGCAGGTCGGCGTTGTCGAACGGCTGCACGCTCGGAACGGCGTAGAGCCCGACGACGATGGGGCCAGCGGGTGTCGACCGGGCGTACACCCGGCGGGCGGTCGTCGCCCGCACCTCGCGCGTGGTCTGTAAGGTCACGTCACCCTCGATACGGGCGGTGATCGTGGTGTTCAACGGCGGGGCGTCGGCGCGTCGTTCGGCGTAGCGGGTGGCGTCGAGCGCGACGGCCGCGAGGGTCGCGGGGTCGGCCGTCGCTCGGAGCGGTGGGTCGTCGGTTGGCGTCCCGGCGCCTCCACCTCCGGTACAGCCGGCGACGAGAATCGAGACGACGAGCGCGACGGCGAGTCGTCGCATAGGGGGTTTCGTCGGGCGCGACCGTTTAGTTACGTGTCGGTCGTGCGCCGCCTGCGGACGACCGCAGTATCAGCCGAGTAGCCGGCGCTTGAGCCGTTCGAGCGGGCCAGGGCGGGCGGCGTCGATCGGTTCCCAGACCGTGAGCGCGTCGCCCACGTCGGCGCGTTCGCTCGTCACGACTGCCTCCCGGTCGGGCGCGGCGACCGCGAGGTGGATGTCGTAGTAGCCGTTGTAGCCGTACTTGAGCATGGTGCGGTCGCGGAAGGAGGCGACGAAGTCGCGCACGTCGTCGGGAATTGTCGGCGCGACGACGACGAACGTGAACTCGGTGGCGTAATGCTCCTCGTCGGCTTCGATCCAGCGGTCCGCGAGGTCGTGTGCGAGGTCCGCGAGGCGTTCGAGTTCCGACACGCGGACGCCGTCGACCCGGCGGAGAAACACGTGTTCGTACGACTCGTGGTGCCCGTAGGTGATGGCCGGGTGGAAGAACTTCTTCTGGGTGTGGATTTCGAGACGGCCGTAGAGGTCGAACGCCTCGTCGTCGACCCGGTAGTCGCGGTCGAGGTCGTAGTTGAACATGAGGCGGTCGCTCACCCGGTCGACGTACTCGTCGTCCCACTCGGGGACGTCCTCGGGGACGGCGTCGGTGTCCGAATCGGCGCCCACGCCCGTCTCGACGTCGTGCTCGCCGTCGGGGACGGCGTCGTCGCTCACGGTTCGTACGGCTTGGCGTCGCCGTCGACCGGCGGGGCGCCGATAGCGATCACGTCGACGGCGTCGGCGGCGTCGTCGGGGTTGTACGCGAACTGGGGGCTCCCGGGGTCGACGGTGAGCAGGGTGTCGGGGCCGGCCTCCAGCGTCCCCTCGGGCGTCTTCAGGTGGAGCGTCCCGGAGAGGACGTAGAACGCCTCCTCCTGCTCCTCGTGGTAGTGGTAGGCGAGCGGGAGTTCCTCGCCCGGCTCGGCCGTGTAGCGGTTGATCGCCATCTGCGAGAGATCGCCGAGTCCCGAGAGCGACCGGCGGGTGCAGGGGCGGTCGGGGTCGGGCTCGACTTCGTCGGTGTCGACGACGTGGTAACCCATACCCGTTCACTGGGCCGACGGGGCAAAAAACACGTCGTCACGGTCGGCGCGGCGGCGAGATCGAGCCCACGACAAGCTTTAATCGGATCGTAGCCGTACACACGGGCACGATGGGTGGCAAAGACACCGAAACCTGTGGTCGGTGCGCGATGAGTTCGGTGGTCGGCGTGACGACCGACTCGGCGGACGAGGGGCACGAGAACGAGCGCGACCCGTTCGCCGGCGACCGAATCGAGGTCGACGAGCGGCAGTTGCGCACCGTCTCACCGGCCGCGTGGCTCGGTCGCGTCAAGCGCCGTCTCGACGACTACGCGACCCGGCTCACGTACGGCCGGTAGCACGGAACCGTTTTGTACGCCGACACCGTGGGAGGCTGACAAGCGATGGAAGAGAGCGTGTCCGGCTTCAAATGCCGGGGAACGTGGGCAGAGATCGTCGAACACGGCGAGCGAATCACCCGGGCGCTTCGCGATGCCGGCGCCGAGGGCGAGGCGTTCGAAGAGTGGGACGAGTGGCGCCCCAAATCCCACGAACGCCTCGGGGAGGACGTCAACGAGAAGACCGCCGAACAGGCGAGCGTCGCCGAGGGCGAGGGCGAGAAGGCGGGCAAAGAGCCCGACGAGGACCTGCGAACGGCGGGCGAGAAACTCTCCGAGTCCTACGAGCGCGTCGAGGAAGGCGACAACGAGGGGGCCGTCGAGCGCTGGCAGGACTCGATCAACTACGTCGCCCGTGCCGCCGATTCGGCCGGCCGCAAGGCGCTCCGAGCCGTCGAGGACACCGTCTACCGCAAGGTGATGACCCAGCTCGCCCCGTACTACTTCGACAACGAACTCGTGAGCGCGAACGTCCAGAAGACGGCGCGCGGCGGCGACAAGGACCAGTTCATCTTCGAGGTGAACGTCAACGACGACGACCTCAAGGCGGCAGTGAGCGACCGGCTCACGGACTACGAGGACGCCGTCGACCGGTGGCACGTCGACACCGAGAAGGAGACGGAGGTGGCGGAGGTCGTCGAGGGCGTCGAGCCGCCGCCGTCGAACGGCGGCGATTCGAAGTCGACCACCAACTGAACGCCCGCAACGCCACACCTTTCTCGCCGTCCCGTCTACCACCACCCATGCACGTCGAGTTCGACCGCGACACCTGCATCGGGATGTTCCAGTGTACCGACGAGTGGGCGGCGTTCGAGGAGAACCGCGACGACGGGAAGGCGGACCTGGTGGGAAGCGAGGAGGCCGACCCGGACGTCTTCGTCCGCGAGGTGCCCGAGGAGGCCGAACTCGACGCCGAGTTCGCCGCCCGCACCTGTCCCGTCGACGCTATCCGGCTGTACGACGACGACGGCGAACGAATCGTGTAGCTCGCCGGCTATCGGGGCCGGGGCGCCGAGGCACTGGATCACTTTCACCGCGGTTCGCCAACCCTTAACCACGACGACGACGAATCGAGCGTAATGGCGGCCACCGACGAGGACGAACCGGCGTACGTCGACCACCCGCTGCTCGAACCCGACTTCATCGAGCGGCGTCGCTACCAGCTCCAGCTCGCAAGCGACGCCCGCGAGGCGCACACGCTCGTCTGCCTGCCGACCGGGCTGGGCAAGACGACGGTGAGCTTACTCGTGACCGCCGAACGCCTCCACGGGGTGGGCGGCACGGCGCTCTTTCTCGCGCCGACCAAGCCGCTCGTCCAGCAACACGCCGACTTCTACCGCGAGGCGCTGACGATCCCCGACGACGAGATCACGGTCTTTACCGGCGAGGTGCGGCCGGACGACCGGGCCGACCTGTGGGAAGAGAGCCGCATCGTCATCGCGACGCCGCAGGTGGTGGAGAACGACCTGATCGGCGGGCGCATCTCGCTTGCCGACGTGACCCACTGCACCTTCGACGAGTGCCACCGCGCGACCGGCGACTACGCCTACGTCTACATCGCGGAGCGCTACCACGCCGACGCCGACTCGCCGCTCGTGACGGGGATGAGCGCCTCGCCCGGGGGAGACGAGGAGGCGATTCTCACCGTCTGTGAGAATCTCGGGCTCTCCGAAGTGGCGGTGATGACCGAAGACGACGCCGACGTGGCCGACTACACCCACGACACGGAGGTGGAGTGGGAGCGGGTGACGCTTCCGGAGCCAGTCCTCGAAATCAGGGACGCGATCAACGAGGTCATCACCGACCGGCTGGCGCAGCTGAAGGAGCTCGGCGTCACGAACAAGACGAGTCCGGACCTCTCCCAGCGCGATCTGAACGCGATGCGCGGGCAGTTACAGGACCTCATCGACGCCGACCAGTCGGAGGGGTACGAGGGCATGTCGATCCACGCGGAGGTGATGAAGCTCCGGCGGGCCGTGGAACTCGCGGAGACGCAGTCCGTCGAATCCCTGCGCCGCTACTTCGAGCGTCAGCGCAACGCCGCCCGCGCCTCCGGCGCGTCGAAGGCGAGTCAACGTCTCGTCTCCGAACCCAAGGTCAGGGAGGCGATGCGGAAGGCCGACGCGTTCGACGACCTCCACCCCAAATTCCGCCAGACGCGCGTCCTGTTGGCACAGACGCTCGGCATCGGCGGCGGCGAGCGCGTCATCGTCTTCACCGAATCCCGCGACACCGCGGAGGCGCTGACCGACTTCCTGAGCGAGAGCTTCGACGTGCGGCGGTTCGTCGGGCAGGGCGACAAGGAGGGATCGGACGGCATGAGCCAGAAAGAGCAGGGCGAGACCCTCGATGCCTTCCGGAACGGGGAGTTCGAGGTGCTGGTCTCCACCTCCGTCGCGGAGGAGGGGCTGGACGTGCCCGAGGTCGACCTCGTTCTCTTTTACGAGCCGGTGCCCACGGCGATTCGGTCGATCCAGCGGAAGGGGCGGACCGGCCGACAGGACGAGGGTCGGGTCGTCGTCCTCATGGCCGAAGACACCCGCGACGAAGCCTTCTTCTGGATCTCTCGACGGCGCGAGCAGGAGATGGAAGACGAGTTGAAGGAACTGAAAGGCGTCGCCGACGAGGTGGAAGCGGAACTGGACGACTCCCAGACGGCGCTGGATTCGTTCGACGGCGCGGGGCCGGACGCTGGGACCACCGAGGCCGACGGCGGCGCGGCGGCGCAGCCGGGACTGACCGAGTTCGGAACGGCCGACGACGACGGCACGGACGGCACCGACGACGCCGTCACCGCCACCGCGGGGACGGACGAGAACGACGACACCGTCGAAATCGTCGTCGACCAGCGGGAACTCGACTCCGCCATCGCGCGCGATCTCTCGACGCGTGAGGGGATCGAGACGCGGCTGGAGACGCTGGCAGTGGGCGACTACGTCGTCTCGGATCGCGTCGCGGTCGAGCGCAAGACGGTGTCGGACTTCCTCGACACGCTCACCGGCGGCGATCGGTCGCTATTCGAACAGGTGGGCGACCTCTCGCGTCACTACGCCCGGCCGGTGGTGATCGTCGAGGGGGACGGACTGTACGAGGAGCGCAACGTCCATCCGGACGCCATCCGGGGGGCGTTGGCGTCGCTCTCGGTTGATTTCGGCGTGAGCGTCCTGCGGACGGCAGACGAGGCCGACACCGCGGATCTGCTGGCCGTCCTCGCGGGGCGGGAGCAGACGACCAAAGACCGGAGCGTCAGCGTCCACGGCGAGAAGAGCGCCAAGACGCTGGCCGAACAGCAGGAGTACGTCGTCGGCGCTATCGCGGACATCGGCCCGGTGACCGCGCGGTCGCTCCTCGAACACTTCGGGAGCGTCGAGGCCGTGATGACGGCCCGCGAGGAGGACCTACTGGAGGTGGACGGCGTCGGCGAGGTGACCGCCGACCGCATCCGCGACGTGGTCGGAAGCGAGTATCGCTAGCGCCGGTCGAGGGCCGACAGCGCCTCCGCCGCCTCCCGTGCGGCGGCGAGCAGTTCCGTGGCCCGCCGCGGGTCGTCGGTCTCCTCGGCCGCGCGAGCGTAGCGAACGAGCGTTCGAGAGAGCGACGCCCGAGCGTCGTCGAGGGGGGCCGACTCGGCCGTTGACGACGCGGGGCGAGGCGACTGCGTCCGGGGTTCGGGAGCGCCGCCGGCCTCGGCCGCGCCGGGGCCGGGAACCCGATCGGCGGCGCTCGGGGTGTCGGCATCGTCGCGGGTCGCGTCGGCGGGCGCCTCGGCGTCGGGCGCCGACTCGGCGTCGGCATCGCCGTTGCCGGCCGCATCCCCGTCGGCCGCCTGGCACGTTGGGCAGAACGTCCGTCCGTCGTGGCGGAACAGGGGGTCGCCACAGGCGTCGCAGTGGCTGTTGGTCATCGTCGCCCCCTTGAGGAGCAGTTCGCTCATGCGCTGGGTGGCCGCGCGCTTCTCCTGATCCTGTTCGTACTTCTCCCGAAGGCGCTCGCGCTCGGCCTCCTCGTCGAACCCACTCATGGCTCGGAGAACGCGGCCGACGTCGAAAAACCCCACGGGACGGATATTTTCGACAGGAGTCGAACGGCCGTACGCCGACTGCGGGCCGAATCCGGCGGTTCCGAAGCGTTTAATCGGTGTCCCTCGCCATCGGTACGTGATATGACGAAAGTGAGCGTCATCGGTGCGGCCGGTACGGTCGGGGCCGCGGCAGGGTATAACATAGCACTCCGCGACATCGCCGACGAACTCGTCTTCGTCGACATTCCGGACATGGAGGCGGAGACGGTGGGCCAGGCCGCGGACGCGAACCACGGCGTCGCCTACGACTCGAACACGGTCGTCCGACAGGGCGGCTACGAGGCGACCGAAGGATCGGACGTGGTGGTCATCACGGCGGGCATCCCCCGGAAGCCGGGGCAGACCCGGATCGACCTCGCGGGCGACAACGCACCCATCATGGAGGACATCGGCTCCTCCATCGCCGAGTACAACGACGACTTCGTGTCGATCACCACCTCGAATCCGGTCGACCTCCTCAATCGCCACCTCTACGAGACGGGGGACCGCGACCGGCACGCAGTGATCGGCTTCGGCGGCCGTCTCGACTCCGCGCGCTTCCGCTACGTCCTCTCCCAGCGGTTCGGCGCCCCCGTGCAGAACGTCGAGGCGACGATCCTCGGCGAACACGGCGACGCGCAGGTGCCCGTCTTCTCGAAGGTACGGGTCGACGGCCGCGATCCCGAGTTCACCGCCGACGAACGGGAGGAGATCCTCGGCAACCTGCAGGAGTCCGCGATGGACGTCATCGAGCGCAAGGGCGCGACCGAGTGGGGCCCGGCGACGGGCGTCGCCCACATGGTCGAGGCCGTCCTCCGCGACACGGGCGAAGTCCTTCCCGGCAGCGTCGTCCTCGACGGCGAGTACGGCTACGAGGACACCGCCTTCGGCGTCCCCGTCAAACTCGGCTCGAACGGCGTCGAGGAGGTCGTGGAGTGGGATCTCGACGACTACGAGGCGGACCTGATGGACGACGCGGCGGAAAAGCTGAGCGAGCAGTACGACGAGATCGCCTGAGGTTCAAATACGAAGCCGCGGCCAGTCGCCCCGTGACCTGACGACGGTCGCGGGGCGCCCGCGAGAGCGTGGCGCCACGCCCCGCGAGCGCGGGTGTCAGACGCGGCGCCACCTGTTCGTCACAACCGTCTCGCCAGCGCGTCGGCGGTCTTCTCGCCGACGCCGTCCACGTCCCGGAGATCCGCGACCGACGCCTCGCGCACGTTCTCGACGCTCCCGAACCGCCTGAGGAGTCGCCGGCGCGTCTCGGGGCCGACGCCGGGCACGTCGTCGAGCGCCGTCGATACCTCGTCGCGGACGGTGGCGTGATACTGGACGGCGAACCGGTGGGCTTCGTCGCGCACCCGCTGGAGCAGGTGGAGGTGGGCGGCGTCGGCGGGCCAGTCGTGAACGCCGTCGGGCGTCACGACCCGCTCCTCGGCTTTCGCCAGCGCGACGGCGGGCACGTCCCAACTGGTCTCCGAGAGGGCGTCGCGGGCGGCGGCGAGTTGGCCGTCGCCGCCGTCGATCAGGAGGAGGTCCGGATCGGGGCGGTCGTCGGTGCCGTCGACCGCTCGGGCGGCCCGCCAGCGGATCAGTTCGTGCATGTTCGCGTAGTCGTCGTTACGCTCGGTGAGCTTCTTCCGGCGGTAGTCGGCCTTCGAGGCGCTCCCGTCGACGAAGCAGACGTTGCTGCCGACGACCGCCCTCCCGCCGGCGTGACTCACGTCGAAGCCTTCGATGCGTTCGGGAGGCGTGTCGAGACCGAGCGCGTCGGCCAGCCGTGCGGCCGCGTCGTCGTCACCGGTCCGACGGCGAGCGTTCTTCAGCGCGAGGTCGACCAGTTTCGCCTCGCGGCCCGCACCTGGGACGCGCACGGCGACGCCTTCGGCCTCCAGCCACGCGATCACCTCGTCGTCGCCCGGCCGTTCGGAGCACAGGATAGCGTCGGGTAACTCGCGGTCGGCGTAGTACTGGGGGATGAAAGCGTCGAGGAGGGCGCCGGCTCGGTCCTCGCCGTCGGGGGCGTCGAGGCGGTGGCGCGAACGGTCGACGAGTTGTCCGCGTTCGCTGTGGAGACGGGCAACCGTCGCCCGGTCGCCCTCGACGGCGGCACCGAGTACGTCGACCGTCCGCTCGTCGGACGGAGCGGCCACCGCGTCGCCGCCGGTGCCGTGGAACGACTCGACGGTCTCCAGCCGGTCGCGGAGGTTCGCGGCCCGTTCGAACGACTGCGCCTGTGCAGCGGCCTCCATCTCCCGACGGAGCGGATCGGCCAGCACGCCCGTCTCCCCCTCGAAGAACCGGATGGCCGCACGAACGTCCTCGGCGTACGATTCGGCGTCGATTTCGCCGGTGCAGGGCGCGCTACACAGCCCCATCTCGTAGTCGAGACAGGGTCGGTCGCGGCCGCGATACTTGTGGTCGGAACAGCCCCGGAGCCCGTACGTCTCCCGGAGCGCCTTCACGGCCGTCTCGACGCGACCCTTGTCGGTGAAGGGACCGAAGACGGTGGCCCCCTCGTCGGGGTCCCGCGTCACCTCGATCCGCGGGGCGTCGTGGGCGGTAAGCTGGACCAGCGGGTAGGATTTGTCGTCCTTGAGTCGGACGTTGTACCGCGGCTGGTGGCGCTTGATGAGGTTCGCCTCCAGCAAGAGCGCCTGCGTCTCGGTGTCGGTGACGGCCACGTCGATCCGGTCCGCGCGGTCGACCATCCGGCGGATGCGGTCGCTCCGTGGATCGGCGTAAGAGCGCACCCGTGCCCGGAGGTCGACCGCCTTGCCGACATAGCGGACGGTCTCGTCCTCGTAGAAGAGGTAGACACCCGGATCGCGCGGCAGGTCGGCCGCCCGGTCTCGCACCCCAGTCGCGTCCATCACCGATCCGTAGCCGGCGCGTCCCAATGAGCCTGACGCGTCTCGCCGCCGTTTTCACCTGTGAGAACCAGCGGAAACGGTTAAGAGGCGAGATGGCGAGCAGTCGCGTATGAATCATGGTTCCGAGTCTCACGAAGCTGAACGGGCGAGTGACAGGTCGCCGACGAACGTCGAGACGGACGGCGGCGTCGGCGCGGGCACCGTCACGTTCGAGGGGTCGGACGCCACTGCCGCGGTGGATCTGAATATCGACGACGACGTACTGATCGACGGCGTGGGAATGCCGGTGTTCGTTCTCGACCGCCAGGGAGCGGTCGCGGCGTGGAACCACAGTATCGAACGGCTGACGGGCAACGGCGACGACGCCGCTATCGGATCGACACGGCCGAGTACGGTGTTCTATCCGGACGGACGTGAGACGGAGATGCTGGCCCAGACGGTGCTCGACGCGCCCGAGAGCGCCGACGAGCACGAGGGGATCGAACTCGCAGACGAGGAACTGTCGCTGTACGCGACCGAGGAGGCGATGACCGACCGCCAGGGGGAGACCAGACATTTCCGTCACACGTCGATGCCGCTGTACGAGGACGGCGAGTTCGTGGCGGTCATCCAGGCGATCCACGACCGGACGGCGGAGGTACGGCGCCAGGAAGCCGTCTCGGAACTCGTCGACGAAGTGCGGGGGACACTCCACGACCTCGCGGAAGGGCATCTCGACGCCCGCGCGGCGTTCGACGCCGACGGACGCGAGGTCGACGATCGACTCGCGGTGGTCGTAGAGGAGTTGAACCGGACGGCGGAGGAGTTCGAGAGCCTCGCCGGACAGGTCGACGACGAGACGCAGTCGCTCGCAGGCGCCATCGATCGCACCGCGTCGGCGGCGGACGCCATCGCGTCGAACGTCGAAGAGCAGAACGACCTGCTCTCGGAGGGCGCCAACGAGATGCAGTCGTTCAGCGCGAGCATCGAGGAAGTCGCGGCGACGACGGACGAAGTCGAGACGGCGGCGAGCGAGGCTCGAACCGCGGCGGCGGAGGGGCTCGACGCGAGCGAGGACGCCCGCGAGGCGACGGAGAGCGTCGTCGACGTGGGCGAGAATCTCGTCGACGACGTGACCGACCTCGGCGAGCGGATGGACGACATCGAGGACGTGGTCGAGGTGATTTCGGAGGTGGCCGACCGGACGAACCTGCTGGCGCTGAACGCCAACATCGAGGCGGCGCGGGCGGGCGAGGACGGGGACGGCTTCGCGGTCGTCGCGGAGGAGGTGAAGTCGCTGGCTGAACAGACCCACGACCACACGGAAGCGATCACCGAAGATATCCAGGCACTCCAGACTCAGACCGAGGAGACCGTCGGGGCGGCGACCCACTCGGTGGAGCGGATCGACGAAGCGAGCGAGCGGATCGACGCGGTGCTGGAGACGTTCGACGAGATCGCGGCGACGATCGATCAGGTCGCGGACGGGGTCGCGGAAGTGTCACGGACGGCGGACGATCAGGCGGCGACGGCCGAGGAGCTGACCGCGACGATCGAGAACCTCCGGGATCGGTCGGAGGAGACGGCCGACGCGGCGGATCGGATCGTCGCCGCAGCCGACGAGGCGGAGGACGCGGTGGACGAACTCGAACGGAGGGTGGCCGAACTCCGGGCGGACGAGCAGGCGAGGGTATAACAGCCGTCGCGGCGATGCCCGGACATGGCCGAGACGCGACTGTGGCTGGTCGAACGCACCTACGACGACAAGGGACTCATCTCGCTCACGTACGCGACGACCGACGGCGAGTCGGTGCGCCGGATCGAACGGGCACCGATCGCCGTCGAGCGATCGGGAGGCGTCACGGCGGCCGTCGACGCCGACGCGTCGGGGCTCGAACCGGTCGAAGACGACGACCTGCGCGACCGGTACGCGACGGAGGCGACACGGATGGCGGAGCGACACGACCCCGACGAGACGGTGTGACGGGACGCCCCTCGCGGCGAGCGGACACCTAAACCCTTTAACCGAGACTGGACCAACGGGTTCCCATGGCCGCAATCGAACTCGACGGCGTGACGAAACGCTTCGGCGACGTCACGGCCGTCTCCGACCTCGACCTCACGGTCCCCGAGGGCGAGGTGTTCGGCTTCCTCGGGCCGAACGGTGCGGGGAAGTCGACGACCATCAACCTGTTGCTCGATTTCGTCCGTCCAACCGCCGGGAACGTGCAGGTTCTCGGTTTCGACGCTGGCGAGGAGAGCGTCGCCGTACGCCGCCGGACCGGCGTGTTACCCGAGGGGTACGACGTGTACCACCGCCTCACGGGCCGCAAACACGTCGAGTTCGCGATGCGCTCGAAGGAGGTCGACGGCGACCCGGACGCGATGCTGGAACGGGTGGGTATCGCCGACGCCGCGGACCGGAAGGCCGGCGGCTACTCGAAGGGGATGCGCCAGCGACTCGTCCTCGGCATGGCCCTAGTCGGCGATCCGGACCTGTTGATCCTCGACGAACCCTCCTCGGGTCTCGACCCGGGCGGCGCCCGGGAGATGCGCGACATCGTCCGCGAGGAGGCCGACCGCGGTGCGACCGTCTTCTTCTCGAGTCACGTCCTCAGTCAGGTCGAAGCGGTGTGTGATCGCGTGGGCATCATGCGCGAGGGCGAACTCGTCGCGGAGGACAGCATCGAGGGCCTGCGCGACGCCGTCGAGGGCGGCGAGACGCTGGTGATCACCGTCGACGCCGCGAGCGAGGAGGACCTCGACGCGGTCCGGGCCCTCGACGGCGTGTCGAACGCGACGACCGACGGCGGCACGGTGACGGTCACCTGCGACGCCGACGCCAAGACGGCGGTCATCGGGGCACTGGAGGAGTCGGGCGTCGCCGTCAAGGACTTCCAGACGGAGGAAACCTCGCTCGAAGACCTGTTTCTCGCCTACACGGAGGGGGAGGTGTCGGCATGACGTGGACCGCCGTGGCGCGCAAGGACTTCGAGGACGCCATCCGCTCGCGGTGGGTGGCGGGCCTGTCGGCGCTGTTCGTTCTCCTCGTGTCGGCCGCCGCGTATCTGGTTCGACCGGCGCCAGGACAGACGATCGGTTCGAACCAGATCCTCAACTCGCTGTTCGTCCGTGACGCCCTCGTGACGACGCTCGTCCCCCTGATCGCCCTGATCGTCGCGTACAACGCCGTCGTCGGCGAGCGGGAGTCGGGATCGCTGAAACTCCTGCTCTCGCTCCCGCACTCGCGGGCGGACGTGGTGTTCGGAAAGGTACTCGGCCGGTCGGGCGCCATCGCCGCCCCCATCGCCGTCGGCTTCCTCCTGCCGGCGCTGATCTTCGTCGTCGTCCCGGCGGTGAACTTCGACGTGGTGTCGTACGTGGGGTACACGCTGTTGACCGCGGTGCTGGCGGTCTGTTTCGTCAGCATCGCGGTCGGGTTCTCGACCGCCGCGTCGTCGAGTCGCCGGGCGATCGCCGGCGCGATCGGCATCTACTTCCTGTTCGTTCCGCTGTGGGGCGCCGTCCGCTTTCCCCTCCAGTTCTACCTCGGGGCGGGCGGCGGGCCGTCGTGGCTCCCACTGTCGGGCCAGCAGGTGTTGCGGATGCTCACGCTGATCAACCCCACCGGGTCGTTCAAGACCGTCTCGAACGCGTTCATGCAGGGTGCGCTCTACACGCAGGGCGACGTGAACATGCAGGTGTCCGCGACGCTCATGCTGGTGGTGTGGATTCTCGTTCCCCCACTCCTGGGGCTGCTGTGGTTCCAAGAAGCGGACCTATAGGTCCGCCACGTCCTCGATGGCGTCGGTGAGCGCCCGGATGGACTCGACGTCGTGTTCGCCCATGTGGCCGATGCGGAACGTCTGCTCACCGATATCGCCGTAGCCGTTCGAGAAGACCATATCGTACTGCTCGGACACCGCGTCGATGGTCGCGGCCACGTCGATATCCTGCGTGTTCTCGATACAGCTCACCGTCCGTGATTCGTACCCCTCCTCGGGAAACATGTCGAAGTGCTCGCGGGCCCACTCGCGGGTGTACTCGGCCATCTCGCGGTGACGCTCGTTGCGTCCCTCGTGCCCCTCCGCCAGCATGTGTTTCATCTGCTGGCGGTAGGCGAGCATGATGGGAATGGCGGGCGTCGAGTGGGTCTGGCCCTTCCGGTCGTAGTAGTCGAGACAGCGCTGGAAGCCGCCGTACCACGACGCGGAGTCCGTCGCCAGTTCGCGCTGATAGGCGTCCTCGCTGACGACACAGACGGCGAGACCGGGGGGCATGGCGAAGGCCTTCTGAGTCGACGCGAAGATCACGTCGATAGCGTGGTCGTCGATGTCGACGTAGTCGCCGCCGAGGGCGGAGACCGCGTCGACGACGAAGTACGTGTCGGGGTACTCGGCGACGACGTCACCGATCTCCTCGATGGGGTTGCGGATCCCGGTCGAACTCTCGTTCATGACGCAGGTGACGACGTCGTAGCCGGCGTCGCTCGCTTCGAGGGCTTCGCGTACGTCCTCGGGTTTGACCGCCTTCCCCCACTCGTACTCGAGGCGGTCGACCGTCTTGCCCAACCGCTCGGCGACGTTGGCGTGGCGCTCGCTGAAACTCCCGCAGGTCGGCACCAGCATCCGATCGTCGACGAGGTTGAGCGTCGACGCCTCCCAGAACTCCGTTCCGGAGGCGGTGAGAACGATCACATCGTTGTCGGTTCCGAGGAACTCCTTCGTGTCCTCGACGATGGTCGTGTAGAGGTCGGTCATCCGGTCCATCCGGTGGCCGAACATCGGCTGCGCCATGGCCTCGATGACGTCCTCGCGGACCTCCGTCGGACCGGGGATGTAGAGCGTCTTGTCGGGGTAGTCGTCCGTGTACTCGCGTTTTGTCGTCATGGGAACCACTGGGTACGGGCTAGCGAGAGGCGAGGCGGCATGGTCCTTTTGATGCCAGGCGGGCGGCGTCTCACGGGACGCAGGCGGCCGAATCAGTCGGCCACGGCCGCGAGGTTGGCGGCGAGGCCGCTGAACAGCAGGAGGACCGTCACGCCGAGGTTCGCGGCGTCGTTGGCGAACACCGAGGGAACAAGGGCGATCTGATCGGCGAACCCGTGGAGCACGCCACCGACGATGAGTGTGACGCCGACGAGGCCGAGGATGAGGCTACCGATGGTTCCGAACCGGTGTGGCGTGTCGTCGGTATGAGTCGCCTCCTCGATGGCCTCGTGAACCGTCTCGCGGATGCTGTCGCTGACGTACTCCTGGAGCGTCCGCTCCTTCTCGTCGAGTTCCTCGGTCCGCATCTCGAGTTCGCGTTCGCGCTCCGTGATGGCAACTTCCCGGTCGTCGAGTTCCGCCTCGCGGTCCTCGATCCGCTGTGCCCGACTGTCGAGTTCCGCCTCACGCTCGTCGAGTTGCTTGCTTCGATTTCGGAGTTCGCGCTCGCGTTCGTTCAGTTCGGCCTCGCGTTCGTCCAGTTCGTCGGCGAAGTCCGCGAGGCCGCGTTTTCGCTGGGCTAACTCCCGCCGTTCGGCTTCGAGGCGCTCCGATTCGGAACGCTCCGTGTCGGGAGACTCCGCGTCGAGACGGTCGTCGTCTACCGAATCGACGGGCTCGGCGTCCGAGAACGGATCGTCGTCGCTCATGCTAAATAATACCACCCACGACATAAATATTGTCGCATCAACATTTCTGCCGCGACCGAGACGCCGGCGGATTGGCGGTATCGTAGCGTTTGCACGTCATTGCACAACCGATCGCCAGACTGCGCACTGTGCAAACGGTTCCAAACGCGACTATAGGAGGCCGCCTCCCGGTGCTGGTGCGTAACTACTGGTTATAAGTTATTTCAGAAATATGCACCCTACACATGACCGACGGCTTTCACACCCGAAGCCTCCACGCCGGACAGGACCCCGACCCGGCGACGGGTGCGCGCGCACCACCCATCTACCAGACCACCTCGTACGTCTTCGACGACGCCGAGGACGCCGCCGAACGGTTCCGCCTCGACGTCGAGGACAACATCTACTCCCGCTTTTCCAACCCGACGATCCGGGTGCTCGAACGGCGCCTGGCGTCGCTGTCGGCGGGGACGGACGCCGTCGCCACCGCGGCGGGGATGGCGGCGCTCGACGCCGGGACGAGCATCCTCGCCGAGGCGGGCGACAACGTCGTCGCGTCGGCCGATATGTACGGCGGGACGAGTACGTACTTCTCGAAGATGGCGTCGCGCCGCGGAATCGAGTTGCGCACCGTCGACACCCTCGATTACGACGCCTACGCCGACGCCATCGACGACGACACCGCGTTCGTCCACGTCGAGACGCTCGCCAACCCGTCGCTGGTGACGCCCGATTTCGAACGACTCGCCGACATCGCTCACGACCACGCGGCACCCCTGGTCGTCGACAACACGTTCGCCACGCCCTACCTCTGCCGACCGATCGAACACGGCGCGGATGCCGTCTGGGAGTCGACGACCAAGTGGATTCACGGGTCGGGGACGACGCTGGGCGGCGTCCTCGTCGACGGCGGCGCCTTCCCGTGGGACCACCCCGACGCCGACTACCCCGAACTCGCCGGCGAGAACCCGGCGTACGGCTTCGACTTCACCGAGCGCTTCGGGGACCGGGCGCTCGCGGCCGCCGTCCGCTACCGCTCGCTCCGAAGCCTCGGCAGCGCGCAGTCGCCGTTCGACGCGTGGGTCACGCTGCAGGGTCTGGAGACGCTGCCCCTGCGGATGGACCGCCACTGCGAGAACGCGATGGCCGTGGCGGCGTATCTGGACGACCATCCGGCGGTCGGCTGGGTGAACTACCCCGGCCTCGACGCCCACGAAACCCACGAGGAAGCGACGAACTACCTCGACGGCTACGGCGGGATGGTCACGTTCGGCCTCGCGGCGGGCTACGAGGCGGCGAAAGGGCTGTGTGAAACGGTCGAACTCGCCTCCTTCCTCGCCAACATCGGCGACGCGAAGACGCTCGTCATCCACCCCGCCTCCACCACGCACTCGCAGTTGACCGAGGACGAACAGCGCGCCGCCGGCGTCACGCCCGACATGGTCCGCCTCTCCGTCGGACTGGAAGACGAAGCCGACATCATCGCCGACCTCGAACGAGGGCTCGAATGACGTCCGTCGAGAGCGGCACCCGAAACCTGGGCGAGTTTACCTTCGAGTGCGGGGAATCGATCGACGACCTGCAGGTCGCCTACGAGACGTACGGCGACTTCGAGGCGGAGGGCGAGGGGAGCAACGCCGTCCTGATCTGCCACGCGCTCACGGGGAGCCAGAACGTCGCCAGCGAGGGTATCGCGGGCACGTCCGGACAGGCCCGCGCGTGGTGGAACGACATCGTCGGCCCGGGGAAGGCCATCGACACCACCGAGTACTACGTCGTCTGCGCGAACATCCCGGGGTCGTGTTACGGCACCTCGGGGCCGCCGGCGGAGAACCCCGACACCGGCGAGCCGTGGGGGACCGACTTCCCGCCGGTGACGGTCGGCGACTGGACGCGTGCCCAGCGTCGGCTGCTGGACGAACTCGGCGTCGGGCGCCTGCACGCCGTCGTCGGCGGGAGCGCCGGCGGGATGAACGTCCTCGACTGGGCGGTGCAGTATCCGGACGACGTGGCACGCATCGTCCCCGTCGCGGCCGCCGCCCGCCTCGACGCGCAGTGTCTCGCCCTCGACGCCATCGCTCGCCGCGCCATCACCAGCGACGACGACTGGCAGGGCGGCGACTACTACGGCTCCGAACCCCCAACCGACGGCCTCGCGCTCGCCCGTCAGATCGGGCACGTCATGTACCTCTCCAAGACGTCGATGGCGGAGCGGTTCGGCCGCCGGGCGGCCGGCCGCGACGCCGTGCGCTCCTTCCCCGCGGACCGCGCCGCGGGCTACTTCCCGTACCGGGAGGTGGAGTCGTATCTCGACTACCAGGCCGAGAAGTTCGTCGAGCGGTTCGACCCCAACTCCTACCTCTATCTCACCCGCGCGATGGACGACTACGACCTCAGCGAGGGGTACGAGAGCGACGCGGACGCCCTCGCCGCCTTCGAGGGCGAGGCGCTGCTCATGTCCTTCACCGGCGACTGGCACTTCACGGTCGCACAGTCGGAGTCGCTGGCCGAGGCGTGTCGGGAGACGGACGTGCCCGTCGCCCACCACGTCGTCGAGTCGGACCACGGCCACGACGCCTTCCTCGTCGAACCGGAGAAGGTGGGGCCGCCGCTCCGGGACTTCCTCGCGGACGGGCTGGCGGGGCGGGCGGTCCACGACACCGACGAGGCGGACGAGGAGACCGAGGAGACCGACGACTTCGCCCCCGTCCACAACTCGCTGTTCGGCGGGTGACCGTCCTCCGTCGGCGGTTTTACGGCGGGGGGCCTCAAAGGACGGTGCATGGCAGACGACGAAGACGCGGACGCACCCGGTTTCCACACGCGAAGCCTGCACGCTGGCCAGTCGCCCGATCCTTCGACGGGCGCGCGCGCACCGCCCATCTACCAGACCACCTCGTACGTCTTCGACGACGCCGACGACGCCGCCGGGCAGTTCGCCCTCGAGAAGGAGGGTCACATCTACTCCCGGCTGATGAACCCGACCGTCGGGAGCCTCCAGGAACGCCTCGCCTCGCTGGAGGGCGGCGTCGGCGCCGCCGCCACCGCGTCGGGGATGGCCGCGCTGGACCTCGCCACCTTCCTGCTCGCGGAGGCGGGCGACAACATCGTCACCGCCTCGGCGCTGTACGGCGGCACCTACACCTACTTCACCCACTCCGTCGAGCGCCGGGGCATCGAAACCAAGTTCGTCGACACGCTGGACTACGACGCCTACGAAGCGGCCATCGACGACGACACCGCGTACGTCCACCTCGAAACCATCGGCAACCCGGCGCTGGTGACGCCGGATATCGAGCGAATCGCCGACATCGCCCACGACCACGGCGTCCCGCTGTTCGTCGACAACACGTTCGCCACGCCCTACCTGTGCCGGCCGCTCGAACACGGCGCGGATCTGGTGTGGGACTCGACGACCAAGTGGCTCCACGGATCGGGGTCGACCGTCGGGGGCATCCTCGTCGACGGCGGCACCTTCGACTGGGGCGAGTACGCCGACGACTACCCCGAAATCGGCACGGACAACCCCGCCTACCACGGCGTCAACTTCCACGAGACGTTCGCGCCGGCGGGCTTTACCTACGCGGCCATCGCCCGCGGCCTGCGCGACCTCGGTAACACGCAGTCGCCGTTCGACGCGTGGGTCACCCTGCAGAAACTGGAGTCGTTCCCGATGCGGATGGAGCGCCACTGCGAGAACGCGATGGCCGTCGCGGAGTATCTGGACGACCACCCGGACGTGAGCTGGGTGAACTACCCCGGCCTCGACTCCCACGAAACCCACGAGATGGCGAGCGAGTATCTGGAGGGCGGCTACGGCGGCATGATTACCTTCGGTCTCAGCGAGGGGTACGAGGCGGCGAAGGGAACGGTGAACAACGTCGAACTCGCCTCCCTGCTCGCCAACGTCGGCGACGCGAAGACGCTGGTGATCCACCCCGCCTCGACCACCCACCAGCAGTTGACCGAGGCCGAACAGGAGGCTGCGGGCGTCACGCCCGACATGGTCCGCCTCTCCGTAGGGCTGGAGGACGTCGAGGACATCGTCGCCGACCTGGATCAGGCCATCGACGCCGCGACCTGAGCGGTCGCGAACACCCCTGAGACGCGCTCTCCCGGCACAAACTACCTTTATCGGATCGCTCGTCGATAGACGTGTATGACCGACGAAACGTTCACCGAGCCCGAGGAGAGCCGCGAGGACTGGATCGACGTGCGGATGACCGATCCCGACGAGGAGGAGTGGGATGTCGACGTGGTCGTCGGCGGCGGGCAGGTCGAGTACGTCGACCTGCGGATCAAGCCCGCGTTGCTGGCGGCCTTCGTCGACTGTCTCGTCGAGGACGTGGACGACGAGCGGGCGGAGGCGGTGCTGTCGACGGTGGCAGAGCGTAACGGGATCGACCTACAGTAGCCCGCGCTCCGCGAGGACGCGCCCGAGGCGGTCCATCGACGCCACCACCACGTCACACGACGGCCGCACCGCGGGCTTCGGGAGGAAGCCGACCGCGAGGCCGGCGACTTCGAGCATCGGGAGGTCGTTCGCGCCGTCGCCGACGGCGACGGTTCGAGACGAGGGAACGTCGCAGTCGGCCGCCAGCGACTCCACGCCGACGCGGTAGAGCTTCGCCAGCCCCACGGCGGCGGGGACCGCCAGCGGCACCAGCACGTTCACCGTGATCCACGCGCCGTAGATGTCCGTCCCGAGCGGGTAGCCGAGCACCGAGACGAAGCCCCAGTAGAAGGCAAAGGAGACGAGGTCGCTCGGCCCCCCGTCGCTGTAGCGGTCGGCGAGAAAGCCGACGATGGCGAGCAGACAGAGGCCGGCGGCGCCGTAGGCCAGCGTCTTCGAGAACGAGCCCAGATAGGGGAGGTAGGCGTGGCCGCGGTGGCCGCCGCTGACCCAGGTGGTCCACAGTTCCTCCCCGGCGCCGACGGTCGCGGCCTCGACGACTGCGGGGAACATCTCGACGAAGGTTCCGGGGTCGCGAAACGACTTCCGGAGGCCGGGGCCGTCCCGAGAACCGGCTCGCGGCGCGTAGAAGTAGACGATGACGACGAGGAACTCGACGGCGGCGAGGGCGAACGTCGTCCAGTAGCGCCGGAGGACGCCGACTGTCCGGCGGACGTGCGTGCCGACGACGTCGAGTCGGTCACCCTTGGCGCGGAACGCGACGGCGAGCAGGCGGTGGTCGAGGAGGAGCGCGGTCGCGCCGACCCAGGTGATCAGGTAGACCAGGGCGTTCTCCTTGGCGGTAAAGGCGAGCGCGACGGCGACGGCGGCGGCGTGGACGTGCCTGGTGTGGCCGGTGTCGACCGCGCGAACGAGGAAGGCGAAGGCGGCGAACATCCCCATCGCGACGATCGGGTCGCCGCGCATGAACCGCGTGTAGTAGAGGATCGTCGGCGTCACAGCCAGGAGCACCGCGAGCGCGGCGACTTCAAGGTCACGCAGCCGACCCCGGAAGAGGAGCGCGACGAGCGGGAAGAGGCCGCCGAGGAGCGCGACAACGAGGCGGATGGAGAAGTCGGAGGAGCCGACGAAACCGAAGAGGGCGCCGTTGACGTGGTGGTAGAAGGGGCCGTGGATGATGGCGTCGTACTCGTAGTTGCCGGTGCGGGAGTAGTCGAGGATCCAGTAGGCGACTCGCGCCTCGTCCCAGTGGGCGACGCGGCCGCCGAGGTCGTACAGTCGCGCCGCGAGCCCCAGAAGGGTCGCGGCGGCCACGGCGGCGTGGACTCGTTCGAGACCGAACCGATCGAGGAGGGTCGCCAGCGTGTCGCGGTCGCGGACCTCGGGGGCCGTCGACATCGACCGGACCCAGACCCGGCGGCCTTAGAACCCTTCTGGTTCCCCGAGTCGAGGAGTGACGCCCGGGCGCTTCGTGGGGAGTCGAGGGCCCCTCGGTCAACACCGACCCGCTCGACAACGGTAGTTCTTTGAGGCGCGCCAGTTTCGGTCCGGATATGGTACGGCTCGGTCTGGTGGTGGCGCAGTTCGACAAAGCCGGAGTCATCGACGACATGGAGGCGTCGGCACGCGAGGCCGCCGCCGAGCGCGGCGCGGAGGTCGTCGCGACCGTCGAGGTGCCCGGCTCCTACGACACGCCGCTGGCGGCCGACAGGCTGGCGCGACGCGACGATATCGACGCCGTCGCCGTCGTCGGCGCGATCATCTCCGGCGACACCGGCCACGACGAGGTCATCGCCGACGCCGCCGCGCAGGCGTTGACCGACGTGAGTCTCGACCGCGACACGCCGGTGACCTTCGGCGTCATCGGCCCCGACATGAGCGTCGCCGAGGCGCACGAGCGGGTCGGCTACGGCGCCCTCGCCGTCCAGAGCGCGCTGGACCTGGTCGAAGACCTCCCCTGACCGCCGACCGAAAACCGACGACCGACTACACACACAGCACAACTATGGACTTCGCAGAACGCGTCACCCGGATCGAACCGAGCGCGACCGTCGCGATAAGCACCGCCGCCTCCGAACTGGAGGCCGAGGGGGTCGACGTCGTCGACCTCTCGATCGGCGACATCGTCGACTTCGATACCCCCGAGAACGTCAAGCAGGCCGCCAAAGACGCCCTCGACGCCGGCCACACCGGCTACACCCCCTCCAACGGCATCCCCGAACTCAAAGACGCCATCGCCGACAAACTCCACGCCGACGGGCTGACCCAGTACGGTCCCGAGAACCTCGTCGTCACCCCCGGCGGCAAGCAGGGCCTCTACGAGGTGTTCCAGACCATCGTCGACGAAGGCGACGAGGTCGTCCTCATCGACCCCGCGTGGGTCTCCTACGAGGCGATGGCGAAGATCGTCGGCGCAGACCTGACCCGCGTCGACACCACGCCCCACGACTTCGCGCTCGAACCCGCGCTGGAGGACCTCGCCGACGCCGTCTCCGACGAGACGGACCTGCTGGTCGTCAACTCGCCGGGCAACCCCCACGGGATGGTCTACTCCGACAAGGCTCTCGAAGGTGTCCGCGACATCGCCGTCGAGCACGATGTCACCGTGATCTCCGACGAGATCTACAAGGAGATTACCTACGACGGCGTCGAGGCGGCGAGCATCGGCACGCTCGAGGGGATGGAAGACCGCACGATCACGCTCAACGGGTTCTCGAAGGCCTACGCGATGACGGGCTGGCGGCTTGGCTACTACGCCGCGCCCGAGGAACTGGTCTCCCAGTCGGGCAAGATCCACGGCCACTCGGTGACCTGCGCGGTCAACTTCGTCCAGCACGCGGGCGTCGAAGCCCTCGAAAACACCGACGAGGCCGTCGAGGAGATGCGCGCCGCTTTCGAGGAGCGCCGTGATCTGCTCGTCGATCTGTTCGCCGAGTACGGCAAGGACGTGGAGGTGCCGGACGGCGCCTTCTACCTGATGGTCCCGGTGCGAGACGACGACGTGGCCTGGGCCGAGGACGCCATCGAGCAGGCACACGTCGCAACCGTCCCCGGCGCCGCCTTCGGCGCCGAGGGGTACGTCCGCCTGGCCTACGCGAACGACCCCGAGCGCCTGGAAGAGGGCGTCGAACGCCTCGCCGAGAACGACCTGCTGTAGTCGGGCACCGACCGACCTGCTGTCGGCGGACCGGGCGAACGGTTTCTGTACTTCCGAGTTAATTTTTCGGAGATAGCGGTGCTGAAACGGACGATCATAAGTAGCGGTAGTAGTAACGGGGCGGTATGTCAGAGGACACTGGCGACGGGACGGACGTTCGACCGGCGGAACGGCGCTTCTCGCGGCGCCGCCTCCTCGCGCTGTCGGCGACCGGCCTCGTGGGATCGGTCGCCGGTTGCTCGGGGTCGGGTGACGACGGAACGGAGACGGCCGATCCGACCCCGACCGACGAGGCGACGGCGACGCCGACAGCCACGGCCGCGCCGACGGCCACCGCGACGCCCGAGGCGACTCCGACCGACAGCGAGCCGACGGCAACCGCGACGCGGACGGCAACGCCGACGTTCGACACGTCGTATCTGGGCACCTCACCGTCTTCCTCGTTCGCCCCGACGGCCGGGTTCGGGAGCGCGGACTGGCTCGCCGAGCGCAGCGACGACCTGCAGGTCCTGCGCGTGACGAACCTCGACCGGAGCGGCGAGGGGTCGCTCCGCTGGGCCGTCAACCAGTCGGGCCCGCGAATCGTCGTCTTCGAGGTCGGCGGCGTCATCGACCTCCAGGGCGAGCACATGATCACTGGCGGCGACAACCTCTACATCGCCGGCCAGACCGCGCCCGCGCCGGGCATCACGGTGATCAGAGGTGTCGTCACCGTCACCGGGAGCAACACCATCGTCCAGCACATCCGCGTCCGACCGGGCGACCGCCTCGTCGAGGGGCCCCGCGAGGGGCCGCCGGAGCCGGCGGGCGGCGCGGTGGACGCGCTGACGCTCGACGACGAAATCTCGAATATCATCCTCGACCACAACTCGGCCTCGTGGGGGACAGACGAGGTCATGTCCATCGGGATGGACAACGACCACGTCACGCACACGAACAACCTCATCGCGGAGGGGCTGTCGGTGACCCCGGTCCACGAGGAAAGCGAACACTCGAAGGCGACGCTCGTCCGCCCGGACGCGACGACGGTGAGCCTGATCGGCAACAGCTACATCAACAACGTCGACCGCAATCCGCGGCTGAACGGGGGCTCCGAGGTCGCTATCGTCAACAGTTTCGTCTACAACTTCGACGAGGCCATCGAACTGGTCGGCGAGGAGGGCAACCGGGTCACCGCCACGATCACCAGAAACTACTACAAATCCAGTGACATAACGCCGCCGAACGACCCCATCGTCAAACCCGAGCAGACCGGCGCGCGAGCGTTCATCGCGTTCAACCGGACCGAACCGTCGACCATCCCGGTGATCCGCGAGTCCCGAAACCTCGATAACCTCCGCACGCGTCCCGTCTACCCCGACGGGTTCCAGGCGCTCCCGGTCGGGGAGGTGCCCGAGCACAACCTCGCGACGGCGGGCGCCCGCCCC